>Ga0335082_10001016_pt1 | contig 29755 bp, 30 predicted proteins | sample Lox_Sample_41_FD_206718 | JGI IMG/M metagenome (GOLD analysis project Ga0335082, IMG submission 206718) | Soil microbial communities from Loxahatchee National Wildlife Refuge, Florida, United States - Lox_Sample_4.1 | ecosystem: Environmental > Terrestrial > Soil > Wetlands | place: USA... | reverse complement strand
CGTGCGCTTGTGGTCGTGGCCTTGGTTCTGGCGACCGCGACGTTGATGTTCGTTGCTGTCAGTACCGTCCGGGCGGCCACCCTGCCAATCGCGGCATTCCACTTAAACGCCTGAAATATCTTCAGAAATTATGGGCTTGCAGCACAGTTGGTTTTGCGCTAAAAAATGACTGACCAGTCAGTCATATTGGTGCAAAATGCTGCAACGACCGAGATCCCGCAAATCAACCACGCACCGGGCCACGCGACGTAAACGCGCGGTGGCAGCCGCCCGTGCGGCGGGAGTGCCGGCAAGCGCCTCCCGCAAGGTTCGCAGCGCCGAACGCCGCGATGCGATTTTATTTGCCGCACTCGACGAGTTCTCGACGCGCGGATTCGAGGCCGCCCGTCTCGATGACGTTGCGCGGCGCGCGGGCATCGCGAAAGGAACGATCTATCTCTACTTCCGAGACAAGGAGAGCCTGTTCCAGGAACTGATCCGCACCATGCTGACGCCACTCGTTGGCACGATTGAAGCCCTGGGCCAGGCCGAACTGCCGCTTCCCGTGCTAGCCGACCGTATCGCCGAATTGTTCGTGCGCGAGGTCTACGAGACGAAGCGCAAGGACGTCATCCGCCTTATGATTACCGAAGGCAGGCGATTTCCGAAGCTTGCCGAATTCTATTACCGCGAGGTGCTAACGCACATCATATCGGCGATGCGCGCGCTCCTGCGGCGCGCTGCCGCACGCGGGGAAATCCCGGAGGGGCTGGCGGAGTTCCCGCAGATTATTGCTGGCCCCGGCTTGCTTGCAATCGTTTGGAGCGGATTGTTCGAACGTTTCGAACCGCTCGACGTTCGTAAAATGATGAAAACTCACGTCGAGTTGCTGTTTGAGCCGAGGAGAGCAACATGAAAACTCGGCTCTTTGGCCCGTCGGTATTGGCGTTGGCAGCGCTTACGCTCGCTGGCTGCGACAACAGCAACGATCACGTATTGCAAGGTTGGGTCGAAGCCGAACTGATTTTCGTTTCACCTGACGAGCAGGGACGGGTCGAGACGCTGAAAGTGCGGGAGGGCGATCGCGTGCAGAAAGGCGATATTTTGTTCACGGTCGATGACGATTTACAAAAGGCCGACGTGGTTGTGAGGAACACTGCCGTCGTGAACGCGCAGCAGAGCTTCGATCGCGCCAAAGAACTATTGAAATCTGCGGCAGGTACTCAAAAAACCTTTGATGACGCCGAGGCTTCATTGCGCCAGGCGAAAGCCAACCTGGAATGGTCGCAGACGCGGCTCGCGCGCCGCAACGCCTACAGCCCTGGCGAAGCCACGGTTGAGCAGATCTATTATCGTCCGGGCGAGACCGTGCCGGCCGGCCGGCCCGTCGTGGCGTTGCTACCGCCGGGCAATCTCAAGATCCGGTTTTTCGCACCGCAGTCGGTCCTGCCTGAAATTAAATATGGCGAAACCGTGGGCGTCAGCTGCGACGGCTGCGAGAAAGGCTTGACTGCCAAAGTCAGCTTTATTGCGCGCAGCGCCGAATTCACTCCGCCGGTAATCTACAGTCTGGAGGAACGTGCCAAGCTGGTATTCCTGATTGAGGCGCGGCCGGAACAACCGGAGAAGTTCCGCGTCGGACAACCGGTCACTGTGACGCTACCCCAAGAGCCGCGCAAATGAACGCGCATGACGTCGTTATCGATGTCCACGGCCTTACCAAAAAGTTCGACGGTCGTGCGGTGGTGCGTAATTTGTCCATGCAGGTGAAGCGCGGCACAATCTACGGCTTTCTTGGCCCGAACGGTTCTGGCAAAACGACCACCATTCGCATGCTGTGCGGTCTGCTCACTCCGGACGAGGGCACGGGTACCTGTCTTGGTTACGATATCCGGACCGAAACCGACAAGATCAAAAACCAAGTCGGGTATATGACGCAGCATTTCAGTCTCTATCAGGATCTTTCGGTGCGAGAGAACCTGGAATTCATTGGCCGGGTCTATGGCATTGATCGTCCCGTCGCTGCCGCACGCGCCGCGATCGAGCGACTTGGCCTTACGGGCCGCGAGGAACAGCTCGCGGCCGAACTCTCAGGCGGATGGAAACAGCGACTGGCGCTGGGCGCTTGCACGCTGCCCAGTCCTCAATTGCTGCTGCTCGACGAGCCGACCGCGGGCGTCGATCCGAAGGCGCGGCGCGAATTCTGGAATGAAATTCATGCGCTCGCCGCCGAGGGACTGACAGTGCTGGTGTCCACGCATTACATGGATGAGGCCGAGCGTTGTCACGAGATCGCCTATATCGCCTTCGGTGAGTTGCTCGCGCATGGCACCGTCGATGAAGTGATCGCATCATCGCATTTGACCACTTACGTGGTTAGCTCCCCGAATGGTGATGGGCTCGCTGATCTGTCGGCTGAGCTTACCGACAAGCCAGGCATAGACATGGTGGCCCCGTTTGGCACCAGTCTGCATGTGTCCGGCCGCGACGCCGGTGCCCTCGAAACCGCTATCGCTCCTTATAAAACCCGCAAGGGATTCAACTGGAAGCGATCCGAGCCTTCGCTTGAGGATGTGTTCATCGATCTGATGGGCAAAGCGCGGGACAATTTCCAATGACGCATCTGCTTCCTCCCGATGCGGCGCGCCGCCTTCCTGGCAACGGGTTTTGGCGCAAGACCTGGGCGATGCTGGTCAAGGAATTCATCCAGCTCAGGCGCGACCGCGTATCGTTCGCCATGATCATCATGATTCCGCTCGTGCAGCTGATGTTGTTCGGCTATGCGATCAACACCACGCCGCGCAATTTGCCGACGGCGGTGTTGATTCAGGAACGTACGGATCTGTCGCGCTCGATTCTGGCTGCGCTTGAAAACACAAAATATTTCCGCGTCACCCAGTTGCCGCATACCGAGGCCGAAGTCGACGAATTGCTGGCGTCCGGCAAGGTGCTGTTCGCGGTTGAGATGCCAGCAAATTTCGAACGCTCGGTGCGTCGTGGCGACAAGCCTGCCATGCTGGTGATTGCGGATGCCACTGATCCGGTCGCCTCGGGAACTGCGCTTGCCGCTCTAAACGAGGTGTTACAGACGGCCCTATCGCATGACCGCGACGTTCCGGATCAGCCCACAATGCCGTTCGAGATTCGCACTCACGCCCGTTACAATCCGGCGGCGGTCACCCAGCTCAACATCGTTCCTGGGCTCGTCGGCACCATCCTCACCATGACCATGTTGATTTTCACTGCCTTGTCTGTGACTCGCGAAATTGAGCGCGGCACAATGGAAAGCCTGTTGTCGATGCCGATTACGCCGATCGAAATCATGCTGGGCAAAATCGTGCCCTACATCCTGGTCGGTTTTGTACAGGCGTCTTTGATCATTGGGATCGGCATCACTTTGTTTGGCATTCCGGTTGTCGGCAATCTCGCCGTTCTTGCCGCGCTGAGCACATTGTTTATCGCGACCAATTTGTCGATCGGCTACACGTTTTCAACGGTGGCGCAGAATCAATTGCAAGCAATGCAGATGTCGATGATGTTTTTCTTGCCGAACATTTTGTTGTCCGGGTTCATGTTCCCATTTGCCGGGATGCCGATCTGGGCGCAATATATTGGCGAGGCGCTGCCGCTGACGCATTTTCTGCGCATCGTGCGCGCGATCATGCTCAAAGGCTCGAACATCTCCGATCTGCGGTACGATGCGATTGCCATGTTTGTTTTGATGCTGGTCGCCATGGCAATTGCCGTGACAAGATTCCGGCGCACTCTCGACTAGAGTCGCTTTAGAACGCTGAGCCGCAGATAGGGACTAACGCGGCCGCGCGAGTCGTCAGCCCAGCCAGCCGCGGCCGACCATTCGACATCGTCGGTTTTCATGCTGGTGATGTGCGCACCCAGGCGCAATTGGCGGTAACCGATAGAGCCGAAATATTGCACTTCCGGACCGACATAGACGCCGCCAAGCATGTCTTCGAATACGCGCCAGCCGAAGCCGATGCGTGCCGAATTGCTTGTTGCAATCGTAGAGAGCGAGACATCGGCGACGACCATGGTGTCAGGCGTCGATTCGTACCAAAGTTCGGCTGCGGCCCTAAGGCCAAAAGAATGTCCGCGCATCCGGTTGGCGGGGTCATCCGGCGAGAGGTGGTGGTTTTGCAACTCGGGCCCGAGAAAAAACTTGAATTCCGCGTCGCCATGTTTGATCCGCCATCCGGGCAGCACTTGCGCGAGCCACTCCACGCCGATGATGCGCTCGCCGAGATTTTCTGCGTCGTAGCGATAGACGCCACCCGAAAGCAAAACTTTCAGAAGCAGGCCGTCTTGCTCAAGCCCACCCGGTGCAACCACAAAGCCGCTAAAGGCGAAGGCGCCATTGCGCCAGAGATCCCGACCGGAGAACAATATGGCGCGCGCGTCCTCGTCGTCACCAGCCTGCGCCCGGCCGGTCACTCCCCAAACACAATAAAGGACGAAGGCCGCGGCGGTTATTACCGTCGCGCAAACGCGCCTCCCAGAACCCATCCAGGCTCAGCCCTTGAACAACCCCTGAAAATTGCAGGACGACGATTTCACAACTCAAGCGCGATCGCGTCCCCCAAGCGGGGGAGGGTTGCGGCAGCCGGCGAGGACATGGGCTAACAATGGGTATATGCATCTCCTGACTCGCCCCCATGGCCAATGGAAATCCGATGACTGCCGCGTCCGCCAGCCGCACCGCTGAGGAAAAAGCCCGCCAGCGATCGATCGCCTTTCTGAATTGGGCGCACGCGCTCGATCATTTCGTGCTGCTGATTTACCCGACCGTCGTGATCGGGCTTCAGGTTATCTACCAGCGCTCCTACAGCGAATTGATCGCGCTATCGAGCACGGCATTCGTTGCCTTTGGCGTGTTTTCGCTGCCGGCTGGCTGGCTTGCCGACCGCTGGAGCCGCCGCAACATGATGGCGGCCTTCTACATTGGCTGCGGTCTGTCGCTCGCCGGCGCGGGCTTTGCACCCAATCTTACCGCGCTCGCCGTGGCCATGTTTGCGCTTGGCATGTTTGCGTCGATTTATCATCCAGTCGGCATGGCGATGTTGATCGAGGCATCCAATGCACGCGGCCGTACGCTGGCATTCAATGGCGTATGCGGGAACCTCGGTGTTTCGCTCGCTGCCGGGATCAGTGCGGCGCTTGCCACGTGGTTTGGCTGGCGCGCTGCGTTCCTTGCGCCGGCCGCAGTTCTGGTCGTCACAGGAATAGTCTATCTCTGGCTCACGCCAGACGACCGTCACCACGCCAAGATGCGCAAGTCTGCACCCGCCGTCCGGTTGACGCCGCGCCTGGCCGTAATCCTGTTCGGACTGTTTATCGTGATCGCCCTGAGCGCGGGGCTGACCTTCAACGTGCTCACCATCGCGTTGCCGAAGATCGTGGACGAACGTCTGTCACGCGACCTGCCGCTCGTTCTCGTCGGCAGCATCGCGACTGCAGTGCTGGTTTGCGGCGCGCTTGCCCAGCTCACGGTCGGACGTGTGGTGGAACGGGTTCCGCCGCACGTGATATTCGCCATCGTTACCGGCATCGGCTTCCTCGGCAATTTGTGGGCGGCCTATGCCAGCGGTATTGCGCTTTTGATTGCACTGGCTATCGCGATTGCCGCGATCTATGGCCAGGTCACGGTCAACGATATGATCATGGCCCGTTACACCGCCGACGCATGGCGCGGCCGCGTGTACGCGGTGCGGTATTTCCTGTTGTTCGTCAGCGCCGGCGCGGCGATCGGCATGATATCGCTGCTGCATGAGAGTGGCGGCTTTGCGCTTGTCCTTGGCGTCAACGCAATTATCGCGTTGCTGCTGTTCATCACCACAGTGGCATTGGTAGTGATGATTATCAGCGTTGAGGGCAAGCAACGCGCGCCGCAGCCTGCCGAGTAGTGTTCTTAATATAGCGGCGGGATAAGATCATCGACTTTGACCTGTGTGCGTTTTTTCACGTTGGCCACGATGCGGCTTCGGTGGCATGTCTTCGGATTTCGGCAATAGCAGAGCAGGGCGACGCGCTTGCCTGTTTTGATCAGCGCGATCAGTTCATCGAGCTCGGCCTGTGCTTCGCGCGTCTTGATGTGCTTGTCGTAGATGCGCCAGAGCAAATCGGTGTCGCCGCCGCGCGCTGCCGCGCGGCCCTCGGCCGGCGTGCCGAGCTTCTGTAAATGGATGTAGCCAATACAGGCTTCACCGAGTGAGGCTGCAAGCTGATGCTTGGAAAATCCCGGCCGGCGCGAGGCAGCAACCGCGCGGGTATCGACCACTACTTCGATTTTCGCACGCTCGAGTTCACCGAGAACAGCGGCCGGCTTTGCCTGCTCATAGCCGATTGTGTAAAGCTGGCGCGATTTCGCAGTCTTCGATCCAGCCTTGGGATTGGCTTTCGACGGAGCCTTCATTTCACTCTTTCGATCAGCGCCATGGCTGCGGCCGGCGCGCGTATCTTTGCCTCGTGAATAAAATAAACAAAGACGTCGCGGGGCTGTTTTTTCGCCGAAGTCTTGGCGACGCGCGGCAGATCCTTCGGCTCACCGCCTTGTGCCCAGGTTTTGCTGCGCGCGGCCCAGCCATCGAGCGCCTTCGGCGGATAGCCCGCCTTGAGGTTCTCGTCGCCCTTCTGCAGCCGCGCATAGACAAAATCGCCGGTAACGTCTGCGATAGCGGGATAAGTGTCATGTTCGGCAAAGACCACCGGCACCTCGAACTTTCGCAGAAGCGCTATGAACCCTTCCGTCTTGAAGCTGTCGTGACGGACCTCGACCACGTGGCGTAACGTGTGCCCGTTGAAAATCTTCGGCAGCAATTCGAGAAAGCCGCCGAAATCCGCTTCGTCGAACTTCTTGTACGGCGTGAACTGCCAGAGCAGGGGGCCGAGGCGGGGTCCCAGTTCCGTCACGCCCGAGTCGAGGAAGCGTTTGATCGAATCCCCGGCTTCCTTGAGCACGCGCCGGTTGACTGCGTAACGCGGACCCTTGAGCGAAAAAACAAACTGTTCCGGCACCTCGGACGCCCATTTGCGAAACGTCGCCGGCGTTTGTGTGCGGTAGAAGGTGCCGTTGACCTCGATCGAGGTCAGGTGCTCGCCGGCGTACTCAAGCTCGCGCGCATGCGGCAGCCCTTTCGGATAGAAGACGCCGCGCCATGGCTCGTAGGTCCAGCCGCCAATTCCGACGTAAATGCTGCTCTGCCGTCTTGTCATGCTCATGTCATGTCAGACGTATAATAAGGTCTGCAAGTGGCGACGCGTAGCGTTTGTCGCCGCGACGGCCACTAACGACGAGGCGACGCCGGATGAACGCGCGCCTTTTCGTGTGTGGTCGTTACTTTTTCAGTTGCGCCGCTGTTTAAGCAAAAGGCCCGGGATTTCTCCCGGGCCTTTGCGTTTTTGTAATGCGTGGACCGATCAGAAGTCCATGCCGCCCATGCCGCCGCCGCCCGGCATTGCCGGAGCTGCGTTCTGCTTCTTCGGCACTTCAGCGACCATTGCCTCGGTGGTGATCAGGAGGCCGGCCACGGAGGCTGCGCCCTGGATCGCCGAGCGCACGACTTTGGTTGGGTCGATCACGCCCTTGGTGACGAGGTTGCCGTATTCGCCGGCCTGCGCATCGTAGCCATACGAATACTGGTCCTTCTCCATGATTTTGCCGACGACGACCGAGCCGTCAGCACCGGCATTGGTCGCGATCTGGCGAGCCGGAGCCTGGATCGCCTTGCGCACGATCTCGACGCCGTGCTTCTGGTCCTCGTTTTCCGGACGAAGGCGCTTGAGTGCCTCGACCGAACGCAGCAGGGCGACACCGCCGCCCGGCAGGATGCCTTCCTCGACCGCGGCGCGGGTCGCATGCAGCGCGTCATCGACGCGATCCTTGCGCTCCTTCACCTCGACCTCGGTGGCGCCGCCGACGCGGATCACCGCAACGCCGCCCGCAAGCTTTGCAAGCCGTTCTTGCAACTTCTCGCGGTCGTAATCGGAAGTGGTCTCCTCGATCTGCGCCTTGATCTGCGCCACGCGCGCCTCGATGTCGGCTTTCTTGCCGGCGCCGTGCACGATGGTGGTGTTCTCCTTGTCGATCATCACCTTCTTGGCGCGGCCGAGCATGGAGATCGTGACGTTCTCGAGCTTGATGCCGAGATCTTCGCTGATCGCCTGACCACCGGTCAGGATGGCGATATCCTGCAGCATGGCCTTGCGGCGATCGCCGAAGCCCGGCGCCTTCACCGCGGCTACTTTCAGGCCGCCGCGCAGCTTGTTGACGACGAGAGTAGCAAGCGCCTCGCCCTCGACGTCCTCGGCCACGATAAGCAGCGGCTTGCCGGTCTGCACCACTGACTCGAGCAGCGGCAGCAACTCCTGCAGGCCCGACAGCTTCTTTTCGTAAATGAGGATGTAGGGATCCTCCATCTCCGTCCGCATCTTGTCGGCGTTGGTGATGAAGTAGGGCGAGATATAGCCGCGATCGAACTGCATGCCTTCGACCACGTCGAGTTCGGTCTCGAGAGATTTTGCCTCTTCGACCGTAATCACACCCTCGTTGCCGACCTTTTGCATGGCCTTGGCGAGGAAGTCGCCGATCTCGCGATCGCCATTGGCAGAAATGGTGCCGACCTGGGCGATCTCTTCGTTGGAGGTGACCTTCTTGGTATTCTTCTGGAGGTCAGCCACAATGGATTCGACCGCTAGGTCGACGCCGCGCTTAAGGTCCATTGGGTTCATGCCCGCGGCCACAGCCTTGGAACCTTCGCGCACGATTGCCGCGGCCAACACGGTCGCGGTGGTGGTGCCGTCGCCGGCAGTATCGGAGGTCCGGGACGCCACTTCGCGCACCATCTGTGCGCCCATGTTCTCGAACTTGTCTTCCAGCTCGATCTCCTTCGCGACCGTCACACCATCTTTGGTGATACGCGGGGCGCCGAATGATTTATCGAGCACGACGTTGCGGCCCTTGGGGCCGAGCGTCACCCTCACCGCATTGGCAAGGATATCGACGCCGCGCAGCATACGGTCGCGGGCATCGACAGAAAATTTGACGTCTTTAGCAGCCATTGTTCATTTTCCTTTGATCTGGATTTGGGATCGGCAGCCTTAGGCGGCCTTCTTCTTGGCGGCGCTGCCGCCTTCGATCACGCCCATGATGTCGGATTCCTTCATGATCAAGAGATCCTGGCCGTCGATCTTCACTTCTGTGCCCGACCACTTGCCGAACAGCACGGTGTCGCCGACCTTCAGATCGATCGGGATCAACTTGCCGTTCTCGTCGCGGCCACCCGGGCCTACGGCGATGATTTCGCCCTGCGAGGGCTTCTCTTTGGCGGTGTCGGGAATGATGATGCCACCGGCGGTCTTTTCCTCGGCATCGATGCGCTTGACGACGACGCGGTCGTGAAGCGGACGGAACTTCATGGCAGTCCTCCTAAATTATTGAACGATCTAGATTTTTGGTAGCTGGCTGGTCCCCCTGCCAGCTCCTTCCCGCCACATGGGTGGCGAGTTTTTTGCCCGCAAGGGGCCACGGAAAATTTTTTAGCACTCATTTCCGGCGAGTGCCAACACTTCCGGAAACGCCTGTAGCGCCAATGGTTAACGGCCATGTGATGGGAACGCCGTCCAGACCGATCACGTTATCTTGGCGGCCGGCATGAGGCATGCCGTTGGGGCTGTTAGCAGGCAAATTCCTGTGCTGCTAATGCCTTGATTTTAAACACCTTGTTTACCTTTTCGGCTTGCAATGGAGAGTGCCGGAAATGGAAACTTTGAGTCCGACTCGACGGAGGACCAGAATGGTTTCAGAGGATTTCCGTAGACAAGTCAGTGGTTATGGCCTGACGACCGCGCATATTCTGTATCGGCGCCCCGACCATCGCTGGTTGCTCCAATCGTACGTCTGGCAAAATTACGATCTCTTCCCCGAATTCCCCGAACTGCAACGCTTCCTCGCCTTCTGGCGAGAAAAGTTGGAAGGCCCGCTGCATTCAGTGCGCGTCGCGCATTGCAAATTGATCAAGCCGGCGGAGCTCAAGACGATCGACGGGGAATTCCGGCTGCACTGAGACACTAAACCGCGAGTGTTCGGCAGCCAGTTCGTATTCGACGAGCGAGTTTTTTGGATGACCTAGCGGCCGGCAGCATAGCCCTGCATGCCGCGTGGATTGGCGGCGGCGCGCCGCCGCGGACCCACACGCGAGGCCGCGGTCAGCCGGCCTTCCGACCAGGGCGGTCCGACCTCGATTTCATGACCACGCGCACGCAGCTCTGTGATCGTATCGGTTGGCAACCGCTTTTCGACGACCAGCACACCAGGCCGCGCCGTGCGCGGCCAGAAGGAGATCGGGAAATGCTCGGAGTGCCACGCAGGCGCATCAATCGATTCCTGCATGTTCATGCCGGCGTGAACGTGACGCAAAAAGAACTGTGTCGTCCACTGATCCTGCTGATCACCCCCGGGCGAACCCCAGGCGAGGTACGGCTCGCCGTCGCGCAGCGACAAGGTCGGCGACAACGTGGTGCGCGGGCGCTTGCCCGGTGCGAGCGCGGCGGGATGACTTTCGTCGAGCCAGAACATTTGCGCGCGGGTGCCGAGCCCGAAACCGAGCTCGGGGATAACCGGCGATGATTGCAGCCAGCCGCCGGATGGCGTTGATGACACCATGTTGCCGACAGCGTCGACGATGTCGAAATGCACGGTGTCGCCAATCACCTCGCCGAGCCGGCCGACTGTCGGCTCGCCGGCACCCAGGGCACCGACGGCCGCGCGCGCGCCTTCGGCACGGCGCATCGCGACTACCGCTCCAAAACCCTCAACCGAGCCTGGCCGCAATTCGAGCGAAGCCTGCTTGCCGATCAGTTTGCGACGATCGGCGTTGTAACGATCGGATAGCAAAGTCTCGATCGGGACGCGTACAAAATTGGGATCGCCGTAAAAACTTTCCCGGTCCGCATAAGCAAGCTTGGCGCACTCGACTTGCAAATGGACGAAATCCGGTCCTGTCGGGTCGAGGCCGTCGAGGTCGAAGCCTTTGAGCAATGCGAGCTGTTGCAGCATCACCGGTCCCTGGCTCCAGACGCCAGGCTTGCAGACCGTGTAGCGGCCATAGTCGTAGGTAAGGGGCGGTTCGACGTGCGCCTGCCAGGCCGCCATGTCGGCGCCGGTCAACACGCCGGAATGACACTCACCACTAACGTCCATTACCTTTTGCGTCCGGCAGAACCTGTCGATCGCCTCGGCGACGAAACCATGTGACCATACTTTGCGCCCGCGCTCGATCTGCGCGACGCGGTCACCACCTGCACTGTCGGCTTCGCGCAATATCCGCGTGTAGGTGTCGGCAAGCGCGCGGTTTGTGAACAGCACACCGGGCTCCGGCACCCCGCCATTCGGCAGGTAGACTGCCGCTGAACTCGGCCAATGCTCGCGGAACAATTGCGCGACCATGGCGATGGTGGCGCTCGCGCGTTCGACCAGCGGATAACCGTTATGCGCGTAGGAAATCGCAGGCGTCAGCACATCGGCCGGACGCATGGTGCCGTAGTCTCGCAACAGCAGCATCCAGGTGTCGAACATGCCCGGAACACAAGCGGCGAGCAGACCGGTGCCGGGGACCATATCCAGTCCGAGACTATGGAAGTGCGCGATGGTCGCGCCTGCTGGCGCGGGACCCTGTCCGCAGATCACCTCTGGCCGATTGCGTTTCACATCATAGAGGACAACGGGCACATCGCCGCCCGGCCCGTTGAGATGCGGTTCGACCACCTGAAGGGTGAAGGCGGTCGCCACCGCGGCGTCGAAGGCGTTGCCGCCTTTCTCCAATATCGACATGCCGACAGCTGTCGCGATCCAATGCGTGGATGCAACAACCCCGAAGGTTCCTTCGATCTCGGGCCGGGTCGTGAATGGATTGGGATTGATCTTGGAGACGTCAATTTTCATGCGTGGGCAATGTAGTTGAGATTGATAAGGGTCGCCACCTTGTTTCGTCTCTCTGTTCGCGGCAACCTGAGACGCGCCAAATCGACTGAGGGGACAAAATGTCGACAACTGCCGTAGCGGCCGCAGTGCCGCATCGAACCAGTACGTTTAAGGTTCTTGCCGCCGCCTCGATTGGCAACGCGCTCGAATGGTATGACATCCTCGTCTACGGCTACTTCGCCGTCACGATTTCCAAGCTGTTTTTTCCGACAGCCGACCCGACAACGGCGCTGCTTTTGACCTTTGGCACGTTCGGCGTGTCGTATCTGGTGCGTCCGCTTGGCGCGATCGTGCTCGGCGCCTATGCGGACCGAAACGGACGCAGAGCCGCGATGCTGTTGTCGATCGTTATCATGACGATCGGGACCGGCCTGATGGCAATCATGCCGACGTACAAGACGATCGGGATTTTGGCGCCAATCGCTGTGCTTATTGCGCGGCTGCTGCAAGGCTTTGCGGTGGCCGGCGAGTTCGGCAGTGCCACTGCCTTTCTGGTGGAGCACTCCAAGGAGCGCAAAGGTTTTTTTGCGAGCTTTCAGTGGTTCGGCCAGGGGCTCGCCGCCGTACTAGCCTCATTTTTCGGCGTCGTTTTGTTCAGCTGGCTAAGCGCAGACCAGCTCGAAAGCTGGGGCTGGCGCGTCCCGTTCTTCTTCGGGATGCTGATCGGCCCGATCGGACTCTACATTCGCAAACATGTTGGCGAGACGCCAGAATTTCGCGATCTAGGGCCCGCCAAGGCGCCTGTGCGCCAGATGTTCGCCCGGCATTGGGATCGCCTGCTGATGTGCATCGGCATCGTTATTCTTTCCACCAGTTCGAACTATATCATTCTTTACATGCCGACTTTCGCCATCAAGCAGTTGAACTTGCCCCAATCGCTCGGCTTCACCGCAACTTTGCTTGGCGGCATCTTGCTGACGTTTGGCGCCCCATTTTTCGGTCATCTGTCGGATCGCATCGGCCGCGTACGAATGATGGTGATTGTCTCTCTGCTGTTTGCGATCTCTGCCTATCCGGCCTTCGTGCAGCTGGTCGCCAATCCTTCGCTTGCGGGGATCGTCGGCATCGTGTGCTGGCTGAGCCTGCTCAAGGCGGCCTACAGCGGGACCCTTCCGGCCTTGATGGCGGAACTGTTCCCGACTGCAACGCGAAGCACGGGCATCGCTGTGGCCTACAATACCAGCGTGCCGATCTTCGGCGGCTTCGCGCCTTTCATTGCCGCCTGGCTGGTCGCGGCGACTGGTTCGCCAGTGGCGCCAAGTTTTTATCTAATTGCGACGTCACTACTCAGCCTGCTGGTTCTTGTCATCATCAACATACGAGTGAAAACCACCTAACCGAGACGAATACACCGATGGCCCGGATCCGCTTCAATTTCGGCGCATTGAAACTCGACGCCGAATTGCTCGACACGCCCACGGCCAAGGCTATCGTGGCGGCGCTGCCGATTTCCTCGGCCGTACTCACCTGGGGCGAAGAGGTCTATTTCGATGTACCGGTGGACGTCGTGCGAGAGCCTGATGCACGTGCCGTAATTACGCCCGGTGAAATTGCGTACTGGCCGCAGGGCCCGGCGATCGCGATCGGTTTCGGCCGCACACCGATTTCCAAGGGCGACGAGACGCGGCTCGCCAGCCCCTGCAACGTCTTTGCCAAGGCCATTGGCAGCGTGAAGGTGTTGGCGAAGGTCAAAACGGGAATCGAAGTTACAGTGACTAAACTCGACTAGTTCGATGGTCGTTCGCCTGCGTGGCGGCGTACCATCGACAAAGTGAGATCCCAGGCATTGCGGATGTTAACGATCGCAAGCAGCAGCATTCCGCCGGCCAATACTTCAAGCGCATTAGCGTGCCCGGTGTAAATCATGATACTTGCAGCCAGTAACGCGAGATAGGCGCCAACTGGCAGCAGTCCGTAAGCGAGATAGTCCGGCAGATATTGCGTCAGCTCGGTACGCAGGACCCACACGGTAATGATGATGGATACGGCGACGCCGATGATGCCCGTTGCTCCAATCAAGACCGCAAAGAAAACTGGCCCGTGCGAAGGCACCAGGCACACCGCAGAGAGAAAAAACACGCTGGTGAAATGGATCACCACAGGGCTCATAAAGGTGCGAGTCCCACGTTGATCCTTATTGCTAAGAAAGCCGGTGCCAAGCGAGACGGCGACGAACAACAGCGCGAGCAGCGTGGCGCCGGCAGTGCCGAGCAGGATGTAGAACTCATGCCATGCGTGCAACGCTTCCATGGATCAACCACGTCCCACGAACGGCATCTTGTTCGCCATGACCGTCATGAACAGAACATTGGTATCGAGCGGCAGGCCCGCCATATAAACTACCGCGTTGCCGACATGGTCCGCTTCCATGCGCGGCTCGATCATCTTGCGGCCATCGGGCTGCAGCACACCCTCGCCAGTCGCCATGCGTTCGGTGAGCGGCGTGATCGCATTGCCGATATCTATCTGACCGCAGCAGATGTCGTATTGCCGGCAATCGAGCGACGTGGATTTGGTCAGCCCCGTCACCGCGTGTTTGGTGGATGTGTAAGCGACCGAATAAGGGCGTGGCGCATGCGCGGAGATCGATCCATTGTTGATGATGCGGCCGCCGCGCGGCGACTGGCTCTTCATGATTTTGATCGCTTCCTGCGTGCACAGGAACATGCCGGTAAAATTGGTCGCGACAACGTTCTGCCAGGTCTCGAACGGCAAATCTTCGAGAGGGACGGGAGGCGCACCAATACCCGCGTTATTGAACAAGACGTCGAGGCGACCAAAGGTCGATTTTACAGTCGCGAACAACGAGACGATTGAATCGCGTTTCGAAACATCCGTCGGAACGGCCAGCGCCTGCGCTCCGACAGCGTTGATCTCGCCGGCAACCTTGTCGATCATCTCCTTGCGGCGGCCGGCGAGCACGAGATTGTATCCTGCCTTCGCGAGCGCAATGGCTACTGCGCGACCCACGCCGGTTCCGGCTCCAGTTACAAGTGCTATTTTTGCGGCAGTGGCCATCAGATTTCCTTTCCCGGCGGGAATTGTCGCCCGCATAGTGTGAAAACGCGCGCACGCTACCACTGGCAGCGGAGCACGTCAGCCAGGTGGAAAACAGAAGGCGGTCAGCTTGCGAGAGCTTCGATGGGCCGGAAAGCTCTTGGCGATTGCAGGCGCACGGTGATCTCGGCGACACTCACCGGCCGGCCGAAGCGATAGCCCTGCATGGAATGCACACCAGCCGCGCGCAGGAATAGTTGCTGGTCGGCGGTCTCCACGCCCTCGGCGGTGACTTTCATGCCGAGACCGCGGCCGAGACTGACGATCGCGTGGACGATGGCCGCGGCGTCGGCCGCCTTTTCGATCGAGCGTACGAAGCTGCGGTCGATCTTGAGCTTGTCGAACGGAAACCGGCGGAGATAGAGCAAGCTGGAATAGCCGGTACCGAAATCGTCCAGTGCGAGCCGGACGCCGAGGGCCTTGAGCCGCAGCATTGCGTCTTCTGCAGTGTCGACATTCCCGAGCAGCACGCTTTCGGTGAGTTCGAGTTCGAGCCGCGTTGGGTCGAAACGCGTCTCTGTCAGGATGCGCTGGACCACTTCGACAAAATCGATGCGGCGGAATTGCAGCGACGATACGTTCACTGCGATGGTCAGATCCGGCCAGGCCTTACCATCGGTGCACGCGCGGCGCAGCACCCAGTTGCCGAGGTCGATGATCAAGCCGCTGTGCTCGGCAATGGCGATGAATTCACTTGGTGGTATCTCACCGCGGGTCGGGTGCGTCCAGCGGCAGAGCGCCTCGACACCAACGACGGTTTCGCCGCTCTTGTTGACGACCGGCTGGTACAGCAATTGCAGCTGGTCGTTTTCGATTGCCGCGCGCAAATCAGCCTCAAGCAGCTTGCGGCTAGAAAGATCGGCGTCCATTGCCGCGTCATAGACGCACGCGCGATTCCTCCCCTCGTTCTTGGCGCGGTATAGCGCCATGTCGGCATAGCGCATGATGTCGGCGGCGGTTCCGCACTTGCCATCGATCACGGCAATACCGATTGATGCGCCGATAATGATATTTTGTGCGTTGATAGCGTAGGGCGCGCATATGGCCGCGATAATGCGTTGCGCAAGACCCAGCATTTCTTCACTTTCGCCTGCGATGGATGAGATCACAGCGAATTCATCACCGCCGAGTCGCGCCACCAAATCACCACCGCGCAGCGTATGTGAGAGCCGCAGCGTGACATTGCGGATTAGCTCGTCGCCGACGTGGTGACCGAGCGTGTCGTTCACATCCTTGAAGTGATCAAGATCGATATAAAAGACGGCGGCGGGTGCGCAGCCGTCGCGAACTTCCTCAATGACCGCTTCCAATCGTTCGCCGAAGAATATGCGATTGGGCAAACCGCAAAGGGGATCGTGCATGGCAAGATGGCGAAGCCGCGATTCGCCGGCCGCAATTGCCGCCGCGGTGCGGCGCATGTAGCGCAACACGAAGGCGGCGAGGAGTGCGAAGCCGAGGAATGCCACCGCGACGAACGGCACGACGTTGTGTACGATCTCCGCGCCAGGCTGTTTCGGTGTCCAGGCGAAAGTTGCAATCGTGGTTCCATCGGTGCCATTGAGGTCATAGGCGAGGTCGCCATTCGGCGGCAAATTCTGTTCGATCTTGCGCAGATTGGTCAGCCGCAGTTGCGTAGCGATGGTCGAGAGCGCGTTGTCATCAATAAATTTCACCGACACGATGATAGGTGCAGCGCCGTCGGGCGAGACGGGGATTCCGTCTTCCGGGCCGACCGCGACCGCTGCGATCACCGCGGGACGACCCGAGAGGCGCTGGATAACCGCGGTTTGCTGATGTGTGTCGGTCAGGGCCTTTTGATTTAAGCGGATCGCGCCGCGCATATCTGGATTACGGCCGCGCATGTAATCGAGCACCGAGGCAAGGCCGGGGCGCGCGTTGTCAAACCACTTCATATCGGACGGCCGGTGACCGACCATCGAATAGATCAAGTCGTCGTTGCGATCGAAAATGAAGATGGCGTCGTGATCGAAATATGTTTCCAACCACGTTCCGACGCGTTGCGCGGCCCAGTCCTGATTGAACGAGCGGCGAATGTTCTGAATTGCTCCGTCGGCGGAGGCGACACTGTCCACCTCGCGCAGGACGCGTTCGCCGTAGTCGGTAAGTGCGCGCGAGAACAGTTGCCTTTCATGATCGACGGCAACCACGTCAGCGCGCTGCGCGGATGACAGGACGGCGATTACGATGCAAACAATCGCGACTGCGACGATCACGCCGATGGGAACCACTACGCTGAGGCGAGCGCGATCCCAACTGGTGTATTGCCGTACATCAGAAGCACGCGGGCGAGCCACAGCCGGCACGATTGAGGTCCCTTAAAGCGTCCTGCCATCAGGCTTTTCGGGCCGGACGCTAGGTGACAAAGCTTGCTATTGGCTTTCCTTTTACCGAACCTGTTAGGGGTCCTTTGGTTGGAAAATTGCAATTCGGCTGGTTCTGTTAACTGGCGGTAAAAGTATCGTCCGCGTCCCGGGTTGCTTAATTAATGAATTGGAAATTGCGATCCTCGTTTCGTTCGAGGTCCGCCGCAAAATCGATCAACTGGCGCTGCGATACGGCGGTCGAGGGATCGCGATATGCGCGGCACGTAACGCCGCCGACCAACGCTCGCGCAAATCCTGGAAATAAGGCTCTCCGGGCTCGATCCGGTAATTCACTTCGGATGTGCAGGAGTCCCTGCGCACGACCAGGATGTCGATTGGCAGTCCGACGCCGAGATTGGAGCGCATCGTGGAGTCCATTGAGATCAAGCCGATTTTGAGCGCGTCGTAGAGGTCAGTCTCGAACCCGATTGCGCGATCAAGCACCGGCTTTCCATATTTGTGTTCGCCGATCTGCAGATAGGGCGTATCGGTCGTGCATTCGATGAAATTGCCGGCTGAGTAGATCATGAACAGTTGCAGGCGGCCGCCTTTGATTTGCCCGCCGAACAAAAATGCGACATCGTGATCAACTTCGGCCGCGTCCAGCGCTTTGCCTTCGGCAATCTGCAAATTACGGATGGTGCGGCCGATGCGCTGCGCCGCCTGAAACATGGTTGGCGCATTCATCAGCGTCTCGATCTCCCCAGTCTCCGGATTTTCCACACCCTCGGTCAGGGTCGAGCGCACCGATTGGCTGAGCGACAAATTACCGGAAGAGGCGAGGGCCATGATCCGCTCACCCGGGTCCGTATAGACGTGCAGCTTGCGAAAAGTAGAGACGTTGTCGAGACCCGCATTGGTTCGCGTATCGGCGACCATGATGAGGCCAGCTTTCACAAGAATTCCGCAACAATAGGTCATAGGTTTCGCGATTTTTCTGTTCGCCAAGGCTGCAGGTTTATAGCGATCTGGTAGGCAATTCGGCAATGCATCACGTTTGAGCCTGCTGTCGCGCCTGATCTACGCGTATGGCCACAGTCAGGGTTTCACCGCCGCCGCCAAAGCGTGTACCGCGCACCGGGGCGGCACCAAGATAATCTAGACCGACCGCGACCCGCACATGGGCCTCGGTGGTGCAGATGCCATTGGTTGGATCGAAACCAACCCAGCCCAGGTTTTCGACATAGGCTTCAACCCAGGCGTGGCCGGCATCTTGCGCGGTCACGCCGTCAGCGCGATGAAAGTGGCCTCCGATGTACCGCGCGGGAATGCCAAGTGTACGAGCTGTCGCGACAAAAATGTGAGCGATATCCTGGCAGACGCCGCGCCGAAGGGCGAAGGCTTCGGCGGCGGTGGTGGCGGTGTGAGTTGGATCGGTATCAAAGGCAATCTCACGGTTGAGCGCCGTCAGGAGTGCGTGCAGCAGCGCGAGCGTGTCGCCATTCGTGGCAGCGCGTATCGTCTGCGCGAAGTCGGTGATAGCGGCGTCCGCTTGGGTCAACGCGGTTTCGCGTAGATAGAACTGTGGCGGAAAGCGCTCGATCGCGCCGCTCACCAGACTGTTGGTATCGTGGGTGTCAACTTCGCCCTCGACCTCAATCGTCAGATTCTTGAATGGTCCCTCGGCCGTGAACGAATGGATGATATTGCCGAAAGCGTCTTCGTGCTGATGCAGCAAGCAGTCGACGGATAGATCGATCCGCCAAGACACCACGTGCTGTCCGTCATGGTCGCGCGGGGTCAACCGCAACAGCTGCGTCACGCCTTTGGGCGGCGTGTCGTAAGCGTAGGTGGTCGCGTGAGAAATATGGATTCGCATGGGCGGTCGGCTATTGGCTATTGCTGAGGCCGACGCTCTTCTAGCACAAGGTTTCAGCGAAGAGCGGCGTGGCGGTCATGTCAGGAATTGCTCTGTGATCAAGGCGCCCAGCCTGTTGTTCTCGACAATGAACTCGCTGATGAATTCATGCAGTCCACGCTGAAAAATGCCATCCATACGACTGTTTTGCAGGCGCATGCGCATGCCGCGTGCCTGCCGTTGTACCGGGCCATGTCTGCCATATGCGCCGGCGATTGAATCCAGGTTGCGCACGATCGCTTCGTAGCACGAGGCAAGCGAGCGCGGCATCTCATCGCGCAAGATAAGAAGGTCGGCGACCAGCCAGGGCTTCAGGCTCTCGCGATAAACCCAGTGATATGCCGTGAGCGCTGACACCGAGCGCAGGATTGCCGCCCACTGGAAGTAATCGAGCGGACCGCCGACGCGCTCATTTTCCGGCAGCAGAAGGTGATATTTGACGTCGAGGATACGCGCCGTGTTGTCCGCGCGCTCGAGATAGACCCCAAGCCGCGAGAACCAGTAGGCGTCGTTGCGCAGCATCGTGCGATAGGCGGAGCCGTCGTAGCGCAATGATGATTCCTGCACCCAGCGCAGAAAACGCGAGAACTCTTCGCGTGTGGTCGGCCCGTTGCCGTAGCGTTTTAGTTCGAGCCAGGTGCCGTTGATCGCGTCCCACATTTCCATTGTGAGCGCGGTACGCACGGCGCGTGCGTTGCCGCGGGCGAGCTCGAAGCAGCAGCGGATCGACGACGAATTGGCGGTAGAAAATGCCAGAAAGTCGGTAACGTTTTCTTCGTTTGCGTCTTCATAGAGCTTGAAGAACGCATTGGCGCAGCCAGCGGTCGCGACCGCAGATTCCCACTCGTTGCTGGTGCCGACATAGGCAAGGGGCAATGCCGATAGCCGCTGCGTGGCGTCAAGGATGCGCGCCAGGTATTCCGCACGTTCGACGTAACGGGAGAGCCAGTAGAGATTATCGGCGGTACGTGAGAGCATGCATCATCCGTCCAATACCCACGTGTCTTTGGTACCGCCGCCCTGACTGGAGTTGACCACCAGCGAGCCTTCTTTCAACGCGACGCGGGTCAGTCCGCCTGGCACAATGCGCACGCGGTCACGACCCGTCAGCACGAACGGACGCAAATCGACATGACGTGGGGCCACGCCCTGTTCGATGCAGGTTGGGCATGTGGACAGCGCCAGTGTCGGCTGAGCGATGAAGTTCTTCGGTGATGTTTTCAGCCTGGCGCGAAATTGCTCAATCGCAACTTTGCTGGCCGAAGGGCCGATCAGCATGCCGTAACCGCCCGAGCCATGGACCTCCTTGACCACAAGCTCATGCAGATGATCGAGCACATAGGCCAGGTGTTCTTGCTCGCGGCAACGCCAGGTCGGCACGGTTTTGAGCAGAGGCTCCTCGCCAAGATAGAACTTCACGATCGCAGGCATGAAACTGTAGATCGCCTTGTCATCGGCAATGCCGGTGCCGACCGCATTGGCGAGCGTGACATTGCCGGCCTGGTAAGCCGACATCAGCCCCGGTGCGCCCAAAGCAGAATCAGGACGGAAGGTGAGGGGATCGAGAAAATCGTCGTCAATGCGCCGGTAAATGACATCGACCCTTTGCGGCCCCTGGGTGGTGCGCATGTAGACAACTTCATCTTTGACAAACAGATCGCGACCCTCGACGAGTTCGACGCCGAGTTTGTCGGCGAGGAATGAGTGTTCGTAATAGGCGGAATTGAATACGCCGGGCGTGAGCAGCACAACGTTCGGGTCGCGGGAGGCCGATAAGGGCGCCACCGACGTCAGCGTGGCAAGCAATTCGTCCGGGTAATTTTCAACCGGGGCGATGCGGTGTCGCGAAAACAGCTCTGGAAACAGCCGCATCATGATCTCGCGGTTTTCCAGCATGTAGGAGACACCGGATGGTGTGCGCGCATTATCTTCGAGCACGTAAAACGTTTCGGCATCAACGCGTACAATGTCGATACCGGCGACGTGCACGTAAATATCGTGTGGTACATTCTGCCCGCTCATCTCGGGGCGGAATGCCGGATTTCGGAAGACCAGATCGTCGGGCACCACACCGGCGCGCAGGACTTCGCGAGCACCGTAGACATCTTTGATGAACGCGTTGAGTGCGTTGACGCGCTGGGTGAGCCCTTTTTCCAGCAGCCGCCATTCGCTCCCCGACATGATGCGCGGAATGACATCAAACGGGATCAGGCGCTCCTGTGCTTCAGCTTCACCGTAAACCGCGAAGGTGATGCCGATACGGCGGAAGATCAGTTCGGCTTCGCGCCGCCGATAGGCGAGAACATCGGGTGGCACCTCCTGGAGCCAGCGCGACAGCTCGCCGTACGCGGGGCGCACGCCGCCGTTATCACTCGTCATTTCATCGAAAGCGGCAACCATCCGGGTCCCCCAACTCGCCCGTTACGCAATACTTTGTTTCAGCCTTTCATTCGCAGCTGTCCACAGATCGTCGTTGCAAGCTTCAGGCCAATCAAAAGCGTAGCGAAAACGGTAGGTTATGGCCGCATTTGCCGGATGGGCACAGCTTTTGCCCAATAAATGTGCGGCCGCAACAGGCCCCGGCTTGAGCGGGTACCGAGGCCACGCTACGTCTTTGGATTGCCACAAGGATAACGCCATGAGCGCCAAGGCTGACATCGTCACAGCAGCCGTGCTGGTGATCGGCGACGAAATCCTGTCGGGCCGCACCAAGGACAAGAACATCGGTTATATCGCCGACTACCTCACCGCTATCGGCATCGATTTGAAGGAAGTGCGGGTGGTTTCCGATGACGCTGCCGCGATCGTGGATGCGCTCGATGGTCTGCGCGCGAAATACACGTATGTATTCACGACCGGCGGAATCGGCCCGACCCACGACGACATCACCGCCGATTGCGTGGCTGAGGCCTTCGGCGTTGCGCTGGAGTTTCATCCCGAGGCAGTGGCGATCCTGAAGGAACGACTGGCAAAGACAGGCGGCGAACTCAATGAGGCACGTCTGCGGATGGCACGCATCCCGCAGGGCGCCACGCTCGTTGCAAATAAAGTATCAGGCGCGCCAGGTTTCTGGATCGGCAACGTCATCACCATGGCCGGCATTCCGGCGGTGATGCAGGCAATGCTCGACGAGGTCGCGCCGAAACTTAAAACGGGCACCAGATTGCTGTCGGAGACGATCCGCGCCGATGCCAAGGAAGGCGATGTGGGCACCGAGCTGGGCGCCATCGCCAAAGCGCATCCTGAAGCGATCATCGGCAGCTATCCATTCATCGACGAGAAGCACGGGCCCAATACCAATATAGTCGTGCGATCGCGTGATGCGGAGAAGCTTGCAATGGTGAAGGCCGAGGTCGAGGGCATGCTGAAAAAAGTAAAAGCGCAACTTTCAGTCGCGCGGTAGAGCAGATGGCGGAACCCCAGGTCGACACGGTGACCCGCCCGGAAAAAATATTTCCCGTCTCCTGGGATCAGTTCCACCGCGACTCGCGCGCGCTCGCGTGGCGCCTGCATGAGGCCGGGCCGTTCGAAGCGATTGTCTGCATCACGCGTGGCGGGCTGGTGCCGGCGGCGATCGTCGCGCGCGAGCTCAATGTGCGGATGATCGACACCGTGAGCGTGGTGAGCTACCGGAATTACAAGAACCAGGGCGAGCTCTCTGTGCTTAAAGGCATTGCGCCGGAAGTGGCCGCGCTGCATGCGAAGGGCAAGCGCGTGCTTATTGTCGACGATCTCGTCGATACTGGAAAAACTGCGCGAGTGGTGCGCGACCTTTTGCCAGACGCGCATTTCGCTGCCGTCTATGCCAAACCGATGGGACGGCCGTTGGTCGACACTTTCATCACCGAGGTCTCGCAGGACACCTGGATATATTTCCCGTGGGATACCGGCCTTGCATTTCAGCCGCCAATCCGCGAAGGCGGAGACTAGTGTTTCTGGAGGAAGCCGAATGCTGACACGACGCGGACTGCTCGTCGGTGCTGCAGTGGTTGCTGCCGGGATGCCCGTAGCTGGAGCGCAGTCGAACTACGCGAACCAGCCGATTCACATTCTCGTTGGTTATGCGGCAGGCGGCGGTGTCGATATCGTTGCGCGCCTGTTGCAGGAACCGATGAAGTCGGCGCTCGGCCAGCCGGTCATCGTCGAGAACCGCACTGGCGCCAGCGCGATGCTGGCAACAAGCGCGGTCGCGAAAGCACAGCCTGATGGCTACACGTTGCTGATGGCCGCATCCGGCGAAGTCGCAATCAATCATTTCCTGTTCAAGGAGCGGATGTCGTACGATCCGGCGAAAGAACTCGTGCCAATCGCGATGATCGGCATTGTCCCATGCGTGGTCGTCGTCGCGGCGGCAACGCCCGTCCAAAACCCGAAAGAGCTGATCGCCTACGCCAAGGCCAACCCTGGCAAGCTGTCCTTCTCGTCTTCGGGCATCGGTAATCCGCAGCAGCTCGCCGGTGAATTGATGAATACGATGGCGGGGATCCAGGTTCTGCACGTGCCTTATCGCGGCTCGGCCCCGGCGGTGACGGATGTCGCAACCGGAGCCGTCACCATGAGTTTTTCCAGTCTCGCTGCGGCGCTACCGCTAATCCAGGCGGGCAACCTGCGCGCCGTGGCCGTTACGTCACGCGAACGGATGCCGCAACTGCCGGATGTCGCGCCGCTGAGCGAGGGCGCTCCCGGCCTCGCAGGTTACGAGTTGCTCAACTGGTTTGCCATGTTCGGAACCGCCGGCACGCCCCCTGACATCGTTGAACGCCTCAACGGTATTGTGAATACGGCGCTCAAGGAGCCGGCTATCGCCGACAAGCTGCTGCCTCAGGGCATCGTGCCGAAGCCGATGAACGTTGCGGAGTTCAAGGCATTCGTTGACTCTGAACGCACGAAATTCGGAAAAATCGTCGAACAAGCGAATATCAAATTGAGCAACTGATACCGTTTGCGTGTATCATTCGTGATTAGACGATACCCCGCGGGGAGGACACAGTGAACATCAAGCCGAATACCCGGAATGCCAGGCCGGTCGACGACAAGCGCTCGCATCATGTCCGCCCACAGGATTTGCCGTGGGAAAAGATGCGGTTTCCGGGTTGTCAGACCAAGACATTGCTGTTCGACCCCAAGAGCGGTCTCGCGACCGTGCTGATCAAGATGGAGCCGGGCGCGGCCTTGCCCGACCATGAACACGTTCTGATCGAGCAGACCTACGTGCTGGAAGGGTCATTGGTGGATAAGGAAGGGCCCGATGCCGGCCTGGAGGTCGGTCCAGGCGAATTCGTCTGGCGCCCCGCGGGGAGCCGGCACGAAGCATGGTGCCCGAAAGGCGGCACCATGATCGCGATGTTCCAGGTGCCCAACAAGTTCTTCGAGAAGGACGGCAAGGTCACCGATGCTGGCGGCAAGGACTGGCAGTCGGCCTGGGGACACGTGTTATCGGATTAGTTTGACGCGCCGCCGCGTGTGCCTCACCGCCGCGCGCCGGCGCGGTGAGTGAAGTGCCACGCGGACGTGGCGGAATGGTAGACGCAAGGGACTTAAAATCCCTTGGGAAATTTCCCGTGAGGGTTCGAGTCCCTCCGTCCGCACCAATAAATTCAAGTTGATAACGGATTGCCTGAAACCGGGATTGAAGGCCCGCTCCTGAGAAAATCCAGGAAAACATTCTCCGTCCGCTCCACCGCAATGCCCAATTCATGCGATAGCTGCATGGCGATGAGCCGCCGCGAGACAGTTGGGACGCTGATTGCCGTGTTCGCGGCCTTGGCGCTATCCGGCTGCGCATCTGAGGAAACCGCCAGCCGGTTCCTGGTGCCGCCGGATAGATACATCCTCTACAGCTGTCCGGAGCTCGCCACTGTGGCGCAGACCAATCTAACGCGCATGCGTGAACTGGAAGCGCTGACGGCCAAGGCCGGACCAAACGGTCAGCTTGCGAGCGAGCTGGCTTACCGTCCCGAATACCTGCAATTACGCGGCGAAATGGAGCAGATACGCAAGACCGCCGGCGAAAAGAACTGCAAGCCTATACCGGGTGTCACGGGACCTGGCGTTCGTGCGAGCGACCAGGCTGTGCGCTAAACGCAAGCTTCTAAAAAGGGAACTTTTTTCAGCGAAGGAACTTGTTGGCGTGCAACCCGCCACAGCCGGTGGCCTGACATGGGGGAGAGCATGGGCATTTTAATCAGTATTCTCATTACGTTCCTTGTCATCGTTCTAGTACTTTATCTGATTAATATGTTGCCGATCGACGGAAGGGCGAAGCAGATCGTCCGCGTCATCGTCATCATCATTGGCGTATTGTCGCTGTTGAAATATCTGGCGGTCTACTAGCGACTTAAAGCGCCACGCGGCGCAGCCGTAGCGCGTTGCCGACGACACTGACCGAAGATAGCGCCATAGCGGCGGCAGCGATGATCGGCGACAGCAGCAAACCGAACACGGGATAGAGCACGCCGGCGGCAACCGGAACGCCGAGGCCGTTGTAAACGAATGCAAAGAATAAATTCTGCCGGATATTGCGCATAACCGCGGCGGAAAGCGTGCGCGCTTTCACAATGCCAGTAAGGTCGCCCTTGAGGAGTGTGACGCCGGCGCTTTCGATCGCGACATCAGCGCCGGTACCCATGGCAATACCAACTTCGGCAGCCGCGAGCGCCGGCGCGTCATTAACACCGTCGCCGGCCATCGCAACTGCGCGGCCTTCACGCCGCAATTTTTCGACAACAGCATTTTTCTGATCGGGGAGCACCTCCGCCTCTATCTCGGCAATGCCAAGCCGTCGCCCGACTGCTTGCGCAGTGGTGCGGTTATCGCCAGTAAGCATCACGACGCGAATGCCGTCAGCGGCAAGGGCTCTCAGCGCGTCGGGTGTGGTGTTCTTGATTGGATCGGCAACGGCAACGATCCCGGCGGCCTTGCCATCGATGGCGAGGAATATAGCGGTCGCGCCATCGCCACGGAGCTGTTCGGCTTGTGCCGCGAACGCCGCAGTACCAACATTCATTTCATCAAGAAAACGCGCATTGCCAAGCGCGAGCCTCTTTCCTTCAACTATGCCGGTCACGCCCTTGCCGGCCGGCGCGTTAAACTCTTGAACCGGCAGAAGCTCGAGTTTGCGTCCAGCCGCGGCTGCGATAATGGCCGCCGCCAGAGGATGTTCGCTGCCACGCTCGACGCTTGCGGCAAGGCGGAGCACCTGCGCTTCATCGAAACCGGAGGCGGGAGCTACCGCCACAACCTGCGGCTTGCCCTCGGTCAGGGTGCCAGTCTTGTCGATGACAAGCGTATCGATCTTTTCCATCCGCTCCAGTGCCTCGGCATTCTTGATCAGCACGCCAGCCTGTGCGCCGCGGCCGACGCCGACCATGATCGACATCGGGGTGGCAAGACCGAGCGCGCAAGGACAGGCGATGATCAGCACGCTTACGGCCGCAACCAGGCCATAGGCGAAACGTGGTTCCGGGCCGAATGCCGCCCACGCAGCAAAAGCGAGCAGCGCGACCGCGATCACGGCCGGAACAAACCATGCCGATACCTGATCGGCGAGGCGCTGTATCGGGGCGCGGCTGCGCTGCGCCGATGCCACCATTTGCACGATCTGTGACAGCAACGTATCGCGGCCAACTTTGTCGGCGCGCATGACAAAGCTCCCACTTTTATTGAGCGTGCCGCCGATCACGCGTGAATCCTTGTCTTTGGTGACGGGCATGGATTCGCCGGTGACCATGGATTCATCAAGCGCAGAGCGACCCTCGAGCACAATGCCATCGACAGGAACCTTGTCGCCGGGACGCACGCGCAAACGGTCGCCGGGCCGAACCGCATCGAGCAAAACCTCCTCGTCGCTGCCATCGTCTTTAACGCGTCGCGCAGCACTCGGCGCAAGGTCAAGCAAAGCGCGAATCGCGCCTGACGTTGCCTCCCGCGCGCGCAGCTCCAGCACTTGGCCCATCAGCACCAACACTGTGATGACGCTTGCTGCCTCAAAATAAGCGGCGGGTACACCATGACTACGGAATGCTTCCGGAAAGATTTCCGGCGTGAAGGTCGCGGCCAGGCTGTAGAGATAGGCCACGCCGGTACCCATGGCGATCAAAGTGAACATGTTGAGATTGCGCGTGACGAGCGACCGCCAGCCGCGTACAAAGAACGGCCAGCCGCCCCAGAGCACGACCGGCGTGGCGAAGGCGAATTGTATGTAGTTCGACAATTTCGGTTCGACCCAATTGTGCGCGCCGCTGACATGAGCGCCCATTTCCAGGACGAAGACCGGGAGGGTCAGTACCAGGCCAATCCAGAAGCGCCGCGTCATGTCGGCGAGTTCCGGATTTGCGCCAGCCTCGGCACTCGCGATTTCGGGCTCGAGCGCCATGCCGCAAATCGGACAGGAGCCCGGACCGACTTGCCGGATCTCGGGATGCATCGGGCAGGTGTAGGTTGCGCCGTCGGGCACAGGCTCGGATTGGCGTGCGTCCAAATATTTCTGCGGATCGGCGATGAATTTCGTGCGGCAACCAGCCGAACAGAAAAAATACGTGCGGCCGCCATAACCGGCGCGGTGTTTGGCGGTGTGCGGGTCGACCGTCATGCCGCACACAGGGTCGGTGGCGGCTTCCGTTGTCCCTTCGTGATGATGGTGATGCCCTGCCGTCACGTCTGTGCCTTGCCTATAATACCCCTAGGGGGTATATAGACGGCATGGCAAAGGACAGCAAGGCGGCAACACTCCGGCGGCTCAACCGCATCGAAGGCCAGGTGAGGGGCCTCGCGCGGATGGTCGATGACGACCGCTATTGCATCGACATTGTGACGCAGATCGGCGCCGTGCGCGCGGCGCTGCGGCGAGTCGAGGAGGAAATCCTGCGCGACCATGTCGCGCATTGTGTCGACCATGCGATCAAGAGCGGCAACAAGGCCGACCAACGGCGCAAGGTTGCCGAATTGATGGACGTTATGGGCCGGGCCGCGAGGTAGGCCTCAGCGGCGCGGGGTCTTCGGTTTCGGGGAAATCACCCATACTTCTTGCGTGCGAGCGCCACACCTTCGCCAAGCGCCATCAGTTTCGCCTCGGCGATATCGCGCCGCATCGGAGCCATGCCGCAATTTGTGCAGGCGACGATCTTCTCCTTCGGTACGAACTTCATGACGTCAGCAATAATTTGCGCAACTCGCTGCGGGGTCTCGATCTTGTCGGTCGCGACGTCGATCACGCCTATGAGAACGTCCTTGCCGTTGAGCAAAGACAGCAGTTTGAGCGGAACGTGTGAATTGATGCACTCGACCGATACCTGGCCGATGCGGCTTTTGGCGAGCGCTGGAAAAATTTCCTCGTACTGCCGCCATTCGTCGCCGAGCGAATTCTTCCAGTCGATATTGGCCTTGATGCCGTAGCCGTAACAGATATGAACAGCGGTGGTGCATTTGAGGCCATCGATGGCGCGATGCAGCGCCTCGATGCCCCAGCCGGCAACCTCGCCCATGAAAACGTTAAACGCCGGCTCGTCGAACTGGATGACATCCACGCCGTCTTTCTCAAGAGCGCGGGCTTCCTTATTGAGCAGGTCGGCGAACGCCATCGCCATTTTGATTTTGTCGCCGTAGTGCGCGTCGGCAATCGTGTCGGAAATGGTCATCGGTCCCGGCAGCGTGATCTTGAGCTTTCGCTGCGTATGTGCGCGCGCGTAAAGCGCTTCCGTCTGATGGACACGGCCCTTGAGTTTCAACTCTCCACGCACCACCGGCACCATGGCCTTATAGCGATCGGCACGGATTCCCATCTCGACTTTGTGTGTGAAGTCAATGCCATCAACAAATTCAAGGAAGCCATGAACGAAATGCTGGCGCGACATCTCTCCGTCGCAGACGATATCGATAGCGGCGTCCTCCTGCCACTTGAGGGCAAGCAATGTTGCGTCGAGCTTGGCCGCGGCAAGCTCCTCGCCTTGTAGTCGCCATTGCGGCCACAGCTTATTGGGTTCAGCGAGCCAGGACGGCTTCGGCAGGCTGCCTGCGACGGTGGAAGGAAACATCATGCGTTTGAACTATTATACCGTTCGGGTGGACGCCAGTTATAAAGCCAATCGTAGCGCGCGCGCAGCTTTTCTCCGCCCATTGCTCGCATTGCCAGATTGCGGACGAACGCCTCCGGCCCGGTCAGCCCGTAGATGCGATCCTGGCGACGCGACAATTGTTGGGCACGCGCAGTACGGTGCCAGCGCGCGCCTTCGTACGCGCGCACAGCGTCGGATGGATCGTCCAGATATTTGCTCAGCATGTCAGCCACCACCGCGGCGTCCTCGATTGCCATCCCGGCGCCCTGCGCGAGGAAGGGCAGCATAGGGTGGGCGGCGTCCCCGATCAGCGTCACCGGAAGTCTGGTGCCACGGAAGGGGTCCTTGCGATCATAGAGCGCCCATTTCAGCCAGCGATCGGGAATTGATATGAGCGCGCGGGCCTTCTCCGACCAGGTTAAGCGCGAGAAAT
>Ga0335082_10001015_pt1 | contig 29755 bp, 28 predicted proteins | sample Lox_Sample_41_FD_206718 | JGI IMG/M metagenome (GOLD analysis project Ga0335082, IMG submission 206718) | Soil microbial communities from Loxahatchee National Wildlife Refuge, Florida, United States - Lox_Sample_4.1 | ecosystem: Environmental > Terrestrial > Soil > Wetlands | place: USA... | reverse complement strand
AAAAGCAAAGGCCCCGGGAGTGGTCCCGGGGCCTTTGACTGTCGTCGGAGGTTTCCTCGTCAGCGCTTGTAGCCGATCTGCCGGAGGAAGTCCCGCCGCTTCTGCCGGTCGTCGTCATTTTCCACCCCCTTCGGGGGGAACCCGTCGATGACCCCCAGGACTCCCCACCCCTGTGTGGTGGACGCGACGATGACCTTGAGGGGGTTCGCCGTCGCGCAGTAGATCCGGCAGACCTCCGGGCAGTTCTTGACCTGGTTGAGGATGTTGATGGGATAGGCATCCCGCAGCAGGATGCAGAACACGTGGCCTGCGCCGATGGCCTGAAGGGCGGTGATGCAGCCGTGAATCAACTCGTCGTCGTTTCCCTCCGTTCGTAACAGGCATGGTCCCGATGCCTCGGTAAAGGCGATGCCGAAGCGGGCCTGGGGGACCGTCGTGGCGACGATCTCGTAGAGGTCTTCCGCGCTCTTGATGAAGTGGGTCTGGCCGAGGATGATGTTGCTCCCTTCCGGCAGGTCGATGGGTACCGCATGGATTTCCAGGTTCATGGCTCTCCCCGTTTCCTCTGCTCCGAATGTCCGGTGGTGGTAATACAGTACCAGAACTTTACCGCTTGGCAATGCCCCGCGTTTCCTTCTGTGTACATCGCTTCCCGTTTCTGCTATCCTTCCCCGTGATCCGGATACTGTGAGGAGTGACCCATGGATTTTCTGTTTCTCGGCATCGGTCTGGTTATCGGCGCGGGGGCCGCCTGGCTTGTCCTGAAGGGGAAGGCCGATCTGGCCGTGGCGCGCCACAAGGTGGAGCAGGAAGCCGCTGCCGCAACCCTCGCCGAGCGCCTTCAGGGGAAGGATGCGCAGGTCGCCGAGTTGCGGGGCGCTGTATCGCAGGGTGCGGAGGAGATCGCCGCTCTCCGGGAGGAACTGCAGGAAGAGACGCAGCGGAGGGCGGCCTCCGAGCAGCGGAACAGCCGGATCGGCGAGCTGGAAACGGCCCTTCGGGGGAGGGAGGACGAGCTGCGGGAGGTCCACGAAAGCCATGCCCTCCTCCAGGCCAAGGTCTCCGAGCTTACCACCCGCCTCCACGAAGAGCGCAAGGCGACTGTCGAGAAACTGGCGGTCCTCGACACGGCCCACGCCAAGCTCTCCGATGCCTTCAAGGCCTTGTCGGCCGAGGCTTTGCGGCACAACAACCAGTCGTTTCTCGACCTTGCGAGAACGACCCTGGAGAAGTTCCAGGAAGGCGCACGGGGGGACCTGGAGCAGCGGCAGAAGGCCATCGACGAGCTGGTGAAACCGATGCGGGAATCCCTCGACAAGGTCGATTCCAAGATCCAGGACCTGGAGAAGGCGAGGGCCACCGCCTTTGCCGGCCTGAACGAGCAGATCAGGATGCTGGCCGCGAGCCAGGTCCAGCTCCAGGGGGAGACCGCCAATCTGGTCAAGGCACTGCGGGCGCCCACGGTGCGCGGCCGCTGGGGGGAGATCCAGCTGAAGCGGGTGGTGGAAATCGCCGGCATGCTCAATTACTGCGATTTCCTGGAGCAGGAGACCGCCAGCCACGAGGACGGCAGGCTCCGTCCGGACATGGTAATCAAGCTCCCCAACAGCAAGAACATCGTGGTCGATTCCAAGGCTCCCCTCATGGCCTACCTGGCGGCGCTGGAGGAGACCGAGGAGAAGGCCCGCCTCCACCACCTGCGGGAGCATGCACGCCACATCCGCACCCACCTGACGAAGCTTTCCGCCAAGTCATACTGGGAGCAGTTCAAGCCGACGCCGGAATTTGTGGTCCTTTTCCTCCCCGGCGAGACCTTCTTCAGCGCCGCACTGGAGCAGGACCCGGCACTGATCGAATTCGGCGTGGAACAGCGGGTGATCCTCGCCACGCCGACCACGCTGATCGCCCTGCTGAGGGCGGTCGCCTACGGCTGGCGGCAGGAGCAGATCGCCGAGAATGCCCAGGCCATCAGCGAGCTGGGAAAGACCCTCTACGACCGGATCGCGGTGCTGGCCGGGTACTTCGGCGACATGCGGAAGGGGCTGGAGCGGGCAGTGGAGGGGTACAACCGGGCGGTCGGCACCCTGGAATCGCGGGTGCTGGTGACCGCCCGCCGTTTCAGGGAACTGGGGGCCTCCAGCGGCAAGGAGATCGAGCCAGCGGAGGGGATGGAAAAAACGCCGCGGGTGCTGGAGACCGGCGACGAGGGACGGGGAGGGGATGAGACCCCGTAATTTCTGCTTGATTTCTCCCCCGCGGGATGATATAAAGTTTTTTCCACACGCCCAGGTGGTGGAATTGGTAGACACGCAAGATTCAGGTTCTTGTGCGGGCAACCGTGTGCTGGTTCGAGTCCAGTCCTGGGCACCAGAAAACAGAGGAGGGGTCAGCTATCGGGCTGGCCCCTTTTGTTATCTTAATCTCAATCGTGAACCGTGCAGCGCTAATCTTAATTTTTGAGCTGAAGTTGAGATAACCATCGATGTTTCCAACAAGGATATTCACACCGAATCGGGTAACATGGGAGTCTTGCCGCTTGACTTTTTAACTGCAAATGTGTTAGCTAATCAACACTAAAATAAAATTTAATATCGATTACGGTGCCCGAAAGGGAGAATAGGGAAGTTGGGTGAAAATCCCACGCGGAACCCGCCGCTGTAAGCGAGGACGAAGGGCGATAGACCACTGGTTGTAGAACTGGGAAGGTGCCCGGAGGATGAATCGCGAGCCAGAAGACCTGCCGGAATCGCAAGCACTCAACATACCCCTCTGGTAAAGGGTGAGTGACCCCAGTACAGACTTTGAATACGGGAAGTCCGTATGCTGCTTCGGCACATACGGACTTTTTCTTTTTTGGCACACGCTACAGCTGGATGATTGCTGTCAAACTGACAAGGAGCCTGAGAAGGAGGTGATTGTAGCGACTAGGGACGACTGACAGCAACCATTCATCGCAAAGGCTGGATGTAAGGGAAGAGGAGTGAAATTCTCCCGCTGCCCCGCAGCCGTGAGAGGGAACGAACGTCCGAAATGCCACTGTCATGGGTAATGCCATGATGGGAAGGCGGGCAAGTAGGTGGCCCTTGAGCCGGAAGACCTATCCAGACCACTATCTTCGAGGGAGGAACAATGGAAGTACCGCATAATTTTTTTGTGATGACGGCACTCTGTCTGGCTATCCAAACGCATTGCCTTATAGCCACGGCGTTTGCAGCCCATCCCATGATCACCGATGATGCCGGGACCCTTGGCAAGGGAACGGTTCAGATCGAACTGAACGGCGATATCGGCGAGGACAAGAGCACCAATACCGGGCAGACCACGAAGTATAACTCTTCGCAGATCGCCTCAACCATCGGCGTCGCTGTGACCGACAAGATCGATCTCACCTTCGGCTACACCCATCCTTGGGGGAGCAGCGATGTGAACGGCAACACGTTCAATGACAACGGCTCGAATGACTTCAGCCTCAACATGAAGTGGCAAGTATTTGAGCATAAGGGGTATAGTTTCACGCTCAAACCCCAGATCGGCTATTCGTGTGCGCTGGGGGTTCCGGAAAACGACTACACCATGTCCTATGGTGTGAACCTGATCCTGACGAAGGAATTCGAACCGTTCGCGGTGCACTGCAATGTCGGCTACACCTACAACGACTACAACCTGGCCTCGACCAGGGATGCCAACAGAAGCAGTATCTGGAACTTTTCCCTTGCCGGCACCTATGACGTCATCAAGGAAACACTGAAGCTCGCGGCCGATTTCGGGGCTGCTACCAACCAGGACAAGACAAGCAATACGATGCTGGCATACGGGCTGGCAGGCTTCATGTATTCGGTGTACAGGAACATCGATCTGAGTGCCGGTGTCAAAGTAGGCCTGACCGCGCCGGAAACCGATCTTACCGGCACCTTCGGTCTGACTCTCAGGTTCTGAACGTAGCTCAAAAGGAGAAATGATTATGCACATCATGGAAGGATTTCTGCCTGCAAAGCATGCCATCGGCTGGGGCGTTGCTTCGGCACCCTTTGTCGGCTACGGCCTGTACACGGTTAAAAAGCGCATTGAGGAAAAACCCGAGCAGCGTATGCTGCTCGGCGTGGCGACAGCCTTCACCTTGGTCCTGTCGGCCTTGAAGATGCCATCAGTAACAGGGAGTTGTTCCCACCCCACCGGAACCGGCCTGGGGGCGATCCTGTTCGGCCCGGCTGCCATGGCCCCCATCGGGCTGGTCGTGTTGCTGTTCCAGGCCCTGCTTCTTGCCCACGGTGGGCTCACCACTCTGGGGGCCAATATCTTCTCCATGGCCATTGTCGGCCCGTTTGCCTCCTTTGCCATCTACCGCCTGGCGAGAATGGTGAAACTTCCCTTCGGCGGCTGCATCTTCCTGGCCGCCGCCCTGGGCGACCTGCTGACCTACGTCACCACCTCGGTGCAGCTCGCCCTGGCCTTCCCCGACCCTGCGGGCGGGTTCGCGGCCTCGTTCGCCAAGTTCGCCGGCATCTTTGCCGTAACCCAGGTGCCGCTGGCCATCAGCGAGGGACTTCTGACCGTGGTGGTCTTCAACGCCCTGAAGCGTTTCAATCCGGCTGAACTGCAGGATATGAAGGTCGTATCCGCCCAGGAGGTGCAGGTATGAAAAACATTATCCTGTTGATCGGTGTGGTCGTGCTGATGGCGTTCCCCCTCTGGCTGGTGCAGAAAACTGCTCCCGGCCCGGATGGCAAGGAAGTGGAGATCTTCAAGGGAGCCGACGATCAGGCCAAGGAGATGATCAGCAAGGTCCAACCCGGCTATCAACCGTGGTTTAAGCCCATCATGGAACCGCCCAGCGGCGAGGTGGAGACGTGCCTTTTTGCATTCCAGGCGGCATTGGGGGCCGGTTTCGTGGGATACTGGCTGGGGACGGCCAGGACCCGCGCCAAGTGTGAAAATACCACCAAAAAGGCTGCCTGATGCTGATCGAGCAGTGTGCATACAGTAACCGGTGGCGGCGGGTCTCACCCGCCGCCAAGGGGCTCTTCTCCGCCTGCGGCATCGTGGCGGCTTTTCTGGCCTCAACGCCCCGGACGACCATCATCCTGGCCGGCATGATGACGGTGATAACCGTGCTGGGGGCCGGGGTGCCCTTGCGGCGTTATCTCAAGGTCGCTCTGCCGGAGCTGCTTTTCCTGGTTGTCGCTTTGGCAACCCTGGCGGTTTCGGTCGGTTGGAACGGCCATCTCCAGTGCCGCCTTGCAGGCCGGGCGGAACTGCATCATGTCGCCCTGGTCTGCGGCCGCTCCCTCGGCAGCATTGCGACGCTGCTCTTCTTCTGCCTGAGCACCCCCATGACCGATATCATCTCCCTTCTCCGCTCCCTCAGGTTTCCCGAAGTCCTGTTGGATATCATGACGCTCGGCTACCGGACAGTCTTCGTCTTCCAGGAGGTCATCCACGATACGACGACGGCCCAGACGGCCCGGCTCGGGTATGCGACACCGCGTCTTGCCATGCGCTCCCTCGGCATTCTGGCGGCTAACATGACCATGCAGGTCTGGCAGCGTTCGACTGACCTGCACCAGGCGGCGCTGGCCCGCAATAACGACGGGCCTCTGAAGTTCCTCGAAGGCGAATTTTGCCATCCCGTTCGCAGTTTATGTGCGGCGGCAATCGGCGGTTGCATGCTGATTGTGCTCGCCCTGGTACGGATATGACAACACAAACAGATACACCCATCTTGGAATTGCAGGAAGTGAGCTTCCGGTATCCGGACGGCAGCGTTGGCCTGGATTCCTGTTCCCTGTCCCTCGATCAGGGCAGTCGTTCGGCGGTGCTCGGCGCTAACGGAGCCGGAAAGACAACACTGTTCCTCCACCTCAACGGCATCCTGCGCCCGCAATCGGGAACGGTGCGGTACTGCGGGGGGGGGCTGGATTATGGTCGCTGCGGGTTGCATGGCCTACGTTCGCGCATCGGGCTCGTGTTCCAGAACCCGGACAGCCAGCTCTTTTCCGCCAGTGTCCGGGAGGATGTCTCCTTCGGCCCGTTGAACTTGGGGCTTAAGAACAACGCCGTACAGGAGAGGGTGCATGAGGCGCTGCAGTCGGTGGGATTGCTTGACCATGCTGACAAACCAGTGCACAATCTCAGTTTCGGCCAGAAGAAGCGGGTCTGCATTGCCGGGGTGCTCGCCATGCGACCCGAAGTACTGATTCTGGACGAGCCGATGGCCGGACTCGATGTGGCCATGCAGGCAGAACTCGACGGCATACTTGACAAGCTACATGGCGAGGGAATGACCATAATCATTGCGACCCATGATATAGACTTCGCCTATCGGTGGGCAGATTCGGTCACCATTATGACCAAGGGTCAATGCGCCGCCACTTGGGAAACTCAACGAATTGCAGAGTCTCTGGTCGAGTTTGCCTCCTATGGGTTGGGGATTCCTCGTACCGCCGAGCTGCATAATTGCCTGGTCGAGGCAAAGCTGTTGAGCCGGGGCAAGTCTCTTCCGAGAAGTCATTGCGAGTTGCTGCGGGAGATTGCCGCCGTCAAGTGATGCCCGATTCGTGTTGACTAATGCTTGGCTATCGCGTATAAGCTCCGGTAGCACTTTTTTTGCATTCGTAACACTAACCATCCAGTGATCCGGAGATTTCGATGACTGCCGATAGTGCTCAAAACCACGCCTAATTGCTAAGAAGAGGAGCGAGAGAAAGAGATGATAGTTGTTACCGGAGGAGCAGGACTAATCGGTAGCGCTGTGGTTTGGAAACTCAATCAACAGGGGCGAGACGATATCGTTATTGTTGACCACCTGGGCGACGGTGATAAGTGGCGAAATCTGGCTCCACTGCACTTCAAAGACTACATCGAGAAGAACGAATTCCTGTCTCACCTGGAAGACGAAAAGTTTCGGCGGGCAGAGACAGTATTCCACCTGGGAGCCTGTTCCTCAACTACGGAGCGGGATGCGAGTTACCTGATAGATAACAACTTCGAATACTCGAAGCGGCTGGCCCGTTTTGCCCTCGATAACAAAGCCCGCTTCATCTATGCCTCAAGTGCCGCCACTTACGGCGCCGGAGCTCTTGGTTTCAGTGATGACCATGCAATGCTGCATCGTCTGCGGCCACTGAACGCGTATGGTTATTCCAAGCAGCTCTTCGACCTGTGGCTCTCGCAGAACGGCTTGTTGGACCAAGTGGTCGGGCTCAAGTACTTCAACGTTTTTGGCCCCAATGAACAGCACAAGGGGGAAATGCGCTCGGTAGTGCTCAAGGCTTTCGGACAAATCGCTGAGACGGGCAGAATGTCGTTGTTCCGCTCACACCACCCTGATTACGCCGACGGCGAGCAACTGCGGGATTTCGTCTACGTAAAGGACGCTGCCGACATGACGGTGTTCTTCGCTGGTGATACGACTGCGACCGGCATCGTCAATATTGGTACCGGCACGGCACGACGCTGGAACGACTTGGCAAAGGCGCTTTTTGCGGCCTTGGGAAGGGACCCCCAGGTGGAATACATCGACATGCCGGAGCACATTCGCCGCCGTTATCAGTACGTTACCTGTGCAGACGTCTCGAAACTTGGAGGTGCGGGTTATCCAGGGATAACAACTTCCCTCGAAGATTCGATATCAGATTATGTCCGTAACTACCTGCTACCATCCAGACATTTGGGGGACGAGGGCGAATAGCTTTAAGTGCAATGCCCTTTCGCGCATACAAAACGGCCATTCAATCTAAGAGCTTATCCGTAATAAAGTATACTTTCCTACGTAATTCTGCTATGAGCACAGATACTTGAGACGAATGAATATCACTGGGTTGTAATTGATGTTTGAGTCCGGTTTTGTCACCACTTGTAAAACAAAAACGCATCACCTAGCGAAGGTTGGTGCGTTTTTCCGTTTCATCACCACAAGCCGAAACGTGTGCTCGTCTCATGGGATAGGCTGCATAATGTGGATACCGGCGGGAGAGAAGAACTGCTTTCCGGATGAAGACTACCCGCGGACTACCAGTTCAGAGCGTAAAATAGAAGGTCGCCCCTTTCCCCGGCTCTCCCTCGGCCCATACCCTCCCACCGTGGCGCTTGATGATCCGCTCCACCGTGGCGAGTCCGATGCCGTGTCCCTTGAAATCGGCGGCACCGGAAAGGCGCTGGAAGGGGTGGAAAAGTTTTCCCGCCTCCTCCATGGCAAAGCCGGCGCCATTGTCCCGGACGAAGCAGGCCGGTTTCCCGTCGATTTCCGTGACGTCGAATTCGATGCTCCCCTCCTCCTGTCTGCCGGTGTACTTCCAGGCATTCCCCAACAGGTTTTCCACTACCACCCGCAGCAGGTCGCTGTCCCCGGTGACCGTAATCCCTTGGGCAATCCTGAAACTGACCCGGCGTTCTGGCTCGGCCAGCCTCAGTTCCGCTGCCACTGCCTGGGCCATGCCGCTGAGATCGACGGTTTCCCGGTGCAGTTCGACGCGGGTCAGGCTCGAAAATCTCAGAAGGGCGTCAATGAGCTGATTCATGCGCATGGTCCCGTCGTAGATCTCCCTGAGGTAGCCGCGGCATTGTTCGTCCAGATTGCGGTCGCACATTTCCCGGATTATCTGGCAGTACCCGTTGATCGTCGTTAACGGACGGCGCAGGTCATGGGAGACCGAGTAGCTGAACGCCAGGAGTTCCCGGTTGGCTGCTTCCAGTTCCGCGGCGCGGGATGCCAGGTCGGTGTTCAACTGCTCGATCTCCTCCTCCGCCCGCCTGCGGTCGGTCACATCGATCATGACGGCGAGCGAGCGGGCGACCTTCCCCTCGCTGTCCCGCTCCGCGATGGCGGAAAGAAGGACATCCATGGTCTCGCCGTTCTTCTTCACGATCTGGTACGGCACGTCCGTGCAGGAGCCGGTCCGGAAAAATTCGGGAAGAACGACCTCTGTCGCGAATCGACGGGATTGCTCCGTGAGGAATTCCGTGGTCCTGCGGCCTAGAACCTCGCTCCTCCCGTAGCCGAGGGTGTCGAGCCAGTAATCGCTCACACTGATGAGACGCCCGTCGTGATCGATGGAATGGAGCATGACCGGGGTCTCGTTGTAGAGACTGCGATAGCGCTCTTCGCTGTGACGCAGCTCCTCTTCCGCCTGTTTGCGGGCAGTGATGTCCCGCAGCGTGATGACCGCCAGAATGATGTCACCCGATGCGTTGTAGACCGGCGTGCCGCTGTAGCTGCCGATCCACGACTTCCCCGTATCCTTGCGCCGGACACGGACCTCGTAGTCGACAAACCGTTCCGCGCACAGCACGCGGGCCATGGGCCACTGTTCGAACGCCAGCGGCTTCCCGGCCAGGTCGAACAGGTCGAAGGTGTCCTGCAGCTCCAGCAACTGCCGGCGCACCTGGTCGGCGCTCTCGTACTCGTGCAGAGCCAGAGCCGCAGGGTTCATGGTCAGAAGGTTTCCTTCCAGGTCGGCGATCACCACTCCCTCGTGAATGCTGTTCAGGACGGCGTCGAGCTGCACCAGCACCTGCTCGCGTTCCTGCTCGGCGCGCTTGCGCGCGGAGATGTCTCGGATGATGGACAGAACGGCTGCCCTTCCCTCGAAGGTGATCAGTGTGCCGGTCGCCTCCACGGGGACTTCCCGGCCGTCAAGGGTCAGCATACGGAATTCGCGCGACGGTACCCGTTCGCCGTTCAGGGCCATCCTGATGCGGGTGCGCACTGCATCCCGCTCATCGGGATGGATCAGCTCGATGACATCCTTACCCCGCAGAAGCTCGAACGTCGCCGCACCGTACAACCGCAACGCGGCCTCATTGGCATAGAGGAACCGCCCTTTCCGTTGAATGATGATGGCATCGGGTGCCAGTTCCACCAGGGAGCGGTAGCGTTCCTCGCTTTCCCGCAGCGCCTCCACTGCCTGCGCGTGTTCGGTGACGTCCTGGCATGCTCCGATCAGCCATGCCGTTTTCCCGGTATCGTCAGCGGCTGCCTCCCCGCGACTGTGGAGAGTGCGGACCGTGCCGTCCGGCCGGATGATGCGGTGGTAGCCGTCGTATGACGTCTGTCCGGCGAGGGCAACCTGGATCACTTTCTCGTACTCGTCCCGGTCATCGGGATGGACCATTTTCAGGATTCCCCCATAGGTTGCGTCCAGTTCATCCGGAGAAACGCCGAAAATCCGGCATAGTTCGGCCGAGGCGGTAAGTGCGTCGGCACCGACGTTCCACTCCCAGCTGCCGAGGTGGGCCAATCTCTGTGCCTCGGCAAGCTGCTGCTCGCTCTTGCGAAGCTTTTCCTCCGTGTGTTTGATCCCGGTTATGTCCCGCGTGAGAGCGAGCAGGCATTCTTCCCCTTTGACGTGAATGATCTCCGCCGACAGGGCGCCGACGATGACCGCTCCGGTTTTACCCCTGAGGTGGATTTCGAAATCGCGGACCCTGGTCCCGTCCCGGAGCAGGCGGACCAGCCGGGCGCGATCAGTCGGGTTTTCCCAGATGTCGAGCTCCAGCACCGTCCGGCCGATGAGCTCGTCGCGCCCGAACCCCAGCGTCTTTTCAAGGACCTCGTTGACCTCGATATACCTGCCGTCAGCCAGGCTGCTGATGGAGAGGAGTGCCGGCATGGCCTGGAAGGCCCTGCAGAATTTTTCTTCCGATTCCCGCAGCGCCTCCGCCGCCTGGGTACGCGCGGTGATATCCTGCAGTTGCAGAAGAATCGCGGGGGCGTCGTCCCATTCCGTCCCCGTCCCCCGAACCTCGAGGACGACCGGCCTGCCATCGCGGGTCTGCACGGTCAATTCGGCCGCCGTGCCCGTCGTGAGCGGCAGCCCGCATGGCTCGTCGAGGAGTTCCCCGGGCGTGCAGCGAAGGATCGTGGCGGCGGCTTGATTGGCAAAACGTATCACGCCTCCGGCATTCACAACGAGGATGCCGTGGAAGCAAGTGTCCATGAAGATACGGAGCTTTGCCTCGCAGGATTTCCGGTCCTGAAGCGCCCGTGCCAGCTGCGCCGCGATGTCCCCGTTTGTGTCAGGCATGTATCTCACCTGCATGATTTCTCTGGCAGCCGAGCGGTGGGAGGTGCGAATACCTGCAGGAAACGCTCAAGGGCTGGCACGGGTGAAGGGTGCTGTTCGTCTTGCCGGATGTCCGTCTGATGAGACAGCGCCTGTCTTTCGCCTGCAAACTGTTGCTGGCGCAGTCTGCCCCTCTGGCAGGTCGTGCATGTGGTGCCGCCTGGCCAATGGCCAAGGACTTGTCGTAAATTCTATCGTAGTTTCGGGAAGATGCAAGCGTGTGGAGGGCCTTGGAGTCCCAGGGAGGGGTGATCTGGGGAAGGGTATTGATTTTTGCCGACACCGGTGGAGGTCGGGGACCATGGGTCATATCGATCCCGGCAGGGAGTGGGGTCGACGGCGGCATCTCACAGCCTTCCCTGCTGCCGCGCCTTTCACAAGTGGACCGGGTCCGTCGTTTTCTTACAGCAGAAATTCCTTGGCCAGGGCCAGCATCCCGCCCGTTTCCCTCTCAATGGCCGACCGGCGCTCCTCGACGGTCAATAGCTCATGGAGGTATTTGCGGGCCTGCTTGCGGCTGCCGGCGATGGTCTCCGTCATCTTGCAGAGGATACCCACCGGAAGACCGGCGCGGTAGCCCTCGACGAGCCTGGTAATCTCGTCCCGCCGCTGGGATTTGCTCCAGGTCTTGTAGAGAGCCGCTCCCAAATCGTTATTCGTTAGCATCGGTCGTTTCCTCCGGAGGCTGGCGTGGGGTGTCATGCCGCTACTGCACGTGCCTACCATACCCCATGTGAGGGGAATGCGTCCAGAATTTTCACCACGGCATTAGTCGTCCCGGGCAGGAGTCGAATCCCCGGGAGAGCCGACATGACTGCCGTGAAGTACCTGGTGGCCGGACACGACATCTGGGGGGTTGTTGTTCTGTGAGGGCGTTTTCCAGTGGAACAGTGAAAACGGTTTTCAATATCATGCAAAGGTGGTACGATGATATCAGATGGGAATATGGAGAAAGGGGGGTGACGGGTCATGAAAGGAAGAGGGTACGACATGGTCTGCTACCGAACCGAACAGCGGGAAGAATCGGTGCGCCTGACGAATCTGCGGACCGGAGAAGTAGGTTATTCGTTCGGATGTACGTCTGCGGGGGAAACGGTACAGGTGCGGCTTGCAAACGGTGAACTGGACTCGTGGGGGAAGGAAGAGTGTGCCGAGGTAACCGGCTAGTTTCGGGGACTGTCAACCAGCGCAGGAAAAGGAGATGGATGAGATAGTGGGGGCTTCGCGGGGAGAGAAGCGAAGCCCCTGTCTGTCGTCAGGAAGGGGAAGGAAGAGAATGAAGCGACCTCTGCGCCGGTCCCTAGGGCGCGCTCATGGAGACGGGCGTACTCTCCTGACCGTCCGGGTTGATGATCTGGAGCCGGAAGTTCTTGGGCACGGTGCTGTATGGGTAGCGCTGGTAGGTGATCTTGGTGCAGGTGGAAAAAAACACCCGCTCCCGTTCGGTGGCGTCCGAGGAACCGCAGCGGATGCGGCGCACATCCACCTGGGCCGGTGAGACGCTCTGGTCGAGGGAACTCTCCTCGGTAATCACCAGGGTGGAATTCTGCTGGAAATTTCTCCCCTCGATGAACAGGTTGTAGAAGTTGACGTACTCTTCGCCCCGGTGGACGCCGGTTATTTCGGGCCGACTGTCGATGACGACTGCCAGCGCGCCGGAAACGGTATCGCCGGGGTTCTTGACCTGCACCTGGTGGAGGCCGCCGGCAACCTGCGGGACGCTGAAGGAGAGGGATTCCGGCCCCAGGTACCTGCTCTTTATCGCGGCACCGTCGAAGAGCGTCATGGACTTTTCCTTGAAATTACGGCCCGAAATGACCACATCCCGCTCCTTTCCGGTGGAGCACGAATAGATCGTGTCGGGGGAAAGATCGTCGGCGACCGGTTTGAGGGGCTGGACGGTAAAGGTGTAGGTCCTGCTGGTGACACCGTCATCCCGTTTCAGGAAGAGGGCGTAGAGGCCGGGGGCGAGGTCGGGAAGGGTAAAGGTGAGCTGTCTGGCATCCGCGACCTCGGTCGGAACTTCCACGTTGCCGAGAAAAGCTGAAATACCGCCGATGAAGCCGTTTCCGGAGAGGGTGATGTCCATCCCCGGTTCACCCTGGGCGGGGATGATGCTCAGGACGGAGACCGGCGGTGCAGCCTGCTCTTCTTTCGAAGGTGCTGGTTTTACGGTCTTGACGGACTTGTCCAGGGCGGAGGCGGGAAATGCCGCGGCAAGCAGCACGATGATGAGGATGACAACAGGCCGGTACGACATCATGGACAAGCTCCTTTCCTGGGGAGAGGGATGTGACGGTGTCTGGTGCGGTGTCTCCTGTTCATGCCACTGTAAAGCATGGTCATCCGTGTTGTCAACGGACAAAAGGGAGTGACGGGGCCCGGTAACGAACTCTCATCGGTTGACTGTCATGGCGAGCCAGACGCCGGCCGCGGCAAAGATGACATTGGCAGCCCATGCCGCCACCAGCGGGGGAAACACCCCCGTCTGCCCGAATGACAGTACGAAGGCGTTGGTGACAAAGTAGGCGAAGCCGATGCCGAGGCTCACGCCGATGCCGACGGCGATGCCGCTCGAACGCCCGCTGCGCAGGGCGAAGGGGATGCCGAGGAAGGCCATGATGAGCGATGCGAAGGGAAGCGACATCCGGGAATGCATCAGGGCCAGGTAGCGGGTCGGGTCGTACTTCCCCTGTTTCAGTGTCTTGCAGTAGCGGCGCAGTTCGAAGTATCCCATGTCGTCGGCGAATTTTTCCATGATCTTGAGGTCGGAAACCTGGAGGTGGAGGGGGACCTGCAGCTCAGTGACGGTGTTTGAACTGCCCGACACATTTCCGCCGGCGAACTCCCTCACGGCAACGTTTTTCAGCAGGCACCCCCCCGTAATAAGGGTGGCTTCGTCGGCATCGAGACGTTTTGTCGGATGCATGCCGGGCTCCATGAGCCAGAGGGTGACCCCCTTGAGCGTATGGGTCGGCGGGTCGAAGAGGCGCGCCCGCAGGATGACGAGTTCCTCCCGGTACCAGATGTTGCTCTGCCGGAAGAAGGTGCTCGGGCTCTTTTTCTTGATCTTGACCTCTTCCACGTACTTCATTTTTTCCAGGCTGCGCGGCACGAGAAATTCACTGATCGCGAAGGTGAGGAGGCTTGCCGCAAAGGCAACGGCGAGGATCGGCGTGACAATCTGGGGCAGACCCATGCCGCAGCTGCGCATGGCGACGATTTCGCTTTTCCTGGAGAGGAGGCCGAGGGTGAGAAGCGTTGCCATGAGAATGGCCAGGGGAGTAACCTGGGCCACCACTTCGGGGACCTTGCAGAGGAAGTAGAGGGCGATGTGCCGGAGCTGGGGATGATTGGAGGAAAACCGCCCGATCTTTTCCAGGAAGTGGATGACCAGGTAGATGGCGACGAAGACCCCGAGGCAGAGTCCGAACATCCGTAGATACAGGGCGGTGATGTACCGGCTGATGATGGTCACCGGGCATTCCTCCTCGGACGGAGCAGTTTCTGCGCCCGGGTTTTCAGTCTCACCAGGTCGAAGAGAAGGATCTTTTCCTCGCGGGCGGTCTTGTGGAACAGGTAGAGGCCGGCGATGAGAAAGAGGAGATTCGGCAGCCAGACCGCCGCCACCGGATCGAGAATGCCCCTCTCGCCGAGTATTTTCCCGGCGGACAGGATGATGTAGTAGAGCAGGATGATGGCGATGCTCACGGAAAAGCCCGACCCTTTGTCGGAACGTTCATTCTGGATGCCGAGGGGAACGCCGATAATGGCGAAGACGAAGCAGGCGAAGGGAAGGGAAAAGCGCCGGTGGAATTCGAGCTGAAGGTTGCGGGCGTTCTTCGGCTCCTGCCCCGGCAGTTTCATGGCGGCGCGCAGTTCCTTGAAGGTCATGTCCAGTTCATTGGTGAATGCCGACTTGTCGGTCGGAACCAGTCGGAGGGAAAGATCGTAGTCCTTGAATTCGACGAGGCGGTATCCTCCTTTTCCCATGGTGCGGTGAATGCTGCCGTTCATGAGCCGCATCCGGACGACCCGGCTCACGGTGTCGGCGGCTACCACCCCGTGTTCGGCAAAGATCGTCGATGGTGCACTCGCGTCCCGTTCATCATGGATGAGAACCCCCTCCAGCGTATGCTTGTCGGGGTCGGAGCGTTCGGCATAGAGGGTAATCCCCGGGAAGTCGTCGAGAAACACCCTCTCCCGGATGCTCGTGGTTGCCCGGGTCTCGATTTCGCCGTAGATGAGCTGCTTGAAGGCGCTGTTCCCCCAGGGGAGGGCGTAGACGGTGATGAACGTCGTCGCCAGGTACGCGACAAGTGCGCAGGTGAGAACCGGCGGGAGAAAGCTCGAGAGACCCACCCCGCTTGCCTTCATGGCGGTGACTTCGCTGTCGGCGGAGAGCCGGCCGAAGGCGAGAAGGAGAGAGAGGAGGAACGCCATGGGAATGGTGACGATGCAGAATCCCGGGAGGAGATAGACGATGATCTTCGTGATGTCGGCAAGGGGCACGCCCTTGGCGACAACCAGATCGGCGATTTTGAGGAGACGCCCCATGAGGAGAATGCCGGTGAAGGTGGCCAGTCCCAGGAGAAACGGGACGGCGATCTCCCGGCAGATGTAGAGGTTCAGGGTCTTTTTCATGTCCGCGACATCATACATGAGGTGGCAAGGGAAGTAAAGAGCGGCTCCGGGGTCTATCAAAAATACCCTTGCCATCCGAGACGCTCTGTGGTATATAAATTCGCTGCACAAAATACGCACGCTCCTCTATTTCCCGGGGGTGTCCGTCGCTGCGACGGATCCCGGGCGGTCGGGAGGGGCGGAGGCCTAACCAAAAGGAGAAAGTCATGTCGAACATCACCATGAAGGAACTGCTGGAAGCCGGTGTCCATTTCGGCCATCAGACCAAGAGATGGAACCCGAAGATGAAGCCCTATATCTTCGGGGCGCGCAACGGGATTTATATCATCGACTTGCAGAAAACCGTACGGCTCTTCAAGAGCGCCTACAATTACGTCATGGAGACCGCACAGAACGGCGAAACCATGCTGTTCGTCGGGACCAAGAAGCAGGCCCAGGACTCGGTCGCGGAAGAGGCCCAGCGCTGCGGGATGTTCCACGTGAACCAGCGCTGGCTCGGGGGGATGCTCACCAATTTCGCCACGGTCAAGCAGAGCATCGACAGGCTCAAGCGCCTCGATGCCATGTTTGCCGACGGCTCCATCGAGCTCTACACCAAAAAGGAAGCCCTCCAGCTGGAGAAGGAGCGGCAGAAGCTGGAAAAGACCCTCGGCGGCATCAAGGGGATGTCACGGCTGCCCGGCGCCCTCTTCGTCATCGACCCGAAAAACGAGACGATCGCCGTTGCCGAGGCGAAAAAGCTGGGCATTCCCGTCGTGGCCATTGTCGACACCAACTGCGATCCCGATCCCATCGACTACGTCATTCCCGGCAATGATGACGCCATCAGGGCGATACGGCTGCTGACGAGCAAGATGGCCGATGCGGTCATCGAGGGGAGTCGCACGAGGGACGCCAGGCTCCAGACCGACAGCGAGGGCGCAGAGCCGGCAGAGGCCGGTGCAGAAGGTGCCGAAGGCGAGCAGTACGCTCCGGAAGAAGCCTAACCCGCGCACCGTACGCACAGCCGGCAACATCGCTGCGCAGTGCCGAGACTAAGACAACACAGACGCCGGCCTACGGCCGGCCGCTATTTGGAGGATACAGTGAGTATTACAGCTGCACAGGTTAATGAACTGAGGAAAGTTACCGGCGCCGGTCTCATGGACTGCAAGAAGGCCCTTGCGGAGACCGGGGGGGACCATGAGAAGGCCATCGACTACCTCCGGAAAAAAGGGCTTGCCGCCGCGTCCAAGAAGGCAGGGAGAGCGGCCACCGAGGGGCTCGTCGGCTCGTACATCCACGCCGGCGGCAAGATCGGCGTGCTTGTCGAGGTGAACTGCGAGACCGATTTCGTTGCCAAGAACGAAAATTTCCAGGGCTTCGTGAAAGACGTCGCCATGCACATTGCCGCCGCTTCACCCCAGTTCGTCAGGCGCGAAGAGGTGACGGCCGACGTGATCGAGCGGGAAAAGGACATCTACCGCGCCAAGGCGAAAGAAACGGGGAAGCCGGACAACATCATCGAGAAGATCATCGAGGGACAGGTGAACAAATTCTACGCCGAGATCTGCCTCCTCGAGCAGCCCTTCGTCAAGGACCCCGACAAGACGGTGCAAACCTATCTGAACGAGACCATCGCTGCAATCGGCGAGAACATTTCCATCCGCCGTTTCGCCCGGTTCGTCCTGGGGGAGGGGCTGGCGAAGAAGGAAAGCGACTTTGCCGCCGAGGTGGCTGCCGCGGCCGGCGCTTGACGGTGCGAGAGCCGGCCATGATCGATGGCCGGCTTTTTTTTTTCGCTTCACACAGGATTGCCACATGCAGGCGTCGCGGGAAGTCTCCCAGCGAACGGCCTTGACGACAAACTCCGAAACCAGTAGCTACAGGAATTCCCATGGGTGAACCATTCTACAGGCGAGTGCTGCTGAAACTGTCCGGCGAGGCCCTGGCTGGTGAGCAGGGGTACGGCATCGACCCCAGGACCATCACCACCATCGCCAATGAAGTCAAGGAAGTCGTGGAGTGCGGGGTCCAACTCTCCCTCGTCATCGGCGGCGGCAATATTTTCCGCGGCCTGGCAGCATCGTCCAGGGGGATGGACCGGGCCAGCGCCGATTACATGGGAATGCTCGCCACCATGATCAACTCCCTGGCCATGCAGGACGCCCTGGAGAAGATCGGCGTCGATACCCGCGTCCAGTCGGCGATCGCCATGCAGGAAGTGGCCGAGCCCTACATCCGTCGCCGTGCCATTCGCCACCTGGAGAAGGGGCGGGTGGTGATCTTCGGCGCCGGCACCGGCAACCCCTATTTCACCACCGATACCGCGGCGAGTCTGCGGGCCATGGAGATCGGCGCCGACGTGATCCTCAAGGGGACCAAGGTCGACGGTGTCTACTCGGCCGATCCCAAGAAAGATCCGACCGCGGTCAAATTCCCCCGGCTTACCTACATCGAGGTGCTGAAGAAGGGGCTCCAGGTGATGGATGCCACCGCCACATCGCTCTGCATGGATAACAACCTTCCCATCATCGTTTTTGATGTAACGATCGACGGAAACGTGAAGAAGGTGGTGTGCGGAGAGGAAATCGGCACCATTGTGAAAGGAGACTGACATGACCAAGGAAGTCATCAAGAATATGGGAGCCCAGATGGACAAGACCATCGACTCGCTGCGCAAGGAGTACCAGAAGGTGCGCACCGGCAGGGCATCCACCGCTCTCCTTGACGATATAAAGATCGACTACTACGGGACTCCCACCCCCATCAACCAGGTGGCCACCCTGGCGGTTCCCGAACCCCGCACCATTACCCTCCAGCCGTGGGAAGGGAAGATGATCGCGGTCATCGAGAAGGCGATCCTCAATGCCAATCTGGGTCTTACCCCGGCCAACGACGGCAAGGTGATCCGTCTCAACCTCCCGGCCCTTACCGAAGAGCGCCGCAAGGAGATCGTCCGGCAATTGAAGAAGATGGCGGAAGACGCCAAGGTTGCCGCCCGGAATATCCGGCGGGACGCCATCGACGAACTGAAAAAGATGGAAAAGGACAAGAAAATTTCCGAGGACGATCTGAAGAGGGGGGAAAAGGAAGTCCAGGACGTTACCAACGTTCATGTCGCCAAGATCGACGAGGTTCTCGCCCATAAGGAAAAAGAGGTGCTGGAAGTCTAGGGTGTTGCACCGTTTCGACTCAGGAGACGACCATCTCCTGTGCTCTATTTTTTTCTTGCGAAGCCGCTGAAATTGTGATTAAATCCCCCACACCCCTGCACCGAGGGGGTTTTTTGTTTTCAGGCATATGATGCTCATTATGAAAAGAGAAAAGCTCCCCCGTCACCTTGCCGTCATCATGGACGGTAACGGCCGTTGGGCGCAGGAACGGATGCTGCGAAGGATCGTCGGCCACCAGAAGGGGGTGGAGACGGTCAGGACGATAGTCGAAGAGTGCTCGCGCCTCGGTATCGGTTTTCTAACCCTGTACGCCTTTTCATCGGAAAACTGGTTGCGACCGAAAACCGAGGTGAAGGCTCTCATGTCGCTTCTCCAGAAATACATCAAGGCCGAAACGCCCCGGATGATGCAGAACAACATCCGTTTCAACGTGATCGGCAACAGGGATGACCTTCCCGCCGACGTCAACCGGGCCATTGACGACGCCTTTGCCCGGACAGCCGCCAACACGGGGATGATCCTCACCCTGGCTCTTTCCTACGGGTCCCGCCAGGAAATCGTCCGGGCGGCCCGGCTGATGGCGGAAGACCTGGCTGGCGGACGTGTCAGTGCCGAGGATGCGGACGAGACGGTTTTTGCCCGGTATCTCTTCACCGTCGGCATTCCCGACCCGGACTTTCTCATCAGGACCAGCGGCGAGATGAGAATCAGCAACTTCCTCCTCTGGCAGATGGCCTACACGGAGCTCTATTTTTCCGAGGTCAACTGGCCCGATTTTACCGTTACCGAACTGCACAAGGCCCTTACCGATTACCAGACGAGGGAAAGACGATTCGGGCTCACCAGCGGCCAGCTGCCCAGGAGGAGTTGACCATCAAACGACTGCTAACCGGGGCCGTCGCCCTGCCCCTCCTCATCCTGTTGATTCTCAAGGGGAGCCCCTTTCTTTTCACCTGCTTCATCATGCTCCTCTCCTTCCTGGGACTCCATGAGTTCTACCGGATGGCGCTGCCCGACAGGGCGGTTGCGGGAATCCTGGCATCGCTCGCCGGCGCTTTCATTCCGCTGGTCCTCCTGGACCAGTTCCGGACGATGCTCGCGGCTCTGTTGGCGATCCTTGTCGTACTCAGCGGGTTGCTGATTCTCTTTACCTTCTCGGATATCAAAAAGGCGGCAACGGAGGGGGCTCTGCTCCTCATGGGATTTCTCTACGTGCCGTTTCTCCTTGGCCATCTCCTGCTGCTGCGGGGGCTCCCCCACGGGATATCCTGGATTTTCCTCATCCTGGTCATCGTCATGCTCGGGGATACCTGTGCCTTTTATGTCGGCTGCAATTTCGGCCGGAGAAAACTCTATCCGGCCGTAAGCCCCAACAAGAGCGTGGAAGGGGCTGTGGGGGGCCTTGCGGGGAGCATCGCCGGGGCGTTCGTTGCCCGGGCCGCTTTTTTCCCCACCCTTGCCGTGATCGATTGTCTGGCGACCGCTCTTCTCCTGGGAGTGCTGGGGCAACTGGGGGATCTCTTCGAGTCGCTCCTCAAGCGGAGTTTCGGGGTCAAGGATTCGGGGGTGATCGTTCCCGGTCATGGCGGCATCCTCGATCGGCTCGACAGCATCCTCTTTGCCGCGCCTGCTGCCTTTTACTACGCCGTGTACCTGTTTCCCGTCCGCTGATTTCTGCACGTTGGCTGCTCCTTCGAGATGGCTGGAACCTCGGGGGGCTTTGCGAGGTCGAGATGAAAAAGCTCAGCATCCTGGGCTCCACCGGTTCCATCGGGGTCAGTACGCTGGAGATCGTTGCTGCCCACCCGGAACGATTCCAGGTGGTGGCCCTCACCGCCGGCAACAATCTGGAACTTTTGCAGTCCCAGATCGAACGGTTCTCTCCCCGGCTTGCCGTGGTCCTCAACGAGCAGGCGGCCAGGAAACTGCGTGCGTCCCTTGCCGGCAGCAAGACGGAAATTCTCCACGGGGTGCCCGGCCTCATTGCCGCGGCGACCATCGCCGAAGCCGAGATGGTCGTTGCGGCCATCGTGGGTGCCGCGGGGCTCGTGCCGACCGCTGCCGCCATCGAGGCGGGAAAGGATGTGGCCCTGGCCAACAAGGAAACGCTCGTCACTGCCGGTCACCTCATCATGGCGATGGTCCGGGACAGGGGGATCAGGCTCTATCCGGTGGACAGCGAGCACAGCGCCGTTTTCCAGTCGCTCCAGGGACATCGTGAAAAGGATGTCAAGCGGATCATTCTCACCGCCTCGGGGGGGCCTTTTCTCAATCTCCCCCTGGCGAGGCTTGAGGAGGTTTCCATCACCGACGCCCTCAACCATCCCAACTGGAGCATGGGACAGAAGATCACCATCGATTCCGCAACGATGATGAACAAGGGGCTCGAAGTGATTGAGGCGCGCTGGCTGTTCAACACTCCCGGTGAGAGGATCGCGGTCAACATCCACCCCCAGAGCATCATCCATTCCATGGTTGAGTATGTTGACGGCTGTGTCATGGCCCAACTGGGTGTCCCCGACATGAAGGCCCCCATTGCCTACGCCCTGACCTATCCGGGACGGGTACCGACCGGCGTGAAACCCCTGGATCTGACGGCCTTGTCCGGACTCACCTTCGAAAACCCCGATTATGCCAGGTTTCCCGCCTTGAAGCTTGCCTACCGGGCACTCGAGGAGGGTGAGAGTATGCCGACGGTGCTCAATGCCGCCAATGAAGTGGCGGTCGAGGCGTTTCTCACGGGCCGCATATCCTTTGCCCGCATCCCCCGTATCATCGAAACTGTCATGGAGTACCATCAGTCCCACGCCCTTGCCACCATCGAGGAGGTGCTGTATGTGGACCGGTGGGGACGGGAGAAGACGCGGGAGCTGTTGGGGACCGCATAGGGCCGCACTTCCCCCCGCGTGGCTTGCCGGGGATTTCCTCTCTTCGGCCTAATTGATAATTACTTTCCTTGAAGGGGATGGGGAACAGGATGGTCAGTTTACTGTCGGCAATCGTAGTCTTGGGTGTCCTCATCTTTGTCCATGAACTGGGACACTTCATTTTTGCCAAACTGTTCGGCGTCGGGGTGGAGAAATTTTCCCTCGGTTTCGGCCCGAAACTCGTCGGCAGGAAGGTCGGGGAGACCGAATACCTCCTTTCCGCCTTTCCCCTCGGCGGCTATGTGAAGATGGTGGGAGAAGGGGATGACGTCGAGCTTTCCGAGGCGGAACGGCTTCGCTCCTTTGCCGAGAAACCCCCGTTGCAGCGGATTGTCATTGTCGCCGCCGGACCGTTGTTCAATATCCTCTTCGCCTACCTGATCTTTGTTGTCGTCTCCATGATCGGCATACCCTTCGAAACCGCGCGGGTGGGCGAAGTGATCAAGGGGAAGCCGGCAGCCCTTGCCGGACTCATGACCAATGACCTGGTGACGGCGGTTAACGGCAGACCGGTCGACAGTTTCGAGGCGATGACCAAGGAGATCCTTGCCAGCAAGGGGAAGTCGATCGATCTGCAGGTACGGCGCGGGAAAGAGGGGCTGGCCTTCACTATCGTCCCCGAGTCGTTGACGGAAAAAAACCTCCTCGGCGAGACGGTGACCAGGCCGGTCATCGGCATCAGGAGCGCCGGCGAGAAATTCATCCAGCACTTCGGTCCCGGTGAAGCCTTCATCGAGGGGGGACGCCAGACGTGGAACGTTGTCCGCTTCACCTTCATTGTCCTGGTGAAGATGATTCAGCGGGTCATTCCCGCAGACACCATCGGCGGACCCATCATGATCGCGGTCACGGCCGGCCAGCAGGCAGCGGCGGGGGGAACGAGCTTTCTCGCCTTCATGGCGCTTCTTTCCATCAACCTGGGGGTCCTGAATATCCTGCCGGTACCGATCCTCGACGGTGGTCACCTTTTCTTCTACACGTGGGAACTCGTCTTCCGCAGACCCGTCAGTCCCAAGACCCGGGAAATTTCCCAGAAAATCGGCCTGTTCATTCTGCTTAGCCTGATGCTTCTCGCCATGTACAACGACATCGTCCGCTACCTGATCAAACAGGGATGACGTGAAGATCCTCACCATCGATACATCGACCGCAGTCTGCAGTGTGGCGCTGACCTGCGACGGCAAGCTCGTTGCGGAATATCTCCTCCATCAGGAGAGAACCCTGGCAGGCCGCATGCTGGAGTGCGTCGATGCGGTGCTGGCGGGAGGGAGGCTGGCCGTGGGCGATCTGGACGGTTTCGGGGTTGCCCTCGGCCCCGGCTCTTTCACCGGCCTGCGCATCGGCGTCGCCACCGTCAAGGGGCTGGCACTGGCTACGGGTAAACCGGCGGCCGGCTTCTCGTCGCTGGCGATGCTCGCCATGAACCTCCCCTGGCCGGTCCATCCGGTCTGTCCCATGTTTGACGCCAGGAAACAGGAAGTGTACACGGCTCTCTACGATTGCCGGGACGAGCTGCGTGTCGTTCAACCCGATTGCGTCCTTCCCCCGGCCGACTTCGTGAGGCGCATCGATGGCCACGCTATCTTTGTCGGAGAGGGGGCGGTGCGCTACCGGCAGGAAATCGAGGCATGCCTCGGTGGGCGTGCCCACTTTGCTCCGCTGGTTGCTAACGCGCCCCGGGCCTCCAGCGGCGCCCAATTGGCGGAGAAACTCCTGCGGCGCGGCGAGGTTCCGCCCCTCGAATCCCTTTCCCCGATCTACATCAGGCCTTCCGAGGCGGAGCTGGCCCGGCTGAAACGGGAAAGTGTATAACATCATTCTATTTATTGTTGACAGCCGACGCAGAAAGAGTTATTTTATCAGCTTATTTTCTTTGCGGCAGGACTGCGCCGTGTGACGGGAACACCCTGACGGAGGGTTGAACATGCGAAGCGATCTGATCAAAAAAGGCCTGGAGCGAACCCCCCATCGGGCTCTCATCAAGGGGACCGGTGTCCCCGAGAGCGAGATGGAGAAGCCGTTCATCGGGGTAGCCACCAGTTTTACCGACCTCATTCCCGGCCATGTGGGGATGAGGGACCTGGAGCGGTTCATCGAGAAAGGAATCCACAGCGGCGGCGGCTATGCCATGTTTTTCGGCATTCCCGGTGTCTGCGACGGCATAGCCATGGGGCACAAGGGGATGCACTACTCCCTCCCCACCCGGGAACTGATTGCCGACATGGTGGAGTCGGTGGCCGAGGCGCATCGTCTCGACGGCCTCGTCCTGCTCACCAACTGCGACAAGATTACCCCCGGCATGCTGATGGCTGCGGCCCGTCTCGACATCCCGTGCATCGTGGTAACCGCCGGACCGATGCTCTCGGGTCGGGGCGAGAAGGGGCGGAGATATTCCTTTGTGACCGATACGTTCGAGGCGATGGCCCGGTACAAGGCCGGCGTCATTGACGAGAAGGAACTGAAGGTCTGCGAAGACAACGCCTGCCCCGGCATGGGTTCGTGTCAGGGGCTCTTCACCGCCAATACCATGGCGATCCTTACGGAAACCCTCGGCATGAGTCTCCCCCGCTGCGGAACGGCCCTGGCGGTATCGGCCCTGAAGCGGCGGATCGCCTTCGCATCCGGCGAAAGGATCGTCGGCCTGGTGCGGGACAACGTGACGCCGCGGCAGATACTTACCCGTGCGGCCTTCGAGAATGCCATCCGTGTCGATCTTGCCCTCGGCGGCTCATCCAACACGGTTCTCCACCTCCTCGCCATCGCCCACGAGGCCGGGGTGGCGCTCCCGCTGGAGACCTTCGACCTCCTTGCCAAGGAAACCCCGCAGCTCTCTTCCATGAACCCCGCCGGCGAATTCTTCATGGAAGACCTGGATGCTGCCGGCGGGGTGAGCGGGGTCCTGAAGCAGCTCGGGGGAAAGATCGCGGACAACCCCACGGTCTTCGGCCTCACTACCCGGCAGTTGGCCGCCTCCGTGGAAAACGTGGACGAGGTGGTGATCCGGCCGTTGACCAATCCGGTGAAGCCCGAAGGTGGCATTGCGGTGCTTTCCGGCAACCTGGCCCCCAAGGGGGCGGTGGTCAAGCAGTCCGGCGTATCGGCCGCCATGATGCGCTTCGAAGGAACGGCCCGCTGTTTCGACTCCGAAGAGGGGGCCATGGCCGCCCTCATGGAGGGAAGGATCACGGCCGGCGATGTCGTGGTGATTCGCTACGAGGGACCGAAAGGGGGGCCGGGGATGCGGGAGATGCTTGCACCCACCGCGGCCCTGATGGGACTGGGGCTCGGCGACAGCGTGGCTCTCATTACCGATGGACGGTTCTCCGGAGGGACCCGCGGCCCCTGCATCGGCCACATATCCCCCGAGGCTGCCGAGGGGGGGCCGATCGCCCTGGTGGAAGAGGGTGACCGGATTCTCCTCGACATTCCGGCTCGACGCCTGGAGCTGCTGGTGGACGACGGGGTGCTGGCCGCTCGTCGGGCGAAATGGCGGGTTCCCGAGCCGAAAATCAGGACCGGCTGGCTTGCCAGGTATGCGAAGGTTGTCACGTCGGCCCATACCGGGGCGATTACGACGGCGGACTAGATATAATCGGGCTGCGGGCTCTCGGCATCGGGTGAAACGACCTCCCCGTGCCCCCGCCCCATGCTTTGTTGTTACGGGAGGTTTGCCATGAAAATGAACGGCGCGAGAATCCTCTGGGAATGTCTCAAACTGGAGGGAGTGGACACGGTCTTCGGCTATCCGGGGGGAACGGTCATCAATCTCTATGACGAACTGTTTTCCTTCAAGGCGATCCGGCATATTCTCCCTCGCCACGAACAGGCCGGGGTGCATGCTGCCGACGGTTATGCGCGGGCCACGGGCAAGGTGGGAGTTGCCATTGCCACCTCCGGCCCGGGAGCAACCAACACGGTGACCGGCATTGCTACCGCCTATATGGATTCCATTCCCCTGGTGGTCATCACGGGCCAGGTGCCGACCGCACTCATCGGCAATGATGCCTTCCAGGAGGTCGACATCATCGGCATCACCCGTCCCTGCACCAAACACAGTTTCCTCGTCAAGGATGTCAAGGAGCTGGCCGGCATCGTCAAAAGGGCTTTCTACATCGCCCGTTCCGGTCGTCCCGGCCCGGTGCTCATCGATCTGCCCAAGGATGTGCAGATTGCGACTACCGATTTCAAGTATCCCGACACCGTCGACATCCGGGGGTACAAACCGACCATCGAGGGGCACCCGAAACAGGTGGAGAAGGCGGTTTCGCTCCTGCTGGGCGCAAAACGGCCGGTCATTTACGTGGGTGGAGGGGTCGTCTTGGGCAATGCGGCCGAGGAACTCACCACACTTGCCAGAAGTCTCGGCGCCCCCGTGACCACAACCCTGATGGGACTCGGCTCCTTCCCGGAAAACGATCCCCAGTCCCTCGGTCTTCTCGGCATGCACGGCACCTACTACGCCAATATGGCCATGACCAATTCGGACCTGATCGTGGCGGTTGGAGCCCGTTTCGACGACCGGGTGACCGGCAAGATCGCCACCTTCGCCCCCCATGCCAAGATCATTCATATCGACGTAGATCCGACCTCCATCAAGAAGAATGTCCGGGTCGACCTCCCCATTGTCGGCGATGTGAAGGATGTCCTTGCCCGGATGATCAAGGTGGTCGAGGTGCACGACCGGGTCGCGGAGTTCCGCGCCGGGCTGGCGCCGTGGCTCGAAGAGATCGCTGGCTGGAAGGCCAAGCACCCCATCACCTACAAGCAGGGTGCCTCCGTCATCAAGCCGCAGTTCGTGATCCAGAAGCTGCGGGAACTCTCCGAAGATGATGCGATCATCTCCACCGACGTGGGGCAGCACCAGATGTGGACCGCCCAGTTTTTCCAGTTCAGCCGGCCCCGTACCCTCCTCTCCTCCGGCGGGCTCGGCACCATGGGGTACGGCCTTCCTGCGGCCATGGGAGCCCAGGCGGCATTTCCCGACAGGCAGGTGATTGTTGTCTGCGGCGACGGCGGTTTCCAGATGAACATGCAGGAGCTGGCGACCCTGGTCCAGAACCGGCTCCCGGTGAAGATCTGCATCCTCAACAATAATTTCCTCGGGATGGTCCGGCAGTGGCAGGAACTCTTTTTCGATAAGCGCTATTCCCAGACCTGTCTCGAGCTCCCCATCGACTTTATCCGGCTGGCCGAGGCGTTCGGCGCCAAGGGGTTCCAGGCCAGCAGGCCCGACGAAGTGGAGAAAGTCATCCGCCAGGGGTTCACGACGCCGGGGCCGGTGATCATGGAGTTCAAGATCGCCCGCGAGGAAAAGGTGCTTCCCATGGTTCCTGCGGGGGCGTCGCTCAATGAAATGGTGTTGAATGCGTAAGAGGTAAGACGCGAGACGTGAGACGCAAGAGAAGGTTTTCACGTCTCACCTCGTACGTCTCTAACGTCTCTGGAGGTTTCCCATGCAACATACCATTGCTGTCCTGGTGGAAAACGAATTCGGTGTTCTGTCCCGCGTAGCCGGACTCTTTTCCGGCCGAGGCTTCAATATCGACTCCCTTTCGGTTGCTCCGACGAACGATGAATCGATCTCCCGCATGACCATCGTGACGCGGGGCGACGAGCTGATCCTCGAACAGATAACCAAACAGCTCAACAAGCTCATCGACGTCATCAAGGTCATCGACTACGCCGACGAGAGCGCCATCGAGAGGGAACTGGCCCTCATCAAGGTCACCGCCGAAGAGGAGAGCAGGGCGGAGGTTCTTCGAGTCGTGGATATCTTCCGGGCCAAGATCATCGATGTGACCCCCAAGTCATACACCATCGAGGCGACCGGTGCGCCGGCCAAGATCGATGCCATTCTGGAGCTTCTCCGCCCCCTCGGTCTCAAGGAGCTGGTGCGGACCGGCCCGGTAGCGATCGGCAGGGGCTCAAAGGGGTGGAAGGGATAGACGGGCATCCCCTTATTATTGTTGACAGGGGGGGGCATTCTTTTTATCATGATCAATCCGCTTGCCAGGGAAATTTTCTGGTACGGCGAATGTTCACGTACAAAACGTAACCAGGAGGAAGTGATGAAAGTTTACTATGACAAGGATTGCAACCTGAGCCTGCTCAAGAAAAAGAAGATCGCCATCATCGGCTATGGCAGCCAGGGCCATGCCCACGCCAACAACCTGAAGGAGAGCGGTCTGGATGTCATCGTCGGCGAGCTGATGGGGGGCGAGAATGCCGCCAAGGCGGAAAAAGCAGGGTTCAAGGTCTTCGACGCGGGGACGGCAACGAGCAAAGCCGATATCGTGGTGATTCTCCTTCCCGATGAGCTGCAGGGCACCATCTACCGGGCGGAAATCGCTCCGAAGCTGAAGAAGGGGTCTTACCTGATGTTCGCCCACGGGTTCAACATCCACTACGCCCAGATCGTTCCCCCCGCAGATGTGAACGTCTTCATGACCGCACCCAAGGGGCCTGGCCACCTGGTGCGCCACGAATACGTCAAGGGTGGCGGCGTACCGTGCCTGATCGCCGTTCACCAGGACCCGGCCGGCAACACCAAGGATATTGCCCTTGCCTATGCGGCCGGCGTCGGCGGCGGACGGGCGGGGATCATCGAGACCACCTTCAAGGACGAGACCGAAACCGACCTGTTCGGCGAGCAGGCGGTACTCTGTGGCGGCTGCGTCGAGCTGGTCAAGGCCGGCTTCGATACCCTGGTGGAGGCGGGCTACTCACCGGAGATGGCCTACTACGAGTGTCTGCACGAACTGAAGCTGATCGTCGACCTGATGTACGAAGGCGGCATCGCCAACATGAACTACTCCATCTCCAATAACGCCGAGTACGGCGAATACGTTACCGGCCCGAAGGTGATCAACGAGCAGAGCCGCCAGGCGATGAAGGAGTGCCTGGTAAACATCCAGAACGGCTCCTATGCAAAGCAGTTCATTATGGAAGGGATGACCAAGTATCCGGAGATGACTGCCCAGCGCCGGCTCAACGCCGCCCATCCCATCGAGGTGGTCGGTGAAAAGCTGCGCAGCATGATGCCCTGGATTCAAAAAGGGAAAATTGTGGACAAGAGCAAGAACTGATTTTTGCACAAGGATGACGAGGCCGGATCGCGGGGGGCAGATTGTCCGCCCGTGTCCGGCCTCTTTGCTCTGATGGCCGGGGATGGGTTTCCACCCCTCGATCCCTGGTACGATACTCTTTGGAAGACGGATGCGGACTACCAATTCACCAATAGCCCTCGAAGGGATACCGTTTCTCGGGGGGGCCGCCCTGCTCACGGTGGCGGCCTTCTTCATCTGGAAGCCGCTCGCCCTCTTTTTCCTGGCGGTGACCTGCTTTGTCGCCTATTTCTTTCGCAACCCGGAGCGGACCGTTCCTGCCGAAGAGAAGGCGGTGGTGGCCCCTGCCGACGGGCGGGTCATTTACCTGGGGCCTGCCCGCGAAGACCATCTGCAGGAGGAGATGCTGAAGATCAGCATTTTCATGTCGGTCTTCAACGTTCATGTGAATCGGGCTCCGACTTCCGGCCGCGTCCTCGACACCTTCTACCGGCGGGGGAAGTTCCTCGATGTCCGCGACGAGCGTGCCACCTTCGAGAACGAGCAACAGGGCATGGTTCTGGAGAACGAGGGGGGGAGCAAGATCGTGGTGGTTCAGGTGGCGGGCCTGATCGCCCGGCGCATCGTCTGCTATGCGCGGCAGGGCGATGCGCTCACGCGGGGAACTCGGTACGGCCTGATCCGGTTCGGCTCCCGGCTTGACGTCTACCTCCCGAAAGACGCCGTCGTACGGATAGGAATGGGGGAGGTGACCGTGGCCGGCGAAACGATCCTGGGGTATCTGCCGTGAACAACGACAAGGTCGATATGACGGAGAACATGCGGAAGGGGATTTATATCCTTCCCAATCTCTTCACCACAGGTAGCCTCTTTGCCGGTTTTTACGGGATGGTGGCCACCATGGG
>Ga0335082_10001012_pt1 | contig 29799 bp, 28 predicted proteins | sample Lox_Sample_41_FD_206718 | JGI IMG/M metagenome (GOLD analysis project Ga0335082, IMG submission 206718) | Soil microbial communities from Loxahatchee National Wildlife Refuge, Florida, United States - Lox_Sample_4.1 | ecosystem: Environmental > Terrestrial > Soil > Wetlands | place: USA... | reverse complement strand
TCGACCCCACGCTCATCGAGTGGATTCGCGATGCTTTCAAGCGTAGATGGATCGGCGGCGCGCACGCACCCTTGCGCCGCAGGCTAAAACGGCGCTGTCGCAAGTTCCGGCACCTGCTGCCGGACGTGCCGTGGCCACAGTCGCAGCGCTCGCGTTCGGCCTGGCGGCACACGCGCAGCGCGTCCGGCTACTGGTCGAGAGCTCGCCGTCGGCGACCGGCTCGAACGCGTCCGCGAGCCGACGCACCAGTACGACTCGAACGCCGTGCGGGTCGGATGGCGCGGCCGGAAGCTCGGCTACGTGCCGCGCGCCGAGAATGCCGCGCTCGCGTGGGCGATGGACCGCGGCGAGCCCGCTCTCCGCGCGGATCAGCGCGCTCCGCGAGCACAGGAACCCGCGCGTGCGTATCGAATTCGAGGTCTTCGTAGAGTAGACTACCGTCCCGGGCGGGTCCTTTGTCGGCGCGTTGTCGCTGGGGCCCGACGCTAAAAAGGAGATGTCGATCGACGATGTCGATTGATCTGGTCGCCCGGGTCAGCCGTCACTTCTCGGACAGCGCGCAGACGAAGCTCGCTGCGGTCGAGGCGCTCGCGCAACCGATCGTCCGCGCGACCGAGCTGATGGTCGCGTCCCTCCTCGCGAACGGCAAGATCCTCGCCTGCGGCAACGGCGGCTCGGCCGCCGACTCGCAGCACTTCGCCGCCGAGCTCCTCAACCGGTTCGAGCGCGAGCGCCCCGGCCTCGCGGCGATGGCGCTCACTACCGACACTTCGACCCTGACGTCGATCGCGAACGACTACGACTACAACCAGGTGTTCTCGAAGCAGGTCCTCGCGCTCGGCCAGCCGGGCGACGTGCTGCTCGCGATCTCCACCAGCGGCAACTCGCCCAACGTCGTCGCCGCCGTCCGCGCCGCGCACGAGCGCGACATGAAAGTGGTCGCCCTTACCGGCAAGGGCGGCGGCGAGATCGGGAAACACCTCGCGCCGGCCGACGTCCACCTGTGCGTCCCGCACGCGGTCACCGCTCGCATCCAGGAGGTCCACCTCCTGACCCTGCACTGCCTGTGCGACGGCATCGATTGCCTTCTCCTCGGAACGGAGTGATCCCTGCATGGTCCGACTCGCCCTCGCTCTCGTCCCCGCGCTGGTTCTCGTCGCGTCGATCCTCGTTTCCGGTTGTGCGCCGGTCGTGGTCGGCGCCGCCGCCGCCGGCGGCGTCGCGGTGGCCGCCGACCGCCGCACCACCGATACCCAGCTCGCGGACGATCGGATCGAGCTCACGGCCTCCAAATGGATCGGCGAGAAGATCCTTGACCAGGGGCACGTGAACATCGTGAGCTACAACAAGCTCGTCCTCCTCACCGGCGAGACGACCACCGAGGCGCTGAAGCAAGAGGTCGGCAAACTCGCCGCAGGCGCGACTGGCGTGCGGGACGTCGTGAACGACATCACGATCGGCCCGCTCGCGCCGCTGAGCTCGCGCTCGAACGACTCCTACCTCACGAGCGTGGTGAAAACGCGCTTCGTCGGCGAGCAGAAGTTCAACCCGCTGCACGTCAAGGTAGTCACCGAGAACGGTACCGTCTACCTGCTCGGGCTGGTGACGCGCAAGGAAGCCGAGGACGCGACCAACATCGCGCGCCACGTGAGCGGCGTGAAGCGGGTAGTGCGGGTGTTCGAGTACATCCCCGACCCGCCGCCGGGGGCGCCGAAGCCGGTGGCGGAGCCGGAGAAGAAGTGATGCCCGAGGGCGCCGGCGGGCGCTAGCGCCCGAGCAGGCGCTCGATCTCGTGCGTGAGCTTCGGGTCGAGCGGCTCGACCTGGGTGGCGAACGACGCCACCGGCACGCCGTTGCGATCCACCAGGTACTTGTGGAAGTTCCAGCGCGGGGCCGATCCGGTCTTGGCCGCGAGGTCGCGGAACACCGGATTGGCGTTCGCCCCGACCACCGCCGTCTTCGCAAATACCGGGAAGCTCACACCGTAATTCACCTGGCAGAAATCGGCGATCTGCTTGTTCGAGCCCGGCTCCTGTCCCCCGAAGTCGTTGGCCGGAAACCCGAGCACGACGAGCCCGCGCTCGCGGTAGCGTCGGTAGAGCTTCTCCAGGCCCTCGTACTGCGGCGTATAGCCGCACTGGCTTGCCGTGTTCACGACCAGGAGCACCTTGCCGCTGAACTGGCACAGCGGGACCGCTTCGTCCTGCAGATTCAGCATCTTGCGGTCGAGGAGCGGCGGGCAGGCCGCAGCGCCGCTGGCGGGCTCGGCCGCGACTGCGCCGCTCACTGCGCCGCCTAGTACGACACTCAAGGCAAAGCACCCGAACAGGTTTGTCGTCTTCATCTCCGGGATCCTTCGCTCCATGCACCGCGTCGACGTATGGTGACCCAATCGGGGTTCCGGCGTCCACCGGAAATGACGCTAAACTGGCCGCGCCCTTTCGGCGAGGAACGGCGTTTGGCACTCACTTTCTACTATGGCGCGGGCTCGCCCTACGCCTGGCGCGTGTGGTTCGCGCTCGAGCACAAAGCGATCCCCTACGATCGCAAGGTCCTATCGTTCGCCGACGGCGACCTGAAGAAGCCGGAGTTCGTGGCGGTCAATCCGCGCGGGAAGGTGCCGGCGATCGTCGACGGGGACATGCACCTGTACGAGTCCGCGGCGATCGTCGAGTACCTCGAGGACGCCCACCCGGACTCCGGCAATCGGCTCTTCCCCGGCGCGGTGCGCGACCGTGCGCTCGTACGGCGGCTCGTCTGCGAAGCCGACAACTACTTCGTCCCGCCGATGAACCGGCTGCTGCAGCGCGTGCTCTTCGCGAAGCGCGAGGAGTGGGATCCGGCGCGCATCGCGGCCGCGCGCGACGAAGTCGGCGCCGAGCTCGAGCGCTGGACCGGGCCGCAGGACGGCGACTATCTCGCCGGGCCCCTGTCGGCCGCCGATTTCACGCTCTACCCGATGGTCGCGATAGCGCTCCGCTGCGAGAAGAGGAAGCCCGACCTCGCCTTGCGCGAGCGGATCCCGGCGCGCATCCTCGCGTGGATGGCGCGGGTCGAGGCCCTGCCCTTCTACGCGAAGACCTGGCCGGCGAACTGGAAGTGAGCCGCGCGCCGGCGTTCGAACTGAAGGTCTGCCCGCGGGCCGAGCTCGCGGCGCGGGTGAAGAAGCTCGCGCGGCCGCTTGTCTTCACCAATGGCGTCTTCGACGTCCTTCACCGCGGGCATGTCACCTACCTCGCGCAGGCGCGCGCGATGGGCGCAAGCCTCATTGTCGGGGTCAACTCGGACGCCTCGGCGAAGCGCCTCGGCAAGGGCGACGACCGGCCGGTCAACGCGCTCGAGGACCGGATGGCGGTGCTCGCCGCGCTCGAGGCGGTGAGCCTGGTCACGCCGTTCGACGAGGACACGCCGCTCGCGCTAGTCCTCGCCTGCCGGCCGGACGTGCTCGTCAAGGGCGGCGACTGGAAGCCCGATACGATCGTCGGCGCGCGCGAAGTGCAAGGCTGGGGCGGTGCGGTCCACTCGATCCCGTTCGAACACGAGCGTTCCACGACCGCGCTTCTCGCGCGGATCCGTGGCGGCTGACCCGCGCGGCGCGCCGTTAGCGCTTCTCGGCCGGCGTGGAGGTCGCCGGCCCCATTCCCCAGACCTGGATGACGGTCTCCTCGGCCTTGGCGCCGTCGTAGTGCACCTTGCCGGCGTAGTGGATGACGTAGCTCCCGGCCGGCACCGGCACGGTGGCCTCCGGATCGAACCTCTCGCCGGTGCCCACCCACCAGGTCCCCGAGACCACCACGAAGAAGCGGTCGTTCGGATGGAAGTGCGGCCGGCTCATGTTCCCGGGCAGCCACCTGATGCGGGCGACGTAGGGGCCGGGCTTCGTGGGGTCGCCGAACAGGATGACCTGCTCATTGGTGCCGGCAGCGTTCCTGACCCACTTGATGTCGCCGGGCGTCTTGAAGTCCACTGCCGTCCGGTCGACATCGCCGGCGTGGCTCGACACGGCACCCACTGCGAGCGCCAGTGCAACGGTACGAACGTACCCGGCAGTCGTCATTACGGTTCCTCCCCGGTTCTCACCGGTCTCGTCGTTTGCGAATCAGAGCTTCAGCTCCATGTAGATCGCACCCGGCAGCGGGTTGCTGTAGTACGCGGGAATCTCGCTGAAGCCGAACGAGCGATACAGCTCGCGCGCCTCGACCATCGGCTCGAGGGTGTCGAGCATCAGGCGACGGTAGCCGATCGTGCGCGCGGCCTCGACGATCGCCGCCGCGAGCGCCTTGCCGAGCCCGCGCCCGCGCTCGGCCGGCCGCACGTAGAGACGCTTCACCTCGCCCGAGGTCTTGTCGAATCGCCGCAGTGCGATGCAGCCCACCGCCTCTTCGCCGCGAACGAGGAGCAGCAGGCGTCCCCCGGGCGCCGCGTACTTGCCCGGCAGGGTCGCGAGCTCCTGCTCGAAGTCCTGGAAGGCGAGGTCGACGCCGATCCACTCGGCGTAGTCGCGGAAGAGCCGCCGGACGTCGTCGAGCCGCGGCGGGTTCGTCGCGTCGACGATCGCGTAGGGCGCTGCGAGCTCGACCGTCACCGGTGGCTCTTGCGCATCAGCTCGGCGGTCTCGACCGACCAGCTGTCGCCGGAACCGTCGAGCTCGGCGATGATCCGCTCGCGCTCGACCGGGAGCTTCTCCTGCGACAGCTTGAAGCGCGCGTCGAGCCGGGTGATGTCGACCGCGAACGCGACGATCGCGCCGAGCATCCGGTCTACGTACTCGCGCGAGAGGTTCGGGAAACGCGCGCCGTACTCGGCGTCGTGCATGGCGATCAGCTTCGACTGCTGGGCGTGCTTCTCGTCTCGGTCCTCGACGATTCGCGGCACGCCGTAGGCGTGGACCGCGACGTAGTTCCAGGTCGGCACCGACTCCGCGCGCTCGTAGTGCCGCGGCGACACGTAGGCGTGCGGCTCGGCGAAGATCGTCATCGCCTCGCGGCCGTCCGCGAAGTCGCGCCACTGCGGGTTCGCGCGCGCGACGTGCGCGAGCAGCCGCACCTGGTCGCCCTCCTCTTCCACGACGACCGGGAGGTGCGTCGCACGCAAGCCGTCGGCTCCGTGTGTGACCAGCGCCGCGAACGAATGCGCGCGCATGAAGGCGACCAGCGTCGCCCGGTCGTCGTTGCGGTTGTGAGGTGGTACGTACATGAGCCCCGTTGCTGCTCCGCTTCTTGAGCGTTCAACCGCCCGGACATTCGCGGACATCGGCCCCCGGGAAACCGTCCTTCAGGTCGACGAACCGCAGGCGCACCGGCTCGGGCGCGTCGCGGAGCTGCACGTAGACGCGCGCGCCCCGCCCTTCCCGCGGCGCAGCCTGCATGCCGCGCACGCCTCGCCGCTTCAGGTCGTCGATCCTGCGGCTCGCCGCGTCCTCCGAGCTGAACACCCCGAGCGAGATCGCGTTGCGCCAGACCGGATCGTCGCTGATCAGGGACGAGTCGTCGACGCCCTGCTTCTTCAGCTCGGCGACGCGCTGGTTGGCGGCGGCGCGCGTCGGGAGCGGTGGAATGTACACCCACCAGCGGGTCGGGTCATCGACGCGGCGCTGCGAGACCTTGAGCCCCCCCGCGAGGCCCCCGGCCGCCTCCTCGGCGCGCGCCGCGTCCGCGGCCGCTACCGGCCCCAGCTCGACGCAGGCCACGCTCCGGCGCGAAGCGAGCTTCGCCAGCTCCTCGGGCTGGACGATCCGGATCCGCTCGGGCTGGATCTGCTGGCCGAGCGGATCGCCCGCCGGGCTCGCGTACTGCGTCACGTAGAACCGGTACGCGAAGAATGCCGCGTTCGCGAAGAGGAGCACGAAGAACGCGATCCTCATGCTGCGAGCTTGAGGCTCACTTCCGCGGCGTGGAAACGCTCGGGCCCGCGCGGCGTCTCGACGATCAGCGCGCCGTCGTCGGCCACGCCCGCCGCGACGCCGTCGACCGTCCGGCGCGAGGGCGCGAGCACTCGGACTTGCCGGCCTTGCCAAGCGTGCCGGCGCAACCATTCGTCCCGGAACGCCCCGAAGCCCTCGCGGTCGAACGCCGCCGCCGCCCCGGCGACCTCGGCGGCGAGCCGTGCCGCGAGCGTGTTGCGGGAGCCGATCGCGCCGCCGAGGTCGGCGACCGGCCGCTCAACCGCGCGCTTCGCCGCCGCGGGCACCCGCACGTTGATCCCTACGCCGATGACCGCAGCGGCGGCCCGGCTCCCGTCGCCGGAGACCTCGACCAGGACGCCGCCGAGCTTGCCGTCCCCGCGCACGATGTCGTTCGGCCACTTCAGGCCGACGCCGCCCGCGCCGAGCGACTCGAGCGCGCGCGCACAGGCGACGCCGATCGCGAGCGGCAGTCCGCTCAGACCCGCCGTCCCGCGCTCGAAACGCCACAACACGGATAGGGTCACACTGTCGCCGAGGCCCGTGTGCCAGCTCGCGCCGCGGCGCCCGCGCCCGGCGCTTTGAAGCTCGCACACGATCGCTGTGCCGGAGGGTGCGCCCGCCGCCGCGCGCTCCACGAGCGCCGCGTTGGTCGACGGGCATTCATCGAGCACTTCCAGCCGGATCGTCGAGTGCATCCCGAGCGAGTTTGCGATCGCCGCGGCATCGAGCGCGTCGAACGGTTCGGCGAGACGATAGCCGCGCGCCCGGACGGTGTGGAGGGCGAGCCCGTTCGCCCGCAGCTCGCGCACCGCCTGCGACACGTCCGCGCGCGCGAGACCGAGCGCGGCGGCGAGCGCGGGTCCCGAGCGGAGCCGGCCGTCGGCAAGCGCCTTGAGAACGGCGAAGCTCGAGCTGCGCACCGGGTTTGGAAGTGACAAGGGGAACGACGGGCGATGCTAGCACAGCGGGCAGGGCCCGCCGTGCGCTAGTCCAGCGTCCGCGCGATGCGGTGCAGCCCCTCGAGGACGAGGTTCTCGTGGAGGCGGAACGGGATGCCGAGGCGGGGCGCCAGCGCCTTCGCCCCCCCGCCCGACAGCAGGCAGATCAGCGCCGGTTGCGCTGCGGCATGCATGTGATAGAGCCGCTCGACCGCGCCGGCGAGCGCGTGCTGGCAACCGGTCACGATCGCGTCCACCGTCTGTTGCGGATGGTCGGTGAATTGCCCGTCGGCGTCGGGGAGCGCCGAGGTGCCCTCGTGCAGCGAGCGGATCATGAGGCCGACGCCGGGGAGGATGACGCCGCCGGTGAACTCGCCGCCCGCGTCGACGAAGTCGATCGTCGCCGCCGTGCCGCACACGACCACGAGCGTCGGCTTGCCGCCGACGAGGGCACGCGCGCCGATCATCGCCGCCCAGCGGTCGGAGCCGAGCTGCGCGGGATTGCGGTAGCCGTTCTTCAGGCCGCACTGCTCGGGCTGCGAGACGAGCCAGAACGGCGCCGGCGCGTCGGGCCACACCTCGAGCACGCGGATCATCGTGGAGCGTGCGCGGGTACCCGCGACGTTCGAGATAACGATGCGATGCGGGGCGCGCAGCTTGCGCCAGACCGCGGCGAGCTCGGGGATCTCGGCGAGCAGCGCATGGCCGGCCTCGAGGCAGCCCTCCGCCGCGGCACCCTCCCCGGCCGCGCGGTAGCGGCCCCACTTCACGAACGTGTTGCCGACGTCGACGAGCAGGTTGTAGGGGCTGGTGGCCATTGCGGGCGGGGAGTGTAACCCAGTGCGGGTGCCGCGCCCCGTTGCACGAAGCCCGGCGCCTAGGCGCGGGCCGTCGCCCGCGAACGCTTCAGCCCCCAGCCGGCGATCTGCGCCTGCAGCTTCTTCACCTGCCCTTCGGTGAGCGGCCACGCGGATGGGGGACGCGTTGCGCCGCAGTCTTCACCCATCAGCTGCAAGGCCGCCTTCACGACGGTGACGTTGGTCCCGTTCTGCTCCTCCGCCCGCAGGTCTTCGAACGGCGCCATCACGTCGATCAGGCGCCGCGCGAGGCTGAAGTCCCCCGCTTCCAGGGCCGAATGGATCGCGACCGAGTGTTCGGGCCACACGTTGATCAGACCGGACGTGAATCCGCGGGCGCCCACCGCGAAGAACGGCGGCGCCCAGGGTTCGGCAAGACCGTCGACCCACACGATCTCCGGGCTGCAGCGCCGCATCGCCGCCGCGAGCCGCAGCGGCGTCGGGCACGCCCACTTGACGCCGGCCACGCCGGGCACGGTGCAGAGCTTCTCGATCGCGTCCAGGCCGATGCCGTCGTTGCGCAGGTAGAGCATGATCGGCAGCCCTTCGGCCGCGTCCGCGACCCGCTGGATGTAGCTCACTACGCCGCGCGGCGAGACGAAGGGATCGGGCGGCTGGTGCACCATGAGCGCATCGACGCCGGCGGCGTGCGACGCCTTCGCCAGGGTGCACGCGTCGTGGATGCTCCTGCCGACCCCGCCGATCAACACGCATCGCCGCGCGGTGTGCTCCGCCACGGCGTGCACCATCGTCTCCGCCTCCTTCGTAGTCAGGCCGTAGAACTCGCCGGTGTTGCCGTTCGCGACCAGGGCGTGCACGCCCGCGCCGACAGCGCGGTCCACGATCGGCTTGAGACGCGCCGGAGCGAGGCGGTCCGCGGCGTCGAACGGGGTGACGAGAATCCCGGAGATCCCTGCCAGAGCCGTTCTCAGTCTCGCGTCGATGGTCGTCATGCCCTTGTCTCGCGGCTACTCAGGTTGAATTCCAGCGGTCTTGGCGACCTTCCCCCACTTCACCATTTCCGACTGGATGAACGCAGTGAACTGCTGCGGCGTGCCGCCCGCCGGTTCGATTCCGGCGTCGAGCATCCGCTGGCGCACGTCCTGCGCGGCGAGCGCCTTGTTGATCGCGGCATTCAGCTTGGCAACCACGTCCTTCGGCGTCCCGGCCGGCGCGAGGATGCCGCCCCACGTGCTCGTCTCGTAGCCCTTCATCCCGGCCTCGGCCATCGTCGGCACGTCCGGCATCGCCGCGGAGCGTTTGGCGGTCGTCACCGCGAGCGCGCGCAGCGCGCCGCTCTTCACGTGCGGGCCGATCGCGGAAACGGTGTCGAACATCAGCGAGACGCGGCCGGCGAGCAGGTCGGAGTGGGCGGCGGTGCTGCCCTTGTACGGCACGTGGATCATGTCGAGCCCCGCCATGCTCTTGAACAGCTCGCCCGACATGTGCGGTGCACCGCCCGGTCCGCTCGACGCGAAGCTGAGCTTTCCGGGATTCGCCTTGGCGTAGGCGATGAGCTCCTGCACGTTCTTCACCGGCAGCGACGGATGCACCACCAGCATGAGCGGCAGCACGTGGGTCAGCACGACCGGCTCGAAGCTCTTGACCGTGTCGTAGGGCAGCTTCTTGAACATGCTCGGATTGATCGCGTGGCTGCTCGCCACGAGCACGAGCGTCTGCCCGTCGGGTGTGGCCTTGGCGATGAACTCGGTGCCGATGATCCCGGTCGCGCCGGCCTTGTTCTCGACGACGACCGGCTTGCCCCAGGCATCGGTAAGCTTCGGACCGATCACGCGCGCGGTGAGGTCGATCGCTCCACCCGGCGTGGCCGGGATGACGATCGTGATCGACTTGCTCGGGAACGACGCCGCCGGGCCCTGCGCGAGCGCGCCGCCGCTGGTGGTGAAGATGATTGCGCCGAGGCCGGCGGCGGCGATGGACTTGAGCATCACGGACGTTCTCCTTCGGTCAGGCAAGCGTGTAGGCAGTCTTGACGGTGGTGTAGAACTCGGCGGCATAGCGCCCCTGCTCGCGCGAGCCGTAGCTCGAGCCCTTGCGCCCGCCGAAGGCGACGTGGTAGTCCACGCCCGCGGTCGGGACGTTCACCATCACCATCCCTGCCTGAGCGTGGCGCTTGAAGTGCGTCGCGTGCTTGAGCGAGGTCGTGCAGATTCCCGCGGTCAGCCCGAACGGCGTGTCGTTGGCGAGCGCGAGCGCTTCGTCGTAGTCCTTGGCGCGCACGACCGCCGCCACCGGTCCGAAGATCTCCTCGCGGCAGATCCGCATCGCGTTCGAGCAGTCGGTGAAGAGCGCCGGTGCGAGGTAGAAGCCTTCCTTGTCCCGCTTCACCCGCTGCCCCCCGGCGATGAGCCTCGCCCCCTCGTCCTTGCCGAGGGCGATGTAGCGCTCGTCCTGCTCGAGTTGCCGCGCGTCGACCGCCGGGCCGATCTCCGTCTTCGGGTCTCGCGCATCGCCTACCACCAGCGCTTTCGTGCGCTCGGTCAGGCGCTTCACGAAAGCGTCGTGAATGCCGGCGGTGACGACGATCCGGCTCGAGGCAGTGCAGCGCTGCCCGGTCGAGTAGTACGAGCCCTGCACCGCCACGTCCACCGCCTGCTCGAGATCGGCGTCGTCGAGCACGACGAGCGGGTTCTTGCCGCCCATCTCGAGCTGCATCTTGGCCATGCGCTTGAGCGCCGCTTCCGCGACCCGCCGTCCCGTGCCGACCGAGCCGGTGAAGCTGATCGCGTCCAGCGCCGGATGATCGACGATCGCCTGACCGATCACCGGACCGCGGCCCATCACCAGGTTGAAGACCCCCGCAGGGAGCCCCGAGCGGCTGAGGATCTCCGCGAGCGCCCACGCCGATCCGGGCACGAGCTCGGCCGGTTTGAACACGACGCAGTTCCCGTAGGCAAGCGCCGGGGCGATCTTCCAGGCGGGAATCGCGATCGGGAAGTTCCAGGGCGCGATCAAGCCGACGACTCCCAACGGCTCGCGGGTGATCTCGACCCCAATGCCAGGCCGGACGGACGGGACGGCGTCACCGCCGGTGCGCAGCGCTTCGCCGGCGAAGAACTTGAAGATCGAGCCGGCGCGGGCGACCTCGCCGATGCCCTCGGGCAGGGTCTTGCCCTCCTCGCGGCTGAGGAGCTCGCCGAGCTCCGCCCTGCGAGCGAGGATTTCGCTCCCGACCGCATCGAGCGCATCGAAGCGCTGCTGCGGGGTGGCGAGGGACCACCTCGGGAACGCCGCGCGCGCCGCCAGGATCGCGCGATCGACGGCCGCCGCATCGCCGCCCGCGTACTCGTCGATCACGTCGGAGAGATCCGACGGGTTGACGTTCGGCGTCGCTTCGGCGCCTGCGACCCACTCCCCGGCGACGTAGTTGCTGCGCATGGCTCGCGTCCCTCTCTCGCCGTCAGTCGGCGGTGATCTTCGCGTCCTTGACGACCTTCGCCCACTTGGCGATCTCGGCCTTCTGGAACGCGGCGAACTCCTCCGGGGTGTTGCCGACCGGCTCGAGCCCGAGACCTTCCAGGCGCTCGCGCATCTCGGGCAGCTTCAGGATCTTCACGATCTCGCTGTTCAGCCGCTGCACGATGTCCTTCGGCGTGCCGGCCGGCGCGAAGATGCCCTGCCAGGACACGATCTCGTAGCCCTTCACGCCGGCTTCGGCCATGGTCGGGACGTTGGGCAGGCTCTTGACGCGCTTCGTCGAGGTCACCGCCAGCGCCCGCAGCTTGCCCGACTGGATGTGCGGAGCCGCCACCACCGTCGTGTCGAACATCAACGGCACGTGGCCGGCCATCACGTCCTGGATCGCCGGTCCGCTCCCCTTGTAGGGCACGTGCTCCATCTGGATCCCGGCGAGCGACTTGAACAACTCGCCCGACAGGTGCTGCGAGGTGCCGTTGCCCGCCGAGGCGAACGAGATGCTGCCCGGCTTCGCCTTGGAAGCTGTGATCACGTCCTGCACCGTCTTGTACGGGCTCGCGGCGCCGACCACCAGTACGTTCGCGTTGGTGCCGATCAAGGTGATCGGCTGGAACGACTTGGCCGCGTCGTACGGCATGCTCTTGTAGATGCTCGGATTGATCGCGTGCGAGCTGATCGTGCCGCCGAGGATCGTGTAGCCGTCCGGCTTCGCCTTGGCGACGAAGTCGGAGCCGATGTTCCCGCCCGCCCCGGGCTTGTTCTCGACGACGATCGTCGTGCCGAGGGCGGGCCCCAGCTTCTGCGCGATCGCGCGCGCGAGGATGTCGGTCGTGCCGCCGGGTGGGAACGGCACGATGTAGGTGATCGGCTTCTGCGGCCACTTCGGGTCTTGCGCGAGCGCAGAGCCCGCCGCGACCGCGCACGTCGCGACCAGAATGCTCCAGAACAGACGCTTCATGATGTGCTCCTTGGTGATTGGTCGCCGCCCTATTGCTCGAGCTTGAGCCCGGTCTCCTGGATGAGCTTCGCCCACCGCGCACGGTCCTCGCGTAGGAACCTGTCCATCTCGGCGGGCGGGTTCCCGATCGGCTCGGCGCCGAGGTCGACGATCTTCGCCTTCATCGCCGGGGTGTTGAGCAGCTTGACGATGTCGGCGTTGATCTTCGCCACCACCTCCTTCGGTGTGCCGGCGGTGGTGAGCACGCCTTGCCAGCTGCCGGCGGTGTAGCCGCGCACGAGCTCGCCGGCGGTCGGCGTGTCGGGGTACGCGGGGACACGCTTCGGGCTGGTCACCCCGAGGAGTCGCAGGCTGCCGCTCTTCACGTGCGGCGCGGTCGCGAGCATGCTGTTGAAGATCAGGTCGGCATGGCCGCCCGCCACGTCCTGCATCGCCTGCGCCCCGCCCTTGCTCGGGATGTAGGTCCACTCGATCCCGAGCGCGGTGGCGAACTGCAGGCCCGCGAGGTGAACGTTGCTGCCGAGTCCCGGCGTCGCGTAGTTCAGCTTGCCGGGGTTCGCCTTCGAGTACTCGACCAGCTCCTTGAGCGACTTCGGCGGCAGGCTCGGCGTCACGACGATGAGGTAGGGCGAATAGGTCAGCACCGTGACCGGGGCGAGATCCTTGTGCAGGTCGTAGGGCATCTTCTTCATCAGCGACGGGATGATGGTCATCGTGCCAAGGTCGCTGACCATGAGCGTGTAGCCGTCCGGCGGCGCTTTCGCCACCGCGTCGGTCCCGATGGTGCCGCCGGCGCCGGTTTTGTTCTCGACGATCACCGGCTGGCCCCACTGCTCCTTGAGCGACACGCTCAGCAGCCGCGCGAGGATGTCCGAGGCGCCGCCCGGCACGAACGGGACGATCATGCGGACGGGTTTCGTCGGGTACTTCTGCGTCTGCGCGCTCGCGGCGACCGGGAGTATCAACGCAAGCGCGAGTGCAACCATCGTTCGTTTCATGGGTTCTTCCTCTGAGTGATTCGAGCGGTCAGCGTGCCGTCGGCACGTTCACCCTCAACCGGTCGGCCCAGCCGCTCAGGGCCTGCCACGTTGCGTCGGCATAAGTAAGGCCGCTCTTCGCGGCATCGGCGATGCTTCGTGCGGCCTGATCGCCCGGCATCCGGACCGGCCGGTCGGCGCGGATCGGCCGGTTCGCCCGGCAACGATCCGACAGGTGATTCATCTGGCGCTCGAACTCGGCGCGGCTCGCGAAGAGCTCCGGATCGAGCACCTGCAGGAAGACGTTTCCGCCCCAGCGCCCGGGCGCATCGCGCCGGCCGTATCCCGACAGGCCCTGCGACAGCGCCTCGATCATCAGCGCGAAGCCGAACCCCTTGTGTCCGTACTCCTGCCCGCCGATCAATTGCAGCGAGCCGCGGGGTGCGCTGTGCTCGAGCACCGCAGGATCGCGAGTCGGCACGCCTTGCGCGTCGAGCAGCCACGGGTGCTCGAACTGCTCCCCCGCCGCGTACTTCTGCCGGGTCATCGAGGTGGTCGTGATCGACGCGGAGATGTCGACCAGCACCGGGTGATCGGCGCCCGGATAGCCGATCGCGAACGGGTTCGGCGTGAAGAGCGCCTCGGTGCCGCCGTACGGCGCGACCCGCCGGCCCGACGGGTCCGAGTTGGCGATGATCGCCACGAAGCCCTTGTCCGCAGCCTGCTTCACCAGCGCCGCGAGGCACCCGATGTGGTGGCTCTTGCGGATCGCAACCGACACAGTGCCGAGCTTCGCCGCGCGCGGCAACGCGAGCTCGATGGCGCGGTCGACGAGCCACAACCCGGGGAGATAGTCGCCATCCCAGACGACGGTCGCGCCCGTGTCGCGAATCACCTCCGGCTCGCCGGCGACGCGCATACCGCCCCTCGCGATCTCCGCCAGGTACGTCGGCACCATCGCGAGGCCGTGCGTGCGCCGTCCCATCGCATCGGTAAGGACCAGGAGACGCCCCACGGTAGCGGCTTTCGCAGGCTCCATCCCGGCCGCCACGAACAGCGCGGTCGCGAAGACGGCGAGACCGTCGGTGTCGAAGGAACGGGTCGTCATAGGTGATGAGATGCGGTCGGCCACCGGCGGCGTCACTCCACCTTCAGGCCCTTGTCGCGGATGATCTTCCCGTAGCGCGCGCGGTCGGCGTCGATCAGGGCCTGGAGCTGCTTCGGCGTGCTCGCTTGCGGCACCGCGCCCTGCGCGATCAGCTTCTCGCGCACCTCGGGGTCCGCCACCACCGTCTTCACGTCGGCGGCGAGCTTGTCGACGATCGCGGCCGGTGTGCCCGCGGGGGCGAGCAGCGCGATCCACGAGCCCGACTCGGCGTTCTTGACACCCGCCTCGGCGAGCGTCGGGACGTCGGGGAGCGCGGGCGAGCGCTTGGCGTGCGTCACCGCGAGCCCCTTGAGCTTGCCGGTCTTGATGTTGCCGGACGACTCCAGCACCGAGGCGAACAGCAGGTCGACGTGGCCGGCCATGAGGTCGGTCATCGCCGGTCCGCCGCCCTTGTACGGCACGTGTACGAGCTGCGTGCCGGTGGCGAGCTGGAAGAGCTCGGCGGTCAGGTGCGGCGAGCCGCCGCTGCCGGAGCTCGCATAGGTCACCTTGTCGGGATTGGCCTTGGCGAAGGTCACGAGCTCCTTGACCGTGTTGGGCGCGAACTTGGTGCTCGCCATCAGCACGAACGGCAGCTCGCAGATGAGCGAGATCGGGGCGAACGCGGTGTCCGGGTTGTAGGGCAGCTTGGGGTAGAGCGTTGGGTTGATCGATTGCGTGCCGACGTTGGCGATCAGCAACGTATGACCGTCGGGCCGTGCCTTGGCCACCGCGTCAGCGCCCAGGATGCCGCCCGCGCCGCCGCGGTTCTCCACCACCACGGTCGGGCCGCCCCACATCGCCGTGAGCTTGGCCGCGATCGTCCGGGCGGTGATGTCGGTGCCACCGCCCGGTGCGAACGGCACAATGAAGGTGACCGTCTTGTTCGGATAGACCGCTTGCGCGCGCGCCCGGGAAGGCGACAGCGCCGGCAGTGCCAGCGCGAGCGCGGCCGCGAGCACGAGCGCGCGTCGCGGCAAGACCGGGGACGGAATCGACGCCATGTTCCCTCCCGGTCAGGCGTAGCGCTTCTTGCGCCATTCCTCGTAGGCGGCGCGCGTGGCGGGGTTCGGCGGATAGGTCCCGGGGAGCGCGGCGCCGTTCTGCACGCGCTCGAGCAGGAAGATCTCCAGCTTCTCCTGCTCGGTGGCATCGGCCGCAACCTCGTCGGCGAGGTGCGCCGGAATCACGACCACGCCCTCTTCGTCGCCGACGATCACGTCGCCCGGATAGACCGCGACGCCGCCGCAGCCGATCGGCACGTTGAGGTCGATCGCGTGGTGATGGATCAGGTTGAGCGGCGCGCTGCCGCCGGCGCAGAAGACCGGGAAGTCCATCTTCGCGATCTCGCCGCTGTCGCGCACCGGGCCGTCGGACACCAGGCCCGCCGCGCCGCGCACCTTGAGGCGCGTAGTGAGGATCTGGCCGCCGGAGGCGACGCGCTTCTCGCCGCGCGTGTCGATGACCAGCACGTGGCCCGGCGGCACGCTCTCGATCGCCTTGCGCTGCGGGTGCTCGGGGTTCTCGAACGCGCTCAGCTGATCGATGTCTTCGCGCGCCGGAATGTTGCGCACCGTGAACGCGGCGCCGACCAGGTTGCCGCCGGAGGGCTTGGTCAGGCGCGAAACGCCCTGGAGGTAGACGTTGCGGAAGCCGCGCTTGAAGAGCTGGGTGCACAGGGTGGCCGTGCTGACTTCGTGCAGCCGCTTGAGGGTGTCGGATTTGAGCGCCATGGTGTCCTCCGTGGTGGATGTGCTGTGATCAGCGATCAGTTGGGCGATGCGCCGGACTTCTTGACGAGCTCCGCCCAGCGCGGGATCTCGCGCTGCATCAGCGCGGTCAGTTCCTGAGGCGAGCTGCCGACCAACTCCATGCCGATGGTGCTGCCGAGGCGCTCGCGCGCCTCGGGCGTCTTGAGGATCTTGACGATCTCGGCGTTGAGCCGCTTCACGATCGCCTCCGGTGTTCCCTTCGGTGCGTAGATCGCCTGCCAGGACACCGACTCGAACTTCGGCACCCCGGACTCGATCATCGTCGGCGTGTTGGGCGCGAGCGGCGTGCGCTTCGGCGTCGTGACCGCGAGCATCTTGAGCTTGCCCGACTTGGCGAGCGCAGCGCCGGCGGTGAGCTGGTCGAACGTGATCGGGACCTGGCCGCCGACCACGTCCTGCAGCGCCTGCGGGCTCCCCTTGTAGGGCACGTGCGTCAGCTCGACGCCGATCAGGTCGGCGAAGAGCTCGCCGGCGAGATGGGTCGAGGTGCCGGCGCCCGAGGATGCGAACGCGCGCTTGGACGGATCCTTTTTGAGGAGCGCGATCAGCTCCTGCACCGAGTTCACGCCGAGCTGGGGATTGACGAACAGCGCGTTCGGCACGTAGCCGACGAGCGTGATCGGCTCGAAATCCTTGATCGGGTCGTACGGCAGGTTCTTGTAGAGGCTCGCGTTGATCGCGTGCGTACTGATCGTGCCGCCGAGCAGCGTGTATCCGTCGGGCTTCGACCGGGCGACCGAGCCGGCGCCGACCGCACCCGCCGCGCCGGGCTTGTTTTCCACCACCACCGGCTGGCCGAGCGCGGTGGCGAGCTGCTGCGCGACGGTGCGGCCGACGACGTCGGTCGACCCGCCGGGCGTGAACGGCACGACGTAGGTGATCGGCCGCGTCGGCCAGTTCTGGGCGAGCGCCGCGAGCGGACCGCACGCGAGGACCGCGGCGAGCCCGGCGAGGGCGATGCGTCGGTTCATCCTGGTGGCTCCTTCGGGATGGCTAGTGGATTTCCGGGTCGGTCGTCGCTGCGCCCGCCTCGAGGAAATCGAAGTCGCAGCCCTCGTTCGCTTGGGTCACGTGCTTCAAGTAGAGGGTGCCGAACCCGCGCGTGTAGTGCGGCTTGGGCGCCGTCCATGCCTTGCGGCGCTTCGCGAGCTCGTCGTCGCTCACCTTGAGCGTGAGCTTCCGCCCCGGGACGTCGAGCTCGATCTGATCGCCGTCGCGCACGAGCGCGAGCGGGCCGCCGACGTGCGACTCCGGCGCGACGTGCAGCACGCACGCGCCGTAGCTCGTGCCGCTCATGCGCGCGTCCGAGATGCGGACCATGTCGCGCACGCCCTGTTGCAGCAGCTTCTTCGGGATCGGCAGCTGGCCCCACTCGGGGAAGCCGGGCGCGCCCTGCGGGCCTGCGCTCTGGAGCACGATCACCGAGTCCTTGTCCAGGTCGAGCGCCGGATCGTCGATGCGCTTCGCCATGTCGTTGTAGTCGCGGAAGACGACGGCGCGGCCGGTGTGGCGCTGCAGGTGCGCCTCCATTGCGGCCGGCTTGATCACCGCACCGTCGGGCGCGAGGTTGCCGCGGAGCACGGCGAGGCCGTCGCGCTCGACGAGCGGCGTGTTGCGCGGGCGGATGACGTCGTCGTTGTAGACGGCGGCGCTCTCCAGGTTCTGTCCGATCGTGCGGCCGTTGACCGTGAGCGCGGTCGTGTCGAGGAGATCGGAGAGCCGAGACAGCAGCCCGCGCAAGCCGCCGGCGTAGTAGAAGTCCTCCATCAGGTACTTGCCGGAGGGCCGGATGTTCGCGAGGACCGGCGTGCGGCGGGCGAGCACGTCGAACCGGTCGAGGTCGAGCGGCACCTCGGCGCGGCGCGCGACGGCGATCAGGTGAACGATGGCGTTCGTGGAGCCGCCGATCGCGAGCACCGCGGTGACCGCGTTGTTGATCGCGCGAGCGTCGACGACGTCGCGCGCGCAGAGGTCTTCCCAGACCATTTCGACGATGCGCTTGCCCGACAGCGTCGCCATCTGCGAGTGCCGCGAGTCCGGCGCCGGGATCGACGCGAAGCCTGGGAGCGTGAGCCCCATCGCCTCGGTCGCGCTCGTCATCGTCGAGGCGGTACCCATCGTCATGCAGTGGCCGGGCGAGCGCGCGATGCCGTCCTCGACCCCGCGCCAATCGTCCTCGGTGATGTTGCCCGCGCGCAGCTCCGCCCAGTACTTCCAGGTGTCGCTGCCGCTCCCGAGGAAGTTGCCCCTGAAGTCGCCGCGCAGCATCGGGCCGGCGGGGACGAAGATGGTCGGCAGGTTCATCGACAGGGCGCCCATCACGAGCGCGGGCGTCGTCTTGTCGCAGCCGCCCATGAGTACGCAGCCGTCCGCGGGGTAGCTGCGGAGGAGCTCCTCGGTCTCCATCGCGAGCAGGTTGCGATAGAGCATCGTGGTCGGCTTCTGGAACGGCTCGGCGAGCGAGATCGCCGGCATCTCGACCGGGAAGCCGCCGGCCTGCCAGACCCCCCGCTTAACCTCCTCGGCGCGCTGCCGGAAATGGCTGTGGCAGGGGTTGATGTCGCTCCACGTGTTGATGATCGCGATCACCGGCTTCCCGGCGTAGTCCGACCGCGAATAGCCCATCTGCGCGGTGCGCGACCGGTGGCCGAAGGAACGCAGATCGTTGACGCCGTACCAGCGGTGGCTGCGGAGCTCGGTGGGCGTCTTGCGCGGCTTGATGCTCATCGGGGCGATCTCCTTGTTCTCGATCGATGCTGAATTGGTAGCGCTACCATTCTTGCAACGGACGCATGGTAGCGCTAACAGGGAAGGGCTGTCAAGCAGCGAAACGCGCGGATTCCGGGCCTAGGCGCTGGCCCGCTGGACGATCGAAAAACCGACATCGACGACGCGGTCCGCGACCGGCCGGCCCTCCGCCCGGTCAATTATGAACCGGGCAGCTTGTCGCCCGATGCCGGTGCCGTCGATGCGGATGGTGGTGAGCGCCGGGTAGGTATCCCGCGCGAACGCGAAGTCGCCGAACCCGAACACGGCGAGCCGGCCAGGGACGGAGATAGCGCGCGCCTGCGCCTCGGTGATCACGCCGAGCGCGAGCACGTCGGAGCTGCAGAACACCGCATCGACGTCGGGCCGGCGGGCGAGCAGGTCGGCGAGCCCGCTGCGCCCGTGCCCAAGCGCGCTCGGCACCACGCAGACGGCGACCTCCGCGATGCCGAGGCGCCCCACCGTCTGGACGAAGCTCTCGCGGCGCACCCCCGCGCGCGGGTCGTCCGCGGTGACAATGGCGAGGCGGCGGCGTCCGTGCGCGTGCAGATACTCCGCCGCCGCCGTCCCGACTTTCTCATGGGAGAAACCCACGAGCATGTCGATCGGCGTCGGCGTCAGGTCCCAGGTCTCCACCACCGGGATGCCCGCAGCGAGCAGGCGCCGACGGCCCGCGGCCGAGCGCATGATCCCGGTCAGCATGATGCCGTCCGGCCGCCGGCCGATGATCGCGTCGAGCAGCGCGTCCTCACGCGAGTTCGCGTATCCGCTCTGGCCGAGCATCAGTTGGTAGCCCGATTCGGCCAGCGCCTCGGTCAACGCCTCGATGGTCTCGAGGAAGACCGGGCCCGCGATCGTCGGCACCACCGCGGCGACGAGCCGGCTTCGCGTCGAGGCGAGTCCGCCCGCCAGCATGTTGGGCACATAACCCGTCCGCTCAATCGCCTCGCGCACCCGCTGCAGGGCATCGGGCGACACACGGTCGGGAGTGTTGAGCGCGCGCGAGGCGGTGATCGCGGAGACCCCGGCGAGCTTGGCGACGTCGGCGAGCGTGATACGTCCGCTCCCGCGGCGAGCGCGGCGCTCGCGGGCGGGTACGGATGGAGTGCGGCGTGGCATGCGGCGATGATACCGCCCGCGGAACGTTACCGCTACCATCAGCTACGGCCCGCCCCACCCCGGAGGGCGTATTGCGCTCCACGCCGTTCTCTCGTTAGCTAGCGGCGGTCGGTGCGCGCCGGGCCACCGACCCGCTCCGGGGAGGGGGCCAGCATGTCCGCCGACGACGCGCCGTTTCACCCACTCATCTACGTCCGCGGCTATGCGATGACGCGCGGCGAGATCGACGAGACCACCGTAGACCCCTTCTGCGGCTTCAACCTCGGCTCGACGGTCTACCGCGCCACCCCCGATAAGGACCGGCCCCCGCGCAAGTTCATCTTCGAGTCGCCGGTCGTGCGCCTCGCGTCCGAATTCGGCTACCGGGACGTGTTCGAGGACGGGCGCGACATCCTCGACGACGACTGGACCGGACCGATCCCGCGCCGGTCGATCGTCATCTACCGCTACTACGACCCTGCCTCGACCCTGCTCGGCACCGGGGAGACGCCCGATATCGAGGAATTCGCGCACGGCCTGAGCCGGCTCGTCCTGCGCGTGCGCGACCTCGTCTGCATGGATCCCGCGAACGAGGTCACGCCGGAGAGCTTCCGCTGCTATCTGGTCGCGCACTCCATGGGCGGCCTCGTGTGCCGCGCGTTCCTGCAGAACGCCTCCCTCGACAAGGCAAGAGCGCGCCGGTACGTCGACAAGCTCTTCACCTACGCGACGCCCCACAACGGCATCGACCTGGCAGGCCTCAACGTCCCGAAGTGGCTCACGGTAAACGACATCTCCAACTTCAGCCGGGCGAAGATGGCCGAGTACCTGGACCTCGAGGAGCTGTACCGCAAGACCGACCGGGTGGACTGGCTGCCGGAGAAGGCCTTTCCGTCCGAGCGTGTGTTCTGCCTCGTCGGCACCAACCGCACCGATTACGAGACGGTGCAGGGCCTGTCGCGCACCTTCGCCGGCCATGGCAGCGACGGCCTGGTGCGCATCGAGAACGCGACGTTGTCCGGCGTGAAGGCGAACGGCCAGGTGTCGGCGCCCGTCGCGAAGGCGTTCGTCTACCGGGCGCACTCCGGCTTCTTCGGCATCGTCAACAGCGAGGAGGCCTACCAGAACCTGATCCGTTTCCTCTTCGGCGATGTGCGGGTCGACCTCTGGATCGACATCGAGGAGATCCGCCTGCCGAAGGCCGTGCAGGACGAAGCCGACGCAGGCAAGGAAGTGAACGCCCTCTACCAGGTCGAGGTGCTCGCGTCGCCGCGCGGCAAGCTCTGGTACCTGACCCGGCGCGTCGCCGAGGAGGATTCGGTCGCCTGCCTCAGCCACGAGGAATGGCAGGCCGCGAAGGGAAAGAAACCGGTAACGCTTTACGTCTCGAGCGTCTTCCTCGCGAATCGCGCGCGCGTCAACATGACGCGGCCCTCGCTCGCCTACAGCATGGCGATCGGCGTGCGCGTGCCCGACTACGAGATCGAGCGCAGGCTCTGGATCAACGAGCACTACGAGGGCGGGTTCCTCTTCCGCGACTCGGTGGTCATCGAGATGGTTCCGCCGCAGCGCGAGGGTCAGGACTGGAGCGTGAAGTACGACTGGCAGACCGACAAGCTTGGCGTCGCGACCACGGCGCTCGGGTGGCGCCCGCTGAAGGGGAAGGGCGACAAGATCGAGGTGCCGATCGACTTCGACAGCGGCACCACGCCGGGCATCAAGGGCAAGCTCCGGTTCATCGTCTCGGAGTGGAACGCCTAGCTGCGGCACCACCGGCCGCCGGAGGGCTATAGCGGATCGAGCGGGTAGATCGGCCGCTGCAGCTTCTCGTACCGGTAGACCGAGAGGTCGGCGTTCGTCACGCCCTCGCCCTGGCACTCGACGATGTGCGAGGCGATCGGCTTGAAGCCGGCGCGGTAGTGGATGCGCGACTTGAGCATGATGTAGCGCGCGCGCGTCGGCTCGATGCCGCAGTGCCGGAACACCACGAGGTCGAAGGGCTCGTGGTGCCGCTCGGTCACGACGATCCGCGCGCGTCCGGCATCGAGCACGGCGGTGCGGCCGAGATGCGACTTCACGCCGGTGTACATCGGCCCGGTGAAAACGACCTCGCCGTCGGTGATCGCGCGGACCCGGCCTGACACCTCGAGCGGTCTGCCCTTGACGCCGATCGACGGCATGTCGGTCTTGCCGCCGAGCGCGAGCGTCACGTTGGCGCCGGTGCCCGCCTCCACCATCTTCGCGACCGCGTCCGGGTCGCGGATCGGGGCGATCGCCACGTCGTCCAGGCCCTGGCGGAGGATCTCCGCGGCCACCTTCATCACGTCCTGCGCGCCGCCCGAGCCGCAGTTGTCGCAGTGATCGATCAGCAGCACCGGCCCGGGCGGGTGGTGCTTCCCGAGCTCGTGCGCGCGCGCGACCGATTCGGCAAGCGGCTGCGGGTGGAAGACGTATTCCGCGCGCCGGTCCCACGCGACCTTCAGCATCGCGTCGCATGCCGCCTGCGCCGTCGCCTTGCCGCCGCGGCGCGCGTCGCCCATGACAACTGCCGAGCATCCGGTGAACGGCGTGTCAGCGTGCGCGAACGCGGGCAGCAGCGTCGCGGCGAGGACGCGGCCGTCGCGCTCGGCTTCGCGCCCGAGCGCGAGGATGTCGCCCGACGGGCCGTCCTCGGGCGCGTGCCGCATGATCGAGGGGACGAGCGGGAGCCAGCCCCACGCCATGACCGGTTCGACCTCGCCGCGCAGCGTTCGCGCGAGGATCTCCCCGGCGAGGCGGCCCGCCTCGTACATGTCGACGTGCGGATAGGTCTTGTACCCGGTGATGATCGTGGCGTTCGCGACCGTCTCCGGCGACAGGTTCGTGTGGTAGTCGAAGGCGACGGCGATCGGCACGTGCGGCGCGATCGCACGGACCCGTCGCAGGATCTCGCCCTCGGCGTCGTCCGCGCCCTCGACCACCATCGCGCCGTGCAGGTCGAGTAGCACCGCATCGCAGCCGCGGCGCACCGCGTCCTCGAGCGGACGCACGAGGGCTTCGAACGTCGCACGGGACGCCCGGTTCGACGGCCACGACTCGGCGGCGATCGGGGTGACCGCCTCGGCGCCTTCGCGCACGGCGAGGTCGAGGAAGGCGGCGAACGGCGAGTTGGTGCCCGCGAACGCGGCCTTCGCCTCGTTGCCGAGCAACGGCCCTTCGCCATGGCCGAACGACGCGAGCGGCGTGTCGATCGGCGAGAACGTGTTCGTCTCGTGCTTGATCTGCGCGATGACGAAGCGCTTCACTCGCGCTCAACCGGCGAAGGCGGGACCGAGCGGCCGCAGCCGCACGCCGTTCCGCAGCCGCGTCCATCTGAATTCGGCCGGATCGGCGAGCGCCGGACCCGGTGCGCGCACCACCAGCACCTCGCGCGCGGTCGGCTGGAAGTCGGCGCGGAAATGCACCGAGCTCTTGAGCGCGACGATCCGCTCGCGCCGCGGCTCGACACCGACGTGACGGAACATTTCCTGGTCGGCGGCCTGGCACTTCACGGAAGCGAGCACGACGCGCACGCCGGGCGCCGCGCGGCTCCGCAGCGCCGCCATCCGCCCGAGCTTCATCCGGAAGCCGTTGAACATCGGACCGGTGCAGGTGAACCGCCCGTCGCCGAGCGCTTCGACCGTGAACTCGCCTGCGAGCGGCTGACGCCCCGGCACACCCGAAATCTCGCCGAGCGCGAACCGCGCGGTGCCGCCGACCCCCACTTCGTGCGCACGCGCCGCCGAGAGCGGGTCGATCAGCAGGCCGAGCACCGCCGCTTCGGGTCGGTGACGGATCAGCGCGTCGAGCAGCCCGGTCGTGTCGCCGTTGCCGCCCGCCCCCGGGTTGTCCTGCGTGTCCGCGAGCACCACCGGTCGCCCGGGCTCGCCGCGCTGCATGGCCCGCATCACCGCCGCGTCGGGCTCGTGCAGCTCGAGGGCAAACTCCGGCTCGGCGTCGGCGATCGCGCCGCGCAGCGCACGCGTTGCCGTCCGCACGGCAGCCTCGTCGGCGCCGTAGCCGAACGCCGCCATGCCGCACTCGGGTATGTCCGCCATGGGGAAGCCGGGCGTGAACGACAGCGACACGCCGTGCTTCCCTTCGAGTCCGGCAAGCGTCTCGTACAGCCCCTTCGCCGGCGCCATGAACGTGCACTGCGACGGGATCCCGGTGAGGTAGTCGAGCGCGGCGTGACTCTTCGCGAACGCACGGCCGCCGCGGAGCGTGGCATCGAGGAATCGCGCCGCGCGCGCACCGGTCGCCGCCATGTCGACGTGCGGGTACGTCCGATACGCGAGGAGCCCGTCGCAGCGCGCGACCATCGCCCGCGTCACGTTCGCGTGGAGGTCGAGGCTCGCGACCACCGGCACGCGGTCACCGACCACCCGCCGCACCCGCCCGAGCAGCTCGCCCTCGCCGTCGTCGAGGTGCTCGGTCACCATCGCGCCGTGGAGATCGAGGTAGACGGCGTCGAACGGGCCTTCCGCGTCGAGCCGGCGGATGATCTCGCCCGCGATCCGCTCGTACGCGTCGCGCGTGACGTGCGCCGAAGGGCTCGCCGCCGCCCAGGCGAGGCCGACGCATCGATGGCCGAGGGCGCCGAGCTCGCCGATCGCGCCCGCGGCCGGGATATTGGCGCCCTCGACCGCGGGCGCGATCGCCTCGCCGAGCGACAGCCCCGGCCAGCCGCCGCCCTTCTCGAACGCCTCGTGGTCGGCCTTGCTCGGGGCGAACGTGTTGGTCTCGTGCTGGAAGCCGCCGACTGCGATCCGGGCCATCTTTCGCGTCCTGGGAGGTTGGCGCCGAGCGTAGCGGAATTCCCGCCGCCTTGTGGCACCGATCGGCTTCGGCTATCGTCTTCGCCTCCAGCCACGGAGGGGGATTCGTCATGTCGCTCGTCGTCCGTACGCTAGCGCTCGTCCTCGCCGTCACCGCCGCCGGCCTCGCCCACGCGCAAGGCGCGGACCCGAAAGTGCTGCGCATCGTGCCGCACTCGAACCTCAACATCCTCGACCCGATCTGGACCACGCAGTACATGGCCCGCAACCACGGGTACATGATCTACGACACGCTGTTCGGGACCGACGAGAAGAGCCAGGTCAAGCCGCAGATGGTCGACACCTGGACGGTGAGCCCGGACAACCGGCTGTGGACGTTCACCCTGCGGCCCGGCCTCGAGTTCCACGACGGCGTGCCGGTGACCGGCGAGGACGCGATCGCGTCGATCCAACGCTGGGGCAAGCGTGACGCGATGGGGCAGAAGCTGATGACCTTCGTCGAGCGCATGGACTCGCCGAACCCGAAGACGTTCCGCATCTTCCTGCGGGAGGCGTGCGGCTTCGTGCTGGAGGCCCTCGGCAAGCCGTCCTCGAACGTGCCGTTCATCATGCCAAAGCGCGTGGCGGAGACCCCCGCCGACAAGCAGATCGAGGACTACATCGGCAGCGGACCGTACGTGTTCAAGCGTGACGAGTTCAAGCCGGGCGACAAGGCCGTATACGTCAAGAACGCGAAGTACGTGCCGCGCAAGGAAGCCCCTTCGGGCACCGCGGGCGGCAAGTACGTCTACATCGACCGCGTCGAGTGGAACCTCGCCCTGCGCGACGCGCAGGCGCAGGTCAACGCGCTCGCCAAGGGCGAGGTCGACATCATCGAGCGCCCGGCGTTCGAGAGCTACGAGCAGCTGCGCAAGGCCGATGGCGTGCAGATCGTGAACAAGGATCCGCTCGGCTTCCAGTACATGGGCCGCTTCAATCACCTGCAGCCGCCGTTCAACAACCAGAAGGTGCGCCAGGCGGCACTCGCAGCGATGGCGCAGGAGCCATTCCTCCGTGCACAGGTGGGCGTGAAGGAGTTCTATCGCAGCTGTCCGTCGATGTTCACCTGTAATACGCCGTATGGCAGCCCGAAGGGCAGCGACATCCAGTCGAAGTCGAACATGAAGAAGGCGCAGGAGCTGCTGAAGGCTTCGGGGTACGACGGAACGCCGGTGGTGATCCTCAAGCCGACCGATCTCGCGGCGATCCAGAAGCTGCCCGACGTCGCGGCGCAGCTGCTGCGGCAGGCCGGCTTCAAGGTCGACCTGCAGGCGATGGACTGGAACACGGTCGTGACGCGGCGCGCAAAGAAGGATCCGCCCGCGCAGGGCGGCTGGAACATCTTTCTCACCGCGTGGGTGGCGCCCGACATCTGGAATCCGCTCACCAACGCCGCGGTCGGTGCCGACGGCGAGAAGTCATGGTTCGGCTGGCCAAAGGACGAGGCGCTCGAGAAGCTGCGCGACCAGTTCGCGCGCGAGACCGACGACGCGAAGAAAAAGACCCTCGCCGAAGCGATCCAGGCGCGGGCGTTCGAGGTTGCGACCCACGCACCACTCGGGGAGTACATTAATCCGCTGGCCGCGCGGAAGAACGTCTCGGGGTTCGTGATCGGGCCGGGCGACATCTACTGGAACCTCAAGAAGAACTGAGCGTGCGCTCGGCGATCTGCGTTCGGTAGCTTTGTGGCGGTCCACTGATGTGGGCCTTCCTCGCGCGGCGCCTCGCGGCGACCATACCGGTACTGCTGGTGGTCGCGGTGCTCGTGTTCCTGATGCTCCGGCTGACGCCGGGGGACCCGGCGGCGATCCTCGCGGGTGACGCCGCGACCACCGAGCAGATCGCAGCCATCCGCGCGAGCCTCGGCCTCGACCGGCCGCTGCCGGCGCAGTTCGCGATCTGGTTCGCAAACCTGCTCGCCGGCGACCTCGGCGAGTCCTTCTACTTCCGGATGAAGGTCACCGCGCTGATCGGCCAGCGCCTCGAGCCCACGCTCGCGCTCGCGACGCTCACCATCGTGATCGCGGTCGCCGTCGCGGTGCCGCTCGGCGTCGCCGCCGCCTGGCGGTTCGGCGGCTGGCTCGACCGCGCGCTGATGGGGTTCTCCGTGCTCGGCTTCTCGGTGCCGGTGTTCGTGCTCGCGTACATCCTGATCTACGTCGTATCGCTCAAACTTGGTTGGCTGCCGGTGCAGGGTTACCAGCGCCTCGCCGACGGGTTCGGGCCGTTCCTGCGCCACCTCATCCTGCCGGCGATCACGCTGTCGGTCGTGTACATCGCGCTGATCGCGCGCGTCACGCGTGCGTCGGTGCTGGAGGCGCTCGGCGAGGACTACATCCGCACCGCGCGCGCCAAGGGCCTGCCGGAGTTACGCGTCCTCGTGCGCCACGCGCTCGCCAACGCGGCGGTGCCGATCGCCACCGTGATCGGGATCGGGGTCGCGCTCCTGATCGGCGGCGTGGTGGTCACCGAGTCGGTGTATGCCATCCCCGGCCTTGGCCGGCTCACGGTCGATGCGGTGCTCGCGCGCGATTTCCCGACGATCCAGGGCGTGATCCTCTTCTTCTCGTTCGCGTACGTGCTCGTGAACCTCGTCGTCGATCTCTCGTACGTGTTCTTCGACCCGCGGATCAGGTATTGATCATGGCTCCTTCTCCAGTTTCGGGGAGCGCGAGGGGGCGTGGCCCCCTCGCCGCCTGACGACCGGCATGGGCGCTTCCGACTACGACGCGCTGTCGGTCGGATCGGCCGCGGTCCGCCGGCAGAACGACGCGTGGCGGCGGTTGCGGGCGAACTGGTCGGTGCGGCTCGGCGGTGCTGCGCTCGCAATCCTCATCTGCGTCGCCCTTGCCGCGCCGTGGTTCGGCACGGTCGACCCGACGCTCTTCGACGCCGCGAGCCGCGATCTCCGCCCGGGTGAGACCGGCGAGATCACGACCCTCGACGGCGAGACCCTCGAGCACACCTTCCTGATGGGCTCGGACTCGTTCGGGCGCGACATCTACAGCCGGGTCGTGTACGGCACGCGGATCTCACTCCTGGTCGGTGTCTTGTCGGCGGCGGTCGCGCTCGTGTTCGGGATCCTGCTCGGCCTGAGCGCGGGCTATCTGCGGCGGCTCGACGGGCCGCTGATGCGCGTGATGGACGGCCTGATGGCGATTCCGGCGATCCTGCTCGCGATCGCGCTGGTCGCGCTGTGGAAGGCGAGTCTGCTCACCGTCATCGTCGCGATCGCGATCCCCGAGATTCCACGCGTGACGCGGCTCGTGCGCTCGCTCGTGCTCACTATCCGCGAGGAACCATACGTCGAGGCGGCGGTCGCGCTCGGCACCTCGACGCCGAAGATCATGTTCGCCCACATCCTGCCGAACACGATCGCCCCGCTGCTCGTGCAGGGCACGTTCATCTGCGCCTCGGCGATCCTGGTCGAGGCGATCCTGTCGTTCCTCGGCGTCGGGTTGCCGCCGGACATCCCGACGTGGGGAAACATCATGGCCGAGGGGCGGGTCCAGTTCATCGCCTATCCGCACAACGTGTTCTTCCCCGGCGTCTTCCTCGCGGTCACGGTGCTCGCGGTGAACATTTTCGGCGACGGCCTGCGCGACACGCTCGACCCGCACATGGCGCGGCGGCTATGAACGGCCCGGTACTCGAGGTTCGTGACCTCACGATCGCCCTCCCGCCGGGGGCGGATCGGGCCGAGGCCGTGTCGCGTACCTCGTTCGACGTCGGACGCGGCGAGATCCTCTGCCTCGTCGGCGAGTCGGGCTCGGGCAAGTCGGTGATCGCGCAGGGCGTGATGGGCCTGCTGCCGAAGACGCTGCCGGTCACCGGCGGCGCAATCCGGCTCGACGGCGAGGACCTGACGCGCGCGACGCCGGGCCGCCTCCGTCAGCTGCGCGCGACGCGGATGTCGATGATCTTCCAGGAGCCGATGACCGCGCTCAACCCGGTCATGCGCTGCGGCGAGCAGATCGATGAAGTCCTGGTCGAGCACACGACGCTCGACGCCGCGGCGCGGCGCGCGAGGATCCTCGACATCGTCCACGAGGTGCACCTGCCCGATCCCGGGCGGATCGTCGCCTCGTATCCGCACCAGCTGTCCGGCGGCCAGCGCCAGCGGATCATGATCGCGATGGCGCTCGTGCTCGAGCCGGCGCTCCTGATCGCCGACGAGCCGACCACCGCCCTCGACGTCACCACCCAGGCGCAGATCCTGAAGCTCGTCGCCGAGCTGCAGGCGCGGCACGGCACCGGCGTGCTGTTCATCACGCACGACTTCGGCGTTGTGGCGGAGATCGCGCACCGGGTGGCGGTGCTGCGCCAGGGCGAGCTCGTGGAGCTCGGACCGCGCGCTGCGGTGTTGCAGCGCCCGCAGCACGAGTACACGCGGATGCTGATCGCATCGGTCCCCGGGATGGCGCCGCACGAGCGTCCCGTCGACGCGGATGCGCCGGTGATCCTCGCGACGCGCGCGCTGTCGAAGACTTACGCCGCCGGCGGATGGTTCCGCAAGCGCGGTGCGGTCGCCGCGGTGGAGGACGTCTCGCTGGAAGTGCGGCGGGGCCAGACGCTAGGGGTCGTCGGCGAGTCGGGGTCGGGCAAGTCGACCGTCGCACGCTGCATCGTGCGCCTCGTCGACCCGAGCGCCGGTGAAATCCTGATCGACGGCGAGGACATCGCCGCGCGCCCGGCCCGCGCGCTGCGCGAGTTCCGCCAGCGGGTGCAGATCGTGTTCCAGGACCCCTACCGCTCGCTCAACCCACGCCGGCGGGTCGGCGAAGCGGTGATCGAAGGCCCGCTCAACTTCGGCGTGCCGCGCAGCGAGGCGCTCGCGCGGGCCCGCCGCCTGTTCGAGCTGGTGCGCCTCGATCCGAATTCGCTCGACCGCTACCCGCACGAGTTCTCCGGCGGGCAGCGCCAGCGGGTGTCGATCGCGCGCGCGCTCGCGATGGAGCCGGAGCTGCTGGTCGCCGACGAGCCGGTGTCGGCGCTCGACGTGTCGGTGCAGGCGCAGGTCCTCGCCCTGCTCGCCGAGATCCGCGAGCGGCTGCAGCTCGCGATGCTCTTCATCACCCACGACCTGCGGGTCGCCGCGCAGGTCTGCG
>Ga0335082_10001011_pt1 | contig 29800 bp, 27 predicted proteins | sample Lox_Sample_41_FD_206718 | JGI IMG/M metagenome (GOLD analysis project Ga0335082, IMG submission 206718) | Soil microbial communities from Loxahatchee National Wildlife Refuge, Florida, United States - Lox_Sample_4.1 | ecosystem: Environmental > Terrestrial > Soil > Wetlands | place: USA... | reverse complement strand
CTCGACAAGCCGGTGCAGCAATATCTCCCCGAGTTCCGGGGAGCGGGCAAGGAACGGGTGACCGTGCGTGAGCTGCTCACACACTCGGCGGGGCTTCCGTGGTGGCGACCGCTGTACCGCGAAACCGCGTCGCGGGAGGCCGCGCTCGCGCTGGTGGACACGACACCGCTCGTCACCACGCCGGGCGAGCGATACGTTTACTCGGATCTGAGCGCCATCCTGCTGATGCAGATCGTCGAACGGCTCTCGGGAGAGCCGCTCGACTCGTTCGTGACCCGCCGCGTGTTCCGGCCCCTCGGGATGGCCTCGACCCGCTACCTCCCGCCTCCGGCCTGGCAATCACGCATTGCCCCGACCGAGAACGACACGGCGTTTCGCCATCGGATGCTGCGCGGTGAAGTGCACGATGAAAACGCGGCTCGGTTGGGCGGCGTGTCCGGGCACGCCGGTCTATTCTCGAATGCGCCCGACCTGGCGCGATTCGCGGAACTCATGCTCGACGGCGGCTCGTGGGACACGCTGCAGCTCATTCGCGCCGAAACCATCGCGGAGTTCACGCGTCGGCAAAATCTGCCGCCGGGCTCCTCACGCGCCCTGGGCTGGGATACGCCCGACGAGCCGCGCGATTCGGCCTCCTCGGCCGGGATGCGCCTGTCGCCCTGGTCGTTTGGCCACACCGGATTCACGGGCACGTCGCTGTGGATCGACCCCGATCGCGACCTGTTCATCATCCTGCTGACCAATCGCGTGAATCCGACGCGCGCTAACAACGCCATCCGCCGGGTCCGACCGCACGTCGCCGACCTGGTCGTGGACGCGCTCACGCATCCGGAGCTGTAGCTACTCCACGACCGTTTGCCACCCGCGTCGTGATAGATCGCGATAGATGTAGCCGCCTGCGACGAATCCGAGCGCGAGCAGGACCAGGCCTAGCCCGAATTCATGCAGCAGCAGTTTTCCCACCCCGAACAGCACGCCGTAGATCAGCACGCAGCCCGCGATCCAGTCGAACAGGTTAGCCACGCCGTCCGTCGAGGCCACGACGTCCGGGGCCTTCGCCGCGATCGGCCCCCAACCGGCGCGCGAGGGACGGGTGCGGCGGTAGAACGCGATCAGCGTGTCGTCGGTCTCTGGCGGCGTGAGGAATGTGACCGCGAGCCACACCACGGTGGTGATGGCGACGGTGATGATCATGATCCAGGCGAAGTCGACCGGTTTGTCGGAATCGAGATGCCCAATGGTCTGCAGCGACACCGACACCACGAACGCACAGATCATCGCCGCCACTTCGCTCCACGCGTTGATGCGCCACCAATACCAGCGCAGCAGCAGCACAGCCCCGGTTCCCGCTCCCGTCACGATGAGCAGCTTCCAGGCCCCGGCGATCGAACCCATGTAGAGCGTCACGACGGCGGAAATGATGGTGAGCAACACGGTCGCGAGCTGCGACGCACGCACGTAATGCCGCTCGCCGGCATCGCGGCGGACGAAGCGGCGATAGAAGTCGTTCACCAGATAGCTCGCGCCCCAGTTGAGCTGGGTCGCGATCGTGGACATGTACGCCGCCGCGAAGGCCGCGACCATGAGACCCCGGAGCGACGAGGGGAGGTAGTCGATCATCACGCGGACGTACCCCGTCTCTGGGTCCGCGAGATTGGGGAACAGAATCAGTGATGCGAGCGCCACGAGAATCCAGGGCCAGGGTCGAACCGCGTAGTGCGCGATGTTGAACCACAGTGTGGCAAGCAGGGAATTCTTTTCGTCCTTGGCTGAGAACATCCGCTGCGCCACGTAGCCGCCCCCGCCGGGCTCTGCTCCCGGATACCACGTGGCCCACCAGTTGAGCGAGAGGTAGACGCCGAACGTGATCATCGGCATCCACGCCGAACCCACGTCGGGGACGAAACTGAGCACCGAGCCATGGGGACCGGAGAGCGCGATGAGCTTCGCTTTCATGGCGTCGATGCCGCCGACCGCCGCGACGGCAACGACCGCCAGCACGATCACCATGCCCATCTTGATCACGAACTGAAACAGGTCGGTCACGAGCACGCCCCACAGTCCTGAGAGCGTGGAGATGGTGGAGGTCAACACGATCAGTCCCAGCACGACGAGCAGCGCCTCGGTCTTGCCGATCCCGAACACGAGCGAGACGATCTTCACCATCGCGAGATTGACCCAGCCGAGGATGATGCAATTGATGGGGATCCCCAGGTACAGCGCGCGGAACGCGCGCAGGAACGCGGCCGGCGGTCCGGCGTAGCGAATTTCCGAGAACTCCACGTCGGTCATCACGCCGCAGCGCCGCCACAGCCGCGCATAGAAGAAGACGGTGAGCATGCCGCTCGCGACGAACGTCCACCACAGCCAGTTCCCCGCGATGCCGTTCCGCGCCACCATGCCGGTGACGGCAAGCGGCGTGTCGGCCGCGAACGTGGTCGCCACCATCGACGTGCCGGCGAGCCACCACGGGACGTTCCGGCCCGAAAGAAAGAACTCGCCCGTGTCGCGTCCGGCACGCCGCTTGTAGTACAGCCCGATCGCGACGTTGAAGAGGAAGTACAGAATGACCACGCACCAATCGGCTAAACCGAGCCGCATGAACGCACTCCGAGGGTGGGGCAAGAGTTGACACGCCGATTCGAGGCGTCTAAGTTGCTGTCAGACAGGAGGATCGCAATGGCGACTACGCAGGGAACGACCCCGATTACGCTCACTCTGACCGACCGGGCCGGGGCCGAGGTGCTCAAGTTCATGAAGGACGAGAACGTGGCCCCCGAGCAGGCGGGGCTGCGCGTCGGCGTCATGCCGGGGGGCTGTTCCGGCTTCAAGTACAGCCTCAACATCGAAGACAAGCCCATGGAAGACGATCTCGTGATCGAGACGGGCGGGGTGCGCTGCTTCGTGGACGGCTTCAGCGCGCAATACCTCAACGGCGTCACAATCGACTACAAGAGCGACTTCCAGGAATCCGGCTTCGCGTTCGAGAATCCGAATGCGACAGGCGGCTGTGGCTGCGGATCTTCGTTTACGGTTTGATCGCTCCTCCTGGTAACGGTTGGTTTGCAGGGCCCGCGTACGGCGCGGGCCCTTTGCTTTAGGAGGAGGGGGGGAACCGCCGCTGCGCCCACTCGACATCGCGGTCATCGTCGCGTACTGCCTCGCCGTGCTCGTGGCGGGGCTGTTCTTTGCCGGGAAGCAGCGCGACGCGACCGACTACTTCCTCGGTCACCGCGGGCTGCCGTGGTGGGCCCTGATGCTCTCGGTGGTCGCGACGGAAACGTCCGCGGTCACGGTGATCTCGATTCCGGGGATCGGCGCGCGCGGCAATCTCACGTTTCTGCAGATCGGCTTCGGGTACCTGGTGGGCCGGATCGGGGTCGCGGCCCTGTTGCTCCCCGGATACTTCGAGGGCACGCAGGACACGGCCTATCAGCGTCTCGAGCGGCGCTTCGGTCCCCATGCCCGGCGCGTGGCTTCGGGAGTGTTTCTCGTCACGCGCGCCCTGGCGGATTGCGTGCGGGTATTCGCGACCGCCATCCCGCTCGCGCTCGTCACGCGCTGGAACTTTTCCCTGGGGATTCTCGCCATTGGTATCGTGACGCTGATCTACACCTGGTCGGGGGGCCTGCGTGCGGTCGTCTGGGTCGATGTGATTCAGTTGTGCGTCTACGTGCTCGGCGGAATCGCCACCCTGATCGTCGCGACGAACCTCGCGGGAGGCATTGGGGCATTCGGTCGCGCGTGGAGCGCGGGGAAACTGGTCACCATCGATCCGCGGCTCTCGTTCACGGCCGTGTACACGATTTGGGGTGGCGTGATCGGCGGCGCATTACTCTCGGCAGCCTCGCACGGCACCGATCACTTGATCGTGCAACGGCTGCTGGCGGCACGCCGACTGGGCGACGCGCAGCGGGCGTTGATCGGCTCGGGCGTATTCATCATTCTGCAATTCGCGCTGTTCCTGCTCGTGGGCACGAGCCTGTGGCTTGCGGGCGCCGATCACCCCGACATGCGGAGCGATGCCATCTATCCGAATTTCGTCATCACGCAGCTCCCCGCCGGCCTGGCCGGGCTCGTGATCGCCGGGATCCTCGCCGCCGCGATGAGCAGTCACGCTTCAGCGGTGAACTCGCTCGCGTCCGCATCGACTCATGATTTCTACGGCCCCCTCACCGGCCGGACCGATCCGTCGCACCTGCTCGGCATCGGGCGCTGGTTCACGCTGCTCTGGACCGCCGTGCTCGTCTCGGGCGCGCTCGCCCTCCGGCAGCAGAACACGCCGGTGGTCCAGCTCGCGCTCAGCGTCGCGTCGATCACCTACGGTGCACTGCTTGGGACGTATATCCTGGGAGGAATATCGACGCGCGCGCGCCAGCGCGACGCGATACTCGCGATCGGCGTCAGTGTGGCGCTCATGACCCCGGTCGTGCTCGGCGCCGTGATCCCCGGATTCCCGATCCACTGGTTGCCGTCGCTCGCCTGGCCCTGGTACGTCCCGCTCGGCACCGGTCTGACACTGGCGGCCGGTCTGTTTGCTTCCACCATCCGCACATGATCTATCTCGGCATAGATGCTGGTGCCTCCCATTCGGAGGTCGTCATCGCCGGCGCTGATCTCGTGGTTCGTGCCCGCGCGGAAGGGCCTCCGGCGGCGGTTCGCCCGAGTGGCGCTGCCGTTTCCGCGGCGATCATCGCCGATACCGCGCGACGAGCCGCCACCGCAGCGGGCGCCACGCTGCCTGGGGCCGCCGCCGTGGTCGGGGCCGCCGGCGCCGGCCGGGTCCAGGAGCAGGCGGAGCTCGCGAGCGCGCTCGTGGAGACGGGCGTCGCACAGGCGGTGCGGGTCGTGCCCGACGGCGAAATTGCGCTCATCGCCGCGTTCGGCCGCGGCCCTGGGGTGGTGGTGAGCGCCGGCACCGGCTCGATCGCGTACGCGCGCGATGCTGAGGGTCGTGTGTATCGGGCGGGGGGCTACGGGTGGCAGATTGGAGACGAAGGCGGCGGCTACTGGCTGGGGCGTCGCGCGTTGTCAGAGGCGGCGCGGACGATCGACGGGCGAGCCGAAGGCTCGACGCTCTCGGCGCGCCTGTTGAGCGCGCTCGGGCTCGAGCGCTTCGACGCCGTGGTGCGCTGGGCGCAGACCGCGACTCCCACCCAGATCGCGGCGCTCGCGCCCCACGTGCTCAACGCCGCGGACGATGGCGAAGCGGTGGCGCGCCGGGCCGTGAACGACGCGGGGCGCGAGCTGGCCGCGCTGGTCGTCTCGCTCGAGCGCCACTTCCCCGGAGCCGATCCGATTCCCGTTGCGGTCGCGGGCAGTCTGCTCAACCCCCGCTCCCCGCTCGCTACAGCATTCTGGGAGGTGCTGGGAAGCCTGTCGGCACGTGCGCAGCGCGTGTTGCTGATCGTGGATCCCGCGGTGGCGGCGCTGCGAATGGCGGTCGAGCTGCGCAATAACGAATGATCAACCGTCAAGAATCAATGTTTATTGAACCTTGATGATTGATTATTGATCAGCGAGTGCCGGTATCCCCACCCGAAGTACAACGCCATTCCCAGCACCAGCCAGACGCCGAAGCGCTCCCACGCCTGATGCGGCAACCCGCCCATCACGAACACGCATAGCAACGCGGACGCGATGGAGACGAACCAGACGGCGGGCACGCGGAACGGGCGCGGCCGATCCGGATCGGTGTACCGCAGCACGAGCACCCCGATCGAGACGAGCGCGAACGCGAACAGGGTCCCGATATTGGTCAGGTCGTAGGTTTCACCCGCGTCGCCGATCAACGCCCACAGGGCCACGAAGATGCCGGTCACGAGCGTCGTGATGTGCGGCACCCGGTGCTTCGGATGCACCTTGGCCGCCCAGGCAGGCAGCAGTCCATCGCGCGCCATCGCGAAGAAGATGCGAGGCTGGCCGTACTGAAACACGAGCAGCACCGCGGTCATGGAGACGATCGCGCCGAGCGACACGATCCACTCGACGGTGGTCAGATTGGCGGCGTGCAGCGCCGCGGCCAGCGGATCCGCGACGCCCAGCTTCGTGTACGGCACGAGCCCCGTGAGCACGGTCCCCACGATCATGTAGATGACGGTGCAGATCGCGAGACCGCCGAGGATGCCGAGCGGCAGGTTGCGCTGGGGGTTCCTGGTTTCCTCCGCGGCCGTCGAGATCGCATCGAAGCCGATATAGGCGAAGAACACGATCGCGGCACCCTGATGGATGCCGCGAAATCCATTCGGAGCAAACGGGTGATAGTACGCCGGATTCAGGTGTCGTAGGCCGGCCACGACGAACAGCGCGAGCACCAGGAGCTTGATCGTCACCATGATGTTGTTGGCGGTGGCACTCTCGCGCGCGCCGAGCAGGAGCAGCCACGTAATCAGCATCACGATCGCGAATGCCGGCACGTTGACCAGCAACGCGATTCCGGCCACGTGGGGTGCGGAGTCCAGCAGCCCGTGGATCGCGGGATCGGGGGACAGCAACGCCGTGCGGTAGCCGGTCGTGAGCCACGCCGGAAAGACGATGTGGAACGACCGTAACAGCGACTCGAGGTAGTCGCCCCAGGAAATGGCGACCGCGACATTGCCAACGGCGTACTCGAGAATCAGGTCCCAGCCGATGAGCCAGGCGACGATCTCTCCCAGCGTCGCGTAGGTGTACGCGTACGCGCTCCCGGCCTGCGGTATCATCGCCGACAACTCGGCATAACACAGACCGGCGAGCGCGCAGCACACTCCGAGCAGCAGAAACGACAGGACCAGTGCGGGGCCCGCCCCGCTCCGCACCAGATTGCCCGCCGCGTCGTACTGACCGGCCGCGGCCGTGCCGACTGATCCGAAGATTCCCGCGCCGATCACGGCCCCGATCGCGAGCATGACCAAGTCGCCGGCGCCAAGCGAGCGTTTGAGCGATGTGTCGGTCTCGGCGAGCAGCTCCGAGATCGGCTTGCGGCGGAGCAGGCGCATCATGTGAAATGCGGGAGGCGAGAAACGGGAAGCGGGAAGCGGATGCGGTTACGCTTCCCGCTTCTCGCTTCCCGCTCTCCGGTCATACAAACAGCGGAGCCAACACCAGTGTCACGGTACTGAGCAGCTTGATCAACACGTGCAACGACGGACCGGCGGTGTCTTTGAAGGGATCACCCACCGTATCGCCGACGACGGCGGCCTTGTGCGGATCGCTGCCCTTCCCGCCGTACTCGCCCATCTCGATGAACTTCTTGGCGTTGTCCCAGGCGCCGCCGCCGTTGTTCAGCAGCGTGGCCATGAGAATGCCGCCGATCGTGCCGACCATGAGGAAGGCGGCGACGGTTTCGGCGCCCAGATGGAATGTCTTGAAGACGAGCCCGACGGCGATCGGCATGCCGACCGCGAGGAGCCCGGGAGCGACCATCGCCTTGAGCGCCCCGACCGTGACGATGTCGACGGCGGTGCCGTAGTCGGGCCGCGACGTGCCTTTGAGAATTCCGGGATCCGCCTTGAACTGGCGGCGCACTTCCTTGATGACGTCAACCGCTGCCTTGGTCACCGCGCCGATCGCGAGCGACGAGAACCAGAACACGAGCATGGCGCCCAGCAGCCCGCCGACGAACACTTCGGGCTTCGAGATGTCGACGGCGGCGAGCGGCGAGCCCAGCGCGGCGACTTCGTCGAGATACGCGGAGAACAAGAGGAACGCCGCGAGCGCGGCGGAGCCGATGGCGTATCCCTTGGTCAACGCCTTCGTGGTATTCCCGACGGCGTCGAGCCGGTCAGTACGGCGCCGGATCTCCTCAGGCTGGTGGGACATTTCGATGATGCCGCCGGCGTTATCCGTGATGGGACCAAACGTGTCCATGGCCAGGATGTACGCGGCGGTACCGAGCATCCCCATGGTGGCGACGGCGGTGCCGAACAGGCCCGAGTGCTGCAGCCCGCTCGACGCGCCCAGATGGTACGAGGCGATGATGGCGATCGAAATCGTGAACACCGGCAGCGCCGTGCACTCGAGACCGACCGCGAATCCCGCGATGATGTTGGTCGCGGGTCCGGTGACGGACGCCGCGGCAATCGATTTGACGGGACGGTAGCGGTATTCCGTGTAGTACTGAGTGATGTAGACGAACGCGATCGACGTGGCGATGCCGATGATGCCGCAGAGGGCAAAGTGCCACCAGGCCGCGGGCTGTCCCGACGGATTGAGCAGCCAGTATGTCCCCCCGACGAAGCCGATCGCGGCGAGCACGGCGGTGATCATGTAGCCGCGATTCAGCGCCTGCATCGGATCTTCGTCCTCCCGCGCCTTCACGAGCAGCACGCCGATGATCGACGCGATCAATCCGAACGCCCGGGCCACGAGCGGGAACAGCATGACGCCCACGATCTGATCGGGGCGGAACGCTCCGGGATTGGCCAGGGCGAGCCCCGAGCCAAGAATCATGGCGCCGATGTTCTCGGCCGCCGTCGACTCGAACAGATCGGCGCCGCGGCCGGCGCAGTCGCCCACGTTGTCGCCCACGAGGTCCGCGATCACCGCGGGATTGCGGGGATCGTCTTCCGGGATCCCGGCTTCAACCTTGCCCACGAGATCCGCGCCGACGTCGGCGGCCTTCGTATAGATCCCGCCGCCCAGCTGGGCGAACAGCGCGACGAATGAGGCCCCGAATCCATAGCCCACGATCATGAGCGGAATCTTGGTCGGTGCGAAACCCATGGCGGCGAGGATGTAGTACAGAATCCCCACCCCGAACAGGCTCATGGCCACAACGAACAGCCCGCTGACCGCGCCGCCGCGCAGCGCGATCTGGAGCGCCTTGTTCAGGCTCGACCGGGCCGCGCTGGCGCTGCGAATGTTGGACCGCACGGCGACGTACATGCCGATCACGCCCGCGACGCCCGAGCAGGCGGCGCCGAACAGGAACGAGAGTGTCGTGGTGAGGGCGAGAGTCGTTGCGGCCGGCTCGTCAGGGTGCGGCTTCCGAATGAAGGCGTACAGCACGTAGATGATCGCGCCCAGCGCGATCGAGAGCAGGATAATGGTCCTGTACTGGCGGCGCAGGAACGCTTCCGCGCCCTCCTGAATCGCGTCGGAAATGCGCCGCATTTCGGGCGTGCCGTTGTCTTGCCGGAGAACGTAGCCGCGCAGACCCCAGGCAACGGCCAGGGCGAAGATCGAGATCGCCAGGACGAGGACGATCAGCATAGAAGATGATGGCTCCTAGTTTCCGAGTGTGATGGCGGCCGTGAAGACGCCCGCGACGTTCGTTCCATCGCGCGTGCGCGCGGGATAGAAACGATACGCCATCATGCGCTCCAGGAACTCCCGGCGGTACGGCTCGTCGTGCATCGGCGGGTCGACCTCGACCCGCGTGACGTGTCCATCAGCCGCCACCCAGAACCAGATGCGATAGGTGCGGCCGGCAAGGCTGCCGGGGACCTTCGCCAGCGGTGGCAGAATCAAAGTACGCGGCGAGGCGTGGGGAATGTAATCGCCCGCGCCTCCCGTGCCAGACCCTGCTCCGACGCCACCGGCTGGGGGACCGACCCCATTGCCGCCGGCAGCTCCCGCCCCCGTGGCCCCCATCATTCCGACTTCAGGGAGCGCCGGGGAGAGGCGCGGCGCGATCGACGGCACGTCGATCTTCACGGTGGAGAGTGTCGGAATGGTTGTGAGCGCGATGTGCGGCGCCTCGGGAAGCGAGACCGGGGCGGGCGCCGGCGCGGCGGGGAGCGCGAAGAAGTTCACGCGCCGGCCGCCGCTCGGCCGGCCTTCGGAATCCCCGATTCCCAACCCGCGCTGGGTCAGGCGGTCATGCAGGTGGAAAACCGCGATGAGCAAGGCGGCATGCAACGCCGCTGAAACAGCAATGCCCGCCCGGGACGCGGAATGCGCCGGCCGGCGCGGGAGCGAAGCGTGGAGGGAGGGAGGACGAGGAAGCGACGTGCGCTAGTGCGCCTGGGCCTGGCCCTGGTCCGCCGGCGTAAACCCGATGACCTGCACCCCGGCGCCGTGGGCGATGTCCATCGCGTGCATGACATCCAGGTATTTCCGACTCGGTGCCGCCTTGATGAACAGCAATTTGGCGGGTCGCGTGTCGTAGATCTGATGGAACGCCTGGTCGAGCTGGCCCTCGGAGTAGGCTTGCTTGTTGATCGTGTAGCCGCCGTCGGCCGTGAGCTCGAGCACGATTTGCGCCGATGGCTGCTGCTTCGACTTCGCCTGCTGCTCGGGTGGAACCTGGACGTCGAACGCCTTGCGCGACAGCGGCTGGGTGATCATGAAGATGATCAAGAGCACGAGTAACACGTCGATGAGCGGCGTGACATTGATGTCGGCCGAGAGGCCCTCGCCCCCGCCAGTCGATCCCATGGCCATGCTCAGTGCTCCTTTTTCTTCTTCGCGATGAGCGATTGCTTCTGCTCGCTGATCGCTCCGACCACGCGCACGCCGGCCTTGCGCGCGATCTCGAGCGCCTGCTGGATCCGCCCGAAATCGATGTTCTGGTCCGCCTTGAGAAACAGGATCTTGTCCTTGGTGCGGCTTTCGTAGAGTCCCATGAGCCGGCCGGGCAGATCCGCGTCGCTGACGGGCCGCGGCCCGGACCCGACGTCCAGGTAGAACTTGCCTTCGCGATCGATCCCGAGCCGAATCTCGTCGGGCTGCTCCGGACGGTTTTCCGGGTTCTCCGCCCGGGGAATCGTGGCCTGGAATCCCGCCGTGATGATCGGGGTGACGATCATGAAAATGATGAGCAGCACGAGCATCACGTCGATGAGCGGCGTGACGTTGATGTCGGCCTTGACGGCCGCGCGAGCGCTAGCGGCTGACAGGGCCACCGGAGGACGGCTTCTGCGCCTGGAATTCCTTGGTGAAGATCGACCGCCCGAACTCGGAGCCGACGCTCTTGATCAGGTAATCGATCAGCTCTTTCGACGTGTACGTCATCTCGACCGAGAGAAAGTCGATCTTGGTCGTGAAGTAGTTGTAGAGCCACACCGCGGGGATCGCCACGAGCAGGCCGAACGCGGTCGTGATCAGCGCTTCCGCGATACCCGCCGACACGGACGCCAGCGACCCGCCGCCGCCCGACGCGGCCATGCCGGTGAACGCGTTCACGATACCCATGACCGTTCCGAGCAGTCCGACGAACGGGGCCGTCGCGCCGGTGGTGGCGAGAATACCGAGACCGCGCTTCAGGTCCGCGGATTCGATCAGCATCTCGCGCTCGACCGACCGTTCCACCGAGTTGATGTCGGCCGCCGTGATCGTCGCCCGGTCGCGCAGCAAGGGCTTCACCTCGGCCAGCGCGCCTCCCAGCACGCGCGCCACGTGGCTCTTCTTCTGCTTTTCGGCGAGCGTAATCGCGCCGTCGAGCTGGTCTTCCTTCAGGAAGCGCGAGAATTCCGGCGCGAACTTGCGTGTCTGCTTCTGCGACTGCCAGAGCTGGTACAGCTTCTGGAACGCGCTGGTCCAGGAAATGAGCGACATGAGCGCCAGCACCAGCACGACGCCCTTGGCGAACGGGCCCATCGAGATAAACAGATCGTATAACGAAGGCATGGAATCCTCAGCGGCCTTGGGTTAAACGGAACTGGACGGGGATGGAAATAAGCACCCGCACGGCGCGGCCGTGAACCCGTGCGGGCCGGAACAACGATTTCAGTACGAGGTTCCTCGATGGCTCGTTGAATCCCGGATTTGAGCTCTGGGTGATGCGCAGGGAACTGGGCTCGACGCGGCCGAGGGTATCGATGACCGCCTGCACGATGACTTCCCCCTGGATGCCCGCTTGCTTCAGGAGCTCCGGGTACGTCAGCGGAGGCTGGGCCAGCATCGCGGGTTTCTCCTCGACGATCGCTTCCATGAACACTTCATTCCCGGTCGGCACCACGCCGTTCGCCGTTCCACCTTCCACGCCGCTCCCGGAATAGTCCTTGGGATCGAACTTCTCCGCGAGATTCACGGGCGGAATGTTGGTGGGAATTTCGGTAGGGGCGATGATCGTCTGAAACCCCTTGAGCGGCACATCGAGCTGCACGGGCTGCGGCTCCGGCGGCTTCTGCTGTTGCTGCTGCTGCTCCAGATACACCATGGTGGTATCGGTCTTGACCCCCGTGTCGCCCTGCCCCGCGTGCAGCGTCGCGAAGACGGCGCCCACGATGACGGCCGTATGCACCACGAGAGAAATGAAGCCCACGCCGAGGAATTTCTTCCCCTGCCTCTTCGATTTGGACTCGATCAGGTTCTCGAACACACTTTCAAATACCCTGATTCCGGCCTAAGGCGCCAGTCCCACCACATTACAATCCGATGACAATCCCCTTAACTCGGGAGCGTCACCGTCACGGTGGTTCCGCGGCCGGGCCGGCTCGTCACTTCGATGTTGCCCCCATGCGCTTCCACGATCCAGCGGGAAATGGCGAGGCCGAGCCCCGCCCCGGCACGACCCCCGGTGCGGGTTCGCGCCGAATCCGCCCGCCAGAAGCGGTCGAACACGTGCGGCAGGTCCCCCGGCGCGATGCCGATCCCCGTGTCCCGCACCGTCAGGTGGACCTGTCCGTTGGATTGACCCAACTCGAGCGACACGTGCCCTCCGGCCGGCGTGTATTTCACCGCATTAGTCAAAAGATTGAGAATGAGCTCGCGGATGCGCTCCGCGTCGACGGAGAGCACGATGGGGTGCTCCGGAGCGCCGAAATCGATGTGCACACCCGCCTGCTCCGCCAGCAGCTCGCCCGTTTCGCGAGATTCGAGCACGATGGCGCGCAGATCGGTCGGCTCGCGGTACAGCGGCGCACGACCTTCGTCGGCGCGAGCCAGCGTCAACAGCGCGTCGACCAGATCGGTCATCCGCTTGATCTCCTGCAGCGTCTCTTCGAGGGCCGCGAGCGTGTCCTGCGGAAGGTTGGGAGTGGTCATCGCGCGCTCGACCCCGGCGCGCAGCACGGTAAGCGGCGTCTTGAGCTCGTGACTCGCATCCGCCGTGAATCGCCGTAGCGCCGTAAAGCTGCGCTCGAGCCGCGCCATCATCTCGTTGAGCGTTTTCGCCAGGCGGCCCAGCTCATCGTTCACCATGGGCTCGGCCAGGCGCCGGTGCAGGCTCCGACCGTCCGTGATTTCCCGCACTTCCGTGATGATCTGGTCGATCGGCGCGAGCGCGCTGTGCGCGATCCAGAAGCCGATCAGGATCCCGAGCATGAGCCCGATCGGCAGGATGATCGCCAGGCGCGCGAGCAGCTCGCGCGGCTCGAGCTCCGCCGCGCGGATATCCGCGCCGGCGAGGATCGCGCCGTACGGGACGCCGAGCTCAGGTACGCGACGCACGGCATAGTGCAGGCTCGGGCCCTCGGGCCCGAACCGCACGGTATCCGGCCCCTGGCGGCCCAATGACGTGGTCACGAGGCCGCGCAGCTTGTCGACTTCCTGAAACGTGAGCGCCCGCGCATCTGCGGATGCATAGAGCAGGCTGCCATCCGAAGCGGTCACGATCAGGTAGTCGGGAACCACCTCGAGCAGGGCCGCGACATCGGGAATCAGCACCGAGCGCCGCGTGGCGTCCATTCGCACCAGCGCGCCACGCGCGCGGTAGCTCTCCGCCAGGATACCGGCGCCGAGCTCGGCTTCCGAGCGGATCCGTTGATCGAGCTCGCCGTAGGACGATCGGCGTCCGGTGATGTACAGCACCGCCGCGAACGCGGCCAGCGTGAGGGTCAACGCGATGGAATACGATGCCGTCAACCGCCCGCGGATCGTTTTCACCGCGACGGCTCTTCTCCCTTCCCCCTTCCCCCGTCCCCTTTGATCATGTACCCGACGCCGCGCACCGTGTGCACGAGCTTCGGCTCCCGACCGGAATCGATCTTCTTGCGCAGGCGATTGATCACGACGTCCACGATGTTCGTTCCCGGATCGAAGTGATAGTTCCACGCATATTCGGTGATCAGGGTCCGCGACCGCACGCGCCCGTGGTGCCGCATGAGGTACTCGAGCACCGCGTACTCCTTCGGGGTCAACTCGATCGGCGTGCCACCGCGGCGTACTTCGCGGCTCCCCGTATCGAGGGTCAGGTCGGCCACGCGCAGCGCCGGCGCCGCGAGCGCCTTCGGCCGCCTTCCCAGCGCCTCGACGCGCGCCAGCAGCTCGTCGAACGAGAAGGGTTTGGTGACGTAGTCATCCGCCCCGAGCCGCAGCGCCTGCACCTTGAACTCGACGGTGTCCTGCGCCGTCAGCACCAGCACGGGCACACTGTGGCCCTGTTCCCGAAGCGCCCGCAGCGCCTCGACCCCGGTCATGACGGGCAGCCGCAGGTCCAGCACGACCAGATCGTAGGCCCCGGTCGTCGCGGCCTCCAGCCCTGCCGCTCCGTCGCCCACGAGGTCCGTGTGATGGCCTGCTTCCTGTAATCCGCGCGAGACGTATTGCCCTACGGTGGAGTCGTCTTCGACGACCAGAATCTTCATCCGACCAGGAGGTACACCTTGAAATTCGAGCCGACGCCGAGCTGCGACTCGACCTCGATTCGGCCGCGATGCTCGGCGATGATCCCGTAGACGATCGACAGGCCGAGCCCGGTGCCGCGCCCCGGCGCCTTGGTCGTGAAGAAGGGCTCGAAGATCTTGGGAAGGTCGTCATGCTTGATGCCGACGCCGGTATCGATGAACTCGAGCAGCAGCTCGTCATGGCGCTCCGGATTCATCCGGCTTCTGACCGTCAGCGTGCCGCGCGAATTCATCGCATCCATCGCGTTGAGCATCAGCGCCATGAAGCACTGGACCAGACGCTCGGGGTCGGCGCGCAACTCCGGGAGTCCGGCCGAGAGCTCGCGCTTGATCATCAGCTTCTTGAAGCGGTCGTGATGCTTGAGGAGAAAGAGCGTCTGCTCCACCAGCGCGTTTACGTCGACGGGACGCTTCTCCCCGCTCTTGGGCCGGGAGAAATCGAGCAGTCCGTCAACGATCCGGCGGCACCGCTGCACCTCGGTGTCGATGATCTTGAGGTATTCCTCGAAAGCCTGGCGGATCCCGGGCGGGAGCTCCTCGTTCCTGAGTCCGAGCGCCTCGCTGCACGCCAGGATCGTGGCGAGCGGGTTGTTGATCTCGTGCATCACGCCCGCGGCCAGCTGGCCGACCGCCGCCAGCTTCTCGGTTTCGGCGAGCCGTAGCTGGGCGGCGCGCCATTCCGTGATGTCCTCACCGATCGTGATCACGTGGGTGATGTCGCCGTCGTCCTGCCGCATCGGAATCTTCGTGATGCGGTAATAGCGCATGTCGCCCGAGGCGCGCGAGTCCATCTCCATTTGCTGCATCTCGCCCGTCTCGAACACGCGGTCGAATTCCCGCTGCAGCAGTTCGCGCGGCTGTCGATCGAGCACTTCGAAGATCTCGCGCCCCACGGCATCATCGCGCGAGACGCCCTGCGTTCCGGTTTCCCGCTTACGATTCCAGGCCCGGATCCGGTACGCCCGATCGATCACGTACAGGCCGACTGGAAGCGAATCGACGATCTGCGCGGCGAACCCGCGTTGCGTTTCGACCTCCCGCGTTCGCAGAGCCACTTCGGACGCGAGATCCTGCGACAGCTCGGTTGCCGCGATCACGGGAGCCAGCATGTGGGCCACCACGACGAGGACATCGTGCGCCATGTGCTGAGAGCGCCCATCGGGGACCAGCGCCTCGAGCAGACCAAGCGCTTCTCCCTCATGGATGAGCGGAAGCCTGAGCAGCAGCAATCCCGACGGCGCCTTGTCGACGCGCGGTCCCTCGTCGATCCATTCGGCGATGGGGGGCGTTGCGGACGGCGCGTGGGAGCCGTGTCCCGAGGGATGAAGTTCGTCTCCCGGGGCGCTGATCGGCGTGAACTCGAGGCCGCTCGCGTGCCGAATCCACAAGCGACAGCGACGGAGTCCGAGACCCCGCCGCACGGCCGTCAGGACGGCCTGAAGGGCGTCTTCGGACGCGAAGCCCCCCGAAAACACCGCCGCCACATCCGCGAGAATGCGGAGGCCGGGGTGGTCAGATTCGAGCAGCGGTGCGGCCATCGGCCGCTAAGCTATGGATGGGGTTTCTGCTTCGCCAGCGGGATCTCGAATCGCAGTCCGATGAACGCGCGAACGTCCGTCTTGTGACCCAGAAACACCGTCGGACCCGCCACGAAGCTGTAGTGAGCGCCAGGCCCCTCGCCCAGGCGAACGCCCGGGAGGATCGAGATGGCTGCCCAAGGAGACGAAAGGCTATCCGGTGGGGCTGAGCTGGCGTACCCGCTGGCTTCGAACGTCACATCCCACCCGAACGACTGCGGATTGGTTTCGTTGCCCACGTCGGCGAGATGCACGAGACCCGTGCGCGTCGCGAACCAGAGCGCGCCCACGATGCCCCGGGCGCCGCCGACGATCGCGCCCTCGTCGATGAACGACCCGACGCGCAGACCGAGCGTGGCCGAGCGGAGAAAGCCGGCATGCATGTCGTGCATGTAGCCGACGTCCAGAGCCTCGACCTGGTACCCGCCACCCGCGGTGGCGGCGAAGCCGAGCGAGGCCGACTGCGCGGCCAACGGCGTAGACAAAGCCCCCGCTGCTACCAACATTGGGACCATGGATCGGCGCACCTTCATCCTCCTCACTGGAGCCGTCTCCGCTCCGCTGTTGCGAACCCGGCGCTCTCTACCCCCACCGGCGGGACGGTTACGGTTCGAACTGGACGGGCAACGGCAGTGGTCGCTGTTCTACCAGGGCTCCCCCGAGTCCGTTCCCGTGATCCGGAACGCCGGCATCGGCGCCTGGATTGCGGACCGCTTCATCAGCCTGTCCGAGCTGGAATATAGTACCCTCGGCAGTCGCAGGCCGCCGGGTGGCGAATCCCTCATCGTCCGGGGGCGTTCGTCCGCGGTCGGGGTTGTGCTCGAGGCGGAATTCTTCTGCACAACCGATACCGCCCCTCCACAAGCCTCGATCAGCGTACGGGTGTATCCGGATCGCACCCTGCCGACGATCGGAGGGGTACGGTTTTTCCAGGTCGCAGCTTCTGATATCCTGCCCTTCCAGGCGGCCGAGACCGCCCCCTTGTGGGCCCTGGTCGACGGTGCGACCTCCTCGAGTGCGGTAACCCTCGTGCAACTCTCTGATCAGGACCAGATGCCACGGCTGGAAAGCCGCGGCGCCGTAGGTCTCACGCGCCAAGGACGCGGGCTCGCGCTCGGGTTCCAGGCGGAAGATCCTGGCACTGGCCGGGTACAGCTCGCGAGCGACGGTCTGGACGTCGCAAGCGAGTGGATGCCCCCGCGCCCGCTCCGTCCCGAGGGCGACGCGTCGCTGCTGCGGCTTACGTACGACGCCGGTGGCGATGGCTTGACCGCCCTGGGAGCGTTATTTCGGCCGCAATCCATTATAGATCGCGAGCGGATGGATGCGGTGCCGGTCCCGGCCGGATGGGCATCACGCAGCGAGCTGGGCCGTGGGGTCAGCGAAGACACGTTTCTGACGCAGGTCGAGCGCTGCGCGTCGCAGTTCGACCTGCGGTCGTTTCGCTTCGTCGAGCTGGACCAGGGGTACGAGCGCGCGGTGGGCGATTGGGAGTGCAATGCCAAATTCCCTCACGGGCACCGCTGGCTAACCGATCAGGTCAGAGCCCGGGGACTGCTCCCCGGCCTCTGGATCGCTCCCTGCGTGGTCTCCGAGCGGTCCGGAATTCCCGTCGCCCAGCCCGAGTGGCTGCTCAAGGACGCAGACGGCGCTGACCCGATCGTGGGGGACACGCGCGAGGACTGGGGCGGCAAGTTGTTCGCACTCGATCCCGCCCACCCCTCGGTTCAGGAGTGGCTGCGTTCACTCGCTCGCCGAGCCCGCCAGGAGTGGGGGTACGAGTACCTGAAGCTCGATCTGCTCGCCTGGGCCGTGGGTGACACTGAAACGTCTACCGGTCCCGCAACCGCGCATTACGGCGGGCTGACGCATGCGGAGGCATATCAGCGCGCGCTGGACGCGCTACGCGACGGGGCCGGGGCGGACACCCTCCTCCTCGGGGCCGGCGCTCCGCTCGAGCACTCGGTCGGACAGGTCGACGGCATGCAGATCGGCCCCAGCGTGGACGCCGCGTGGACCTCGATTGCACCGGCGGCACCGAATATCGCGCGCCGCAGCTTCTACAACCGCGGCGCCTGGATCAACGATCCCGACTGCGTTGTGGTCCGCGAGCCGCTCACGCTCGACGAAGCACGGTTGTGGGCCAGCACCGTGGCCGTGAGCGCCGGCGTCACGTTTTGCTCCGACGACCTCACCCGGTTACCGGCCGAACGACTCGAGCTGCTGCAGCGGATTCTCCCCCCCGCGACCCGCATCGCGCGCGTGCTCGAGGGAGGGGCAACCGGAGACTCGCGGCCTACCCTCTGGATCGTCGAAGGATCACCCGGCTGGTGGACCGTGCTGCTCGCCAACTGGGGTGATGCCGCGGAGACGCGAAGCGTGCCGGCGGCATCACTCGGGTTGACCGGCAAGCGCTTCACGGCGTACGACGTCTGGGGCGCGGCTCCGCTCAACGATATCACGGACCGGCTCGGTGGGACGATTCCCGGGCACGGCGCCCTCGTGGTCGGGATGCGCCGCGCGCTCGGCCGCCCTCAGGTGGTGGGTTCGAACCGCCACGTGGTTCAGGGGATGCACGATGTCGCGGATGAGCGCTGGGACGCAACAGCACGCGTGCTCACGGCTCGTGCCACGAACCTCGATGGACGCGCCTACGCCGTGACGGTCTCCGTTCCCGCAACACTGCGAGCCACCACCTGTAAATCCGAGGTGGCGTGCGCGGTTTCGACTCTCTCGAGCGGGCACACGCGCCTCGAATGGCCCGCGGGCACGCAGCGGGAATTTTCCTGGGGACTCAGCTTTCGGAGTCAGCCGGCGGCGCGAGGACCGCGGCACCCGTAGCAGCCAGCGGGCCGAGCAACGCGAGCCCCAGCAGTACGACTGCCCAGGTGGTCGTCTCGAGGTGGAGCGGCGGGATCGTGCCCAAGGCCACCGCATGTCCCTCCTTCAGACCGTGCATCGCCTCCGTCCAGCTTGCCTCGAGCGCGGCCACAATGGCCCACATCCTCCATATCGAGATTCCGGCAAGGGCGAGTGCCGCGCTCCAGTACGCCCCGAGCCCTGTCCCGCGTGGCAGTCCGGCAAACCACGCGAGCGCGCTGAGGAACGCCGGGCCGAGCATGCCGAGCCACCACCCCGGCCCCACCGCGGCCACGACGACCTCGACGGCGCCAAGCACGTCCCACCGCTCGCGATCCGTGAGCGGAACGAGCACCGCCCGGTTCCCGGCACGCCATTCCGTGGTCTCGAGGCTGCGGATTCGGCCAAACTGCTCCGGTGTGAGGGGAGTCGCGGTCGAGTGTACGAGCGGAGCAGTCCCATGATAGACCTCGAGGCGGGACGTCCACGGAGGCAGCAGGTCGAGCGCGCGGGCGTGCGCGAGCAACTGTCCAACGTCGTAGCCGACCGAGCGCCCTGAAGCCGCTCCTGACGGTGAGGGTGCGACCGCGACGAGATAGTCCGAGATCACCAGGGCGCTTTGCAGCGCGAACGCTTTCCCGTATTCGACGGACATGAGTCGGGACGCGGCGGACGTCAGGATGCCACCGAGAACGCCTGACACGAGTACCAGCGCCCGGCGGCGCGTCATGGTTCAGCGAGCACCCGGTCGACGGTGCGAGCCGTCTCCCGAAGCACCTCGTCCGCAGCGCCTCCCGCGGCGACCCGCACCATCATGCGCTCGAGCAGCGCGTCCACGAGCGGCCATCTCTGGACCGAGACGCCCCAGGGCAGCCGCGCGTGCGCCAACGCCGTGATGAAGACGTCCTCACATCCGAGGCTGTCGCTCTTGGCGGCGCGCTCGCGCTGTGCGCGCGGGGCGGCCGACAGCTCGTATCCCAGACTCGCGTTGGATTCCTGCGCGGCAGAGTCCACCAATGCGGCCGCGAGCTGAACCGCGAGCTTGCGCCTCCTGGTCGCGGACGGAACGGCGTACGCCGATACCCGGAGCGTCGTGCGCGGGGCAAAACCATCACGATGCGGCAGCTCGGCAAACCCGAAGCGGAATCCTCCGCGCGCCGCGAGATCGCGGAGCACCGGCACCACCGAATGGTCCGCGGTGATCATGGCCACTCGACCGGCGACGAACCTTCTCAACGCTTCCGACTCGGATCCAGCCGTCTGCGGCCGCGCGATTCGCTGCTCGCTCACCCAACCCGCGTACCACCGGACCGCCGCGAGCGTGGTGCGCGAGTCGAGGCATCCGCTCGCGCGCGGCGCGTCGCGGGCGCAGAGCACGTCGCCGCCGCCGGACCAGATCCAGGCCAACCAGATTGCGGGACGAGGATCGAAGTAGGTACCCCATTGATCGAGCGTGCCGTCGCCGTCTGAGTCCCGGGTCAGGATCGCGGCGGCCGCGAGGAAATCGTCCCACGTCCAATCGCCGGAGGGGTATTCGATGCCGGCGCTGTCAAACAACGCCTGGTTGAACGCCAGGACGAGAGGAGAGTAGCCCCGGGGCAGCGCGTATACGCCGCGCCCGCGCCGGAATGCCGGAGTTACCGACGAGTCGTACGTCGCCAGGTTGATCTCGACGCGCTCGAGATACGGCGTCAGATCCAAGAGGAGCACGCGGTCTCGCACCGCCGCAAACGTGGTTTCATCGACGCGAAGCAAATCGCCGCCGGGCTCGGACCCGCGCGGTATTGAAATCCTCTCGATGACGAGATCCGGGTGCTCCCTCGAAAATGCCTCGATTCTGGCGGTTTCGATCGCCCGATCGGCCGGGAGCGGGCTCGTGGCGACGCGCAGTGGCGGGGTGGCATCGGCGGCACATCCCCACGCGAACAGCGCGAACAGGACCGCGCGGGTATCGATTGAAATCACGACTCGCCCGGTGGATTATTCGCCGGTACGCGCGTATACCTTCCATGAATCTCGAATACTCTGCGACCATCCATTCCGCGAAGGAGCATAGCATGGCGCATACGCTGCCGCCGCTGCCGTATGACTTTGCCGCGTTGGAGCCAACCATCGATGCGCAAACCATGCAGATCCATCACGACAAACATCACGCGGCGTACGTCAACAACCTGAACGCCGCGCTGGATAAACATCCCGAACTGCAGCTGAAGTCGCTCGAAGATCTGCTTCGCCAGATCAACAGCGTGCCGGAGGACATTCGCACGGCGGTCCGGAACAACGGAGGCGGGCATCACAATCACTCCATGTTCTGGACCATCATGGCGCCGCGCGCCGGCGGCGAGCCATCCGGCAAGCTGGCGGATGCCCTGAAGAAGACGTTCGGCGATTTCGCGAAGTTCAAAGACGCGCTGAATACCGCTGCGACCACGCGATTCGGGAGCGGCTGGGCATGGCTGACGCTGGCGGGCGGAAAGCTCGAAGTCTCGAGTACTGCCAATCAGGACAGCCCCTTGATGGAAGGAAAAGTCCCGATTCTTGGGCTCGACGTGTGGGAGCACGCCTACTATCTCAAATACCAGAACCGCCGGCCGGATTACGCTGCAGCCTGGTGGAACGTGGTGAACTGGCCCGAGGTACAGAAGCGGTTCGAATCGGCACAGAAATAATGAGCGGGAACGGGCGGTAATAAGCGGTAGCGGGTGACCGCCTACGACCGCCCTTTACCGCTTCCGACCGCCCTACTCCAGCAGCTCCGCACTGACCTGCGCATGACCCTCCGGGCCAAACAGCACGCGCAGACGCCAGGGCCGACAGCAGATCTCGCAGTCCTGCACGTAGTCCTGTTCGGCGCCGCTTCCGGCATCGAGGGCGATTTCGTTCACCGCGCCGCAGTAGGGGCACGACACGGTCGCCCCGGAGTCGGCGGTGCCGTCACCCAGCGGAAACTCGTCATCGTCCGGCCAATCGATCATTGGCGCGCCGCAAGACTATTCTCGGCGTCGCAGCGCCGTATCGTGAGCACGGCGGTACGGCCGTCGGTCACGAACCGCTGGCCGCTCGCATTCTTCCCTTCGAGCACCGCCCCCGGGATCACGACCCGATCGGCGAGCGTGGCGCATCCGGTCGCCTCGAGCTCCTTGATGACGCGCTCCCGCTCCGTGTCGATCTCGGGACGGACGTGATGGGTAAAGCGGCCCTTGAACGGGTTCACGAAAAACCCGGCGTCCTCGTTCGCCGCCGCCACCCAGATCGTTCGCGTCGTGTCCAACGCCCAGAGGCGGATATGGTGGCGCGAGCGCGCCGTGGGTCCGGCCAGCTGATACGCGAGATCCTGACGTCGTCCATTGAAGTACTGGGTGCTGATCGGCGCCCCGACCGCGGGCCGATTCGTGATCCCCGCGACGATCTCCCGGGTCACCGAGCCGAGCGATCCTTTCGCGGGGCCCACCCAGCCGGCGCGGCGAAAGGCGTGGTCGATGTCGTTCGCCGCCCCGAGCAGGATCACGTTCATCTGATCGCCCGCCCCGCGGCCGTTGCGCGGCTCGCTCCACGGCGTGAACTCCGGCAAGTCCGCCAGACGCGTAGTGTCGTCGGGATTCCGGCCGCAATGCGCCGCCCCCACCCGCAGCGGCTGGATCAGGCGGATTCTCCCCAATTCTCCGCTGACGATTCTTGCCGCGGGCCCGCGGCGCGCGAACCAGAACCCGCCCACGACCGCCACGGGCAATGCCGCGACGTCCGCCACCGTCAGAAGTCCCGCCGGGACCGCCCGGCGCGGGAGCGAGGCGCGACCCTGCTGCACGACACCCGAGTCCTTCACGAAGCGTTGCGGTGTGTACTCCAGGGTGTCGAGCACCCCGTCGATGCGAATCCAGCGATCGCGGCCCAGCTCGAGCGAGTCGAATCGCAGGCCGAGCGCCCCGCCACCCCCGAACATCGTTCCGCGGTGCGAGACGAGGACGCGGCCCGCCACGCGCTGATACGGCTCGACCAGCACGCACTGACCATTGGCCAGCGGCTCGAGCGTCTGCGCGAGAAACATCGTGCCGACGGTGTCTCGTCCGCTCTTGAGCGAGTGCAGGAACCGAATCGCGAGTCCCGTGCCGACGGGGAAAACGGCTTCGTGACGGTTGGGACCAGCTGTCGCCGGAGGTGCAAGGCGGGCCGCCGCCGTCGTGGCGAGTCCTGGAAGGACCAGGCTGAGTACGAGCAACCGGACCGGCCGCATGCCACTACACCGCCGCGTCCGCGGTCACGCGTTCGAGCCGCTCACGAAACGCCGCGGCGAGCTGCCGGGTCATGCGCCCGGGCCGTCCGTCGCCCACCGGCCGGCCGTCGATCTGCGTCACCGGCATGACGTCGGCCGTCGTGGCCGTCACGAAGGCTTCGCTCGCGCGCACGAAATCCGCCGCGGTCACGGGCTGTTCCACGACTCGAAATCCGAGCTCGGGGGCGAGCTCGAGCACGACCTCACGCGTGATCCCCGCGAGTATCCGCGGCGTCAAGGGATGGGTGCGCAGCTCTCCACCGATTACCGCGAACACGTTCGAGCTCGCGCCCTCGGTCACGATCCCGTCGCGCACCATGACCGCTTCGAACGCACCGGCCGCCACGGCCTGCTGCTTGGCAAGCACGTTGGGAAGGAGATTCACCGTCTTCAGATCGCAGCGCGACCAGCGCAGGTCGGGCGTCGTAACCGTGCGCGCACCCGCCTCGCGCACGTCGTCCGGCACCGTGAGTCGGGCCGCGCTCAGGAAGATGGTCGGGGCAGTACCGGGCGGCGGAAACTGATGCTTCCGGGCCGCGACCCCCCGGGTGATCTGGAGATAGACCGTAGCATGTCCCGCTTCGAGACCGTTGTCGCGCAGTAAACGTTCGGAAATGGCATTCAAGGCAGCACCATCGATGCCCGGCGGCAGCATGAGGCTCAGGCCGGTCAGGCCGTGCCGCAACCTCCGGACGTGTCGTTCCCATTCGAAAAGGCGCCCATTGCACGCGCGTGTGACTTCATAGACCCCGTCACCGAACAAAAAGCCACGATCGTCGACGGAAATCAGCGCGCGAGAACGATCGAGATACTCACCATTCAGATAGACGGTCATCGAGGCGCGTCCTCCCAGGCGTCAATATGCCAAGGAGGCCGGGGGCCGTCGAGCCGCCCGCGGTTAGTCGAGGGGCGCTAGGAGACCGTGGGTGAGACGCAATCGGAGCGTCGTGACGGACGTCCGCTCCGCAGTCAATAGAGGCCGAGGTAGCGTTCGAGCTCCCATTCGCTCACGCGCCCGATGTATTCCTGCCACTCGCGCTGCTTCGCTTCCTGGAATCGCTCGTAGATGTGCTCGCCGAGCGCGGCGCGGATCACCTCATCGTGCTCCAGGTGCTCGAGCGCCTCATGGAGATCGCGCGGCAAATCGTCGATGCGGAAGTGCCGCCGCTCCCGGTGGCTCATCTCGAAGATGTTCTTGTTGACCGGATCGGGTGGTGGCGTCTTATGCTCCACGCCGTCCAGGCCGGCGGCGATCTGCACGGCGAGGGAGAGGTACGGATCGGCCGATGGATCGGGCATGCGGACCTCGCAGCGCGTCCCGATCTCGCGTCGCTCCGGGATACGAATGAGCGGGGAGCGGTTCCGCATCGACCAGGCGACGTGCACCGGGGCTTCGTATCCGGGCACGAGCCGCTTGTAGCTGTTCACCAGCGGATTCGTGACCGCGCAGAATCCTTTCGCGTGGTTGAGCAAGCCGCCGATGTAGTGCAACGCCACGGGCGAAAGCGCCCACTGGGCCTTCGCGTCGTAGAACACGTTCGTCTCGCCCTTGAAGAGCGAGTGGCTCGTGTGCATGCCGGATCCCGCCTGCCCGAAAATCGGCTGCGGCATAAAAGTGGCGAGGTAGCCGTGGCGGTACGCCACGTTCCGGACGACGAACCGGAACGTGGCGAGATTGTCGGCGGTCTCGAGCGCGCTCGCGTAGCGGAAATCGATTTCGTGCTGTCCGGGTGCCACCTCGTGATGGCCGCCCTCCACGTCGAATCCGAGCGAGACGAGATCGCGCACGATCAGCCGGCGGATGTCGTCCGCCCGGTCGATGGGCGCCAGATCGAAGTACCCGCCGCTGTCGTGCGTCTTCGTCGTGGGCTTGCCATCGGCGTCGAGCTGGAAGATGTAGAACTCCGCCTCGACACCGAGCATCACCTCGTACCCGAGCCGTTCGGCCCGCGCGATCTGCCGCTTCAGGGTCTGGCGCGGGCACCCGGCGAACGGCGAGCCATCGGGGTGATAGATGTCGCACAGGAGCCGGCCGATGAGCCCGGCCTCCTGGCCCGGTGGAAGGATCCGAAACGTGTCGAGGTCCGGCTTGAGCACCATGTCGGATTCCTCGATCCGCACGAATCCCTCGATGGCTGATCCGTCGAACCGCACGTCGCCCGACAGCGCTTTGTCGAACTGACTCTCGGGCACTTCGACGTTCTTGTTGACGCCCAGGATGTCCGAGAACTGCAGCCGGAGAAATGAGACCCCCTGCTCACGGCACAGGCTCAGGATGTCGGCCTTGGTTGCGCCGCTGGTGTTTTCGATCGTCGCGGTCATGAGCGATCCCGATTCGAGGAGCGTGACGCCGCCGTGGGCGGCCTGGACTCGGGCTTGGCCGGTCGAGACGCCTTCAACCAGGGTTGCGTCTCGCGGTAGGTGTCCCACCGAAAGCGGTGCGGCGCGCCAGCGACGGCGGCCACCGCTCCGGCGAGCAACGGCACGGGGCCGACCCATGCCGGCTCCGTGGGCGCCGCCTCGGGCTCGGGCGCCGGCCCGAACACCCATTTGAGCGCCGGCGGGGTGATCAAGGCCGTCATGACCACCATGATCACGACCGCCGAATAAATCCCCTGGTCGACGACGGGGGCGCCGTGCAGGGTCAATGCGAGCCCGAGATTGGCGAAGATCAATCCGACTTCGCCGCGCGGAATCATCCCGATGCCGATCGCCAGCTTGTTGAGTCGCCCGCCGATGCCGCCGAGGGAGCACGCCTGCTTTCCGACGATCGCGGCGAGAGTCAACAGGCCCGCGAGTCCGAGGATGTCGGGGTGCGCGAATGTCTCGAGCCGGACGCGTGTGCCCATGATGACGAAGAAGATCGGGACCAGGAACGTGGCGATCGGTCGTACTAGCTCTTGCAGCGATCGTCCGCTGCGTGCCACGAGATCGACATAGTGCGCTTCCTCGAGGATGAGCCCCGCCGCGTAGGCGCCGACAATGGGCGCCAAGCCGACCATCGAAGCGGTATAGGCGAGCAGGAAGCACAACACGAGCGCGGTCACGAGCAACACGCCCTGTCCCTGGCCCCGCATGCGTCCGGCCACACCAAACAATCCGGGCGAGACAGCGCGCCCGATCGCCAGTGCGCCGACGAGAAACGCGGTCGCCTTACCGAAGATGGCCGCCAATCCCACGTAGGAAACGCCGGTTCCGGCATTCGCCGTCGCGATCACGCTCGTAATCACGGCGAGGATCAACAATCCCAGTACGTCGTCGATGACCGCGGCGCCGAGGATCACGCGCGCTTCCGAAGATTGGCTGCGCCCGAGGTCCAGGAGCACCCGAGCCGTTATGCCGACACTGGTTGCGGTGAGCGTCGCCCCGAGGAAGGCATGTACGTAGGGCGAGGCATCGGGGAGTACGAGCGCGCCCACACCCCATCCGAGCAGCCACGGCGTCACGACGCCGAGAACCGCAACGACGAACGCGCGCCCCCCCACCTTCATGATGTCGGTGACGGTGGATTCGAGTCCGACCTCGAAGAGCAGCAGCACCGCGCCGAGCTTGCCCAACACATCGATGGTGGGATCGCCGGGAATCGTCTGCACCCAGCGGAGCCCGACGAGATCGAGGTTGCCGAGCAAAATGCCGGCGACCAATTCGCCGAGCACCGCCGGTTGGCCGAGCCGCTCCGCGATTTCTCCGCCGAGCTTCGCGGCGATGAGCACTACCGCGAGCATGAGGATGACATGCGACACGGGATCGACCGCGGCGACTGCGGCAGCCGCTGGGGCGTCGGGCAACATCAACGAGAACATCGGACCGGGATGCCTCCCTCGTGACCGTGGCGAGCGATGGGGCTAGTGGTGCAGAGTGGATGATACGCATTTCGAGCACATTCTACAAGTTCTACGTCTCAAAAAGACCATTCTTGTGGCATCTGTGGCACTCAATTGACATTTTGCTGCATCTAGTGCACAATTCGGCGTGCGACTGGCACAAAACGGGGATTTTCTTGGGAGCGCTCGCAAAATGGACCTGAATCAGACGCTCATTGCTCTGTTGCTCGCTGGGTTCCTGGCCGTGGCCTTCATGCGTGCCCGCGGACCGGTGCAGGCGGACCAACCGCTCCGCCTGGGCGATCTGTTTCGCCTGCCGAACCGAATCGAGCGCCTGCGGCGGTCGCGCTGGCAATGGTTCACGCTCGTCGGTTTCGCTCTGGTGCTCCGGCTCCAGAACCAGCTTCCCATCGCGATGGAGCTGATGATCGCACTCGAATTCGCGCTCTTCCTCGCGTTGCCGGTTCGGAGCAAGACCGTCGCACCGGCGCGGTAGACGTTTCTTCGGGCGGCGAGCCTACCCGGGGCTCGGTCGCGCACCGTGAACATCCGGGCCCCCGAGTCCTCGCCCTAGTCGAGGAGGAGATTTCGATGGCCGCAACAAAGGCACAGGGACGTTCGTTCGCGTTTTTCCTCGTCGCGCTCGCCGTGGGGTGCGTGGGAATGGCGACGTGGTCGACGGGAATTGGAAAGCTCGCGTTCGTGGCCGGTGCCGTCGCACTGGTGGCCAGCCTGTTCGGTATGCGACGGATCAAACCGGAGGAAGGCAAGCCCGCACAGCGCGCGGGCTCGGAAGGAGCCAAGCTCGGCGGTGCCTTCGTTGCCCTGCTTGGCTGGCTCGTGACGCTCGGCGGGCTGCATGTCGTCTCGAGCACTGGAGGACGGATCGTCCTCGCTTTGGTAGGGATTGCCATCAGTCTGTTCGGGATGGTCGTGCTCCTGCCGAGAGCGGTGAACAAGAACGCGATTTGGAAAGCGTAACGACAGCACGTCATCGGCAACCACGACCATACGGACCACTACCGGAGCCTATTCATGACTTTCGCGCAACGTCTCGTGTTGAGTTTCGTCGTCTGCACGGCATCGACCGTGGCGTATACCGCCGCGCTCGGCGCACAGCAGGCGGCGCCAGCACCCGCTGCGGCCACCGCCCCTGCAGCCCCCGTCTCTCCAACGACGGCGGAATTGAAGGATGCGGCGGCCAAGGCGCCCTCGCCCGCCGACCTGCAAAAAGGTGATCCGGGGGGCACGGTCACGGGCACCATCAACGACGTGCCGCCCTCCGATCCCAAGGTCGGCCGGACCATCGGCGATGTCGCGAACCAGCTCGGCCAGAGTACCATCGCGATCAACTTCGTCTGGACCCTGATCACCGGATTCCTGGTCATGTTCATGCAAGCCGGATTCGCGATGGTCGAGTCCGGTCTGTGCCGGGCGAAGAACGCCAACCACACGTACATGATGAACTTTTTGGTGTACGGATGTGGCCTGCTCGCGTACTGGCTGGTCGGCTTTGCCATTCAGATGGGCGGCGCCGCAGGCAACACGAATCTCGGCGGGCTCGCTCCGCTCGCAGGCGAACACACCATGTCCCTCTTCGGCAAAACGTGGGGACTGTTCGGGACCGTGGGACTGTTGCTGTCCGGTCACGCGTATGACGTGGGCGTGATGGTGATTTTCCTGTTCGAGATGGTCTTCATGGACACCGCGCTGACCATCGTCACCGGCGCCTGTGCCGAGCGCTGGAAATTCCTCGCGTTCGCCGCCTCGTCCGTCCTGATGGGGGCGCTCACGTATCCGCTGTACGGGAATTGGGCGTGGGGCGGCGGCTGGCTTGCGCAGCTCGGATCGAATCTCGGCCTGGGCCACGGTTACGCGGACTTCGCGGGATCGGGCGTCGTGCACGCCGTCGGCGGCATCACGGCGCTCGCGGTCTGTCTCATCATCGGTCCGCGCATCGGGAAGTTCAATCGTGACGGCTCGAGCAACCCCATTCTCGGGCACGACATCTCCGCGGTGCTGATCGGCTGCTTCATCCTCGCGTTCGGGTGGTTCGGCTTCAACCCGGGGAGCACACTCGGCGCGGCGACGAACGGCAACCTGCGGATCGGAACGATTGCCGTCGATACGATGCTCGCGGGCTGCACCGGGACCTTTGGCGCGCTCCTGTACATGTGGATCCTCAAGGGAAAGGCGGACGCTTCGATGAGCGGCAACGGGCTGCTCGCGGGCCTGGTCGCCATCACGGCGCCCAGCGGATTCGTGAGCCCGATCGGCGCCGCCATCATCGGTCTCGTCGCGGGCGTCCTGGTCTGTGTCAGCGTCGCATTCATCGAGAACGTCATGAAGGTCGACGACCCGGTGGGGGCCATCTCGGTGCACGGGACGAACGGCCTGTGGGGCGTTCTGGCGGTCGGTCTCTTCGCCGACGGGACGAGCAACTATGGCGGCGCGTGGAACGGCGTTTCAGGGTCGGTAACCGGCCTGTTCTACGGAGACGCCGGGCAGTTCGCGGCGCAGTTGGTGGGGATTTCGACCCTGCTCGGGTTCGTCTTCACGTTCAGCTTCGTGCTGAACTACGCGCTCGAGTACTTCATCGGACACCGCGTTTCGGCGGCAACCGAGTTGAAGGGACTCGATCTTCCCGAAATGGGCCAGCTGGGCTATCCGGAGTTCGTGCTGGTGCCGGAGCCCGACGTCATGATCCAGGCCGAGAAGCAGTTCGCGGTCGCCTAACAGGCAGATAAACCGGCAGGCAGGACTGGCGCCTTGCCTGCCGGC
>Ga0335082_10001009_pt1 | contig 29857 bp, 28 predicted proteins | sample Lox_Sample_41_FD_206718 | JGI IMG/M metagenome (GOLD analysis project Ga0335082, IMG submission 206718) | Soil microbial communities from Loxahatchee National Wildlife Refuge, Florida, United States - Lox_Sample_4.1 | ecosystem: Environmental > Terrestrial > Soil > Wetlands | place: USA... | reverse complement strand
CAAGAATCCGCACCCTGTTTTTCTTGATAGGTTCGTCTCAGGGCGTCGCTTCAGCGATGCCGTAGAGGACGCACTAGAAAGCGCCTTTAGGCGCCGGCTCTAGCCAGTCAACGAAGGCAGCTTGCTCGCCGAACCAAGAAGGAAGATCGTCCCTACCACAATACTGTAAGCAGAAGTCAACAGCGTCAATGCCCGTAGCGCACCCGGTTTAGCGAATGTCGCCGAGAACAATCCCGCAGCCGACGCGCACATCAGCGTATTCATCGCAACCAGCCCTACGATAAACGCCAGCAGTCCTAACAGCCCCACCGCCGTTCCTCCCAAGTTAGCCGCCATCAAAAACAACAGAATCTGGGTCGGAGTCTCCGCCCCCAGTCCATGGATTATCCCCACGATGAAAGTCGACGTTGTCCCGTACCCATCTTTAAAGACCTGCGGAGCCTCAACCCGCGTCCCGCCAAACAGCCGGCTCAATCGCCAGTACACCCACAGTGCTCCATTGATCAGCAACGTGATTCTGGTCTTCGGACCATGGGAGTGCGCCGACGGACGAAAAAACGTCCCCAGTACATAGATCCCCAACAGCAGGAGCGTTACCCCCACCAACCGTTCCGCCCAGCGATCGCTCGCTGCGGGCAGCGCCATCCGGAAGGCAACAGCTAACGAGCCCAGCACGGCTACTGTTGTGGCATGTCCCAGCACATACAGTAAGCCGAACCGCATCGCATCCCGTGCGCGCGACTGTACGCTGCTGATGTCGGTTATGGCAGCAATGTGGTCGTAATCCAGTCCATGCCGGAATCCAAGCGCGATCGCAGATCCCAGCGCCAGACGCAAATTGACTGAGTCAACCATGCAGAAGATCTGCGCACGGGACGGTGCACGCAGAACTTGTAGGCTAGCACAACCAGGTCAAGACTTCTGTGATCGTAGCGCCGGCATCTTGTCGGCTGTGGCGGAGGCGTCCCGCCTACGCACCCGGGCCGGTCCACGCTGCCGAACGGGGTTGCTACACACACCGCTTTAAGAAGAGTTACTTCGCAGAAATACTTCGAGAAGTGCCAGCCTCTTTCGCCACCGAAGCCCCATCGCCTGCGTTCCGCGCAATGACCTCCCGCAGCCTTCTCGAAAGGATAGACGCCAGCGAGCGGTAGAAGCGCGAACCAAGATGGGGAAACAATTCGAACAGCGACTGCAGCGCGGGGCGATCCAGGTAATATGCGTCGCAATCGACGTCTGCCATCACGTCCGCCGTCGCCGGCAATTCGTCGATGAACGAAATCTCGCCGCACACCTCGCCGGGCCCAATCTCCGTCGCCTGCGCCTGCCCCGGAATCTGCACGGACGCACTGCCTTTCACAATGACAAAGACCCCATGCGTTCGCCGTCCCTGCTGCACCAAGGAATCTCCGGCTTTGAATTGGCGCCGGATGGCCTTGTCCGCGATTAGCGCCCAGTCGTTCGACGTAAGATGAATTAATCCAGTCTTGGCGGAGGTAAGTATCGCCAGATCTTGTTGCTGAGTCGCTTTTGCCATGGCGCGCGCTTTGTTGGCCCGGTAGGCGGAAGAATTCGCAAAGGATTCGTAAATCTTCGAAACAACAGGGCTGACGGAAGATTATCAGAAGGGAAGCCGAAGCGGTACCCCGGCGGTATCTCCAAAGTCACACGTGCGCGGTAAACTGACGCTCAATTGCGTCACTCCTGTTTCGGGCCAGAAACCGCACTCACCGTCGGATCGATGCCCGACTGCCACAGGACACGAAGAACATAATCTCCAATGGCCTCGAAGGCCTTGACCTTGTCCTCGCTCTCGCAATCCTGGTGGAGTCGCAGCTTCCAGGTATCAAACGGTAAAGATGGAGTTGACACTGATTCGATCGCCACGGTTCTACCTCTAAACGGAAAGTCGGTGGGCCCGCAGATGAGTTTTATTCTTGAAACCCACCTCGAAGCGATAAGTTTCGCCAACGGGAAAAAATCGTGAAAGCTTGAGGTGATTAGGGGGCGTGAGCGAAAGGAAAAGCCTCCGGTTGAATCTCAGGGAGGATCTCAGAAATCAAGTGGTACAAGTGGACGATGGTGCGCCCTGAGAGATTCGAACTCCCGACCTTCTGGTTCGTAGCCAGACGCTCTATCCAGCTGAGCTAAGGGCGCTTCTCAACTAAGAGAGGATGCCTTGAGTTTATCACAGCGCCTGCATCGCCCGACTCCATGAACATGAGCTTCGCCTGTGTCTCTCTGTGATCTCTGTGGTGAGCGCCTTTGACGTAGGCCTACAGGAAAATCGAGCGTTATACTGAACCATATGTCTGGGGTTCCGGAACAACACGTTCACAAGACCTTCTACCTAGAAACCTTCGGCTGTCAGATGAACGTCCATGACTCCGAAAAAGTCGTTGGAACGCTGATACAGGAAGGTTATCGCCAGGTCGAAACCGTCGAGCAAGCCGACCTCATCCTCTATAACACCTGCTCAATCCGCGACAAGGCCGAGCAGAAGGTTTTCCACCGCCTCGCCGATTTCAAAAAGCTTCAGGCCAAAGGCAAGAAGTTCGGCGTTCTCGGATGCGTGGCCCAGCAGGAAGGCGAAAAAATCTTCGAGCGCGCCCCGCACGTCTCGCTCGTCTGCGGCTCAGCGTCCTACACAAAGCTGCCAGAAATGCTGGTTCAACTGGCAGGGAAGTCTTCGATGCAAGAAACCGGAACCCCGGTGCCCGAAGCCCAGATCCCGTTGTCCCGAAGCCCGAAGCCCGACGCCGGAAGCCTCATCCGCATCACTGGCCTCGACGATCGCCAGACCGACAAGTGCTTCGAGACCGAGTTCACGTCCCGCCTCAACCCCCATCGCGGCTACATCACCATCATCGAAGGATGCGACAAGTTCTGTGCCTATTGCGTGGTCCCATTCACGCGCGGCAAAGAGCGCAGCCGCACTTCGCAGTCCGTCCTCAACGAAGCCCGCCAGATGGCCGATCTTGGATATACCGAAATCCAGTTGCTCGGCCAAAACGTGAATTCCTACCGGGATCCTGATGGAAAGAAGTCGTTTGCAGAGTTGTTAGCCGCCGTCGGAGAAGTCCCCGGCATCCGCCGCGTGCGCTTCACCACATCGCATCCCCGCGATTTCGGGAAAGACATCGTCGAAGCTATTGATGCCGTGCCTACCCTCTGCGATCACGTGCATCTGCCCGTCCAGAGCGGCTCCACCCGCATGCTCGATGCCATGCAGCGCCTCTATACTCGCGAACAATATCTTGAGCGCATCACTTGGATGAAATCCGCCAGGCGCAAAATCAGCATCACAACAGACGTGATTGTGGGATTCCCCGGCGAAACTGAATCTGATTTTGATCAAACCCTCAATTTGCTTGACGATGTCGGATACGACGGCGTCTTCTCGTTCAAGTATTCCGCGAGGCCGAACACTCCGGCGCTAAGTCTGGAGGATGCGATCCCCGAAGCAGAGAAGTCACGCCGCCTGGAAGTGCTCATGGCGAATCAGAGGCAGATTCAGACAATAAACTACAAGAGATACGTCGGGACGCAACTCGAAGCAATGGTTGAAGCCTTTAACGACTCGCGGAATCAATGGATTGGACGCACATCCCACAACAAAACTTTGAATTTCACGGCGACCACGACACCGCGCGTCGGATCTTACGTCAGCGTCAATGTGACTGCCAGCTTTCCCAACAGCTTGCTCGGAGAAATGGTGGTATAAGGAGAGGAATCCGCAAGCCTCGGAGGCAACAATGGAAGTCGAAATGACAATTCGCGGACTGATGGTCGACCCTGTGTCGAACATGCCCATCGTCATTCTGAAAGACGTCGGTGGCGATACCGTGTTGCCGATCTGGGTGGGAGTCTACGAGGCGAATGCGATTGCTCTAGAAATGGAGAAGGTCACGACCCCGCGGCCCATGACGCATGACCTGATCAAGAACGTTCTCCTTGGCCTGGAGACGCAAGTTCACAAGATTGTCGTAACCGAACTCAAGGAAGACACGTTTTACGCGGTGATCTGGCTGGAACGCGGCGGCGAGGTCATCTCAATCGATTCGCGACCGTCTGACGCCATTGCACTGGCCCTCAGGGTCGATTGTCCGATCTTCGTAGATGAAACTGTCCTGAAAACTTCCAAACTGGCCGCCAACATGTCAGACCGCCTAACCAGTGAAGAACTTCGAAAGTGGCTGGAAGGCCTCAACGACGAGGACTTGGGGAAGTACAAGATGTAGCTGATGCTACGCTAGTAAGTTGACACAAACCCGCGAAATTCATCATTCGATGATATGCGCATTACCCTGAATCTTGCTGAAGACGTCCTTAACTCCTCAAGACCTCCGCCTCATACAGATCCATTCCTCTAGGAGAGGCGGCTTCCGAACTTGTGCGCAAAAGACTGGAAACGCCGGTCCGCCTGCGGCTGGACGAGAGCGGCTCGAGGCGAAGAAGTCGAGCCGTTGTCATAAGTTTACATAATACCTGTTATCGGACATTATGTATGAGTCGAACTGGGGCTCTCTTTCTTCTTCTACCTTGCCTGATCCTGGCCGAAGATCTGGGAGCAACCCGACGTATCTCCAACCGTCTAACTCCTCACACGATCCAAAGTGCAGATTCTCAAAGTGCACAGCAGAGTCCCAGCGCCGCTACTCCTGAAAGTGATTCCCTTTCGTTGAAGGGCGACGAAGTTGAACAGAGTCTCTGGAGAAACGCGCGGACGTACTTGGACCTGCCTACCTCGGAACTGGTAACGCAGATCAAAGAACTGCACGGCTTAGTGCCAGAGGATAATCCAAATCAACTCAGCTTGTTGCTGGATCGCATCGGGAAAAGCTGCGTAGACCTTCTACAACACACACCGAACCTCGCCTCGCGAGAAAAACAAAAAACCACTGAATGGATCTTCGCTCCGCTCGACCCAACTAAGCTTCAACCGGAATTGGCTCATCCTAAGTACGAAGAGCAAGAGTTCGAGTATCTGCTCTTGGCACATCAAACCGAGCGAGGCAAAACGTTGCAGGAATATCGCACCGATAAGCACGGCCAGCCAATTCAAGATCCAGCGTCCCGCGGCGGCCAGATGACGCAAGGATTTGTCACTGAATGGCTTCAGATGCTGCCGGCAAATCAATCGCAGGCCCGATTCCGGTATCTCGGGCGCCAGGAACTTTTACACCGCAATGTGTTCGTTATCGCCTTCGCACAGATTCCTGGCAAAGTGAGAACTCCAGCGACCTTCGTATTAGATGGCAAGCCCGTCCATCTGCTTTTCCAAGGCATTCTATGGGTCGACGAAACCGATTCCCGAATCGTGAGGATGATCGAGAGCTTACTTGCCCCGCGCAATGACGTTGGCCTGAGCAATTTAACGACGAAAATCAGCTTCGACGCCGTGTTCATTCCCAATGCCGAAATACGTCTTTGGCTGCCGAAAGAGGTCACCATTCACTGGCACTATCGAGCCCACGAAGTCGAGCAGCGCCACGATTACTCGAACTACCACCTCTACGCCGTCAACTCGAAGATCGTGCTCCAGTGAATATTCAATCTTTCCTTTTAGTACCTAGTTTAGGAGATGGATGAATACCTAAAGTAGTAGTTGAAGTCATGGCCTCGCTGGCCTTATCGAAAGCCATTGAACATCACCACATCGCTGTCGTTGTAACGAGCACGTGTAATCGCCAGCTTCCTGCCGTCAGGCGACCAGTCATAGGCGGGAATAAGACCCGGCTCGGAGTCAAAGTGAGTGAGCTGTACCTCCTTGCCACCTTTGAGCGGAATCAAATACAAGTTCTGCACTCCCGGAGTCGTGTCGCGGACTACCGTCAGTCCCCTTCCGTCCGGCGTCCATGCAAGTCTTACCCAATCCGAAACAGGTTCCAGGCTGTCTTCCACAATCGTGCCGTCGTCGAGCTTCTGCAAAACAATCTTCCATCGCGTGCTCGAACCCTGGCCCTCGGTCTTCCCGTAGGCGATGATTTTCCCGTCCGGAGAAACGACCGGAGAAAATGAAGTCCCGCGCGCCAGCTCCACTGCCGCACCACCCTCCGCCGGCATTTTGAAAATCGTCCCTTCGTTCGTACCGGCCCCGTCGTTGTACACAACCCATCTGCCATCGGGAGTGCACGACCCCTTTTCGATGTCGATGCTGTGAGTCAATTGCTTGAGCGCGCCAGTGGCAGCATCCAGCCGCCAAAGGTTCGGCGCGTTATCTTCCATAATCCGGGAAAAGACCAGCATATCTCCCGCTCCGCATCGGGTCGGAGCGAAGTCCAAGGCGTCACCCTCCATCAGCCGGGTCCGGTCACTACCGTCGGCATGGGTGAGGTAAAGATGAAGCGACGCATCCCGCTGCACCAGCTTGCCTGACTCCATCCACGTGAGGTTGATACCGGCCGCTTGTTCGCTCGAAATGGGAGCAAACTTCCAGTCGATTTTGCCGCTCAGAACAGTCGGCACGTCTGCGACAAAGATCGTCGAGGACGGCCGCTCCTGTGTGGTGATGAATGACTCTCCGTCTGCCGTCACACTCAGAGCTCCGTAGTAGCTCAGATCATGGGTGACCTTCACCGGATCGCCCGCAGGATACGGCTGGAACCAAATTTGCCGGCGCATTCCCTCCGCTTTATCGGCGGCCAGAAACAACAAGCCGGAACCGCTCGGCATCCACACTTGCCCAAGTAGCAGCGTGCTCAACGGGAATTGCTTCACCAAGCGCCCGTCGCTGGTGAAAATTCGGATCGCGCCGATCCGACCCTTGCCAGTCTCGAAAGCGCCCACCGCGATCAGATCGTTCGCCGACCATGACGGAGTCGTGGAAAGGCCATTGCCGCTGTGCATCGTTTGGTGGAAAATCACGTGCTCGTCATTCCCGTCAGCATTCGCAATCAGCAGTTGATCCTCAGCTTTATCGTGGATGACACGTCGGTAAGCGATCCTTTTTCCATCGGGTGAGAATGACACCTCACCATCGACATCATTCACGATCTGTCTCGGCGTGCCGCCCAGCGAGGGCACGCTATAGACATTCACGCTGTTCGGGTTCGAAGGGTCCGTATGCGTGTAGTACAGATAGTTCCCATCGGGCGTAAAGGTTGCGCCGTTGCCGAAATGGCCACTCTGATCGGGGACCACTGTCACCTCACTGCCCGTGGCGACCTGCTTGACGCGCAGGCTGATGTCTTTCTCACGCCGGACATAGGCAATAAAGCGCCCGTCGGGAGAGATGCTCGCGAAACCAATGGCCTGGCCATGGTCGGTGACCGGTTGAATCGACAGGTTGCGTGTATCGATTCCCGCCTCAGATCTCTTGAGGAACCTGATCGCCGCGAACACACCCGCAACGAGCAGGCCGAGAGCGACAATTCCAAAAACAGTGAGCTTCCCTCTTGTGCCAATCGCGGAGTTGCTTGTCGAGCCAACCGGCTCTGCAGGAACATTTGCTTTCGAGGACGAAGTTCCTGCTGCCTGCGTAACTCCGGCACTAGTAGCACTTGAAGAGTCGGTACTCAGCCGCCCGGATTCCGTCTCGCGCTTCAGACGCTTCAAATCCGCACGCAATTCCGAGGCGTGCTGATAACGAAGCTCGCGGTCCTTCTCGAGCGCTTTGAAGATGATCCTTTCCAACTCCGCGGGAACCTCCGAGTTCAGGCGCACGGGAGCAGGCGGGACTTTATGCAAGATCGCATCCACAATGTCTCCCGAACTCTGCCCCTGAAATGGCGGCATGCCCGTGACCATCTCGTACAAAGTTGCGCCAAAAGAAAACAGGTCGGTGCGCACGTCTAATTCACGCCCGCGCACCTGCTCCGGCGACATATACGCCACTGTGCCGAGCATGGTGCCGGGACTAGTGAGATGTTCCTCCGGAATATTCTGCGAGATGGTCGCCATCGAACTCCCTGCCGATTGCGGTGTTCGCTGGCTCACTTTCGCTAATCCGAAATCCAGAATCTTGGCGTGCTCGCGCTTGGTAACAAAAAGATTGGCGGGCTTGATGTCGCGGTGAACGATGCCGCCTTCATGCGCCGCGTCCAACGCGTCAGCGATCTCAATCGCCAAAGACAGAACGGGTTCCATCTCCATCGGATGGTTTTCGATGCGATGCTTCACCGTCACCCCGTCAAGAAACTCCATCACAATGAACGGGCGCCCATGCTGGTCATCGATCTCGTGAATGGTGCAGATATTCGGATGATTCAGGGCCGACGCCGCCTGAGCCTCGCGCTCGAAGCGGCTCAGCGCCTGGGGATCTGTGGTGACTTCGTCTGGAAGAAATTTCAACGCGACGAACCGGCCAAGCTTTAGATCTTCGGCTTTATAAACCACACCCATCCCGCCCCCGCCGAGCTTTTCGACGATGCGGTAGCGCGAGATGGTTTGGCCAATCATTAGTCTTGAGATGTTAGGGAAACGCCTTTGAGCAAGTCAATGCGAGCGGGATTGAAGCTGGGCACGGTGATATTTGCGCGTCCCGAGCCGCCCGTTCCCATATGAATCGCTACCGGAATATCAAGTTCTTCTGCCAAACCGAAATACTGATAGACCGCAGGATCGCTGGGCGACAGGGCCTTCATATTGCAGCCCAATTTCTCCCATGATTTTGAAGCCGCCTGTGGTGAAATCTTTCCGCAACTCGGGGCATACGGGGTTCTTCCATCCGCGCCGCCGATGTTGAGCAGTACAGCTCGCGTTGGGCAACTGCAATACCCACCGCCCCGATCGCAAATATCGCAATCACCACGATTGACAGGCATTTCCGCATAAGGCACTCCATAAGTGAAATTCGACGGTTCGGGCCCCGTCACGGTACTGGGGCGAGTTCGCAACTTCATCGGACAACAGGGTTGGCGTGTATCTCTACCGCAACGTGAGATTCAAGGGGAGTTCAGCGTGTAACTGGTCGCAGAGTGTATCGCACAAAAGATCGCGCCGTACCCCGCACTTTACGTACTGCAAAGAACGATCTTGGCGTGAAAGAGAGTGCCGGCGACGCGCGTGGCAATTGCGATGAGTTCCCGCTGGCCTGCAAAAACTTTGACCTGCCGGGCACGGGAGAGTTCAAGCAGGTTCACCGTCCGCCCCGCACGAATTCTGGCCGCCGTCGCTTCATCAGCCGTGACAGAGGGCATATCCGAAAGCAGTTTTCGAGGATGAATAAATAGTTCAAGTAACGCTTTAATAGGGTGATTCGAATCCTCCGCACTCTCCGCGACTTCACGCGTCGTGCTCTTGCTTGCCGCACCCATCAGTTCCTCCAAAGTGCAGGCTTCCCCAATGCTGAATTCAGCCACGCTTGTGCGACGCAAACTCTCCAGGTGAGCGCCGCAACCCAAGGCCTTCCCTAAATCATGCGCGACCGATCGCACGTAAGTACCGGAACTGACTCGGGCACGAAAACGCATACGATCGACCTCCACCCCCAGGACCTCAAGCTCTTTGATCTCGACCTGCACTGGCTTCAGGTGTACTTCTTTTTGCTTCCGTGCCAGCTTATATGCAGGAACACCTTTGATCTTCTTCGCAGAAAACGGTGGCGGCTCTTGCTCGATCAGTCCGCGGAATTTCGCAACCGCAGGTTCCAGTTCATCCTGACTCAGGCGGACCTGTTTTATATCCGTGGTAGGCTCGCCTTCCGCATCATACGTATCCGTACAGAAGCCGAAGCGAACAGTGCCTTCGTAGGTTTTCTCTGAACTGACGTAGAACTGCGCAAGGCGCGTGAAATTTCCGACCACGATCGGCAGCACCCCCGTCGCCATCGGATCCAGTGTGCCCAGGTGCCCCACAGAGCGCTGGCTCAGAATCCGCCGAACGCGGTTTACCACGTCGTGCGAGGTCAGGCCCGCGGGTTTATCGATGATCAGGACGCCATTCATGAGAATATTTGGTAGTTTTGTAATTGCGTAATTTGGCAATTGAACTTCAAAAAAGGATCCGATATGCGGACAAGTGACTCGCACGGAGCCCGTCAATTTCCCAATTACAAAATTACCAAATTACTAAATTCCCGACATGCTCCCGATCAAAGACGATCAGCCGCGATACAGCACGCCCTTTGTAAATACGTTTTTGATCGTGCTGAACATCCTTATCTTTTTCTACCAGCGGACCCTGGGGCCGCAGGGGGGTGAAACGTTCATCAGGATATACGGGGAAGTTCCTTCGCATCTGACCGCGTTCTTAGCGGGCTCACCACGCTACTCTCTCGCCGAAGTCGTCGTTCCTTTTTTCACTTCCATGTTTCTGCACGGTGGCTGGATGCACGTGCTGGGAAATATGTGGTTTCTCTACATCTTCGGAGACAACATCGAGGACTACCTCGGCCACTTCAAATACCTCGCGTTCTACTTGATCGCGGGGTTGTTGGCGATGGGGACACAGGTGTCGATCTATCCACACTCGAGTGTACCGACGGTGGGTGCGAGCGGAGCGATTGCCGGTGTGCTTGGCGCTTATTTCCTCCTTTATCCGCGGGCGAGAGTACTGACGTGGTTCTTCATCTTTGTGATTTACCTTCCAGCCTGGATCGTGCTCGGAGAATGGTTTTTCCTGCAGTTCACCGCCGGAGCCGCCTCTTTGGCCTCAGCCCAACCTGGGCGCGATATGGGAGGTGTCGCGGTCTGGGCGCACGTCGGAGGCTTCGTGGCCGGAATGGTGATGATTAAGTTATTTCCCGAACGGCGGCAGAGATCGCCATATGCCTACCGCTAATAAAGCAAGTGTGGCGCGGGCGCCCCCGCCCGCGTCTGGGCAAGAAGACAAAAGCGAACAGCAAAGAAATCACGGTTCAAGATCTCGAAATCCTTGAAATCTAGAAACCTGTCCTGTGTTCCTACGATGCTCTTTGTCTCCGAAAATAATCCCGCCCCCACAAGCCATGCACACAGCTCAACTTAATAGGTTTTCCACACGCCAATGTGACATCCGTCCTTGCGCTCTACTGCCCGAATATTCAATGCTGGCGCGTAGCCGACCAAGCATCGGCGCTCAGACTCGGGACTCGCGACTAGGGACTGAGGACTTGACTAAGTTATTTGAAATGAAGATTTTGCCCCTAAGTGATTGAGCCCCATAGATTATTTCGCAAATTCCCGCTAACTCGATGATTTCAAGAGATCAGGGGGTAGGGGGGTACCCCGGAATCAGCACCCCCGTTCCCATTTCGGGAAAAATCGGATCGTTCTCAGCCTTACGAAAATCCAGCTACTTCTTCGGGCGCGACTCTGGCGGTACCAAGCCCGCTATGCGGTAGTAAACAACTAACTGCCCATAGTGTTCGCCGCAGTGCTCGATGAAGCCGTATGCATAATCGATGATGCGTACTTTCTGATGTGCGAACGGGTCGTCGATCGTGTCGTTGAGGCCGTTCTCGCCTTTAGACTTGATCGCGGTTGCGCCATCGGCGAACGACTTTTTCACCATCGCGACCACATCGGCCTTCGTCTTGTATTTGTCGCGTTTCAGGTCTTCTTCGGCTGGAGGCTTCTGGCCCATCACCGGATTGATGAAGTAGTAGTTGGCCCCGGCCGCGTGCAGAAGTTGCTCGGCAAAGCTTCGCTGGGCGGGCGTGGCCTTGAAGTCGTATTTGTCCTCAGGAAAATCTTCGGCCATCGCAATGAGCTTGCGGCCGATATCGTTCCACGAGTCCAGAACCACTTTCAGTTCAGGATCAGCGGCCTTGACCGCAGCATCTTTTTTCATCGCGTCCTGCGCATGGACAGGAAGCGCAAACGACACCGCAAACAGGGCTAGGGCAAGAAACGGAAGCTTCTTCATATTCAGTTCTCCTGGAAGATTGAGGCGGTCGCTATTGTACTCGGACGGACGCTGCTCGAAAAGGAGAGCTGCTGAACAGGCCAAGTGTCCGACGAACGGTTACAGGGTGCCCACCGTCGGCAGAATTTCCAGATTTTCAACAGTGGCGTTCGCCGGCAGAAGTATCGCTTCCACCACGATCTTGGCGACCGTTTCTGGAGACATCATCTTCTTGCGCGGCGCCTGTGGCCAGAGCGTCTTCCAGATGTCAGTGTCAGTAGCTCCAGGTATCAGCCCGATAACGCGGATGCTCCGGGGGCGCAGTTCCTCGCGCAACGTATCCGTCAGGCCCATCGCGGCGTGCTTGGAAGCGTTGTAAGCAGCCGATCCCGCAAAGACTCGCGTCGCCGCAATCGATAGATTGTTTACAATCGTGCCGCCTCGGCCCATAAGTTCCAGAGCAGTTTGTGTCACTAGAAATGTTCCATCAACGTTGGTGGCAAAGACGTCTCTCCAAACCGGATACGGGAGCTGATCGACACGCAAGTTGGCATGTGCGATCCCGGCATTGTTGATGAGAATATCGATCTGCTTGATCTGGCGCCTCACCACGCGGAAGAAGTCATCCACTGAGCACGGATCACGTACGTCGCAGGGATATGCGAATACTTTCGCTGCGCCGATTTCCCTTCTGATTTTGTCGAGCGACTTTTCGTTCCGCCCCGTCAGAAGAAGTTGGCAGCCTTCATCCGCAAGCGCCCGCGCAATCGCAAGCCCGATGCCGCGCGTCGCTCCCGTAATGAGGGCAGTTTGTTTGCGGAGGCGCTGGGAAGATCGCGAGGTCTTGCTTCCAGTAGACATTCGCGACTGATGTTACATCACAAGGAGTTTTTTCTTAAACGCCATTCGGCCGCTGCCGGATCAGGGACAGGAATTCGCTGCGCGTCTCCTCTTCGTTCCGGAAGCAACCGAGCATGGAGCTAGTAACCGCAGCCGAGTGCTGCTTTTCAACACCACGCATCATCATGCAAAGGTGCCGGGCTTCAATCACCACTCCCACGCCCTGCGGTTCAATCACTTTCTGAATCGTTTCCGCGATCTGCGTTGTGAGCCGCTCCTGGATCTGCAGCCTGCGCGAGAAAAGTTCCACAAGCCGCGGAATCTTGCTGAGCCCGATTACGCGCCCATTCGGAATGTAAGCGACGTGTACTTTCCCGAAGAAAGGCAACATGTGGTGCTCACAAAGGCTGAACATCTCAATGTCCTTGACGATAACCATCTCGTCATACTGCACAGTAAACAGCGCCCCTTTGAGCAAGGCCTCAGGGTCTTCGTCATAGCCCTTCGTCAGAAACTGCATCGCCTTGTGGACGCGCGCCGGGGTGTCTACCAGACCTTCGCGGCCCGGCTCCTCGCCCAGCCGGACCAGCATCTCACGCACCAGGTCTTCATAGCTCGCACTGGTGAGAGTCGGGGTAACCTTCGCTTTCTCCATGGCCTTTTCAAACTCGACGGACTTCATGATTGTAATTCGCCCTCCAAGAGAAACTCCGCCCTGCAGGCCCGGCGCCTATATCAATAGGCCTTAATGACGCATACCGTTATCGCCCGCGTATTCGAACGAGTTCATCATGGTTTCTTCAAGTCTTACTTTATCCAGATGAGCGTGGGGGAAACTTCGCCGCAATATTTCGAATATCTGTATACATAGATTTTCCGTGGTGGGAACGGTTACAGCAAATTCTTGCAGCACATTCAAATTCTCGAGGTCGTACCGCGAAAGCACTTCCTTTTCTACACATTGGTCGAGATCGACCAGGTTGCAGACCATACCCGTGCTTGGGTCCACCCGCCCGCTGACCGTCACTTCCAGCGAATAGTTATGCCCGTGACCGTGAGGGTTGTTGCATTTCCCGTACGTAGCCTGATTTTCCGCCGCGGACATCTCCGCACTGTGAAGTCGGTGCGAAGCCGAGAACAGATACCGCCGGGTGAGATGGGCAATCATGGAAAGCTTCGAGCTATGAACGATGAGCTGTGAATCTAATTATTCTTCTCCGTAAAAATCTACAAAGAGGTCCGGAGTTTCGTAGACCCGCACGCGATGCAGGCTGGCGCTCCTTAGCTTCGGCTTGAGGCGCTGCCACACCGCGATCGCGATGTTCTCCGTCGTGGGAATCTGAGTCATAAATTCCGGCACTTCCTTGTTCAGGAAGCGGTGGTCCATCGCATCCAGCACCTCGCGGTTCATGACTTCCTTCAACTGCTTCAGGTCAACCACGAACCCCGACCGCGCATCCACTTCCCCCTTCACGGTGACTTCCAGTGTGTAGTTGTGCCCATGCCCGTTCGGATTGTTGCACTTCCCAAATAGGCGCTGATTTTCTTCAGGCGTAAATGCCGGATTGTGATAGTAGTGCGACGCTGCGAATTCAGCTTTACGGGTTAAATAGACCATGTTGTGTAAAGATCAAAATCCAAGCCTGGCGTTACAGGTCAAATCTCTTTTGACTACTCGTCGCCCCATTAAGGTTCAGGGCTAAGCTCCTTGGGGGGTTCCTGCGCATAAGGATCGATATTCTGCCAGCTGTTCGAGTTGATTACTTCTTGCTCAGGACAGAAGTTCTTGTTCGGCTCGAACACAATGATCTTATATACATAGCGCTTATGATGCGGACGGTCGTAAGCGAACGCAAACGCAATACCCTTCTTCTTGTCGAACCAGAACACCAGCGGCCGCGATCCCAGCGCCGGAGACAGATTTCCCAGCAGCACGCCCGCACGCATCTCCTTGTACGCCTTTTCTACTTTTTCCGGAGAATCAAAAATCGTGACCCCTTCCGCCGTCTGAAAGCGCGTAGTCGAAGACTCAATCTGGAAAATCTTCCCCTTCTTCATCCGGATAAACACATCCCCATGCCCGATCGGATTGGTCGAATCAACCCAATCGATCGTGCTGCCACACGGATCCTCCCACTCCTGGTCGATGGCTTTTTTGGGAAACAGTTGCAGGGCCTTGTCGCGCGAGTCGTTCAGCTTGAGTGGACCGAGGCCTTGACCGGGTTCGATAACGGTATTTGTGAAGTGGGGCTCGTCATCTCCAGGTTGCGCGTGAAGTACAGCAGGAATTGTCGTCAAAACAATTGTCAGAAGTAGCAGGGCGAGGGGCGTCTTCATGAATGAGGTTCCCGATGGGGTCGTATTGCTTGCTCCGGTTGAATTTGAGTCTAGATCCTTCGCCGGGTAAGTGCGGCCCTTCCACCCGACAGTTCCCTTCCCGTGCGCGCGCTTCGAACGTAAAAGCAAGTAGGCGAACATGGGCATGCCGAAGAAAGCGGCATTCCGCATTATCCCGCGACTAAAGTTCGAAGCGCGGAGCCGAGTTAACAAGTGCATTCCAAGAACGAACCATGGCAGCCACCACAGCATCACGAGTCCACCGAGTCGTCTGCGTTGGTAAAGGGCGACGATGCCGACAACGAGGGCAAGCCAATACCCACACCATAATAAGAGTGTCTTCACCGCCAGCCATCCCGGCCTCGGAAACAGCAGCGCCAGATTCTTCGTCCACCCTTCCCGCAATTGGGCAAAGTTGCGATACATCCGCGTCCGTACCGATTCCGAATAGCGAAAGCGCAATCGGTACCCCGCAGCTTTCAAACGCCGAGCCAGCGCAACATCTTCCAGAATCTCGGAAGCCACGGCCGCGTGTCCGCCGATGGCGCTATAAACCTCGCGCCGTATCAGCAGGAACTGCCCATTGGCGGCCGCTTCCGGCGACTTCGGATCGCTCACCTTCGACGGCGGAAACTGACGCGCCAATTCCGCAAACACGACCGGCAGCACAGCCATCTCCCAGAACGTAACCGCAATCTGCTCCGGCGAATACGAGAGAACATCGGCCTTGTTGTCTCTAGCTTCCGCCAGCGCGCGTGCGAGCGACCCCAGCGTATGGATCGTATCCGCATCCGTGAACAGCAGCCACTCGCCAACGGCCTCGCGTGCGCCCGTCGCGACTGCATTGTTCTTCCCGGTCCATCCAGCAGGCAATTCGCCCGCGTCGACCACACGAACTTTGGAGAACCTCTCCGCAATTTCACGGGTTCGATCGGTCGAATGATCGTTCACAACGATGATTTCGAACTCGACTCCCGTTTGCCCAACCAGAGACTCCAGGCAATCGCCCAGCGACGCCTCTTCATTCCGCGCAGGAATGATTACGGACAGCTGGAGCTTCGGCAATGGTCCTAAGGAAGACACGGGAAATAAGGCGCTACGATTCGTGAGTCAGAATCCTTTATTATATCTGGGTGCGCCGGCTCTCCTATTTCATCGTCCTTTTCGACGCCTTAGCTTGCTTGATCCTGCTCACGGCGTGTTACAGCGGCTCGCGCCCGCCCCGCATCGGATCGGCAGCCCCAGAAATCGCCGTGCAGGATTCCGACCGCGCCGTAAAGCTCAGCGATTATCGCGGCCAGGTTGTTGTGCTGAATTTCTGGGCGACCTGGTGTCCTCCCTGCGTGGAAGAAATGCCATCCCTGGTCGAGATGCAGCGCCGCATGAAGGCCAAAGGTGTAACCGTAATCGGAGTCAGCGTCGATGTCGATCAGTCTGCCTACAACCGCTTCCTCAAAGACCACAACGTGAATCTGCTGACGGTTCGCGACCCCGGCCAGAAGAGCAGCAACCTGTATGGCACGTTCAAGTTCCCCGAAACCTACGTTATCGACCGCAACGGCGTAATGCGCCGCAAGTTCATCGGCGCCGTCGACTGGACCGAGCCCGAAATTACCGATTTTCTCGGCAAGTTGTAACCTGGTTTCGTTCACCATTGAGTCGGGGAGGGATAACCCAACTCTTCCGTTTTCGTCTATAACATCGTGGTTGTGTTTTCAAAGCCCCATTGCAATCTGTTACGGCTTTGAAAGGGCGCGGCTTAAAGCCGCGCCGTCGGTGTGCCTTGGAGCACCGGGCTTTAGCCCCTGAGGTACGCTGCAGCCTACTGGTAGCGGCCCCCGGGCGAACCGGCCGCAAGCAATTAAATCGACGCCTCGATCGACTTTCATAAAGGAGTTGCCCAATGCAATGCAATCCCCACGTTTCCGCGAGCCTTCGCTTCGCATGCCTCCTCATTCTCATTGGGGCCTCCACCATTCCCATCCCCGCCAAGACTCCAGCCAAACCGGCGAGCCCCTCCCCGCGCTTGCAGCGCGTGGAAGAAACAGCCTTCGAATTACCCGGAAAGTCCGGAGAGGCTCCAATTCGCCTGAATCTTGCGGACTTGATGAAGACTTTCAACGTCCCCGCTCTGAGCCTGGCTGTGATTGAGAACTACAAGATCGTCGACGTCAAAGCCTATGGCGTCATCGGCCCGGGATCGACCACGCCCGTGACCACGCATACTCTCTTCCAGGCAGGTTCCATCAGCAAACCTGTCGCTGCCACAGGTGCCATGTATCTCGTGCAGCAAGGAAAGTTATCGTTGGACGAAGATGTCAACCAGAAACTGAAAACGTGGAAAGTGCCCGAAAACGAATTCATGAAGACCGAAAAAGTCACTCTGCGGCGAATCATGTCGCACACTGCTGGCACTACCGTGCACGGATTCCCCGGCTATGACATCGACGCCCCACAGCCGACAATCGTCCAGGTCCTGAACGGAGAGAAACCCGCCAACACCGATCCCATCCGCGTCGATACCGTTCCCGGCACAAAGGAACGCTATTCCGGCGGAGGCGTCACCATCGAGCAATTGCTCATGACGGATATAACCGGCAAGCAGTTCCCTGCCCTCATGCGCGAACTGGTCCTTAACAAAATCGGCATGACCGAAAGCAGCTACGAGCAGCCGCTACCACCCGCGCGCGCCGCCATGACTGCAGGCGGCGCCTACGCCGACGGCAAGCCCGTGCATGGCAAGTGGCACGTGTATCCAGAAATGGCCGCAGCCGGTTTGTGGACGACTCCTACTGACCTTGCGAAATTCGCAATTGAGATCGCGCTTTCGAAACAAGGCAAAGCAAATCACATCCTCTCGCGAAACACGACCGAGGAAATGCTCAAACCCGTAACCGACGAAAATGGTTTGGGCTTCTTCGTCGAGAAGAATAATCCCGGACAGTTCGGCCACAACGGCGCCGACGAGGGTTTTCAGGCACTGCTAACAATGAACGCTGTCACCGGCAACGGCATCGCCATGATGGCCGACTCCGACAACGGCATCGCCGTCATGATCCAGGTTCTACGGCGAATCGCCAAGGAATACGGATGGAACTATAAGATGCATGCGGACACGGGGGGTGACCTGTTCATCATTTCAAAGGTCAAGGGCACGGCCGCAGCTCTGGAAGAATACGACCTCCTGAAGTCGCAAGACGCATCAAAGCTGAATGAAGGAACGCTCAACGGGCTTGGATACCGGCTGCTCTATGGTGGCAAAGAGACGGACTCCATCGAAGTCTTCAAAAAGAATGTCGAGCTGTATCCGCAGTCAGGGAATGTCTACGACAGCCTCGCCGAAGCGTATGCGAAAACCGGGCAAAAAGATCTGGCGATCCAGAACTATGAAAAGTCACTGCAACTCGATCCCAAGAACAACAACGCGGTCGAGCAGCTGAAAAAGCTGAAAGGAGACGGTGGACATGCGATGAATCCAAAAGTCATTCAGCAAGATGGATTCACAGTGATCGGGATTTCGGCCCGCACGACCAACGCAAAAGAGATGACTCCCGAGGGCTTAATCGGCGCAACCTGGGGACGCCTCTTCCAGGAAGGGATCCTCGACAAGATTCCAAACAAGGCGGACCCAAGAATCATTGCCGTCTACACCGACTATGCCAGCGACCACAATGGCGAATACACCTTCTTGCTTGGGTCGCGCGTCACCTCTGATGCTGATGTGCCCGCTGGAATGATCGCGAAAAAAGTTCCGGCCGGAAAATACGCGGTATTCACCTCAGACAAGGGTCCCGGACCCCAAGTTGTCCCCGCGCTATGGATGAAAATCGATTCCCTGCCCCCAGGCTCAATCGGCACAGATCGCGCCTATCGCGCCGATTTTGAAATCTACGACGAGCGAGCCATGGACCCGCAAAATCTGCAGATGGACGCCTACGTGGGCCTCCGCTAACCTCCTCCGCCGGTTTAGACATAATGGTCGCATCTGGTCCCGGAGGACCTCAGACAATAGCCCGGCGTTTCTAACGCCGGGTTACTTAGAAAGAAGATGAGCGCGTCCCGCAGGGACGCCTGAACCTCATGCAAATGATAGTTGTAGTCACTCTAAGTCAATGGAAGACCACGAGTTCACTCGCTCCATAAGGCAAATTGTCGACAACGGCGGTCCCGCTGTCGCTTTTGACAGGTTGACACCCAGTACCTAGGTTGTAGTTTGCTACTGCTTTAGGGAGTAGTTGCAAACCTATTGCCGAAGCGCAGTTAGTGATGTAACATTCTGGCAATTTTGCTGTATTCCACGATATCCGGAGCATGATCGAACTTGGGATCTCCGCTCCACCCCTCGTGTCGATAGTGATCCGAATGGCCGGCAGTAGAGATCTCTCGAATCTCTGTCTGCAGTAACTTCAACAACTCGTCCCCAAACGCTTTGAGGAAGCAAATGCAAAAAGGCAAGATTGTTCACCTGGAGTACCGGTGATGAGCGATCAGCAGCTTTGCACATTACGCGCCGTAAATCTCGGACCAGCCTCTCACCGAGCGGTGGCAGTCGCTCTCGTCGCCGCATTGAGCTACGTATCAGCGTGCCTGGGAGGTGCGCTCGTGCTACGGCCGGCAATGCTTTACCCGCTGTGGCCCGGTTGCGCGCTTCTGGTCGCGGCCCTTCTGCTGTCCCCCCGGAGAATGTGGCCCGCATTTCTGGTCGCTGGAATGGCCGGTTTCTTTCTTTACGACCTTACTCTGGGACGGTTGCCTGCTGTCTCCAGCCTGTTACTAACTTTGGCAGACACTCTGGAGATTCTGATCGCCGCGGCAGGAGTTCGGTTCGTATTCGGAGGCACGCCTCGCTTCAACAGTGTGAAGACGCTTCTGAAGTACGGATTAATCGCGCTCTTTGCGGCGGGATCCACCGCTTTGGTTGGAGCGATCCCACCGCAGGGAAATTACTGGGCGAACTGGAGAATTAGCTTTGTCGCGGAGGCCCTGGCACTGCTCACCATCACTCCTTGCGTTCTCAGTTGGGCCGAAACTCTGACGTTCAAACTCCGGGAAAGGCCCGCTTATTACTTGGAGGCGGTCGCCCTATACATTTCGTTCTTGGGCCTCGCATATGTCACGTTCGTCGGGTCCACCACCGCCAACGTGGCTGTCCTTCTTTATGCATTGGTTCCATTCCTCGTTTGGGCAGCCCTTCGCTTCGGAGTTATCGGAACGAGCACGAGCATCATCAGCCTCGTCTTTCTCTCCATTTGGGGTGCTGTATACGGACGAGGTCCATTCACCAATGGCACCAGCATCGAGAACATACGCTCGCTGCACCTTTTTTTGTTGTTCTCGGCTGGTTCGTTCATGGTCCTCGCCGCCGTCTCTGAAGAACGGAAAGAGGCTGCTGAGGAATTAAAGCAAGGCGAGCAACGTTTTCGCGTGGTCGCCGATACCGCCCCCGTGCTGATCTGGATGTCGGGTATCGACAAGAAATGCTTCTATTTCAATAAGCCCTGGCTCGACTTTACCGGGCGCTCCCTGGAGGAGGAATTCGGGGACGGCTGGGCCAATGGGGTTCACCCTGACGATCTCCAGTTCTGTGTCAACAACTACCATCGGGCGTTCGACAGGAGAGAGCAGTTCAGGATGGAGTATCGTCTGCGGCGCTTCGATCGCGAGTTCCGCTGGGTCTCGGATGTAGGAGTACCCAGATTTGATGCCGTAGGCAATTTTGAAGGTTACATCGGTTCCTGCGTAGACGTCACGGAACGGCGGTCCGCCGAGGAGGCTTTAAGCGGTCTCAGTCGCCGGCTTCTTCTGGCCCAGGAACAAGAGCGCAAGCGTATCGCCCGCGACTTGCATGATGATGTTGTTCAACGCATTGCCCTCCTCGCCATCGAGTTGGAACGACTGGAGCACGCTCCGTTCTCTCCAGACTTTGGCAAACATATTGCCGTAATACACGACCGAGCTATGAAACTCTCGACTGACGTTCAGGGCATGTCACATCAATTGCATTCGTCGAAACTGGAATACTTGGGCCTGGCAACGGCGGTCAGGAGTTTCTGCCGTGAATTCGGCCAGAGTCATCAAATCGAGGTAGATTTCGAAGCCTCGAATCTCCCCAATTCCGTTCCCATGGAAGGTTCTGTCGCCCTGTTCCGCGTGCTACAGGAGTCGCTGCACAATGCCGCGAAATACAGCGGAGTGAAACATTTTGAAGTCGAACTATGGGCGGACGAGAAACAGGTCCACCTCACGATCAGCGACTTCGGCGCGGGCTTTGATGTGGAAGCCGCAATGAAAGGCGCGGGACTGGGCCTGCTCAGCATGCAAGAGCGCCTGAAACTTGTGAATGGAGATGTTGTTATCAGTTCGCAACCCAGCCACGGCACGATCGTTCACGCCCGAGTACCACTTGTCACCACTGATGAGCACGCATTGAAGGCCGCAGGTTAGCCTCTTCGAAGAGGGTTAGTAATTCGTCTCGAGAAGCTAAATGTCAATCGTCCCGTGCCGATCCACGCTCACCGTTGCCGGCGTTTTCTTTGATACTGCCCACTGAACATCCGGATCTGGAATGTTGAGCTGGTGTACTCCGCCCGGAAACCGGATCATCAACTTCTCATACTCGGCCGTCTGAGCCGCGGTCTTCAGCACATCCTCTTTCGCGCTCGGCGTCCATTCATGCAGGTAGTAAACAGATTTCACCTGCGCCTGCAGCATCTCTTTCGCGCATCCGAAGCATGGACGCATCGTCGTATACATCGTGCTTCCCGAAGTCGAAATTCCAAACCGAGCCGCCGCCAGTATCGCGTTCTGCTCAGCGTGCACGCAGATGCACAGGTCATACGCCTCACCCGATTTGTACGCCTTGTCACGGTTCGCGCAGCGATAGCATCCACCGTCGAGGCAGTTCGTCATGTTTTCGGGAGTGCCGTTGTATCCCGTCGATATGATTCGATTGTCCAGCACGATGATCGCGCCCACACGATTCCCCTTGCAGTTCGCGCGCAAGCGGACCGCCATCGCGATGTTCATGAAATATTTGTGCCGGTTCTCTCGCGCATCCCGCGCCGCCTTCGGCTCATGAGGAGATACAGCGTGCGAGGAAGCCGCTTGCGTAGTTGCGGCCGAAGTAGTGGTAGGAACAGGATCAGGATTTCCATTGTGCTTGGACATAAGATTTCTCGCGGATATTATGCGCCAAGAACAACATGTGGGGACAGCCGCCTTAGGCTGTCCAGCCGAGCAAAGCGAGGCGTGCCAGGCCCCTCCGATTTCCCAGTGATCTCAGCGGTTAAGAAATTTCGACCGCTAACATCACCGGATCAGATCCCCGCGTACCAGGCGTAGCCGCTGTCGGAAGCGGAGCCGCCTGTGCCTTTGCCGAAGGATTTCATGTTGTCGGTGAGGGTTAGATGAACGAGGTATTTGACGCTCTTGTATCCGAGTTGGCGCGGAAGGCGCATGCGCAGCGGGCCTCCGAAGGGCACGGGCAGATTGGCGCCGTTCATCCCAGTCGCGACCACTGTCTGCGGATGCAGCGCGTCATTCATGTCTACGCTCTCCCACCAGTCCGGTTGGATGGAGCGATACACGACATACCGCGCCTGCGACATCGCACCAACGCGATCGAGAATGTACGACAGAGGCACGCCCGTCCATTCGGCGATGTACGTCCACCCTTCCTCGCATCCGATCATCGTTGTATGCGAGACCTTCGGAAAACTCATGATCTCCGGGTAGGAGAACACCGTCGGACGCGACGCCATGCCGTCAACAGTGAGCTTCCAATCGGCGAAGCCCCCGGCCTGCATCCGCGCGAAGTCATCACCGAGCGGAGCAACTTCATTCGCAAACGGATTCGCAGAAATCTCGCTACGGGAGAATTCGCGCGCCATGGCGCGATGGTTCAGGATGCGCTGTGCCGCATAAGTCAGCGTTTCTCCGGGACCGTAGATGCCCGAGCAGTCAGGAGGAATCAACCCATGAGCTTTCGCAAGTTTCCCTGCGACCGCAATGCCGGAGACACCAGCTACCGCTGCGATACCACCGGTGATCAGTTTACGGCGAGAGATTTTGCTCATCGGTTCCCTCCATCAGCAGCGTTCACTGCCACACGATCGGCGCGGCCCGTGATCATCGCCTTCATGCGCGATCGAAATCCCGCTACAAAAAGCATCACCACATGCACCACCAAGAACAGCGCCAGCAGGATCGTCGCGATGAAGTGCAGACTCCGCGCAGTCTGATGTCCTCCCAAAAGCCGCACGCCCAGCGGGAATGCCGCATCGAATCCAAACGACATCGCCAGCCCTGTCCAGATCATCAACGGCGCCAGTACAAAGATCACGATCAGATACGACAGCCGCTGCAGCACGTTGTACGACCAAGCCTCTTCCGCCGGAGGCCGCTTGAATCGCAAGTGCTCGACACACGACGCGCCAATTCGCCGAAGAGAACGATCCGAAGATCCAGGCAGCAAGTTCCGCCGGAAATGTCCGCTGAAAACTCCCCAGAGCAGATAGAACAATCCCGTCCCGACGGCTAACCACGCCGCCTGAAAATGCAGATATCGGCTCCAGCCATTCTGATCGGGGAGCACATATCCGTAACCGGTCGGCACCGTGTCGCGCGAAGACGGCAGGTGCAGATTGAGCCACGGCTTCACGTTGACGTTGCCGATCTCCCCCCAATAGAAACGCGGATGCGAGAGTACGATCTCTCCTCCAGTCAGCAGAAGGGCGAGAAATGCAATCGTGGTCAGCCAGTGTGTAACGCGCACCGTGGCGGCGTGGCGTTTCGGTTCACTCGTGGCAGGCGCCGCAGCAACAACAGGACGAGCCTCGCGATTCGCGATCGGCAAAGTTGTGCTCATGTTGTGGAGCCCCCAGGCTCAGAGGATCGCATTTTACATCCGAATGCCGGACTGGCATCCGTATTTCTGACCGGCACCGGAAGTCCGCAGCCGTTTCTGGCCAGGCCTATTGCGCCGGGATCAGAACCGCCACCGACGCCACGCATTTCCACGTGCCATTTAGGTCGACCCACGTATCCAGAAAGCGCTCGCGCCGCGTCACCGTTTTGCCCTTTTCTTTACTCTGTGTGCGAAACACGCCCAGCACCAACGCCGCTTTTCCGTAGACATCCACTTTGCTCTGCTCGGTCACGGCCTGCGACGGCGCCTGATAACTCGGCGCCTTCAGGCTCGCCAGGAATTCGCGCTTGGTCTCCATGCTTCCGTCGATATCGATCGACACAAAGTTATCCGCCAACAGCATATCGAGCGCCTTCGTGTCGTTGGTCTCGAGAGCGCGGTTCCAGGAATTATCCAGAGCCAGCACGCGCGCGCCATCGTTAGCCTCGGAGCTTTGTGCCGACGCAACGCTCGCCCCCAACAAGAGTGCGACCGCGATCACGACGATCGGTTTCACGATCAGGTTCTCCTGCCAACGGTCGAAACGTAATGCTGATGAAAGCAGCCGCACAACGCCAGTGCTCGGATTCTACATCCCGCGCATGACGGATCCTGTCGACTAACTGGACACCTTGTGTGTAGGAACGACCGCTTTCGCGCAGCCGGCATCACAGGCGAACGGCCTCGCCTGCAGCGGGGTCCACCCAGAAGGCGATATGGCATCCCAGCAACGCAGGCTGAAATATCTTTTCCCGAGAGTCTGGTAGTGGATCCTAGCGGGAACTTTTATTTCTCGGATCAAGGTAACAACCGAGTCCGGAAGGTCGGCACGAATCGCATCATCGAAACAGTTGCCGAAAACTGTAATCTCCTGTTTCAGCGGAGATGGCGGATTAGCGCCGCTAGCAGACCTCTGCGGACCGGAGGGGCTCGGTTTGGATGCAAAGAATAACCTCTATATCGCGGCGGGGCTATAACGGGCGAATCAGGGCTGTGAATGGCTCAGGATTGATCGAACCTGGCGGATGTGACGAGCTATCTAGTCAGAATGGTCCGTTAGTGGCGATGGAAGCTATGGCGGAGAGGGAGGGATTCTCTATTCGCCATTCCTGCTATCTTGCTGTGATCCTTGCACTTTCGCGATAATACTCGCATTTACAGATGTTTACGAGGGAAATCAATCGTCGACTACTGTTTCTATAGTTTCTCCTATTCGCTGCAGTTCCACGGAATATGGTATCAGCAGTATCAGCCATATTGCACAGCTGATGCGAAGGGGCTTCGTCATGCATTCGCCCGACATAACGATGTCCGCCAGACACGTCAGTTATTTCCCGGGGTAGTATCTATCGGGAAAAATTCGGCTACCCCTCTCGGTGTCCCCTGATTTTAACTTTGGCCGCCCGCCCGCTCGTGCGAGGGTGAGTGGCGAAGAGATGGCGCAAGCTTGAGCTTACGATGCCTCTCGCAAAAGCAATTTGACCCTGTCATCGATCTAGCGTAGTCTTTGGCCGTTCATCTTCTGAATCCTTCTTCCCTAAGTACATCTCTGGGCCCTGCACGAAGTTTTGTGATTCTATGCCCGAGAAGGACGACAACAACACCGGCGAAGGCGCGTCGGACCTGTCCCGATGGTGTTGGGAGGTTGGAACTGTCCTCGTCCTCTCGGGCGTTCTGCTCACTTATGCAGTTGAGGTTCGCAACTGGAAGCTCGCGCAATTGGGCTCCCTCGTTGGAATAGCCTTTCTCTGTCTTGGCGTATTACTCCTGAGCAAATTGTTGTCGTTAAACCTAGTCACCGAACGTGCTGAGTCAACGCAGAACGATCAGAAGCCCGGTTATAGTCAGCAAAGGGGGCCAAGAACGAGCGCTGAAGATGTGCGAGACGTACTTTTGCGAGACATACTTTTGCAACGCTTGGTGATGGTTGCTGGATTCGGCCTCACGATAATCTTCATTTACGCGGTCCAGTACAAAAACTGGCCAACCGGACGAGTACTTTCAACTCTGAGCGTTGGTCTCGTTTCTGCGGGTGCTGCGTGGCTCATTGGAGCCTTGCTGGGATTTCTGTTCGGCATTCCACATACTAGAGAGGGAACGCCACAAACGTCCAAGGTCGATGCCGCAACATCGGGAGAGCCCTCAGCGAGCGATAGCCGCTATTCGCCTAGCACAAGCCTGGACCAGATTTCGGATTGGCTAACTAAGATTATCGTCGGTATCGGCCTCACACAACTCAGCAACATCCCACATAAGCTCAATCAGTTGTCGCGATACATCGCCGTGGGAATCGGGGACGATCCGCCCAACTTAGGCTTTGCTCTGGGCATCATTCTCTACTTCTCAGTCAGTGGTTTCCTTTTCGGCTACTTATGGGGCCGACTGTATATGCTCGGATTATTCCGAGAGGCTGACGTGGAGAAGGCAATCAAAGAGGGTTTGGAGAAAATCAGCACCCAAATTCTAGATCAGCGTGCCAAGGACCTGGTGGAGCAACAGTTGGACCTCAACGCCCCTGAGGTCAATTCTGTCAAGCTGCAGGACGCTATCCAGAAAGCTACTGACGACGAGCGAAAAGAGATATTCAAATTGGTTTTCGAAGCCCGACGTGCTGAGAACGCAAGGGAACCCACAAAAATCCGGGCGATTCGCGTGCTTCAATCACTGATCAATACAGACGTTGTTAAACAACCCGAGTATTACGCAGAACTCGGCAACAACCAAGTCGACTTGGGTAACTTGAAGGATGCGATCGAAGCGTTAAGTACCGCCATTAATATCCGCGACCGTCGCGGATGGCAAGGTTGGGGTGACCTTGAATTCAAGAGGGCTATAGCCCGAATCCGAATAGCGAATGATACGCAGATGGACACTCCCGATCTTAGGAAGCAGATTCAAGCTGACATCGAAAAGGCTTTCAAAGATTCGAAGAACGCTCCTCGCTTCCGTATCAACGAGGAAATCAAGAAATGGTTGGAAAAAACCGCACCTGAGAATGACAAAAGTCAGTGAGTGTGTTGCAGATTGTGCGTTCGCAGGGCTCGTGCGTGCGCGAGGGGCGAGGGATGGTTAGAATTCCCAAGCAACAAGCGCTCAGATTTGGAACGGATCGAAAGCAGTCGAAATTTGAGTGTTAAGGCCTGATTTTGTCAGTTGCTAGCCCTGTGGTGCTTTCTAGCGGAAACCACCGTATTTCCATGAAGTGAGTATTCTCTAGGATATACTTCGGCGACCCCCTCAAGTGGGTGCGCTTATGAAGCTAGTCTTTGTGCTCCTATTCTGTGCGTTCGCGTTCGGGCAAGCTTCGACGAATCCTTCTGAATCCAAAGCGCAAAACCAAGACAACGAGTTCGGCTTGGGCATTAAGGCTCAGGGACGCGAGTCCGGAGATCTCGACATTTTGAGCGATACCCGAGGCGTGGATTTCGGACCTTATTTGAAGCGGATGGTGAAAGAAATACGCGACAATTGGTACACACTGATACCGAACTGCGCCCAAACAATGAAGGGAAGACTCGCAATTGAGTTTGCCATTTTAAAAGAAGGCGGCATTGCAGACATGCGTTTGGTCGCGACCTCAGGGGAAACGGTACTTGATCGCGCCGCGTGGGATGGTATCAGGTCCTCAAATCCGTTTCCTGCACTGCCGAGTGAATTTACCGGACCATCCCTTGCATTACGGCTCCGCTTTTCCTATAACCCGAAAGACAAACTCCCGTCTGGCAAGACCTGCGATGACTACCCATTGAAAGTTGTGTCGTCCGGTAAAACGGAATCCGGAATTGGAATTGTGATCTCTGCACCTGACGGTGTGCGGGTCCCACTTGGGGGATCGAGGTTGGTTAGTGCGACAGTGACGGGAACAGAACTCAAGGAAAATGGGGTGGAATGGACCGTTAGCGGTATTGGCTGTTCCGGCCCAGCCTGTGGCGAGATGGCAAACGACTCATACCGTGCCCCAAGCGTGATGCCGAGTCCGCCGTTTATAACTCTCACTGCCATCTCAAAGGCAGAGCACGCTGCGAAGGCTTCGGTCACGCTTCATATTGTGGCCAATTCTTCTCGATAGGCGTCCTACCACCCGACTCGACTAGAGGTGGGGACAACCTGGCCGTCTCTCCAAAGGGGGGATCACGTTTACATCCTGAAAGCTGCGACGATTGTAACGATTGGCTGTTGGCGGCACGAATGGCGGCAAGGCAACTTGTGTGGAAACGGCTGGAGTGTCCGGTGTTGGGTTTAAACGACCCCGTCTGTGTTCGACCATTGCCGGAAGAGAAGGGATACCCAAGAACTTCATGTGCCTTCCCTTCTTTGCGCCGATGAGGCGGATACCAGAGGCTTCCAGATATTCCTCAACAGACTTCTTGATAAAAGCATCAAGCCTCAAATATATGTCCATTACCCTCATGGAACAGAAGCACTTCCCCCATCCATTAATCAGATTTGTCAGTTTCTGAAGTGTTCGGAAGAGACTATCGCCACTTCCGGGTTTGAGGACTTCTTTGACCTTCGCTTCAAATCTGTCAACGACCTTTTTTGCTGGATACACTTCGTTGCCTTCAAACATTACTCCAAGAAACATAAGACCGTGCTTCGAAAAATAATCGATTCTGCTTTTCGAGCTCGGCTCATCGAGAGCGTGAATTTTAAGTCCCAAAGTTTCAAGGATTGTTTTCGCACAATCATGCGCCTGAATAGCTCTTTCTTTCGATTCACACATCACAACGAAATCGTCCGCGTACCGTACAAGGTTGAAGCCACGGTCCAACATCCGGCGGTCAAATTCATGTAGATAGAAGTTTGCCAGCATTGGCGATAAGACTCCGCCTTGTGGAATTCCTGAATCGGCACCGACGAACAACCTCTGAAATTCGGGGGTGAAACTATTTAGATCCTGCAACTCAAGATCGAAACACTGTCTCAACAATCGCAAAAGGGTCTTATGTCGAACTTTTCGCGAAAACATCGCCCAGAGTATTTCGCGATCAACTGCACCGAAAAAGTTTATGATGTCGGCCTCGAAATAGTATTTATTCCCTTGTTCTACAAGGTCATGAATGCGCGAGATTGCCTGCTTGACACCCCGATTCTTGATAAATGCAAAACTGCATGGGAGATCGAAACTTCGGAATGTGGGTTCAACATATAGGGCAATGGATTTCATTACGACCCGATCGCGCACACTGGCAATCTGGAGAGGTCGGAGCTTTGACGATGCCGTTTTGGCGATCGCGTGGGCTCTTAGTTTCTGAAACGTGTATCGGCCAGATCTCAGCTCGCTGCTTATGTCGGATAGATTTTGATCTAGGGATGCCTTGAAAGCCTTGATGGTGACATTATCGGAACCCTTCGAGAGCATGTTACGTTTGGATATTTGATACCAGGCCTTGCGAAGATGATGCTTATCCGAGATGGTGAAGAGTGCTGACCCGGAATTCATAAGGAAAGTATTGCCGCCTGCGGAGAAACTGCGGATGCAGGCGGCATATCTCTACGGCGTTGCTTGAGCAGGACGACAAACGTCGTGACGCTGTGCGCATTCGCCATCGCTTAGTGTGGAAGCGACGCCTCCACCAAGCCTCCATCCAACAGCGACCCGGAACTCCGGGTTCGTTGCAAACGGAGTGGTGAATCCTATGCAGACCAGTAGGGCCCAAAGCCCGGCCACAAAGCGCGGCCGGAAGATCCCTTCACCTATTCTAGTCCGATTGGTTTTTTGTCAAGCTCTTTCGAGCCCCGCCCGCCCCTCGCCACCAGGATCGTGTTACTTGCCATCGATCTCCTTTCATCCTCGACAGCACCCTTAGGCGCTGCAGTTCTGAACTGTCTCTTGCGACCGGCCCAGCCTGCACAATGTGGATATCGCTTCATCAGTGACGACGGCGTTGCTTGAGCAGGACGACAAACGTCGTGACGCTGTGCGCATTCGCCATCGCTTAGTGTGGAAGCGACGCCTCCACCAAGCCTCCATCCAACAGCGACCCGGAACTCCGGGTTCGTTGCAAA
>Ga0335082_10001008_pt1 | contig 29867 bp, 29 predicted proteins | sample Lox_Sample_41_FD_206718 | JGI IMG/M metagenome (GOLD analysis project Ga0335082, IMG submission 206718) | Soil microbial communities from Loxahatchee National Wildlife Refuge, Florida, United States - Lox_Sample_4.1 | ecosystem: Environmental > Terrestrial > Soil > Wetlands | place: USA... | reverse complement strand
TAATCGGCAAGCCTTGGGTAAGGTTGCCGTAGCACCCCTGGTTGCAACCCGTGCACCGCCGGATGGCGTCGGCCGCGCCCGTGCGTGCTTTCTCGGGCCACTCGGGGTCGGCGATCAGCGCCCGCACCACGGTCACGGCGTCCGCCTCGTTGCGTTCCAAAATGCCTTCGGCCTCGTCCGGTGTGAGGATGCGATGCACCGCAAACACCGGCACACCGCGCACCGCTTCCTTCACGGCACGGGCGGCATACACCCCGAGCTGATGTGGCGCGTACAGCGGCCGCACCATGCCAATGCCCGAGATGCCGACGCTGACGTCGAGGAAGTCCACCAAGCCCAGCGCCTCAAAGCGCGCGCCGATCTCCGCCGCGTCCGCAGCCGTGAGGCCGTCGCTGGTATGTGCCTCTTCGTCGCCCACCAGTCGCAGGCCCACTGCCACGGATGGCCCAGCCGCTGCACGCACCGCGCGCAGCACCTCGACGGCGAAGCGCATGCGGTTCTCCAGGCCGCCGCCGTACTCGTCAGTGCGTTTGTTGCTGCGCGGCGAGAGGAACTCGTGAATGAGGTAACCGTGCGCGGCGTGGATCTCGATGCCGTCGAATCCGCCGGCGACGGCATTGCGCGCCGAGCGCGCGAAGTACGCCACGAGCTCCTGGATCTCGTGGCGTTCGAGCGTCTTGGGCGGCTCGGTCGAGTTGACCACGTCGGACGGCGCCCACACCGGCAGTTTGGACCACGCACCGAAGTTGACGCCGCCATTGTGTGCCAACTGCAGGAACGCCAGCGCGCCGTGCGCGTGGATCGCCGCTGTCACGTCGCGAAAGTGCGGCACTGCCGCTTCGTCCCAGGCAACGGCATTGTTCGGCATCTGATACGCCGTGGTCGGATGCACCTGCGTCTGGCCGACGATGATCACGCCGGCCCCGCCGCGAGCGCGATCCCCCACGTACCGGGCGAGTCGAGCGCCGTGAAAACCGGGTTCCCCCCAGGTCCGTGACGGCTCCGAGAACATGGTGAAATGCGCGCCGAAGATGATCCGGTTGCGCGCCGTGACCGGTCCGATTTGCAGCGGCGAGAAGAGATGCGGGAATGGCATCGACGTCCCAAACTTGCGCAACCGCGCGCCGCTGTCAAAGCGGCGCGGCTGCCGCATTCGGGCCGCGTCGACCGGCTGCCACTGCTCAACTGCGCTCGCTGCGGAAGTTCTTGGAGAGATAGCTCTTGATGTTGCCGACCAGCGACGCCTCGGACTGCGCAGGCACCGCGGGGCGCGGACTCGGCGTGGCAGGCTCGGCCCACCAGACCACTTCCGTCGGCTTCACCTGCATGAGGCGCCGGATCGCCGGCAGCAGGCGCAAAGCAATGAACTGCTGGTCAGGAGCCGTGTCGAGCAGGATGTCTGCCTGCGCAACATAGGTCTGCGAGGCGGCGCCAATACCCGGCATGGAGACCACTTCCGAGACTTCGGCCACCGCCCGCCGCAGACTATCCGCATCGATGCGCTGGAGCACCGTACCGACGGCGTCGTGGGCGTCCTCGTCCGGTGTGTCCACGACGAACGTCAGGGAGAGATACTGCATCTTCGCGCCGCTGCTCTTGGGCCTGGAGATGCGACACAAACCTGCAATCGCTTCCTTGCCGGGCCGCTCGATGCTGAAATCGAAGAAGGCCAGCATCTCCTCCTTGCCGTAGAGATCGACGAACTCCTGCATGATGTCGATTGGCCCGTGGTCGCTCATCGTGTCCTCCGCACAGCGTGCCCGCACCATACCACGATGTGGTGCCCGCGACATCGTCGATTTCCGAACCGCAGCTGCACGATACATCCGCCGCGAAACAGTGTACGATCGACGTGTGTGTACCGTCCGCGTCGAATCGGAGGCCGGCAGCGACGTCGCGTTCCCCGCCGTGCTGCCGCGGCAAACGCCATGACGTCCGCCCTCAAGCACGACGATCCGTTCACCCGCCTCGGCGAGCGCGCCAGCCTGCTATACGAGCTCGGTTGCGCCTTCGCCGAACGGATCGACCTCGACGAGCTGATCCCGCTGGTGATGGCAAAGTGCCGCGACGCTCTCGACGCCGAGGGCGCCGCGGTCCTGCTCCTCGATGCGCAGCGCAACGAGCTCTATTTCCCATACGTTGCGGAGGAGGACGCCACCGCCGCAGCGGAATTGCGCCAGCTGCGCTTTCCTGCCGACCGCGGCATTGCGGGGGCAGTCCTGCAAACCGGTCAACCGATCCGCGTCGATGATGCGACACGTGATCCGCGCTTCTACGGTGGGGTCGATCGCCGTACGCGGGTGACCACACGCGCTTTGCTGTCCGTGCCGCTGGCGAGCCGGCAGGGCGTCATCGGCGTCATGCAGGTGCTGAATCCGCGCAGCGGCGGCGCCTTCAGCGACGACGACCTCGCCTTCCTCGAGGCCCTGGCGGGCAGCGTTGCGGTCGCCATCGAGAATGCGCGGCTGCATGCCGACCTGAAGGCAGCGGCCGCGGTGCTCGAGCAGCGCGTCGCCGAGCGCACGCGCGAGCTGCGCGATAAGAACGTCGAGTTGGAGCGTACGCTCACGCAGCTCCAGCAAACGCAGCAGCAGCTCATCGTGCAGGAAAAGTTGGCCTCCCTCGGCACGCTCACCGCAGGCATCGCTCATGAGATCAAGAACCCGCTGAATTTCGTCACCAACTTCGCTGATCTGTCGGCGGAGCTGGGCGAGGAGCTGCGCACCCTGCTGGCTGATGAGCACGATAAGCTGAGCCCGGCGGCCCGCACGGAGGTCGCCGACCTGCTGGACACCCTTCTCCAGAACGTGCAGAAGATTGCTGCCCACGGCAAGCGCGCCGACGGCATCGTGCGCGGCATGCTGCAGCACGCGCGCGGCAGTGCCGCGGCCCCTGAGCCCATCGACGTCAACGCGTTGCTCGCCGAGTTCGTGACGCTCGCGCAGCACGCTATGCGGGCACAAAGCCCGCCGCTGAACGTCACGCTCGAGACGCACCTCGATCCCGCCGCGGGCACCATCCTCGCGGTGCCGCAGGACCTCAGCCGCGTATTCCTCAACCTTCTCAACAATGCCGGTTACGCCACCAACCAGAAGCGGCTACAGCTCGGCGACAGGTTCGTGCCGACCGTCTCGGTCGCCACGAAGAGCCTCGGGGAGCGCGTCGAGATCTGTATCCGCGACAACGGCACCGGCATTCCGCTGGCGGTGCGAGACAAGCTCTTCACCCCGTTCTTCACCACCAAGCCGCCCGGCGCCGGCACAGGCCTCGGTCTCTCGATCAGCCACGACATCATCGTGCAGCAGCACCACGGCGAGATCCGTGTCGCCAGCGAGGAAGGCAGTCACACGGAGTTCATCATCGTGTTGCCGAGAAGATCGTGAAGCGTCGCTCGTGAAGCGTATCTCGTCGGAACCAACCTTCTTACGAGATACGCTTCACGAAATACGAGATACGAGGAAGAGTATGGCAGTGAAGATACTCGTCGTCGACGACGAACCTGACTTGGAATTGCTGATTCGCCAGAAGTTCCGGCGGCACATTCGCGACGGACAGTTCAGTTTCGTCTTCGCGCGCAACGGCATCGAAGCGCTGCACACGCTGCAGGAGGATCATGCCATCGACCTCGTCCTGACCGACATCAACATGCCGGAAATGGACGGGCTGACCCTGCTGGTGAAGCTGAACGAGCTCAACCTGCTGCTCAAGGCGGTGATCGTCTCGGCGTACGGAGACATGGAGAACATCCGCACCGCCATGAACCGCGGCGCCGCCGACTTTCTCACGAAGCCCATCGACTTCAACGACATGGAGATCACCGTCAAGAAGACGCTCGACCAGCTCCAGACTCTGCGGCAGGCGGTGCACGAGCACGACCAGCTCGTGGCGATCCGCAACGAGTTGGACATAGCCAGCCACATCCAGCAATCGATTCTGCCGCGCACGTTTCCGCCGTTCCCGCAGCGCCACGATTTCGAGATTTTCGCCGAGATGATTCCGGCGCGCGAGGTGGGCGGCGACTTCTACGATTTCTTCCTCATCGATGCTGAACACCTCGGCCTGATCGTCGGCGATGTCTCAGGGAAGGGCGTGCCGGCGGCGCTGTTCATGGCGGTGACGCGCACGCTGCTGAAGTCCACGGCGCTCGCCGGGCTGCCCCCGGCCGAGTGCCTGCGGCGGGTGAACACCCTGCTCTGCTTGGACAACGCCTCCGAGATGTTCGTGACGGTCTTCTACGGCATCCTCGACACGCAAACCGGCGAGCTGGCGTACTGCAACGGCGGGCACAATCCACCCTACCTGTTGCGTGCCGGCAGCCGCGCCGAGCGGCTCGCGGGGACGGGCGATATGGTCTTGGGCACACTGCAGAGCGCTCGGTATCACGAGAAGACGACGCACCTCGCCCGTGGCGACGGCCTCTTCCTCTACACGGACGGGATCACCGAAGCGATGGATGCGACGTGCGACCTTTTCTCTGATCAGCGCCTGGCTACGTTTCTCGGAGAGACCAACGGTGTGACCCCGGAGCAACTGATCTGCGCCACCATCGCTGCCGTCAAGCGCCATTGCGGCGCCACGCCGCAGAGCGACGACATTACGGCTCTTGCCGTCCGCTACCTCGGAAGGAGCGCGTGAAGCGTTCTGCTCATGAACGGGGAGCTGACCCTGACCGTCAAGAATGACCTCACCGAGCTTGCACGCGTGAGCAGTGCGGTCGCTGAATTCGGCCAGCGCCACGCCCTGCCCGCCGCGGTACTGTTCGACCTGCATCTCGCCCTGGACGAGATCCTCACCAACATCATCTCGTACGGCTACAACGACAACCGGGAACACGAGATCGTCGTGCGCGTGACCTTGCCTGCCGGTAGCCAGCCCCGACGCATCGAGCTGGAGGTGCGGGACGATGGCCGGCCGTTCAACCCGCTCGACGCTGCACAACCCGACGTAAGTGCGCCTGTCGCTGAGCGTCCCGTCGGGGGACTAGGTATCTATCTTGTCCGGCGCGTCATGGACGATTTGGAGTACCGGCGACAACAGGGTAAGAACGTGTTGGTGATGCGCAAGACGCTGGCAGGCTGACCGGAGGAATCCGAATGGAGCTCACAGAATCGAAGAAGGGCGGCGCCGTGGTGCTGGGTTTGAGCGGCCGCGTCGACGCTACCAACGCTGGTGTGTTGGAGCAAAGGATCCTGGCGCTCATCGACGCGGGCGAGAAGCGTCTCGTCATCGACTGCGCACAGCTGCAGTACATCAGCAGCGCCGGCCTGCGCGTCTTGCTGATTGCCGCCAAACGCCTGAGCGACAGCGGCAAGCTCGCACTCGCGGCGCTCAACCATCAAATCCGCGACGTCTTCGACATCGCCGGCTTCTCGTCGATCTTTCAGATCTGTCGCACGCAAGACGACGCCGTGGCTGCGGTCCAATAGGCGTCGCCCGCACGCGGTGCAGATTCCTTCTCTCAGCGTCTACGATCCCGGCGTGCCGGTGTCGGTGATTGTGGTCAACTGGAACGGCCGCCAGCACCTCGACACCTGCTTCGGCTCGCTGCTCCGACAGACACTGCCGGGCGTCGAGTCGATCATCGTCGACAATGGGTCGACCGACGGGTCCCTCGACCACGTGCGCGCTTGCTTCGCCGACAGCGTGCGCACCCTCGCACTGCCGACCAACGTCGGCTACGGCGCGGCCCTCAACGTGGGCATCCGTGCGGCGCGCGGTCGCTACCTGTTTGCGCTGAACAACGACACTGAAGTACATCCTGGCTGCCTCACGGCGCTCTATGGTGCAGCCGAGCGCTACCCCCTGGCCGGCAGCTTTGCACCCAAGATTCTCTCCTTCAACGACCGACAGCAGATCGACAATGTTGGGCACCTCCTCTACGCCGACGGCTTGAGCCGCGGCCGCGGGCGCCTCGAAGAGGACCACGGCCAGTATGACCGTGACGAGGAGATTCTTCTGTTCAGCGGTTGCGCGGTGTTGTTGCGGCGTGAGATGCTCGCCGACATCGGACTGTTTGACGAAGACTTGTTCGCCTACTGTGAAGACACCGACCTTGGATTGCGGGCGCAGTTGGCCGGGTGGCACTGTCGCGCCGTGCCAAGTGCCATCGTGTATCACAAGTACTCCGCCTCCACGGCGCACTACTCGCCAATGAAAGCGTTCCTCGTCGAGCGCAATCGCGCCTGGGTCGCGGTGAAGTGTTTGCCAGCACCGCTGCTGCTGCTCAGTCCGCTCTTCACCGCGCTGCGTCTCGGCGCGCAAGCGATCGGCGCGCTGACGCATCGCGGCGCCGCCGGTCGGTTCGCGGCCGACCATTCCACCGGCGCCCTGGCCGCGGTCTTCCTGCGCGCCGTGATGGCCGCCCTGCGTGGCCTGCCACGGGCATGGCATAAGCGACGTGTGGTGCAGCGGCAGCGGCGCATCTCGAACCGCGCCGCATTCACCTGGCTCAGCCGCCATGGCATGCGCCTGCGCGAGATTGCGTGGAAGGACTAGGCCGTGCGCGTGCTCGTCGTCATTCCGACGTACAATGAAGCGCCGAACATTGCCGCCGTCCTCGCTGCGGTGCGCGCCGTGGTCGTGGGTGACATCGCCGTCGTTGACGACGGGTCTGACGACGATACCGCGGCCCTGGCGCGGCGGGCCGGCGTGATCGTCCTGCGCCACCCATGCAATCTGGGCATCGGCGCTGCGGTGCAGACCGGCTTTCTCTACGCCCTGCAGCAGGGCTACGACGCCGTCGTGCGTGTCGACGGGGATCTCCAGCACGATCCGGCTCACATTCCTGCGTTGCTGGAGCAGCTCGAGAGTGACGGCGCCGACATCGTCGTGGGGTCGCGGTTCCTGGCGCGCCAGGGGTACCAGTCCACCTTCGTGCGCCGCGTCGGCATTCTGATTCTCGGCGTACTCGGTGCGCTGGTCGGCACGCGTGTGACCGACCCGACGTCCGGTTACTGGGCGCTGAATCGCCGGGCGCTGGAGGTGTTGGCAAAGTTTCAGCCCGACGACTATCCGGAAACGCAGTCGCTGCTGGTGGCCACGCGCGCCGGCTGCCGCGTTCGCGAGCTGCCGGTAGTCATGCAAGCGCGCGGCGCCGGCCGGTCATCGATCGGTGCGCTGCAATCCGGCTTTTACATGGTGAAGGTCATTCTCGCGGTCTTGATCGAGCGCCTGCGCCCGCGCCTGCGCCCGCGCTCGCGCCCGCCGACAGGCACAGGGAGGTAGCCACATGTATGCGCACGGATTGTTCTTGCAGGCCATGGCGGTCGCATTCAGCGTGCTGCTCATCGGCTTCGTCGTCGAGGCGATTCGCCGTCACCACCTCAACGAGCGCTATGCAATTCTCTGGCTTGGCGCGGGCGGCGTGCTCCTGGCTCTCTCCGTATATCGGCCGCTGCTCGACTGGATCGCCTTGAGCCTCGGCGTGAGCTACCCGCCATCCCTGCTCTTCCTGGTAGCCTTCATCTTCCTGCTGGGAATCGTCCTGCACTACTCCCTGGTGATCTCGGCGCACCGCGACGCCATCCGGCGGCTCGTGCAAGCGGTGGCGTTGCTCGAACGGGCACTCGAGGAGGAGCGTGCGCGATGAGCACACGGGGATCGTGGCGCACGGCAATCGTGACGGGCGCCGCGAGTGGCATCGGGCGTTGCTTCGCAGAGACGCTGGCGGCTCAGGGCGCCGTCGTCGGCTTGCTCGATGTGGCCGCCGACGGTTTGCAGTCGGCGGCCGGCGCGCTACGTGCCAGTGGGCGGCGCGTCGAGACCGGCATCGCCGACGTGAGTGACGCGGCGGGCCTGCGTACCGCCGTCGACGCCCTGGTGTCGACGCTCGGCGGGGTGGATCTTGTGGTTCATTGCGCCGCCATACTGGGACCCGGCCACTTCGCCGAGCAGCCCGCAGAAGCGTTTGAGCGCGTCATCCGGACCGACCTGCTCGGCACGGCGAACATCGTGCGCGCGACGCTGCCAGCGTTGCGCGCGACGCGTGGCGTCATCGCCTGCCTCGCGTCAACTGCAGCCGTGCACGGCTGGCCGGCGCTCGCCGCCTACTCCGCCGCCAAGTTTGGCGTCGCCGGCTTCTGCGACGCCATTCGCAGCGAGCTGGCGCGCGACGGGGTGACCCTCACCGTCGTGTTCCCGCTGCTGATTGACACACCGCTGTTGAGTGGCGCCGACATTCCCCCCATCCTCAAACAGGGGAAACGGTTGCCAGCGGCGACCGTCGTGCAGAAGACGCTGGCGGCGCTCGCCCGGCGGCGGCCGCGCGTCTTTATCCCCGGCAGCGTTCGGCTCGTCGCCGCATTGCACGGCGTGGCGCCGTCGCTGCTCGACTGGTACGGGCGACGGATTGGCTATGCGAGGTCGTGAGGGGGAGGGCGCTACGCGCTAGGGAGACGAGACCCGCGGCGGTCAGCCGGTTGCTGGTTCACGACGTCCAACCCCACTTGCGCTTGTTCGCTTCGATCTCCTCGGCGGTAGGCTTCGGCTTCTGTTCGTGCTTGCAGACCTCGAAGTCACCCATGTTCTCCATGATCTTGTAGTTGAGGGGCGTGTCGTCCGCAAAGACCGCCGGCACCGCGGCTTCCTCGAAGATCGCTTGCCAGGGACACTCGGGTTCGCAAGCGCCACAGTCGATGCATTCGTCGGGGTGAATGTAGAGCTGGTTGGGAAACGTCACGCCGTCCGAACCGGTGTAGCGGTAGATGCAATCCACGGGACACACCGCGACGCAGGCGGTATCAACGCAGTCTCTGCACAAGCGGGTAATGATGTACGCCATTGCCTCCTCCTTCAGTTCACCTTGGGCACCTGCTCCCAACCAGCCGGCGCTCGCTCACGCAAGCGTGGCACCAGGCCGCGTGCGTCCGCGATGTCACCGATGGAAATCTGCTCCAAATACGCGCCCAACATCTGCTGGGCGCCGCTCCAAATGTCAATCTGCGTACACACCGGAGCAAACCGGCAGAAACTCTCGCGGTGCTCGACGCACTCGATGAGCGACAAGCGTCCTTCGACGCTCTCGTACACTGCGCGCAACGAAATGTCACGCGCCGGACGACCCAGTTGGAAGCCGCCGTGCGCTCCCGACACCGACTGCAGGAAGCCGGCACCGACCAGGGCGCGCAGGATCTTCGACAAGAAGTGCGGCGGAATGTTCTGGCAGCGCTGGATCTCGGAGCGCGGCACCACCCGCCCGCGCGGCTGCCCTGCCAGGTAGCACAAGGCGCGCACCGCGTAGTCGACCCGCCGGCCCACGTTCATGATCGAACTACGTTGGGGGGCGTGTGCAGCCGCCCGCTGCCCCCCCTTTCCCGATTTGCGCGCTAGCGTAGCGGCCACGGCACCCTCAACGGCTACACACCTGGCGTGAAACAGGCGCATCCCCCCTGGAATGGAGGATGTTGCCGCACGGTCCGATCTGCGCCTGCATGGCATTTGAATATAGACTTGTAGACTCCACGTGGTCAACGCGCGACGGCGGCATGCGGCATACCACGCCCCTGTACAGCGGCACGCGTTCCGGCTACGGTGCGCTGCACCATTGGGAGGGGTGCATGGAAAACGGATCATACGCGGGAGGCATTCTTGGCGCCGTGGGCGGCGTTCTGCTCGCCTTGCTGGCGATCTTCATCGGCTCCAACATCGCACGTGCGGTGGGCGGACACCACGAAGCTGCCGCGGCACACAGCGCCGAGCATTGATCCGATCACGGGGGTCCGGCTGCTGATCACGGTCCCCTCACCCTGCGGTGCGCAGCGCTGTCGCGATGCGCACCGCGTCGCGCGTCGCGCCGACGTCGTGCGCGCGAATGAGCGCCGCGCCGTTGTACACGGCGATGGCGGCGGCCGCCAACGAGCCTGACAGCCGTTCCGCCGGGTCGGGGCGGCCGCTCAGCTTGCCGATGAACGACTTGCGTGACACACCGACAAGCAGCGGCCGGCGCAGTTGACGCAGGCGCGCCAGCTGGCTGAGCACCAGACAGTCGAACTGGTGCCACGGCACCGCGGTGCGCCGAAAGAAGCCAATGCCCGGATCGAGCACGATGCGGCGCCGGTCAATGCCGGCGGCCTGTGCGCGGCGTAGACAGCCACGCAGCATCGACGCCACCGTGCTCAACGGAGGCTCGCGGCTCGCCTTCTCCTCCGATGCCATGAGGATCACACCCGTGGCCGATCGCGCCACCTTCGCCATCGCCGAGTCGTGCCGCAGGCCGCTGACGTCGTTGATCACCGCCGCACCGGCGTCCAGCGCCGCCGCAGCCACACTGCTGCGCTGTGTATCCGCCGAGATTGGCACCGCGACCACCTGCCGTACGGCACGCACGGCTGCCGTCAAGCGCTTGCGCTCCTCCGCCTCCGCGATGGCTCCCTTCACGTACGGCGCCGTGCTCATCGCGCCGATGTCGAGCAGGTCCGCGCCCTCTTCGACCATAGTTCGAGCCAACCGCTGCAGCGCGCCGGGGCTGCGCGCTACGGAGCCACCGTAGAACGATTCGGGGCTGACGTTGATCGCACCCACGATGCGCACCGGAAATCCATCGCCGACGTCGATGCCGGCGAGGTTGGCGTAGAGCTCGGCTGTCCTCCGAGTCAGCACTCAGCACTCGGCACTGCGTCACTTCCCCTTCCACTCCGGCTTGCGCTTCTGCGCGAAGGCCATGACGCCTTCCATCATATCTTCCGAACCGAAGAGCGCACCGACGAGCGGGTACGACTTCTTGATAGCCTCCTCGAGCGGCAACCCTTGGCTGAGTGTCGCCACCTGCTTGGTGGCACGCACGGAAGTCGGCGAGCATTCGAGGATCTCGTTCGCCCACCGATCGGCGGCCGCCGCGAGGTCTTTCAGTGGCACCACCTCATTGACGATCCCGAGGCGATGCGCTTCGGGTGCCATGATCGGCTTGCCGGTGAGCATCATGCCCATGGCGATTTTCGGCGGAATATGCCGCGGTAGGCGCTGCATGCCGCCGGCAAGCGCGGCGAGGCCGACACGCGGCTCAGGCAGACCGAAGCGCGCGCTGTCGGCCGCAACGATGACGTCGCACGCCAGCGCGATCTCGAAGCCGCCGCCGAGCGCCAGGCCGTTGACCGCGCCGATCAGCGGCTTGAACAGATCGAAGCGTGCCGTGATCCCGCCGAAACCGCCGCTGCCCATCGTCACCGCGCCCATGCCGTGCTGCGCGGAGTACTTCAGGTCGTTGCCGGCAGAAAAGGCCTTCTCGCCGGCGCCAGTGATGATCGCCACCCACGATTCCGGATCGGCGGCGAAGTCGTCGAAGGCCGCCGAGAGCTCCTGATTGGCGGGCGGATGCAGCGCGTTCATGACTTCCGGCCGGTTGATGGTGATGCGGGCAATGCGCCCCTGCTTCTCGTACTTGATGAACTCGTACGCCATGTCGATCTCCTCGCCCTCAGCTCGCGCGTGCCGCCTGCATCATCTGCATCAGCGCTTCCTGCTGCTCGCCGAGCACCTTCTGCACTGTCGGCCGCTCTTGCACTTTCGTCCACCAGGCTGCGATTTTCGGATGTCCGTCCGTGAACGCCGGGCCACCGACCATCGGCAGCATCAGGTTCAAGAAGAAGCAGGTCGGTACCAAGGCACAGTCGGCGAGCGTGAACGCACTGCCCAGCGCGTAGGGACCGTTTGAGAGCATGCTCTCCAGCTGATCCAAGCGCGTCTTGACCTCGGCCAGTTTCTCACCGATGAACTTCTGGTCCTTCTCCTTCGCACTCACCTGCGGGAACAACGCGCGCAGCGGCGGCTCCAAATAGAGGTCGTGAAAGCGCGTGATGCTGCGCACCTTGGCGCGGCCTTCCGGATCCTTCGGCAGCAGCGGTCTTTGCGGAAACTTCTCTTCGAGGTACTCGTTGATGACCTCGGACTCGCCGATGATCTGCCCATCGACTTGCAAGCACGGGGTCTTGCCCATCGGGTAGATCTTCAAGTAGTCGGGCGACTTGAGGTCGCCGCCGGGAATCGGCACGATCTCTACCGTTGCGTCCTTCTCGTAGATCGCCAGGCGGCATTTCGACGCGAAGTTGCTGAGATTGGCGTTGTAGAGCTTCATTGTCTCCTCCTCAGGTGTCGTGTGCGGCGAGTATCGGTGACTGCCGCGCGTTGTGCAAGGTGGGCAGGCGGCGGGTGCTCGCTGCGCTTTCGCGGCTGCCGCCGCCCCTTCGGCCTTTCGTACACCGTCCTGTCGGGGTTCCCGGGTCTCTGCTACAGCGGGGAACATGACCACACCCACTCGCCCGCTCGCCGGGCTCACGGTGCTCGAACTCGGCCAGATCTACAACGGCCCATACTGCAGCTTGCTGCTCGCGCATCACGGCGCCGCCGTCATCAAGATCGAAGCGCCGCAGGGGGATGTGTTGCGTCGCATGGATCGCTCGCCGGGCGGCGCCAGCTACCCGTTCCTGATGCTCAACGCCAGCAAGAAGGGTATCACCATCAACCTGAAGCACGAGCGCGGCCGCGACCTGTTCCTGCAGCTCGCCGAGCATGCCGATATCATCGTCGAGAACTTCGCTGCCGGCGTCACGGAGCGCCTGGGCATCGGCTACGACGTCGTCCGCGTACGTAACCCGCGGATCATCTTCGCCTCCGGCAGCGGCTTCGGCAGCAGCGGGCCATACGTTGGGTATCCGGCGATGGACTTCACCATCCAGGCACTCGTTGGTGCGATGTCGATCACCGGCTATCCCGACATGCCGCCCGTGAAGTGCGGGCCGACGTTCATCGACATGCTCGGTGCGACGCACCTGTTCGCTGGCATCCTGCTGGCGCTGCGCGAACGCGAGCAGACCGGAGGCGGCCAGCGCGTCGAGGTCGCGATGTTCGACGCAACCGTCCCCGCCCTGCTCAGCTACTTGGCGCCGTTCTACGAACTCAATCGCGAAATCACACGCAGCGGCAACCGCCACGTAGTCGGTGGCGCCACGCCCTACAACAACTTCAAGTGCATCGACGGCTATGTCGCCATCATGTGTGTCTCCAACCAGCACTGGCTCGACCTGTGCCATCTGATGGGGCGCGCCGATTTGCTCGCCAACGAGCGCTGGCACGGCGTGCCGGAGCGTGCCGAGGACTGGCAGGAGATCGAGGCGGAGGTGGAGAAGTGGACCTGCAGCCAACGCCGTGACGACGTCGCCCGTGCCGTTGCCGCCGCCGGCATCCCGAGCGCCCCGGTGCGCACCCTGCCCGAGGTCGGCTGCGATCCGCATGTCTTCGAGCGCGGTGTCGTCCGCGAGGTCGACTACCCGCCACGCGGGACGGTCAAGACCATCGGTACACCGATCAAGCTGTCGGGCCACGCCGAGCCGGATCTGACATCGCCGCCGACGCTTGGAGAGCACACGGAACAGGTGCTGCGCGAGGTGCTGCATCTCTCATCCAGCGCGATCGACGCCTTGCGCCGCGACGGCGTGATCTGAGGTGGGTAGCGCCGCGCGCTCTTCGAAAACCTTGAGTCTTGTAGTAGAGCCAGCAACCGTGTAGCCACGAAGCGTTGCGCTCGTCAGCAGTTGCCACCGAGGGGGGTACCTCAATGTCACTCAACCGACAAGCGCCTACAGAGGACGCAACGTGGAAGACCGACCCGTGGCTCGGCGTCAACCCGACCGATCCTGCGTTCCGCGCCGATCCCTACCCGTTCCTCAAACGGCTGCGCGACTACGATCCGGTCAATGAAACGCCGCTCGGTGTGTTCCGACTGACGCGCTACGACGACGTCATCCGCATGCTGAAGGAAGTGCCGTCGGGGGTTCGCATGGCCGACGGCAGCGTCTTTGGGAGCGTACCGTTGGCGGGCGGTCCCGGCCAATTCATCCTGCAACAGGATCCGCCCGATCATACTCGGCTGCGCCGACTGATGAACCAAGCGTTCACGCCGCGGGCCATCGAACGGCTACGGCCACGGGTGCGCCGCTTGGTCAACGAGTTACTCGATCGCGTCGCGGCGCGTGGCGCGATGGACGTAATCGCCGACCTGGCGCTGCCCGTGCCGTCGACGCTGATCTGCGAGCTGATGGGTGTGCCGGTCGCCGATCGAGACAAGTTCACGGATTGGACCGCCGCGTCAACACATCTCCTGGCGGCCGCGATCTCTCCTCCCGACGTTCTCGAGCGCGGGATCGCCGCCGTGACTGCCTTGGGGGACTACTTCACGGCGCTGATCGCCGAACGGCGCAAGAGCCTCACCGACGATCTACTCAGCGGCCTCATCCGCGCCGAGGAAGCCGGTGATCGCTTGAGCCCGACGGAGCTGATCTCGCAATCCATCGGGCTGCTCATCGCGGGTTTCGAAACCACCATTGGCCTCATCGGTAACGGCGTGCTCGCCTTCATCCGCCACCCCGACCAACTGGAGAAGTTGCGCGCCCATCCCGAACTCATCGACAGTGCCATCGAAGAATGCCTGCGCTTCGACGGACCAATCCTACTGACCATCCGGGTGACGCGCGAAGACACGCGCTTCGGCAACAAGGTCATCCCCCGCGACCGGCCGGTGATGTGCATGCTGGCTGGCGCCAATCACGATCCGGCGCATTTCCCCGAGCCCGACCGCTTCGACATCACGCGTGCCGACAACGACCATCTCGCCTTCGGCGGCGGCGTGCATTTCTGCTTGGGCGCGCACCTGGCGCGGCTGGAGGCGCAGGAGGCGATCGGTGGATTGGTGCAGCGCTGCCGCGGACTTGCGCTGCAAACCGATCAGCTCGAATGGGGCCGTTCGCTGTTTCGCGTGCTCGGGCGACTGCCGATTCGCGTTCGACCGGGCGCACTGAGCGGCGCGGTGTAGGCGCATCATGAGCACGATTGGAGCAGACGAACGAGACGGTGGCGTCCGGGTTCTGACTTTGAACCGGCCGCCGGCCAACGCCATAGACGAAACATTGCTGTCCGACCTCGCTGCCGCGATCGACGCCGCACGTGCCGATGATGCCGTGCGGGCTATCGTGTTGAGGGGGGCCGGCGCGTTCTTCAGCGGCGGTTTCGATTTCGCGGCGCCGCGCCGTGACGACACGGTCGCCCACGACCTCTACGCGCGTTACCGCGACACGCACCTCAAGCTGCTGACGCTGCCAAAGCCCACCATCGCGATGGTCAACGGCCACGCCATCGCCGGGGGTCTCGTGCTGGTGCTGGCCTGCGACTACCGCCTCGGAATCGAGGGCGAGTACCGTGTCGGTCTCAATGAGGTTGCTGTGGGCGCCTCGTTCCCGCGTGCGGCGTTCGAGATCGTCCGCCTGCGGCTGCCGCATGCGCGCGTCAGCGAGCTGATTCTCGGAGCGGCGCTGTATCCCTCAAGCCAGGCGCTGCGCCTCGGCATTGTCGAGGAGTTGTTCCCTGCGGAGAAATTCGAAGATACGGTGCTCCGCCGGGCGGCACGTCTCGGGGCCTTTCCGCGCGAGGCCTACGCGCACGCGAAGTCCGCACTTGTTGCCGAGGCCGTGGCGCGCATCGAGGCCGAGACGCCGGAAGAAGCGCTGGCCACCATGTCCGTGTGGATCACGCCGGAAAGCCGCGCCGCACGGGCGCGGCAGCGCGAAAAGCTGGGAGTGAGATAGCCATCAGCTCTCAGCTGTCAGCTCGGAGATCGGACGACGATTCAGCGGCTGATAGCTGAGAGCTGACGGCTGACAGCTTCTCCTCATCCCCCGAGCAGATTACGTGCGATCACCTTCAATTCCAGGATCGGCTTCACGCCCTCGAAGATCGGCAGCACTGTTGCGTCGACGACGTAGCGTGAAATCGGGAACTCTTCGGCGTAGCCCCAGCCGCCGTGGAGCAACTGGCCTTCTTGCGTCACCCACACGGCCACGTCCGATGAGAACAGCTTCGCCATCGCCGGTTCCAAAGCGATCGACTCGTCCTCGTCCATCCGCAGCGCCGCAGCGTAGGTGAGTTGGCGGCCGGCCATGACGTAGGTTGCCATACGGCCGAGCTTGTACTGTGTCAGCTGGAACTGACCGATGGGCTGACCGAACTGCTTGCGGTCGTTGGCGTACTCCGCCGTGCGTTCCAGCGCCGCTTGCGAGAGGCCGGTGGCGCGGCCGCCGGTCTGCAGGCGGCCGGCGGCGAAGCCGCCCATCTGCAGGTAGAAGCCCTTGTTGAGGCCGCCCTGCTCACCGACGAGGTTCTCCGCGGGGACGAAGTAGTTTTCGAGGGCAAGCGTGAATGAGTGCATACCACGGTAGCCGGGTGTACGGTCGGCCTTGCCGTGCATCACTCCACCGGTGGACTGCTTCATCTCGAACTCGTGGCCGGGAAAGGCGTCCTTTTCGACGATGAACAACGATAAGCCGCGCGCGCCCTTCTTGGGATCGGGGTCCGTGCGCGCCAGCAAGGCGAGGACATTCGCGCGCCCGGCGAACGTACACCAGGCCTTCGCACCGTTGATGACGTAACCCTTCTTCCCAGCGACCTCAGCCGCGTCAGCACGGCACTTCACCGACGCGACGTCCGAGCCGGTGTCCGGCTCGGTCACGGAGATGCCGACCATGATCTGACCGGCAGCGATCGGCGGCAGCCACTTCTTCTTCTGCGCTTCCGTGCCACCCTTCAGTAGCGCCTTCGTGAGAATCTCCGGCCGCGTGATCAAGCTGCCGGCAGCGGCGAGCGAGCAGCGCGACAGCTCCTCGGTGGTGATGATCATCGGCAGGTTGCCCATGCCCTGCCCGCCGAACTCCTCGGGAACCGACATCCCGAAGAAGCCCAGCTCACTCATCTTGTTGATGATGGCATCCGGGACGAGATCGTCGTGGCGATGAATGTGCTCGGCGATCGGCACGACCTCCGTTTCGGCGAACTGGCGCACCGAATCGCGCGTCATCAGCGCCAGCTCGTTGTCTATCCAGCTGTGATTGACGCCGCGCTGCTGCATCACGTGGCGGCCGATGGCGCCCACGCGCACATCGCTCATGGCGTCACGGATCAGCGCCTTGGTCGCGGCTGCGCCGAGCGTGTTGTTGAGGCGGACCTCGGTGACGCCGAATTCGGCACTATGGGCGTCAATGTTCCCGGCCAGGCGTTGCGCCACCTCGGCCGCGAACACGCCGGCCATTTCGGCGACAAACGGGTCCTTGTGGCCGTGCTGTACGCCCGCCTGCGCGTACGCCAGAAGATCGCGCGCCGCGGCAACTTCAGTGGCCGCATACGCCAAGCGCTCGCAGTGCACCTGTTCGTCGTCGATGTTCTTGCCAGCGTCGGTGCGCTTCGCGGCCACCTCGAGCGCCTCGCGCACGAGCGCGTCGGTGGTTCCCAGCAGCTGCTGTACTGCGACCAAGTCGATGGGCCTTACGTCCCCTGCCATAGTTCGCTTCCTCTCTGGATGAGCCGACAGCTGAACGCTGATAGCTGATGGCGGTCTTCTACCATCCCGACCCTACCGAGACCAGGGTCGGCGCCATTAGAACGTTTGCGCACGCGGGCAGCGTGGCTTATGCGAGCTTCAAAATCGCGTCGCCGCTGTGGAGCGAGGTCGATCTTGGTCCACCAGCCGGGGCGCGACGATCTCGTCGCCTGGCACCGCGTCACGACTGGCGCGCTATTTCCTTGCCTTCGCCGCCGCCTTGATCGCTTTGGTGGCGTGCGCCGCGTCGGCGTCGCTATGGAAGCCGAAGATCGCGGAGAACTTGCGGCCGACGCTCTCAGCCATCAGAAAATGGATGTTGACCCCGGCGGCGGCGATGCTGCGTGCCATCGCCGATCCCAAACCAGGCCGATCGTCGCCCTCGACCAGCAGACACGCCGTTGGTGATGCGGCGAGGCCGGCGGCGCGCGCCGCGGCGGTAGCCTTCTTGCCCGAGACCGGGGATACCTCGATCGCGGCGCGGCCGCTGTCGCCCATGGCGTAACCCATCACCAGGCGCAGATTCGTGCCCGCGCCGGCGAGCGGTTCCAGGACGCCGGCGAGCACGCCCGGCTGGTTCGCAACCTCCGTGCGCCACAGCGTGACCTTCTTGACCGTGACAGCCATGACGTTCCTCCTTGCTGTGCGGATTGTACTCCCACCAAGTGAGGCTGAAAATACGCCAGCCGCGAGGGCTTATGTGTACCTTCTCCTCTGTTGCCTGGTCCGATACAGGCGCTCCGTGAAGCCGCCCTCGTTCTCGAATGCTTGCGCCTGGGCCGAGAGTTGGCCGTCGAGCAGCTAGCAGCAGAGGTTCAGGAGCGAGAGCGCCGCGTTGGCTACCAGCGCGGAGGAACTCACGGACTGACACGGACTTCCACGGACGGACACGGACAGCGTCTCGTCGTCCGTGTTCGCCCGTGCCCGTCTGTGTTCGTCCTCAACCCAGGCGCGCACTCCCTCCACCGTTGCGCAGCGTCTGGCCTTGAAGCGCACCAGCGCTTGGTGGTCCGGCGGCCACTCGGGCAGACCCCGCTGCCGCAGGAAGTCTTCGTAGTCGAGCCGCAACTCCTCCAGGCTGGCGCGCGCCACGTTGGTCAGTTTGAGTTCGGTCCTCTTCGACGTTCCAGATGCTTGGCTCCCCTCAGCGATATTCTGCACCCCGCTGCGTGCCGCCTGCACCATCTGGTCGTGCGTCCGACTCCGCCGGTCGACGTAGCGGTTGCAGAACCGCACGGTAACGTCATGGACCAACTGCGCTACCTGGAAGCTTTTCAGGTTTCGGTAGCCGCCGTGTTTCGGAATCAGTGGCCCATCGCTGCCCACGCTCCCTCCTGTATCCCGTGACAGTTCGTGTTCGTTTGTGGCTTCTTGCAATGACTATAGCGCACAATACACTACCATTCACAAGATGCACAACATACGGATGGTTCCCTTGGATAGCGACCGGATGCCCATTAGACTCCCTCCGCGCGCGGGCAGTCCGGCTTATTTGACCTTTTGTCTCTAAAAGGGTACGCGCCAGAGTCCAGTCCGTAAGAAGGAGCCTCCAGCCATGCGCTTCTACGAGTTCGAGTCGAAGCGGCTCTTCGGCAAGCACGGCATCCCGCTGCCGGCGGGATCGCAAGTGGCGCACACACCCGAAGACGCAGCGCGGATCACTGACGAGATCAACGGTCCCGTCGTCCTCAAATCGCAGGTGTTGACCGGCGGCCGCATGAAGGCAGGCGGCGTGCTCTTCGCGGAGACCCCAACCGAGGCCGCACATGCGGCGCAGAAGATTCTCGACCTGACGATCAACGGCCACACACCGCGGGGCGTTCTCGTCGAGGCGCGAGCGCCGGTGGCACAAGAGTACTACCTGGGCGTCACCTGGGACGGCGTGGCGCGCCTGCCAGTGATGATCTTCAGCGACATGGGCGGCATCGACATCGAGGAAGTCGCCGCAACGCATCCGGAGCACATCGGCAAACGTCACTTTTCCACCCTCCTGCCCTTCTCCGATTTCATGGCCAAGGAGTTGATTGCCTCGGTCGGTGTCGGAGGATCGGACCTGACACGCTTGACGCACATCGCCGCCAGCCTGGCGCGCATCTTCCACAGCTACGGACTGACCCTGGCCGAGATCAATCCGTTGGCCCGCCTGGAAGGTGGCCGCTTCGTCTGCCTCGACGGGCACGTCGACATGGAAGACGACGCGCGTGAAAGTCAGCGCGCCATCCTCAAGGAGATCGGCATCGATCCCGAGGAAAAGCGGCAGGCGCGCCCGCCGACGCAGTTCGAGATCAAAGGCGCGCAGGTTGACGCCGCCGATCCGCGCGGCGTCGCCGGCAACGTCGTCGAGTTCGACGGCGACCTCGGCCTGGTGATCGGCGCCGGCGGCGGCTCGCTGACGCTCTTCGACGCCATTCGCAAGCACGGCGGCAAGCCCGCCAACTACTGCGAGATCGGCGGCAACCCCAGCGTCACCAAGACCTGCGAGCTGACGAAGCTCATCTTGTCGAAGCCGGGCGTGAAGAAGATCGCCGTGATGATGAACGTCGTGTCCAACACCCGCGTCGACATCGTCGCCCGCGGCGTCATCAAGGGTGTCGTGGAATCCGGCTTCAAGCCTTCGGAGAAGATCGCCATCTTCCGCATCCCCGGTTCGTGGGAGACGGAAGGCTTCCAGATTCTCAAGCACTACGGCGTCGAGTACTGCGACCGCAGTGTGTCCATGTACGAAGCGGCGGGGCGCGCCGTCACCAAGATGAAGGGAGCCTGACGCGATGTCCATCCTGATCACCAAGGACACGACCTTCATCATCCAGGGCATCACCGGGCGCGAAGCGGTGAACATGAGCCGCGAGTGCCTCGACTACGGCTCGAAGATCGTCGGCGGCGTGACCCCCGGCCGTGGCGGGCGCGACGTCTACGGCATCCCCGTCTACGACACCGTGAAAGAAGTGACCAAGAAGACGCGCGTCGACGGTTCGGTCGTCGCCGTCCCGCCCGCCTTCACGCGCGACGCCGTCTTCGAGGCGCTCGAAGCCGGCGTCAAGATCATCGTCGTCGTTACGGAGCGCATCCCACGCTATGAAGTGGCGCAGATGGTTGAGCTGGCCAAGTTGCGCGGCGCGCGCATCATCGGGCCCAATTGTCTCGGTGTCCTCTCCCCCGACGAAGCGAAGATGGGCGGCCTGGGTGGCCGCGCGGTCGATGCGAGGAAGGCCTTCAAGAAGGGGCCGATCGGCGTCATGTCGCGTTCCGGCGGGATGACGACGGAGATGTGCAACACGCTCACTGCTGCCGGGCTCGGTCAATCGACCGCCGTCTCGATCGGCGGTGACGCGATCATCGGCTCAACGTACGCAGATCTGATGCCCCTGTACGAGGCCGACCCGGAGACCAAGGCGATCGTGATCTACTGCGAGCCGGGCGGCCGGATGGAAGCGGAGTTGGCCACCTACGTCGTCGAGAAACAGTCACGCCTGCCGATCGTCGCCTTCATGGCCGGACGCTTCATGGACGAGATGCCCGGCATGCGCTTCGGCCACGCCGGCACCATCGTCGAGGGAAAAGCGGATACCACCGCGGAGAAGATCGCCCGCCTCGAGGCCGCCGGCATCTCGATCGCCGAACGCATCGAGGACATTCCAGCATTGGTGAAGAATCGGCTCGGATTGAAGTAAGGCGCGTATCGCTTATGGCATATCGCTCATCGTCGGAACGACGACCTCGCGGTCCTGGCCATATGCGATAGGCCATATGCGATAAGCGAGGTTTCCATGGCTCTCTTCATCGACGTCGAAGTTACCCCGGCAGCCGCAAAGGACGCGGAGATTGTGAAGAAGCTGGTCGAGGTGTGTCCAGTGAACATCTTTGCCGCCGGCAGTAGCGGCGGCATCGACATCGTCGACAAGCACCTCGACGAATGCACGCTGTGCGAGCTGTGCTTGAATGCCGCACCACCGGGAACGGTCAGAGTGAAGAAGCTCTACGGCGAGAAGCAAGTGCTCGAGCGGCACGCGTGAGCCGCTGCACCTGTTCCCCCGGCCGGTACCTGGCGGAGCCACACGTTGCGGGCGCACCCGCTGGCTCCCGTTTCCACACGCTTGCAGATTGGCTAATCTGACAGTGAGGATCTTGGCGACTACGCCACGCGCGACGAAGGAGTACGACCGATGGGGGAAACCAATAGCAGAGCCGACCGCGACCTGTGGCGCAAGCTCGCCACCAAGGAGCGTAAGGGCGCTGATCCTGAGGGCTTGGTATGGCACACGCCCGAAGGGGTCGCAGTGCAGCCGCTGTACTCGGCAGCGGACATCGCGGACCTCGACTTCACCGATAGCATCCCAGGGGCCTTTCCCTTCCTGCGTGGCCCGCGCGCGACCATGTACGCCGGGCAGCCGTGGACCATCCGCCAGTACGCCGGCTTCTCCACCGCTGAAGAATCCAACGCCTTCTATCGGGCCAATCTCGCGGCCGGTCAGATGGGTCTGTCTGTTGCCTTCGACCTCGCCACACACCGCGGCTACGACAGCGATCATCCACGCGTCGTCGGCGACGTCGGCAAGGCAGGTGTTGCCATCGACTCGGTCGAGGACATGAAGACCCTTTTCGACGGCGTGCCGCTCGACGAGATGTCGGTGTCGATGACCATGAACGGCGCTGTGCTGCCCGTGCTCGCCAACTTCATCGTCGCCGGCGAGGAGCAGGGCGTGCCACGCGCCAAGCTCACGGGGACCATCCAGAACGACATCCTCAAAGAGTTCATGGTGCGCAACACCTACATCTATCCTCCGAAGCCATCGATGCGTATCGTCGCCGACATCATCGAGTACACCAGCAAGGGGATGCCGAAGTTCAACTCCATCTCCATCTCCGGCTACCACATGCAGGAAGCCGGGGCGACGTGCGATCTGGAGCTGGCGTTCACCATCGCCGACGGCCTGGAGTACGTGCGCGCCGCGCTGTCGAAGGGGCTCGACATCGACGCGTTCGCCGGACGGCTGTCGTTCTTCTTCGCCATCGGCATGAACTTCTACATGGAGGTGGCGAAGCTGCGCGCCGCTCGCCTCTTGTGGGCAACCTTGGTGAAGAAACACTTCAACCCCACGCAGCAGACGTCCCTGATGCTGCGCACGCACTGTCAGACCTCCGGCGCTAGCCTCACCGAGCAGGACCCCTTCAACAACATCATTCGCACCACCGTCGAAGCGATGGCTGCGGTCTTTGGCGGCACGCAGAGCTTGCACACCAACTCGTTTGACGAAGCCATTGCGCTGCCCACCGACGCATCGGCGCGCGTGGCGCGCAACACGCAGCTCATCTTGCAGCTCGAGACCGGCATCCCCAAGGTGGTCGACCCATGGGGCGGCTCGTACTTCATGGAGTCGTTGACGCACGCGCTGGCGCGCAAGGCGCTGAGCATCATCGAAGAAGTCGAGGCCATGGGCGGCATGACCAAGGCAATCGAAGCCGGCATGCCGAAGCTGCGCATCGAAGAGACCGCCGCGCGCCGCCAGGCGCGCATCGACCGCGGTGACGACGTCATCGTCGGCGTGAACAAGTTCCAGCTCGCCGAGGAACCCGAGATCGACACGCGCGAGATCGACAATACCGCCGTGCGCGAAGCGCAGGTCGCACGCCTGCAGCGCATCCGTGAGACGCGCGACGCTTCCAAGGTGCACGCCGCCCTCGAGGCGCTCACGCACGCGGCGACGACCGGCGAAGGTAACCTGTTGGCCCTGGCTGTCGAAGCCGCACGCGCCCGCGCCTCGGTCGGCGAGATCTCCGACGCGCTCGAAAAGGTCTGGGGCCGTTATCACGCGCAGATCCGCTCCATCTCCGGCGTCTACGGCGGCCAGTACGGCGACGACGCCGAGTGGCAGCGGTTGCACCAGGAAGTCGAGCGCTTTGCCACCGAGCACGGGCGCCGGCCGCGCATCCTGGTCGCGAAGATCGGACAAGACGGACACGACCGCGGGGCCAAAGTGATTGCAACTGCCTTCGCGGATCTGGGTTTTGATGTGGACGTGGGCACGCTCTTTCAAACGCCCGAGGAAGTCGCGCGCCAAGCAGTCGAAAACGACGTGCACGTCATCGGCGTGTCGACGCAATCAGGCGGACACAAGACACTCGTCCCACAGTTGATCAAGGAGCTGCAGCGACTCGGCGCCGCAGAAATCATCGTCACTGTCGGCGGCATCATTCCAGCGAAGGACTATGCCTTCCTCGAGAAGGCGGGCGTCAAGGCGATCTTCGGCCCTGGCACACAGATCCCCAAGGCGGCGCGGCGAGTGTTGACGCTGATCGGCGAAGCTGAGCAGAGCACCGCCAAGGCAGCGACCGCGTGACTACCGGCGACCTCCCCCTCGCCCCCTCCTCGCTAAGGGACTGTCGATTTTCTCCGAGGCAACCCCTCGATACGGCCCCTGAGAAGACGGGGCCTACTCGGGGCGAACGGATTTGCGGCTCTCCTTCCGCAGATCGGGAACCGTTCACCCCGAGTAGCCGCCCTCTTTTGGCGGCGTATCGAGGGGCGTGCGCGTTCATCGACAGTCCCGTAACGAGGGGGAAAGCCGTTGAGGCGTCGTGACGAAGCCTGCTGCCGATGCGGTTGAGCGCCTCGCCGCCGACGTGCGTGCCGGCGACCGGCGTGCGTTGGCGAAGGCCATTACCCTGGTCGAGAGCACGCGCGCTGATCACCTTGAGGCCGCGCAGCGCTTGCTCGAGTTGCTGCTGCCGCAGACCGGCCACGCCGCACGTCTCGGAATCAGCGGTGTCCCCGGCGTGGGTAAGAGCACGTTCATCGAAGCGTTCGGTCTCTACCTGATCAGCCTGGGCAAGCGCGTCGCGGTGCTCGCCGTCGATCCGTCCAGCGCGCGCTCAGGTGGCAGCATTCTCGGCGACAAGACGCGCATGCCGCGGCTGTCCGCGTCCCCCGAGGCTTTCATCCGCCCGAGCCCGTCGGGTGGATCGCTGGGCGGCGTCGCGCGGCGCACGCGCGAGGCGCTCTTGGTCTGCGAGGCGGCCGGCTACGATGTCGTCCTGGTCGAGACCGTCGGGGTCGGGCAGTCCGAGTATGCGGTGGCCTCGATGGTCGACTTCTTTCTCGTTCTCATGCTCGCCGGCGCCGGTGACGAGCTGCAAGGCATCAAGAAGGGCATCCTGGAACTCGCCGACGCCCTCGCCATCAACAAAGCCGACGGCGACAACCTCGCGCACGCGCAGCAAGCCGCGGCGCAGTACCGCAGCGCGTTGAACCTCTTTCGCCATGCAACGCCGAGCTGGGACCCGCCGGTTCTCACCGTCAGCGCACTCGAATCGAAGGGCATGGACCGGGTATGGGCAATCATCGAGGACTACCGCAGCCGCCTGGCAGCCTCGGGAGAGCTGGAGGCTAAGCGTCGCGAGCAACAGCAGCGGTGGTTCTGGAGTATGATCGACGACGGACTGAAAATGCACTTCCTTGGCCGCAAGGACGTGCAGCGCCAGCTGCCGACCATGGAGGCCGCGATCGCCGCCGGCAAGCTCACCCCCACTGAGGCGGCGCGCCGGCTGCTCGACCTCCTTGACGACCCCGCCGCGAGCCCCGCCCTGTCACCGCGGCGAAAGCACACGGCATGACATGCAGCCGTTTCCGAAGTGGGTTTGGGACATCCCCGAGTTCTTCAACATCGGTGTGGCGTGCACGGACGCGCACCTGGCGACAGCGGTCGCAGAGCGCGTCGCCGTGATCGTCGACGACGACGCTCTTGGCGTCCGCCAACTCACCTTCGCGGAGCTGGCAGCACGGACGAGTCGCTTCAGTCAATTTCTCCGGGATGTTGGCATCGCCGCGGGCGAGCGGGTGCTCATCCGGTTGCCCAACTGCATCGAGTATCCCACCGTCTTCCTCGGCGCGATGAAGCGCGGCGCCCTTCCGGTGCCCACGTCCATCCTGCTTACCGCTGAAGAGGTGCTCTACCTGGCGAAGGACTCCGGTGCGACGGCTCTGGTCACCGACCGCGCAACGTGGAACGCGCTGCACGACACGATAGAGAACCTTCGGCACGTGACGCATGTCGTTCTGATCGGCAGCGGTGAGCGCGTGCCGGCGAGGCATGTCAAGATCACAGATCTGGACGAGGCCCTCGCCAGTGTCGGCCGCTGCCAGGAACCCTACCGCACGCGCGCTGACGATCCCGCTTATCTCGTCTACACGTCCGGCACGACGGGGTATCCGAAGGGTGTGCTGCACGCTCATCGCGCGCTGCTGGGCCGTCAGCCGTCGTCGACGTACTGGTTCAACTTCCTACCTGAGGGCGATCGCGTCCTGCACTCGGGGAAATTCAACTGGACCTACGTGCTCGGCACCGGGCTCATGGACCCGCTCCACCGCGGGCACACGGCGATTGTGCACGAAGGCAGCAACGACGCGTCGATCTGGCCCGGTCTGATCGCCAAGCACGGCGCAACGACGTTCATCGGTGTCCCGACGCTCTATCGCCACATAATCCAACGCACGCAGTATGGGCGTGCCGACGTACCGACATTGCGCCATTGTATGTGCGCCGGCGAGCAACTCTCCGGCGAACTGCTGGCGGCGTGGCGCGAGCGCTTCGACCTCGACATCTACGAGGGCCTCGGCATGACCGAGTGCTCCTACTATCTGTGCGAGACGGTGTCGCAACCCATCCGCCCGGGCTCCGCCGGCTTCGCCCAGCCGGGACACGACGTAAAGCTGCTTGATCCGCAAACGTGGCGTGAGGTCGCCTGCGGCGAAGAAGGGATGATCTGCGTCCCGCGCACCGATCCGGCACTGATGCTGCGCTACTGGAACCAGCCCGAGGAGACGGCGGCGTGTTTCCACGGCGACTGGTTCCTCACCGGCGACTACGCGTGCCGCGACGACGCTGGGTACATCTGGTTCCTCGGCCGCAAGGACGACCTCATCAACAGCTTCGGCTACCGGGTCTCACCGCACGAGATCGAGCGCGTGCTGAAAGATCATCCCGACGTCGCCGACGTGGCAGCGGTTGGCGAGGAAGTTGTCAAGGACAAGGTGCTGGTCGCTGCCTACATCATTCCGCGCACTGACAGCGGGGTCAGCGCCGATGCAGTGGTGGCCTACGCGCGCGAACGCCTGGCCTCGTACAAGGTGCCGAAGATCGTGTACCTCGTCGACGACTTCCCGCGCACGCGCAACGGAAAGATTTTGCGGCGGGCCCTGACGCCAGCCCAAGCGCGAGCGCGGTCGGCGACGTGACTTGTGCGAGGCAGAGCCTCGCAGCGCCACGGGCGTCCTCGGTGGCACGCCAGCCGAGGCACAGCCTCGGCCCGAAGGTCGAAGCAAGGCAGGCTATTCCCGAACCTTGAGGTGCGGGGTTGTGCCCGCGCAAGGCGCTGCCTCAGGGACGCGGGGTTGCGCCGCGAGGCTCTGCCTCGCTGAGCGGTCACTCCGTCCGCTACGCTCACTTGCCGTCAGCCCAGACGCTTGACCAGAGCCTCGCGCTGGCGGCTGATCTCGCCCGGCAGCCGCGTGCCGAACTTGCCGAAGAACTCGCCGATGTTGTCGGCATCGGCGCGCCAGTCGTCCTTCGAGACCGACAGCAGCTCGTTCATGGTCGCGGCGTCAACGTCGAGCCCGCTGGTATCGATCGCCCCTTTGGCCGGCAGGCAGCCGATCGCCGACTCGACCGCCCCACCCGTGCCTTCGCAGCGCTCGACGATCCAGCGCAGGGCGCGCAAGTTCTCACCAAAGCCTGGCCAAATGAACTTGCCCTCGGTGTTTTGGCGGAACCAGTTGACGTGGAAGATCTTCGGCGGGCGCTTGACCACCGAGGCCATGTGCAACCAGTGGCCCCAGTAGTCGGCCATGTTGTAGCCACAGAAGGGGAGCATGGCCATCGGGTCGCGGCGCACGACGCCGACGGCGCCGCTCTGCGCGGCAGTCGTCTCCGACGCCACCGAGGCGCCGACGAAGACGCCGTGGTTCCAGTCGAAGGCCTCGAACACCAGCGGCGCGGTGCGCGCCCGGCGGCCGCCGAAGATGAAGGCTGATATCGGCACACCCTGCGGATCGTTGAACTTGGGGGAGATGCTGGGGCACTGGATGGCCGGCGCCGTGAAGCGCGAGTTCGGATGCGCCGCCTTTTCCGCAGAGCCCTTGCGCCACGGATTGCCGCGCCAGTCGGTGAGGCGCTGCGGCACCTCCCCGTCGATACCTTCCCACCACGGACAGTTGTCCTCGGTGACCGCCACGTTGGTGAAGATCGAGTTCTTGCGCACGGTGGCCATGGCGTTTTGGTTCGTCTTCGATGACGTCCCCGGCGCCACCCCAAAGAAGCCCGCCTCCGGATTGATCGCCCACAGGCGGCCGTCCGGACCGGGGTGCAGCCACGCGATGTCGTCTCCGAGGGTCCACACTTTCCAACCCTTCTCTGCAGACGGTGGGACCAACATCGCCAGATTGGTCTTGCCGCACGCACTCGGGAACGCCGCGGCCACGTAGTAGATCTCGCCCTGCGGATTTTCCAAACCCAGAATGAGCATGTGCTCAGCCAACCAGTTTTGCTCACGCGCCTGAACGCTGGCAATGCGCAGCGCGAAGCACTTCTTGCCGAGCAAGGCGTTGCCGCCGTAGCCGGAGCCGATGCTCCAGATGACCTTCTCTTCCGGAAAGTGCAGGATGAAGCGGCGCTCCGGGCTGAGGTCACCGAGCGAATGCAGCCCTTTGACAAAGTCGGCGCTGCCGTTGAGCTGCCGCATGGCTTGCTCGCCCATGCGCGTCATGATGCGCATGCTGACGACGACGTACGGGCTATCGGTGATCTCGACACCGATCTTGCCGAACGGTGAGCCGGCCGGTCCCATCAGATATGGGATCACGTACATCGTGCGGCCCTGCATACACCCGCGGTACAGGGCGCCGACCCTCTCCTTGGCCTCGCGCGGGTCCATCCAGTTGCTGGTCGGACCCGTATCGTCCTTCTGGCGCGAGCAAATGAAGGTCAGATGCTCGGTGCGCGCCACGTCGCTGGGATCGCTGCGGTGCAAGTAGCAGCCGGGGTATTTCTCCTGGTTCAGCGAGATCAGGGTGCCGCTCGCCAGCATCTCCCGAATCAAGCGTTCGCTCTCCGCCTCCGATCCATCGCACCAGGAGACGCTCTTCGGACGCGTGATCGCGGCCACCTCGTCGACCCACTGCTCAAGCGGTGTTGGCATACGTTCCTTCTAGCCGCCCCGGATGCAAATCGTCAATCCTAGTCGGCCTAATGTGCCGGCAAGCCGGCCTAACGGATCACGCCGGCCGGGCCACGCACCGATTGACCAACGTCCCGATGTGCTCGATGGTGCTCACGATCTCCTCGCCAACTTTCAGGTAGCGGCGCGGGTCACGTGTCGAGCCCACGCCACTCGGCGTACCGGTGAAGATCAGGTCGCCAGGCTCCAGCGTGCACATACCGGAGAGGAAGGTGATCAGCTCGGCGACCGAGAAGATCAAGTCGCTCGTACGCGCATCCTGCATGCGCTCGCCGGCGACATCGCAGGTCAGGGCGAGATCATTGGGATCCGGAAATGCATCGATGGATACGAGCGCCGGCCCGATGGGACCGAAGGTGTCGATCGATTTCCCCATCGAGAACTGCGGCGGCTTGTCGCTGAACTGAATGCGCCGATCGGAGATGTCCTGGCCGACGCAGTAGCCGGCGACGTAGTCGAACGCTGCAGCCTGCGGGATGCGCCGGCCGCGCCGGCTGATCACCACGACCAACTCGACCTCCCAGTCGACGAAGTCGGACGACAACTCCACGGCGGCGCGCGGACCGACGAGGCAGTTCGGGAACTTCGTGAACACCACCGGCGTCTGCGGGATGTCCAGGCCGGCTTCCTTCGCGTGCTCACGGTAGTTCATGCCGATGGCGAAGACCTTTGCCGGCCGCGGCACGGGGGGCCCGAGGTCGGCTTCGTTGAGCGCGGCGGTCGTATCGGACTCACAGACTCCCCGCGCCCAGGCGGCAAAGTCGCTCCACTCCCGAACGGCCCCCATGGGATCGGAGGAGAACCTCCCCTTTGACGTCCGCTCGACGTCAGCGACGCGCCCGCCGATCAGCAGGCTCGCCCGCCCATTCACGTTCGCCAGTCGTACGCTCATAACACCCTCCTTCAGGGTGGCAGCATCAGCGTCAGAGTCCATACACCTTCGCCAGCTCCGCATCCTTCGCCGCAAGCAGCTTCGCCAGGTTCACCATCACCTTGCACTGCTTCCAGGTGGCGTCGTCCTGCATCTTGCCGTCGAGCATCAACACGCCGCGGCCATCGGGCATGGCTTCGAGTACCCGTTTGGCGAACGCCACCTCCTCGGGCGGCGGACTGAACACTTTCTTGGCGATGGCGATCTGACTCGGATGTAACGACCATGCGCCCACACAGCCGAGCAGGAACGCGGCGCGGAACTGGTCCTCGCATCCCTGCGGATCAGAGATGTCGCCGAACGGGCCGTAGAACGGCAGCGCGCCGGTCGACGTGCAGGCGTCGACCATGCGCG
>Ga0335082_10001007_pt1 | contig 29873 bp, 23 predicted proteins | sample Lox_Sample_41_FD_206718 | JGI IMG/M metagenome (GOLD analysis project Ga0335082, IMG submission 206718) | Soil microbial communities from Loxahatchee National Wildlife Refuge, Florida, United States - Lox_Sample_4.1 | ecosystem: Environmental > Terrestrial > Soil > Wetlands | place: USA... | reverse complement strand
CGCATCGTCGCGGAGCGTGCTCACGACGTCCGGTTTCTGCTGGGAGATGTTCTTCTGCTCGTGGGGATCCTGGTCGAGGTCGTAGAGCTCGACGTGATCGGGCTCCTTTGGATCGTAGAAGAGGCGATGCGGGCCATCCGTGACGGCGACCAGCGGGCGCGGTTCCTGGTGGGGCTGTCCCCAGCTCCGGTCCAGTTGCGCAAAGCTCGTCCGCTGCTCCGTCGCAGTCTCACCGCGGCCGGCCCCCAGGATCGCGTCGACCCGGGAGCGCCCGTCCACGCCCCGGGGAGACTCCATTCCGATCAGGTCGAAGATCGTCGGCCAGACATCCACGTTCTCGGTTCGACTCTCGACGACGACGGGCGATTCCAGCCGGAAGGGCAGGCCTACGATCCACGGGATGCGCGTCACCTCGGTGTAGAGGTCCTTGGCATGACCCTCGAAACCGTGTTCCCCGAAGGCCTCGCCGTGGTCGGCCACCAGGATGATCAGCGTCTTGTCCCTCAGCTTCTCCTGCTCGAGCGCGTCGATGATCGAGCCGATGTGATGGTCCGTGCGGAGCACCGCGCTGTCGTAGATGTCGGAGTAGGTGGTGCCGAAGATCGCCGTCTCCTCGTCGTAGACATACTGATGCACGTCCATCAGGTGCAGGTAGAGGAAGAAACGTTGATCGCCGTAGGTCCGTAGGAACTCGATCGCAGACAGCACGAGCTCGTGGTCCGAGCCGTCGCTCTCGAGCGAGGGATTCTCGCGGCGCACCGACGGTGGGATCGGGATCGGACGGGGATTGTGATACGAGTCGAACCCCTGGGCGAAGCCGAAATTCGGAGCGACCCAGCCGTTGCGCCAGATCGCGGCGGTCCGGAAGCCGGCCGCCTTCAAGGTCTCCGCCGGCATCTGGGCGTCGGGAGACACCGCGTCGTCGAAGCGGAGCACCCCGTTCCGCACCGGGTACAGACTGGTCCACAACGAGGCCATGGACGATTTGGTCCACGAAGACTGGGAGTAGTGGTTCGCAAACCGAATGCCGCTCCGAGCCAGCGACGAGAGCGCGGGACTGGTGTCGCGTTCGTAGCCGTAGGCCCCGAGTCTGCCCGCGCGCAGGGTATCCACGACGATGAAGAGGATGTTCAGGTCCTGCCGATCGCGCAGACTCGAGATGTCGGCCAGCGTGCCGAGCGGGCGCGAGTCGACTTCCCGCTGCTTGATCGAGGCGAACAGGTAGCCGGCGATCATGGCGACGCCGATGGCGACGTAGACCCAGCGCGGCATCGAGAACGGCTTCGACATCGGGGCGTCAATACTCTCCCACGCCGCGCCAGCTCACTCGCACGCCGAAGCTCGCACCGGCCACGGTCGAATCGACCTTCGCCGAGAAGGATGCAGTGTCGCTTCCGCTCTGGCCGGAGAAGTCGACCGAGTGATCTCCGAGGTACCAGTAGCCGAAGCCTTCCCCGAAGAGGTTCCAGGCGAGCGGACCCAGCTGCGCGACCTCCACCTCGAGGCCCAGACGCGGGCCGACGGCGTTCAGCGTCTGGTCCTTGTCGGCGTTGATCTGCTGGACCGCATAGGTGTTCTTCACGCAGCGGCGCTGGCCGCCGACCAACGTGATATTGCACGTCACGTTGCTGAGGATTCCGGTGTACCGGACATCCTGCTGGTAGTAGTCGATCGAGGGCTTGATCCGCAGCTGGAAGCCCGCGATCGGCACGACGAAGGAGGTTCCGAGCCCCGCGTACCAACCGTTCCGGATATGCAGATCGACCTCGCTTCCCTGCCCGTCGACGAGCTCGGGCGGCGGATCGGTCGGCGTGGTCGACGTCTGGAACACGATTTCACCGGGACTGCCCTCCTGCACCACGAAGCGCTCGTCTTCGATGGCCAGCCATCCCCACTGCCATCCCACGTGTGCGAACAGACGCGGTCGGCCGGGCAGCGTGGCGAGCGCAGGGCTCAGGATCTCGCCGCTCAGGGTGGGATTGGCGGAGAGGAAGTTGCGGTCGTCGGGGAACACGCCGCGCAGATCGCTCGCCACAGTGGCCGACGCGTCGAGGGTCTGGATGTCCGCGCCGATGGCGAGCGACGGAATCCATCCAGCGAGCTCCTCGGGGCCTTTCGCGCGCGCCGGCTCGGCTTCGGGCGCGTCGTCGCTTCGCTCGCCGCCAGTCGTCGGATATGCGTCGTTCTCGTGCGCGGGGCCGTCGGCGCGAATCGCGCGCGCATTCAGCAGCAAGCACGACAGCGCTGCGAGTGCCAGCGCGCGCAGCGCGGTGCGCATCCTCCGGCCAGCGATCCATCTCGATTCCACTGCGTCCCTCCTGAATCCGCGCAGCACGGCTTCGGCGCTTCTGCTACCGCGGAGAGCTGTTGTCGCCTGCGAGGCGAGTGAGCTCTGCGCGCGCCTGCTCGGCCTCGGGGAAGGCGCCTCCCGCGAGCGATCGCTCCAGCGCGGCCCGTGCTCCGGCCCGATCGCCCGTCGCCGCGAGCGCGCGCCCGAGGCAGTACTGCGCCGCGGGCCGCTCCTGATCCTCCTTGCTCATCCGGCCTAGCGTCTCGACCGCTCCGCGCGCGTCGCCGAGCTCGGTCTGGACGCACGCGAGGGTCTCGGAGCCGGGCGCCCCCGCCCCGAAGCTGATGGCCCGCTGCGCCATCTCCTGCGCGCCCTTCAGGTCTCCTGCGCGCATTCTCAGCTCCGCGAGCGCGAGCGCCGCTTCGCCGCTGTGCGGATGCGCTCGCAGATACCGCTCCAGGCGTCCCGTCAGCTCGGCCGGATCGAGCCCGGAAGCCCGCGCGAGCCGGAACGCCGACCAGCCGGGCGCCGGATCCGTCGCATCGCTCGCTGCCGCCTTGTCGTAGTACTCGATCGCAAGAGCGGTCTGGCCGCGCTTCTCGGCCAGCACGGCGAGCTGTTGGAGCGCCGCCGAGGAGCCAGGATCGAGCTGGAGCGCGCGCTGGAGCGCGGCCTCGGCTGCATCGAGCGAGCCGTCGTGAATCAGGATCCGCCCTCGCAACGCCTGGAAGCCTGCGTGGTCCGGGTGAGCCTGGATCGCTGCATCGACGTGTTGGAGCGCGTCCGCCGACCGGCCGAGTGCCAGCTTCGAATCGACGTAGACCTGCAGTACGGGTTCGTTGGCGGGATCGCTCAGATCGAGCGGCGTGTTCTTCAGCCACTCCAGCGCGGCGCTCGGCCCGCGGGCGTCAGTGCTCAGCTTCATCGCCTCGGCGGTCGCCAGCGGCAGACCTCCCCACAGATCGGCGAGGTGGTTGAGACCCTCGCGCACGGCCGCATCCTGCTTCGCCTCGCCGGCGATACGTACCTGCATCAACCAGAGCGAGCTTTCGTAAGGGAGCTCGACCAGCGAAGAGCGCACGACCTCGAGCCCAACGCGGAACTCACCTCGAGCGGCGTGAAGCTCGGCGAGCGCCACGGCCGCATCGGCGCTCTTCTCGCGAACGGCTTCCCGGTAGTGCGAAGCCGCGGTCGTGAAATCGCCCAGCTGCTCCGCGGCCCGACCCGCCAGCTCGCGCGCGGAGGCATTGTTGGGCCAGAGCTGGATGCCCGCCTCGAGCTCCTGAAGGGCCCCGGCCGGATCCCCGTCGGCGAAGTGTAGACGTCCGAGCAGGAGGTGCCGATAGACAGGCAGCTTCACCTTCTCGGCGACCTCCTGTGCGCGGGCGCGGTCCCCCATCTGGATGAGCACGTCGGCGTAGCCGAAGAGCACCATCTCCGGAACTTCTTGCATCAAGCCCATCGCCTGCTCGAGGGCGCGTCGGGCCGACGCATAGTCGCGTTGCTCGCTGTAGTAGTCGGCGAGCGCGCCGAAGGACCGAGGGGACGGATACTTCTGGGTCCCTTCGACGAGAAGCGCTTCCGCGTCCTTCGGCCGACCCATCGCGCGATAGCGCGTGGCCAGCGATGTCCGGAAATTGACCTCCTCCGGCGCCGCCGCGACGGCCGCCTCGAGTACCTCGGTGACGCGCGCGCCGTCCTTTACGTCCGAGTAGTACGCAATCGCTGCGTCGACGACCGTCGGGTCGGCAGGGTGCTCCGCCACGCATCGCTTCCATTGTTCCGCGCCCTTGCGCCGATTTCCGCGCTCGTGCTCGAACGTGGCTTTCACGATGCACAGATTTCCGACCAGAGCGGGATCCGGAGTTTCCACAGTGAGAATCCTGTCCTCGATCTTCGCGATCTCGACATCGACGTCGTCGAGCTTGCCGAGGCGCAGCAAGGCGATCAGGCGCTCGACGCGAGGCTCGAGATCGTCGGGCTGCGCCTCGATCAGTCGATCGAGATCCTCGAGAGCATGGCTTTCCTGCATCGCTTGGAGGTACGCCTGCGCGCGCAGCCCGCGCGCTTCGAGGTTTCCAGGGTCCCGCTCGAGGATTCGGCTCGCAGACTCGATCGCGTCGTTTTCGCTGCCATTCTGGAGTTCGGCACTCACCAACAGCAGCCCTGCCTCCGCACCGAACTCCGGAGATTGCGCCGCGCGTTGCAGCGGCCAGACCGCGCTGGCGAACTCTCCGACACGCAGCAGCGACTCTCCATACAATCGATTGAGCCGCGGATCGGTCGGGTTCTCCTTCAACAGGGCACGCAACGGTTCGATCGTCTCGGCGAATTGGCCCTTGCGTTGGAGCTCGAGCACCGCGTCGATCTTGTCGTCGCGGGAGGTACAGCCCGACGCGACCGACACGACGCAGAACAGGGTCGATACGAGGGTCGACCCGCTTCGTCTCCACCCCCCGACGTGGGCCGCATTCGCGCGCGTCCGCATTTCGATTCCCCGCTCAGAACGTGTACGAGACGCTCAATCCGTAGAAACGCGGCGTTCCGATCACGTACCAGAGGCTCGCGAAGCTCTGTGATACGTCGAAGGCGTCGACGATGTACGCCTCGTTCGTGAGGTTCCGCACCCAGCCCGCCACCTCGATCTTCTCGTCCGGCGTGCGAAAGGCGAGCCGAGCGTTGAGGATCCAGAGATCGTCCTGACCGATCGTGCCCTTGGGGAAGTCGCCGAGGATCCCCTGTCCCAGGTTGGGGTCGTAGTAGACCTTGCTCTTGAAGGACCAATCGAAGCGCGGCACCAGGTAGCCGAACCGCCCGATCGGCAACTTCGGCTCCACGTAACCACTCCACGCAAACTCGGGAGAGTTGAGCAGCCGGTTTCCGGAGTAGTTGGTCGTTTTGGTGATGGTCCCCTGCGGATTGGCAGGGTCCGCGAGCTCGAGCTGGTTGGTGAAGTCGAGATACTCGCTCTCGAGCAGACCGAAAGAGCTGAATACCTGGAGCCATTCCGAAGGAGTGAAGCGAGTCTCGAGCTCCATGCCGTAGATGACCGAATCGTTCGCGTTGATCAGCTCGGGAGTCGGGAGCGATCCGCGTCCGGTCGAGAGCTGGAAGACCTGTTGGTTGTTGTACCGCGTGTAGAAGAGCGCCCAGTTCATGAGCAGCCGCTGATCCCACCAGTACGACTTGAGACCGAGCTCGAACGAATCCGTCGACTCCGGATTGACGGGTTTGATCGACGCGAGGTCCGACGACAGCACGGCCGCGCCGTTGAACTGGCCCGACTTGAACCCGCGCGCGTATTTCAGATACAGCGTGACGTCGTCGAGCGGGCTGTAATTGAACGAGAGATCGGCGCCGGGCCCGGTCCATGCCTTCGCTTCGTCCCCGGCTCCCACGGGTGTCGGGCCGAGCACGCTGCTGATCTTGAAATCCTTCTTGTCCCAGTTGTAGCGAGCGCCTCCCTCGACCCAGAAGTGATCACTGAAGTAGTAGGAACCAATTCCATAGAAGGCATAGGCTCGATCGCTCTGGTCGATGGTCTGGTCGAGCAACGTGTTCTGAGTGAACTGGAACGTGTTGGCGACGTCGAGCTTCTCGTAGAGGCCCCACACTCCCGCCTCGAGAGTCAGGTCGTTACCGGGGTCCCATTTGATTCGGAAGTCCTGGGTCGCCTGCCAGGCCTTGTTGCCCCAATCGATCTGGAGCAACACGAAAGGGTTGGCGTCCTCGTTGCCCTGGGTGTTGCGTTTGTTCTTCGCGTACCCCGTGATCGACTTCAGCTCGAAATTGCCGAGGTCCCAGGTCCCCGTCAGGATCGAACCGAAGAGGTCGACGTCTTCGTGGCCCGTCCGGTTGTAGTCGCCCGCATAGGGATCTCCGTCGAGCGGGCTCTTGGCGGTGGGCTGCCGCAGGGTCGGGGTGACCAGGCGCGAGGGGAGATCGGCGTCCCAGTAGTTGTTGCGGTCACGCGTCTCGGGGAAGCCGGACAGAGGGTTGGTGCCGAGCTTCTGGAACTGGAGAGCGCCACTGCGGTTGAGCCCCCCGTAGACGTTGAGGGTCCAGTCCATGTCCGACATCGGCTGCAGCCGGATGATCCCACGGGCTGCCCAGTTGTCCATGTCGTTCACCCAATGGTCCACGCCCGTGATCGGTCTCGTGGCAATGTTGTTGCAGAAGAAGGTGTTCGGGCCCGGAGCCGGCGGGGTCGGAGCGAATGCGTAGCGGCCCTCGGCGCAGCGGTTCTCCGTGATTCCGTCGCGCTGGTTCAGGCGAAAGGCCACACGGGCGGAGAGGACCTCGTCGACCAACGGAACGCCGATCGCTCCTCCCAGCGTGTAGTAGTCGTAGTTGCCGTACTCCATCGTGAGATCCGCCTCGTAGTCGTCGGTCGGCTTCTTCGCGGTCACCAGGATCGCGCCGGCCGATGCGTTGCGCGCATAGCGCGTTCCCTGCGGACCTCGTAACACGTCGACATTCTCGAGATCGAAGAGCTGGAACAACTGACCCGAGGGCGAGTTCATGTACATGCCGTCGTTCCAGACGGCCACCGCGCTGGAAGAGTTCGCGAAGTAGTCCTTCAGGCCGACGCCGCGGATGAAGAGAGTCGGATTCGAAGCCGCGAACGCGCTCTTGATCTCGAGATTGGGGGTGAACTTCGAGAGGCCCGTGAGGTCGGTGGTGCCCTGAGACATCAGGTCCTCCATGGTGAAGATCGCGCTCGACTGCGAGATGTCCTGCGACACCTGCGCCGCGTTCTGCCCGAATATCACGATCTCCTCGACGCCAGCCGGTGTCGGCTCGACGCGCCCCGGTGTCGCGGCGGCACCCGTCTCGTCCGCCGCTTCGTGGTCCGGGCTCGCCTGCTGCGGTTGCCCGGCTGTCGCGGGACCGGTCTTCTCGGTCGCCGGGTCGGGCTGCGCGGGGTGTGTCTCCACCGGCTGCCCGGCGCGCGATTCGGCCTCGTCGTCAGGGGGTTGCTGAGCGTGTGCCGGGATCACGGTCAACAGCGGCAGCAGCCCGATCCATTGCGCCCAGCCGGTCCGGCGACGAGCCCCTGATCGTCTGGATCTGGTCGTGGTCGCCGCATTCACCGGGGAGTCTGTCCCAGATCGCCCAGCCGCAACCCTTCCGCGGCGTTCGATCCGTCTTGATTCTCGGATGTTTCGATTATGTCAATCTATCAGGTATGAAAAGATCAGTCACGTAATTAATGAGCTAGATCAATTCGATATTCAGTCTTTATGAACCCTGAAATACACCTCTTTCGATTCCCACACGACGGCCCCAGAGTCCCCCGAGCGGCCGAACCGCTCACGGTTCCGCAGCGTCCGGCACCCCCTTGCCTCCGCCGGCAAATCCCGCCGCCCTCCTCGAGGCGGGCATCCGCGCGTTCGGACCGGGCTCCAGTCCGTCGCTGGGTGTCTGCCCGAGGCCGGGCGGGCGACGCAGCGGCCCGCGAGGAGTCTCGATGGCCGTCACCATCTCCGCCGGCAGATTGGCCTCCGCGAGCCACAGGCGCGCTGCCTCGGGATCGCGCCGGTACCAGTCGCGTCCGACCTCGGTGATCGCTTCGCCGCGCAGCTTCTCGTCGTGGATGCGCTGCGCCCAGACCAACGCCTCCTGAGGCGCCTTGATGCGAAGGTTGCGAGCGTAGGCGCCGAGAGCCGGATCGAGCACGGGGCCGGGCGTCGACTCGCGGAGCCACTCACCGGCCTTCTGTGGGTCGCGCTGCAGCCAATCACTGAATGCGAAGCCGACGGCCTGGAAGCGTTCGTCGTCGTCGGGTCTCGCGAGCAGCCAGTTGAACGCCGCCTTCGGATCGGACTCGGCCCACTGAGTCGCCACGATGCGCGTCACGCCATCCGTATACGGGGTGCCGTAATGCTTCTCGAGCCAGGCAGCCGCAGCCTGCGGATCGACCTGCGCGAGCATGCGAGACGCCTTTCGAAAGGCGACCAGCCGGTAGTTCTGCGGCGCGTCCTCGCGGACGGACTCGGCCCAGTCGATCAGCGCCTGCGGCCCACCAGCCTTCAAACGCTCCTGTGCGATCACGGTAGTCAGGCCCTGACGGATCGCGCTCTGCTGCGGCAGGGACGCGACGTAGTCCGTAGCCGACCGGAACTCGACCGTCTTCGCCCATCCCTCGACGAGCTTCCGCTCGACCATCTCCTGGAGCGCCCCATCTCCATCGGGAATCGTGCTAACCGCTTGAACCGCCGACGCTGGATCGCGCAGCGCCCAGTCGTATGTGATCTCGGATAACACGATGCGCCGCGCCGCACGCTGGGGCCATTCATCGCGTACACGAGCAAAAGCCCCCGGCGCGTCCATTCGCGCCCACGAGCTCGATACCATCCGGAGCTCGGGCTCGTCGATCAGATCCCGGTTCGCTTCGAGCGCGTCGATCGCCCCGGGGAGATTCTCGGGTGTCAGAATGCCGAGCAGCTGGCCGAGTTGCTCGACACGCAGCCGCGAGTCGGGCTCGCGAAGAGCTACGTCGAGCGCCCGCTGCATACCGCTTCGCGAGCGTCCGGGCGATAGCAGTTGCTTCCATGTCGAGCCGAGCACGAAGGCAAGGACGAGACCCGCCACCCACAGAGCCACAGTCCAGTGACGCATCGGGATGATCGACCCTCTCTCGACCCGCGCGGATTCCGCGCTCACGGCTCGACCGCGCTGGAACCGGAAGCGCTCGTCTCGCGTGAGGCGACTTCAGCGGATGCCTGCTTGCGATCCAGGAACCGAAAGATCACCACGTGTTCCAACGGCTCGCTGGATGCCTCCGCGACGTCGAACGACCCGCGCGCGACGGACTCGATGGCCCAGCTCGCGAGCAACGGATGCGCCTCGTTCACCACCCGGATCTGCTCCGCTCTGCCGGACGCGTCGACGCGGTATTGCACGCGCACATCTCCGGTGATTCCCGCAACGCGCGCCTCGGTCGAATAGCGAGCGTGGGGCAACGTCGTCTCGACGCGAGGCGCTCGCTCCAGCGAAGGCGAGCCCCACGCGGTCTCGTCCATCCCTTCGGCGGGAAGCGACTGGGCGATCCGCGAATCGCCCAGGAAGTCGCGGATGAAGCGATAGTGCGCGCGCGCTTCCCGTGCGCGGCCGGTCTGCTCCAGGCAGTGTCCCTTCAAGAGCGTAGACTCCGCCGCGAAGCGGCGCGTCAGCGTTCTCGAGTTCTGCGCACGTTCGATCGAGACCAGCGCATCCTCGCAGCGGTTCGACTGGGCGAGCTCGACGGCGTGACTCCACGACTGGGCGTGCTCGAACCGCTGGATCCTCTCCCAGAGCCCCGCGCACGCGACTTGCCACGGAATGCAGAGCAGCAGACCGAGCGCAGCGATCAGGCGGCAACTCCCCCTCGATCCAGGCGGGCGCGGGCAGACCATCGGGAGTAGCTCCGTTCGCGGCATCCGTGCTGGAGGGGCTTCCGAGCGATACAGCTGTTGACACACTACCAGAACTTTGCAGAGAATCGTAAGGATTCGTTGAACCTGTATCGAATTCGTGCTCTCCGAGACCGTCGAATCGGTCCAGACACGCGCGCCGAAGGAAAGACACCCCCCCCGATGCTCAAGCCGGTTCCGGGTGCAGAGGATCGCTTCTACTTCGAAGGATGGGAGCGACGGCAACTGCTGGTTCAGCGCTGTCGGGCTTGTGGCCAGCTCCGGCATCCGCCGAGACCCTGGTGCCCCTCCTGCCGAGATCCACTCTGGGACCCGCTGGAGGTCTCGGGGCTCGGTGAGGTGTACAGCTTCGTGATTCCCCGCAAACCCTCTCCGGCGGCCATGCTGCCGTTTCCGATCGTCGCATTGGTAGCCCTGACGGAGGGAGTCCGGATGGTGGCCAACCTCGTCGGCATCGAACCCGAAGACGTGCGCATCGGTCTGCGCGTGCAGCTCGAGTTCGCCGAAACCGGAGACGGCTTCCTCCTTCCCCTCTTCCGTCCTCAGGTCGAGCCCACGAGCCCATAGACGGCATCAGTCCGCGCTCAGGATGACACCGCTCGACGGCAGGCCCGGGCCGCCCGTCACGAGTACGTGCTCGACATCCGGAATCTGGTTGGCTGCGCCGCCCCGGATCTGCCGGACGGCTTCGCAGACTCCGTTCAGACCGTGTACGTACCCCTCGCCGAGTTGACCTCCATTGGGATTGACGGGGAGGGATCCCTCGCGCGAGATCTGGCCGTCTGCCACGAAGTGCGCACCCTCGCCGGGCTTGCAGAACGAGAACGCCTCGAGCTGGAGGATCACGTACGGGCTGAAGTGGTCGTACAGGATCGCCACGTCGATCTCGTCCGGAGACAATCCCGACTGCTTCCAGAGATTCTTTGCGACGATCGCGGACTCCGGGAGCCTTCCGATCACCGGACGATAGAAGTCGGACGCGATTTCGGGCTCGCCAACCAGACCGCACGAGCTCGCCAGGATGCGCACCGGGCGATCGGCGAGGCTCCTCGCGAGTTCGCCTCCGGTGACGATGCAGGCGACCGCACCGTCGGTCTCGAGGCAGCAGTCGAGCACGCGCAGCACGGGCTCCGCGACCCAGGCGGAGCTCTGGTGGTCTTCGATCGTGATCGGGCGCTGGTAGAAGCAGGCGCTGGGATTGGTGGCTGCATATCCGCGCGCCGCGACGCTGATTGGTGCGAAGTCCTCGTTGCGCAGACCGTACTCGTGCATGTAGCGATGCACCGCGAGCGCAAAGCGGTGGCCGGGCACGAGCAGTCCCTGCGGCGCGGAGTAGGGGAAATAGGCGGCGGGCGAATCCGTCGTCGGCTGGCCGTAGCGGGTCTTGCTGCGCCCATTGAGTCCGCGGTAGACGACGACGGCCTCCGCGGAGCCCGACTGCACGGCCAGCGCCGCCTGCTGCAAGGTCGCGCACGCACCACCGCCTCCGTACGACGTCTGTGCGAAGAAGCGCACCTCGTCGAGACCGAGCGCGTAGGCGAGCCGCAGCGGGTCACTCGAGTCGTTCTGATAGGTGACGAGGGCGTCGATCGCGTCGACGCTCAGGTTGGCATCCGCGAGCGCAGCGCGCGTCGCTTCGAGGGTGAGCTGGAGCTCGCTCCGCTGCGAGCAGGTCGAGAACTCGGTCGCCCCGATGCCGACGATGAATGCTTCGCCGCGGCGGATCATTCGCCCGAATCCATCCCTCTATCCGACCGGCCAGGACACCGTCTTCGTCTGCCGAAATTCGTCGAGTCCCTGATCGCCGTTCTCGCGGCCCAGTCCGCTCTGCTTGTAGCCGCCGAACGGCGCGTAGGGGATCGGGCTCATCCCGGCGTGCCCTCCGTTGATCGTGATCGAACCGGTCCTCAGCTGCTGCGCAACCGAGTACGCACGCGCTGAATTCCGGGACCAGACAGCGCCTCCGAGTCCGTAGCGCGAGTCGTTCGCGAGGCGGACCGCCTCCGCATCGCTCTCGAACGGAATCATCACGCCGACCGGCCCGAAGATCTCGTCCTGCGCGATCTTCATTCGGTTCGCGACGTCCACGAAGAGTGTCGGCTCGAAGAAGAAGCCGCGCTCGAGACCCCTCGGTCGCGCTCCGCCGTATAGGACCCGAGCGCCCTCTTCGACGCCGAGCCGCACATAACGCTCGACCCGCGCACGCGCTTCCTCTCGGATCAGCGGGCCCATCACGACCTGTGGATCGATGGGATTGCCCAGCTTGACGAAGGGCAGCGCGGTCTTCAGGCGCTCTGCGACCTGATCGTGGATGGAGCGGTGCACGAGGATTCGCGTGGTGGCCGCACACGCCTGGCCACAGTGCGTGATGAAGCCGCCGAGCGCGGAGGGCACGAACATCGGATGATCGAGATCCGCGTCTTCGAGCACGATGTTCGCGGACTTTCCTCCGAGCTCGAGGAGCACCTTCTTGAGCGTGGTCGCCGCCTGGGCCATCACTTGTCGGCCGACGGCATCGGACCCCGTGAACGTGACGAGATCCACAGCGGGATCGGTCGTGAGCGTGCGACCGACCTCGACACCACCGATGACCACGTTCAGCACGCCGGGCGGCAGCTCGCTCTCCTCCGCAATTTCGGCGAGCAACAGCGCCGAGAGCGGTGTGAACGGAGACGGTTTGAGCACCACGGTATTGCCGGTCGCGAGTGCGGGACCGAGTTTCCAGATCGCGAGCAGGATCGGGAAGTTGTAGGGAGTGATCGCCGCAACGACGCCCATCGGCTCCCTGAGGATCGCTCCCTGACCGAGGATTCCCATCGGAGTCGTCATGGGCGGCAGGGCCTGCACCGAATCGAGACGACTGGCCCGCTCGGCCCAGTAACCCATCTGATCGATCGCGGGGCCCACCTGGCCCCCCTCCGCCATCGCAAGCGTCGATCCGATCTCCGTGAATGCGAGCTTCATCAGATCGGCGCGCCGCTTCTCCATCACCTCATGGAAGCGCAGCAGCATGCGCGAGCGATCCTTCGGCGACAGCCTCGGCCATGGGCTCTCATCGAAGGCCGAGCGCGCCGCGCGGATCGCACTGCGACACTGCGCGACGTCTCCCTCCGATAGCGTGTCGATCACCTCCTCCGTGGAGGGATTGATGACCGGCAGCTCCGGCCCGCTGCCGTCGATCCAGCGTCCAGCGATGAAGAGATCGTGCTGCGTCGACATTTCTAGACCCCTTCCCTTCGTTCGACCTGCGAGCGCTCGCGGGCACTCCCTCCAGCGGACCGGCGCGCGGCTAGACGCGGACGGTCAAGCCGCCATCGACGATCAGCGTCTGCCCGGTGATCCACGCCGCGTCGTCGCTCGTCAGGAAACGCAGGGCGCCCCGCAGATCGGAGGGCATGCCCGTCTTGCGAATCGGCGTGTTCTGCGCGAGCTGCTCGAGTGCCTGGGCCGGAACGAGCTTCCGAGTCGCTTCGGTCATGATGGGGCCCGGAGCGATCGCGTTGACCGTGATCCCGTGGGGCCCGAGCTCCGCGGCGAGGTTGATCGTGAGGCCCACCAGGGCGAGCTTCGACACGCAGTAGTGACCGATCCCGCGGTTGAAGGCCGCGATCGAGCTCTGATTCACGATGCGACCCCAGCCCCTGGAGATCATCTGGGGCACGAAGGCCTGCGCGCACAACAACGCGCCATCGAGATTCACGGAGAAGATCTTCCTCCAGTAGTCGATATCCACCTGCATCAGTGGCGCGATCTCCATCGCGTGGTAGATCGCGGCGTTGTTGACGAGGATATGAGCCGGCCCCAGATCCGTCTTCACGCGAGCAGCGAATTCGCCGACACTGCCCGCATCGCTGACGTCGACACCGACGGCGATCGCCTTTCCGCCGGCGGCCGCGATCTGCTTGGCGGTCGCGGAGGCCATCTCGGCGTTCAGGTCGCCGATCGCGACACTTGCGCCGAGCTCGGCGAGGTAGATGGCATAGTCCGCACCGATCCCCTGGGCCCCACCCGTCACCACGGCGACCTTTCCTGCGCTGCTCATGGAGCTTCCCCTCCTCGTCGAGAGATTCCTGATTCGCGGCCTTTCTTGCCATGATATCGTAGATGAATCGGTAAATATATTGCGACATCGTAAAATCGCATTGTTGTACTGACCTAGAGTCGCAAAACGCGAGGGCGCGACGATGTCGACGACGGTCCGCACCGGGACACCATGAATTCGAGAGCACTGGGGCGCCTGCGCATCTGCGATCTGACCGGTCAGCTCGCCGGAGCGGGCGCGACCAAGATCCTCGCGGCCTTCGGTGCGCAGGTGATCCGGGTCGAGGACCCGGTCACGGGCGGGCTCTGGGACATCCTCCGGAGCCTCGGCCCCTATGTCGACGAGCGGCGCGGCGCCAACGTCGGGGGCGGTTTCAACAACCACAACGTCGAGAAGCTCGGCGTCACCATCAACCTTCGGACCGATCGAGGCCAACAGCTCTTCCGAAGGCTCGTCGCCGCATCCGACGCGGTGACCGAGAACTTCGCCGCCGGGGTGCTCGCGCGGCGCGGCTTTCCGTACGAAGAGCTCAAGCGAATCAAACCGGACATCGTCTACGTGTCGAACTGCGGCTTCGGACACGTCGGTCCCTACCGGAACTTCAAGTCGTGGGGCCCCGTCGCGCAGGCCATCTGCGGGCTGACCTTCAGCTCCGGCCTTCCGGGCCTGCCTCCTGCGGGCTGGGGCTACTCGTTCATGGATCATGGAGGCGCGTACTTCATGGCCATTGCGGTGCTGGCGGCGATTCTCCACCGCAATCGCACCGGCGAAGGTCAGTGGGTCGACCTCTCCTGCACGGAGGCGGGTGCGACGCTGAATGGACCGGCCATGCTGGATTACACCGTGAACCGACGCCCGCTCCGCCGCGATGGGATGCCTCACAGCAATCGGAGCCAGTTCGGTGAGATGGCTCCGCACGGCATCTATCCGGCGAAGGGAGAAGATCGCTGGATCGCGATCGCGTGCCGCAACGACGCCGACTGGCACGCGTTGAGGGACCTCCTGAAGGAGCCATGGGCGTCGGATGCTGCGTACGCGACCCTCGAGGGCCGGCGCAAGGCCGAGGACGCGATCGATCGGGAGCTCGCGGCGTGGACTCGTCAGCGCGACGCTGCAGCCACCGCGGCGCTGCTCCGGCGCGCCAACGTGCCGGCGGCCGCCGTGCAACGGCCGGGGGAGCGAATCGACGAGGATCCGAACACGCGCGACTGGGGACTCTGGCCGGTCGTCGAGCACAGCGAGATGGGCGAGGTGCGCGTCGAGGGCCTGCCGCTGCGCTTGTCCGAGACCGATTGGCAGATGCAGCGCGGTGCCCCCTGCGTCGGCGAGCACAACGATTTCGTCTTCCGCGAAGTCCTCGGCCTCACGCGCGCCGAGATCCAATCGCTGCAAGAGGATGGCGCGATATGAGTGCGCGTAGCGATGCCGATCGGAGCGGGGCGCTGGCGGGCCTTCGCGTCGCAGAGCTGGCGAGCGAGGCCACCGCGTTCGCAGGGAAGCTGATGTCGGACATGGGCGCCGACGTGATCGTGATCGAGCCGCCCGCCGGCAGCGAGCTGCGCTCGCGGCCTCCGTTCGTCGACGACGTGGTCGACCCCGAGAAGAGCCTGACCTGGTGGCACTACAACACGAACAAGCGGGGAGTCACGCTCGACCTCGACACCGCGTCGGATCGGGAGCGTCTGCGGCAGCTGCTGCTGAGCGTGGACGTGGTGCTCGAAGGAGAAGCGCCCGGCCGCTTGAGTTCGCTCGGACTCGACTACGCGGATCTGCGCTCCGCCAAGCGAGAGCTGGTCATGGTGTCGATCACCCCGTTCGGACGCGGCGACCCGCGTGAGCACGAGCCCGTCACGGACCTCACGCTCCTCGCCGGCGGCGGACCGGTGTGGAGCTGTGGATACGATGACCATTCCCTGCCTCCGATTCGAGGGTGGGGAAATCAGAGCTACAACATCGGCGCCCTCTACGCCGTCATCGGCACGCTCGTCGCCATTCTGGTTCGCGACGAGCAAGGCATCGGACAGCATGTCGACGTCAATCTGAACGCTTCGGCCAACGTGACCACGGAGCAGGCCACCTACACCTGGCTGGTCACGCGCCAGACGGTGCAACGTCAGACCGGCCGGCACGCCGAGATTCTCCCGAGCCTGCCGACGCAGGTGCGATGCTCGGATGGACGCTGGGTGAACACCGGCGTACCTCCTCGCGTGCGCGACGAATTCGCGGCGGTGCACGAATGGCTCCGTGAGCTCGGATTGCTGGAGGAGTTCACGGATCGCGTGTTTCTCGAGCTCGGCATGGAACGCGAGCGACTGGATCTCTCGAAGCTCGGCGAGGACGTGGAGGTCCAGGCGATGTTCGCGGCCGGACGCGAGGCCATGACCTTGATCGCGTCGCGACTCCCCAGCTACGAGTTCTTCATGGAAGCCCATCGACGCCAGATGCCCGTCGCGATCATCTATTCGCCGGAAGAGACCCTGCAGGATTCGCACTTCGTGGTGCGCGGCTTTCCGACGCGGATCGATCACGACGACCTGGGACGCTCGATTCTCTACCCCGGTGCTCCGATCCGCTTCACGGGCTCACCGTCGCGGATCCGCTCCCGGGCACCGCACCTCGGCGAGCACAACTCCGAAGTCTTCGCGGAGATCGAGACCGGAGCGGACGACTAGCACCGGGCCTGCGGGTCTCGCGCCGGACGAGCGGGCGCATGTCACGCCTTGCCCTTCGCGTTCCGATCCGGCCAGTAACGATCTCGCAGCTCGCGCTTCAGGATCTTGTTATTCGCGCTACGGGGCAGCTCGGCGACGAAGGTCACCGACTTGGGCCGTTTGTAGCGGGCGATCCGTTGGCCAGTGAAATCGATGATCTCGCGCTCGCTGGCCGTGGCTCCGGGATGGAGCACGACGACGGCCTTGACCGCCTCCCCCCACAGCTCGTCCGGAACGCCGATCACCGCCACCGAGTTGACGGCAGGATGCTCGGCCACCACAGCCTCCACCTCCGCGGAATAGATGTTCTCGCCTCCCGAGATGATCATGTCCTTCACGCGGTCCTTGAGATACAGGTAGCCGTGCGCATCGACGTATCCGATGTCGCCGGTTCGGAGCCAGCCGCTCGCGTCGATGGTCTTCGCCGTCGCCTCGGGCTGTTTCCAGTAGCCCGCCATCACGGCGTCTCCGCGCAGGCAGATCTCCCCCTCGTGATCGGCGCCGACGTCAGCCTGTGTCTTCAGGTCGACGATCTTGAGCTCCATGCCGGGCAGCGGATGGCCGACCGAGGCCATGTGCTCGGCTCCGTCGGCGGAATGCTCTTCCGGCGGCAGATAGGTGCCCATCCCGGTGGACTCCGTCTGACCGAAGAGCCCGATGAAAGAAACGTCCCAGCGCTTGGCGGCCCGACGCAGCAGGGCCGGCGTGATGGGAGCGCCCCCGTAGGTGATGTAGCGAAGCCGCGAGAAGTCGGTCGTCTCGGCGAGCGGGTGGTCGAGAATCATGTTGATCACCGTCGGCGGAAGTGCCACGCGCCGCGCATTGTGTTCCTCGATGTGCTTCAGGAACCGCGCGACGTCGAAGTCGGGCATCAGCACGCTCGTGCAGCCGTAGTAGCCATACTGGAACACCAGCTCGCTGCCGCCGATGTGGAAGAAGGGCTGGAAGGCGATATGGACATCCTCCGGACGAGAGCGGAAGTAGTCGTGGCCCGTAGCCTCGTACAGCCGGAGCGTCGCCATCAGGTTGTCGTTCGTGATCTCCGCGCCCTTGGGGTGACCCGTCGTACCGCTCGTGTAGACGATCATCATGACCCGCTCCGGAGCGATCTCGGCCTCCGGGTCTTCGCTGCGCTGATGACTTCGCCAGCGAGAGTAGTCGGGTAGCCGCGACCGTTCGGGATCCACGGCGTCGAGGCAGATGATCTTCGGAACCGAGATCCTTTCGGCGATCTGCTCGAGGCCGGGCAGGAACTCGCTCTCCGCGAAGAGGATCGAGGGACGCAGATCACCGAGGATGTACTCGATCTCGCGCGGGGCGAGCCGCCAATTGATCGCGCTGAGCACCCAGCCCGCCTTTGCGGACCCGTACAACGCCTCGACGAACGGCTCTCGATTGCGCCCCAGGTAGGCTGCGATCCCCTCCGCGCCGATCGCGCGCAAGCCGCACGCGAATGCGTTCGAGGCCTGATCGAGGTCCGCCCACGTCATGCGCCGCCCTTCGCAACAGAGCGCAACGGACTCGGGACGGACCCGGGCGTGATGGCGCGGTACATCCGCGATCGAGCGGATCTGGTCGTTCATGGCTCGCTCCCTCGGTGTGTAGGGACGCCCGCACCGTACGACCTCGTGGCTCCGATCGACGGCGCGTCGCGATCTTTCGGGAAGCTCCGGCGCGCGGCGTTGATATGTTTTCCAACCGCAAGCGGGAGCGCCGGACTCTCCGCCGATCGCAGCCCCGGTTGCCGGAGCGCGCGAGTCGGTACGCGCAGGAGCGATGCAACATGGATTTCTCGGGCAGAGTGGCGCTCGTGACCGGAGCGGGATCCGGAATCGGACGCGCGACGGCGATCCGCTTCGCAGCGCATGGCGCACGCGTCGCGGTCGTCGATCGCGACGTGCACGGCGGCGAAGAAACGGTCCGACTCATCGCAGCGGATGGCGGCGAAGCGGCGTTCGTCGCCGCCGACGTGTCGGTCGAGGCGGAGGTGCGAGAAATGGTTCGCGCCAGCCTGGCGCGCTTCTCCAGGATCGACTTCGCGTTCAACAACGCCGGCATCGAAGGACGTCCCGCGCCGTTGCACGAGGTCAGCGAAGAGGAATGGCTACGGGTGATGGGAGTCAACGCAAAGGGAGTCTGGCTGTGCCTCAAGCACGAGATTCCGGTGATGCTCGCGCAGGGAGGCGGCGCGATCGTCAACAACGCCAGCGCGATCGCGCTCAAGGGTGTGCCGCTGCTGTCCGCATACGCGGCCAGCAAGCACGCGGTGAACGGCCTCACGCTTGCCGCTGCGCTCGAGTACAGCGCGAGTGGCGTGCGCGTGAACAGCGTCTGCCCGGGCGGCATCCTGACTCCCACGCTGCAGCGGGCGATGGCCGCTTCGCCCGATCTCCGGCTCCGCACCGCCCAGTCGCACGCGATCGGCCGCGTCGGCCGCCCCGACGAGGTGGCGGCTCTCGTCACGTTCCTCTGCTCCGACGACGCTTCGTTCGTCACCGGAGGTCTCTATCCCGTGGATGGCGGAGCCACGGCTGGCTGAAACCACGCGGCCGACACCTGTCGAACGCCCGACCCGGTCGGGAGAGCGCGGTTTGCAGGTTGACGTCGATCCCCACGGCATTCATTATTTCGAAGCGTACCAGCAGAATTGATTACGATTCAATCAATTCCGTGGCACCAGTTATCTGCTTCTCGCAGCGCGAGTCAAGTCCGGAGTCGGTTGGAGGCGCGGCCAGGATGTTCCGGCGAGCTGCGGTGGCAGGGGTCGGTGAATCCGACTACTACGCGCGCGGAACCTCTCCGTACAGCGCGACACAGCTTGCCGCCATTGCGATCCGGCGCGCGGTCGAGGATGCGGGCCTCGAGCTGAGGCAGATCGATGGCCTCGTCTCGTATCTCGAGCCCTTGGTGGTGCCGCCGAAGCTGGCCGCGCTGCTCGGACTCGACCACCTGGATTTCTCGGCGCAGACCTGGGGCTGGGGCGGCAATGGCGTCGCATCCGCCGTCGCGATCGGAGACGCCGCCGTAACGGCTTCCTACGCGAAACATATTGTGGTGTATCGCGCACTGCGCCAGGCCGAGAAGGAGCGCTTCGGGCGTTCCGATCTGGTTCCGCGCGCCCACGGCGACTACGCCTTCACCGCTCCATACGGCATGGTGACGGCCGCGCACGTGGGAGCGATGCAGACGCGGCGCTTCATGCACGAGCACGGAGTCAGCCAGGAGGCGCTCGCTGAGATCGCACTCGCGTCCTACGCCCACGCGCAGCACAACCCGCGCGCGCTCAAGCGCGGGCATCCGCTCACGCGCCGCATGTACCACGAGTCGCGCTGGATCGCGGAGCCGTTCCACGTCTACGACTGCTGCCAGGAGAGCGATGGCGCCGCGGCGATCGTCGTGACGACGCTGGAACGCGCTCGCGACCTTCGCAAGCCACCCGTTCCGATCCTGGCGGCTTCCCAGGGCCTCGGCTACCGCGACGGCGTCGGGGCCTTCAACGAGCGCCACTTTCCGACCGCGCACTACCGGCGCGTCGGCGAGTTGCTCTGGCAACGCGCCGGCGCGAAGCCAGGCGACGTGGATGTTGCGCAGTTCTACGAGAACTTCACCGGCTGTGTGCTGATGGCGATCACCGAGCTGGGCTTCTGCGCGCCCGACGAGCTCGAGCGCTTCGTCTCCGAGGGGAACCTGCAGTGGCCGAACGGGGACCTGCCCCTCAACACGAGCGGAGGGAATCTCGCCGAGGCCTATATCCATGGGTTCGAGAACGTAAACGAGGCCGTGCGTCAGGTGCGCGGCGAATCGACCTGCCAGGTCGACCAGGTCGAGCTCAGCCTCTCCGTCTCGGCGCCCGGCTATGCCCCAGGGAGCGCCGTGCTGTTCTGTCGCGGCTGAACCATGAGCAGGCGCTTCATGCCCGATCGCTGGACCCTGCCCGCGCTCGACGCGCGGAACCGGGCATTCTTCACCTCGGGGCGACTCGTGCTGCAGAAGTGCGCGAGCTGCGGAGTCGTGCAGCACCCCCCCGAAGAGATGTGTCACGCCTGTCACAGCATGGATTTCGAGACCCGCGAGTGCCGAGGTCGGGGAACGGTCTACAGCTTCATCGTGGCCCATCATGCTGCGAATCCGGCGCTACGCGAACGCGTCCCCTACGCGGTGATCCTGGTCTCCCTCGACGAAATGCCCGAGGTCCGCATCGTCGGTAACCTGCTCGACGTCTCGCCCGACCGCGTGTGGATCGGGATGCCCGTTCGAACCGTCTGGGAACGGATCGAGGAATCCGGAGAGACGCTCCAGCTGCCGCAGTGGAAGGCGCTCGAGGAGGACGAGCATGAGTGAGCGACGCAGAATCGCGACGGGCACGCCGTTCTTGCTCGCCGAGGTCGACGAAGGCGTCGGAACCGTGACGATCAATCGACCGGAGCGGCGCAATGCGATGAACCTCGAGATGGTGCGAGCGCTCGAGCACGTGCTCCGGGACTTCGAGACCGCGCCGGATGTGCGCTGTCTGGTGCTGCGCGGGGCCGGTGACGCATTCTGCGCGGGCGGCGACCTGAAGGAGATCCGACCCGGCGCGAGTCTGGCGGGAGCGGAAGAGCTGGGCCTCGATCAATGGCTGCGCGTGGCCCAGCAGCTCCAGCGCAACACACTCGGGCGTATCTACGAGATGGCCAAGCCCGTGGTCGCGTCGGTGGCGGGCGCAGCCGCCGGCAGCGGCATGGCGTACGCGCTCTGCTGCGATCTCCGCATCGCCGCGGACGACGCATTCTTCACGACCGCCTTCGCGAGGGTCGGACTCTGCGGCGATTCGGGCGGAAGCTACTTCCTGACCGAGATCGTCGGCGCCGCGAGAGCCCGCGAGCTCTACTTCCTCTCGGAGCGCATCGACGCGAAGACGGCCGAGCGGCTCGGCATCGTCAACCAGGTGGTCGCGCGGGCCGAGCTCGAGAGCCACACCGCCGAAGTGGCACGCCGGCTCGCCCGCGGGCCGACGATTGCGTACGGCTACATGAAGGAGAACATTCGACGGGCCGCCAGCGGCGCCGATTTCTACGAGTGCCTGGATATCGAGCTCGTCCACCATACACGCACGGGGCTCACCGAGGACTTCGAGGAGGCCACGAAGGCCTTCCTGGAGAAGCGCGAGCCTGCATTCCGAGGGAGATGAAGCGACTCGCTCAGCCCTGCGCCTCGGCTCCGGCCCGGAAGACCGGGAGCGACACGCCGGCCTCCAGCTCCTCGAAGTCCACGCGCACCGGAAGATCCAGACGCAATGCAGCGGGCTCGAGATCGCGGACGACACTGACGAGGCGAACCCCTTCTTCCAGCTCGACGATGACCGTCGCGAACGGGACGCTCTCCGCCAGCGAGGGATGCGGCGCGCGGTGCGTCAGCGACCAGCTGAAGATGCGGCCGCGCCCGCCGGACTCGCACCAGCTCCACTCGAGCGAGCCGCAGCCTGCGCACATCGCGCGCGGAGGATGGCGCCAGCGCTGGCACACGCTGCAGCGCTGAAACTCGAGCCGCCCGCGCGCGCAGCGCTCCCAGAATGCCTGCTCGAGGTCGGTCGCAGGACGCGGGTGCGCCAGAGGAGGGCCGTATCGCGCTGCCTTCACGAGTCGCGCCTCAGGATCGCGACCCCGCCTTCCCCGAAGTCACCCCAGCCGGTGACGAGCCCGAGGCGGGCATCGGGAACCTGAGCCTCGCCGGCCCCGCCTCTCAGCTGGCGCACGGCCTCGACCAGATGATTCAAACCCCAGGCGTGTCCCTGCGACAGCAAGCCCCCGTGCGTGTTCACCGGCAGCGCGCCTCCCAGCTCGATGCGTCCGCCCGCGACGAAATCGCCGACCTCACCGCGCTTGCACAAGCCCAACGCTTCGAGCTGCAACAGGACGACATAGGTGAAGCAGTCGTAGACCTCGAGGAAGTCGAGATCGTCGAGACGAACGCCCGCCATTTCGAGAGCACGCGGCGCGGCGTACGAGAGCCCGATGCGGAAGGGGTCCGCGCGCGATGCGATGTCGTCCGCCGGAACGGGATGTCCCTCCGCGGCCGCCGAGACCAGGACGGGGACGGACCGCAGATCTCGCGCGCGCTCCCTCGACGTCAGCACGACGGCCGCCGCGCAATCGGTCTCGAGGCAGCAATCGAAGAGCCGGAAGGGCTCGACGATCCAGGGCGCCGCCATGTACTCCTCCAGGGTCAGCGCGCGACCCCGCATCAACGCCTTCGGATTCCGCTGCGCGTGTCTGCGCGCCGAGAGCGCGACCGCGGCGGTTGCCTCGGGCCCGATCCCATAGAGCTCGCGATGCCGTGTCGCCAGCCATGCGTAGATCTGTGCTGGACTCGACACTCCGTACGGCATGTAGTGACCGCGCACGGTATCGAGCGTCGCGTTCCAATCGGCGTTGCGATTGCGCTTTCTCATCCGCGGGCGGAGCTGCGAGTATCCGTTCCAACCGAACGTCACGAGGACGGCGCGCGCCACACCCGCGTGGATCGCCATGGCGGCACTCTGCAGCGCCGCAACGCCGCTCGCCCCACCCATGTGGAGCGTGCACGCGTAGCGAAGCGTCTCGATGCCGAGATTCGCCGCCAGCTCCTCCGTGGTGGTGTAGAGCATCGGCGGGATCAGTCCGTCGATGTCCTCTCTGCGAAGGCCGGCGTCCTCGATCGCGAGCTTGGATGCCTCGAGCATCAGCTCGAGCGCCGTACGGTCGCTGCCTCGGACGTAATCGGTCTCGCCGATTCCGGAGATCACCGCTTCATTCGAGAAGCCCATCTGGATTCCTCTCGAAGCCGCGTCAGGAACCGAGGAAACGAGGCTTGCGTTTCTCGGCGAAGGCGCGGATGCCTTCCATCGTGTCGTGGGTTCGCCCCGTGATGCGCTGCAGATTGCGCTCCAGGTCCAGCTGCTGATCGAGATCGTTGCGCGAAGATTCGATCAGGGCCTGGCGGCACAGCACCAGCGTAGTCGTGGGCCTCTCGACCAGCTGACGAGCGAGATCGCGCGCTTCCGAGAGCAATGCCGCGTCGTCTACGCAGCGCCACACCAGGCCCCATGCGGCCGCCTGCTCGGCGGAGATCCGCCCCCCGAGCAGGACCATGCCCGCGGCCCGGGCGCTGCCCACCAGACGCGGCAGGAAGAAGGTGCTCCCGGAATCGGGCACGAGCCCGACGTTCGTGAACGCCTGGCAGAAGTACGCCGCGCGCGCCGCCAGCGTGACGTCGCAGGCCAGCGCGAGGCTCATGCCCGCGCCGACACACGGTCCGTTCACGGCCGCCAGCGTCGGGAAGGGAGCCCTGGCCAGCGCGCGCACCGTCGGATTGAAATCGCGCTCCAGGCTCAGCCCCAGGTCGATTCCGCCCTGCTCGTCGTGGAGCAACTCGACGTCGACCAGATCGGCGCCGACGCAGAATCCCCTGCCCGCACCGGTGAGGATCAGGCAACGAATGCGCTTGTCCGCCAGCGCAGAAACGCCCTCGCGGAGCTCCGCCAGCATCCGCGGCGTCAGCGCGTTGAGATTCGCGGGCCGTTGCAGCGTGATCTGCGCGATCGGTCCGTCGATCTCGCAGCGGAGCGTCTCGAAGTCCAACGACCGACCCGTCTTCTGGCATCACCCGAAGTGCGGAATGACGTGCTTGCCGATCAGCTCGATCGTCTGCATGACCTTCGCGTGCGGAATCTTGTACGGATTCACGAGGCAGAGCAGCAGGTCGATGCCGATCGCCTCGTATACGCGGCAGGTCTCGATCACCTGATCGGGCGTTCCGCAGATCACCGCCTTCGAGTCTCGCAGTCGATCGAACGGGATGTTGTGCGTACCCTTGCGAACCATCTCGCGCGGATGCTTCAGGTAGTCGAAGGTACCGAGATCGCCATCCAGTTCCTCGAGCCAGTCCGCCATCTTGGCGTGCCCCTCCAGGACCTGCTTCGGATACCACTCGAAGGATTCCTTCGAGACCGCGTAGGACTCTTCCTTGGTCGGCGCGCAGTTCACCATGGTGAAGGCGGCGACGTGGTTGTTGACGAAGCGCGCGATCGGCTTCTCGCAGCGCTTGATGCCTTCGCGGTAGGCGTCGATCTTGACCTTCACGTCTTCCGGCGGCATGGCCACGGTGAAGGAGCAGACGCCGAGCCCCAGCTCTCCCATCAGGCGATGGCCGCTCGTGCTGCCGGTGGCCGCCCAGATCGGCGGGTGGGGGCTCTGGAGCGGCTTCGGCACGACGCGGCGTCGAGGCATGCTCCAGTACTTTCCGTCGAAGGCGTACTCGTCGTGAGTCCAGCAGCCGACGATGTGCTCCACCGCCTCCTGCCACATCGCGCGCGTCTCGTTCGGATGGATGCGGAAGCCCTCCAGCTCCTCCCGCGTGCCGGAGCGGCCGGTCGCGAAGTCCATGCGACCGCGCGACACCAGATCGAGTACGGCCGCCGATTCGGCCGAGCGAACGGGATGGTTGTACGGCTTCGGCGTCAATCTCACGCCGTATCCGATCCGGATTCGCTTCGTGCTCGCCGCCACGGCGCCGTACAGCACCTCGGGGTTCGAGCAGTGAGAGAACTCCTCCAGGAAGTGGTGCTCGACGGTCCAGAAGGCATGGAAGCCCACCTTGTCGGCGAGAATCGCCTGCTCGAGCGTGTTGCGGTAGGCCTCGAGCTCGCTGGTCCGGGACCAGGGCCGCGGGACCGGAATCTCGTAGAAGAGGGCGAACTTCATCGGCCTTCCTTTCTCGCTAGGCGTCGCTGCTGGAGCTGCCCGAGATCTCCGACGTCGTGGCTCTGGAGCACGGGGAGGACCTCGCGCGCAAAGAGCTGGAGATTCTCGCGTGCCATGGCACGGGGCATTCCGCCGAACGCGAATACGCCGATGATCGACCCGGCACCGACTCGCCTGGCGTTTTCGATCAGGCTCTCGCACACGCGAGCGGGCGTGCCCCAGACCTGCAGGTCGGCCAGGTGACGGATGAAGGTGTCGGAGCCGTGGACGGCGATGTTGCGCGCCATGCGGCCGTAGTACTCGTAGCCGGAGATCTTCGCGAGCCCCTCGTTGTCGAACTCGTAGTGGGACAAGGTCGACGTGCAGTACCCGACGACGTAGCGATCGAACATCTCGCGAGCCGCGCCCATGTCCTCGTTCACGGCGACGAATTGCACCATGATCGGCTTGGGGGGCTCCTGCTTCTGGACCTTGCGATAGATGGCCCGATACTCCTCGAGCTCCTTGACCACGACGTCCCACGGCTTCTGCGCGAAGATCATGATCCCCACACCGAGCCTCGCCATCATCTCGGAGGATTCCGGCGAAATCGCCGACGCGTAGACGCGACCGCGGAACGAGCGGAAGGGCTTCGGCCGGATGTCGGCTGGCGGCTGCTTGTAGTAGTGGCCATCGGACCGGATCGTGCCGGTCTCGAGCGACTCGACGATCGCCTCGGCATATTCGAGGAAGCGCGGACGCGACTCGTCCATGCGCACCCGGAAGCCCGCGAACTCACTTCTCGCCAGGCCTCGGCCGATCCCGAGGATCGCGCGCCCCTTCGACATGTGATCGAGCACCGAGAACTGCTCGGCCACGCGCACGGGATCGTGCCAGGGGATCACCATGACCATCGCACCGAGCTGCACTCGCTGGGTGCGTGCGGCCACCCAGGTGAGAAACTGCGGGACATTGGGGTTCATGATGTAGTCGTTGAAGTGGTGCTCCGGCCCCCAGACCGAATCGAAGCCGAGCGGCTCGGCGAGATCGACCAGCGCAAGCTCCTGCTCATAGACCTCGGCGTCACTGAGCGCGTTGCCCGGGTTCTGGAAGAAGGCTCCGATCCCAACGTGCATGATCCGTCCTCGTTGTCCTCGGGCCCGCGCGCTCTGCGCCCGGGCCCGGCTAGGCGACACAAGCAGGTGATGGCATCGTCAGCAGCCGAAATCGCATACACACCTCGCATCCGCGAGGCCCGATGCCGTGGGGGGCAGCTTCACCGACTCCTTTGGCCGCGCCCTCTGGCGGCGTCTATTCCAGCGTAGATCGCAAATCCTTTCCCGGATACGTTACGAATATATCACTACGAATGGGATCAGTAGTAACTAAATCGCGATTTCGCCCCCGCTGCGGATTCCCCGAGGACTCGCGGCCGCGCCAGCTCGCCGCTCGCGGCAGACGCCGGCGGGATTCGGGGCGCTCGGCCCGGCCCGACGCCGTCCCCCCGGCCGCAATCGATTACGAGAACTCGGGAATCACGTACTTGCCGAACAGCTCGATCGACGTCATCACGTTCTCGTGCGGAATCGAGTGCGGATTCATCAGACACAGCAGGAGGTCGACGCCCGCGGCCTCATAGGCCTTACAGGTCTGCACCACCTGATCGGGATTTCCGCAGATCGCCGCCTTGCTCTCGCGCAGACGCGTGAAAGCAACCTGTGCGCCCTCTTGCGCGAGCATGCCGCTCGAATCGGCGAGGTACGAATAGGTTCCGAGCTCCTGATTCCGTTCCTCGAGCCACGTGGCCACGGTCCGCACCAGGCGGAAGCCCGTGTCTGCGTACCACTCGAACGACTTCGCTGAGACCGCATACGACTCCTGCGTCGTCGGAGCGCAATTGACCATGGTGAACGCCGCTACCTGGTTGTTGATGAAGCGACCGAGCGGCTTCTTGCAGCCCTCGAGCGCAGCCCGGTAGATGTCGATCTGCTTCTTGAGATCCTCGGGCGGGCGCCCGACACCGAACGAGCACAGCCCGAGCCCCAGCTCACCCATCATCTGGTGACCGTCGTCGGTTCCCGTCGCACCGAAGACCGGCGGGTGGGGATCCTGGATCGGCTTCGGGATCACCCTACGCTTGGGCATCGACCAGTACTTGCCCTCGAACTCGTACTCGTCGTGGGTCCAGCAGCCGATGATGTGCTCGACGGCCTCCCGCCACATCGGTCGCGTCTCGGCGGGATTGATGCCGAAGCCCTCCATCTCCACACGACTGACCGAGCGACCCGTTCCGAAGTCGACTCGGCCACCGCTCAGCAGATCGAGGACGGCTGCAGACTCCGCGGATCGCACCGGGTGGTTGTACGGATTCGGCGCCAGCCGCACGCCGTATCCGATGCGCAGATTCTTGGTGCGGGCCGCGACGGCGCCGTACAGAACCTCGGGATTCGAGCAGTGCGAGAACTCCTCGAGGAAGTGGTGCTCGACGGTCCAGAAGCCGTGGAAGCCGACGCGGTCCGCCAGAACGGCCTGCTCGATCGTGTCGTGGTAGGCCTGGAACTCGCTGATCTTGGTCCAGGGACGCGGAACGGGAATCTCGTAGAAGAGAGCGAACTTCATTGCATTGTCCTTCGGGTGGGCTCTCTCTTCGGAGGTGGCGATGATCTACGCAGACTGCGGCTCGCCCCCGTCGGTCCGAGGAAGCCTCGGACGAGACGACTCGAGAGCGCTCCCTCGGAGCTCAAAGGAAGCTCCCGCCGGTCCACCCTCAGAAGCAGAGTTTGCGGATTTGCGAAAAGGAGATGGGAAAATCGGGCATTGTCACCAATACGCATCCAGTTTCGATATTATGATACGTTAACGGCATAGGCAACGAAAAGTCGTAACGATTCGGCTTCGGCGTTTCGGAGCCCTCCAGCGCGTACCCGGCAGGAGATCCAATTGGCAGAGCCGACTCTCACGATCGATGGACGGTCCTTTCGCGGCCCGCATTCCTTTGCCGTCGTCGATCCGGCGAGTGGGGAGCCGTTTGCGGAGAGTCCCGCGTGCGACGCGGCGCAGGTCGATGCGGCGGTCGACGCGGCGCACAGGGCCTTCCCGGCCTGGGCGGCGCTCGGACAACCCGAGCGGACGCAGATCCTCAAGGCCGGGGTCGCAGCGCTGCAGCCGCACACGGAGGAGCTGGCGCGGCTCCTCACCCAGGAGCAGGGACGGCCCATCGCACGAGCTCGCGAGGAAGTGCTGGGCGTGGGCGCGCTGCTCGACACCACTGCGCGTTTCACGATCGGTGACGAGGTGATCCGCGAAGATGCCCGCGGCCGCGTGGTAGTCCACCGCAGGCCCCTCGGCGTCGTAGCCGCGATCGCCACCTGGAACTACCCGCTGATGGTGGCGGCCGGAAAGATCTGGCCCGCGCTCCTCACCGGCAACACCGTCGTCCTCAAGCCGTCACCCTACACGCCGCTGTCCACACTCCGACTGTGCGAGTTGCTTCGCGACGAGATTCCGCCGGGCGTGCTGAACGTGGTCGCAGGAGGTGAAGACGTAGGGCGCTGGCTCACCGAGCATCCGGGGGTGCGAAAGATCACGTTCACCGGTTCCGTCGGAGTCGGGAAGAAGATCATGGCGAAGGCGGCTTCGGATCTGAAGCGCGTGACCCTCGAGCTCGGGGGCAACGACCCCGCCATCGTGCTGGCCGACGCAGACCTGCCGAAGATCGCCAAGCGGCTGTTCTGGGGTTCCTTCGCGAACTCCGGACAGGTGTGCGTCGCGGCCAAGCGCGTCTACGTCGAAGAGCCGCTCTACAAGCCGCTCGTCGCTGCGCTGGAGTCGATCGCACGCGGAGTCAAAGTCGGCGGAGGCTTCGAACCCGAGGTCCTGCTCGGCCCGGTCAACAATCGCGCACAGTTCGACCGCGTGAACGAGCTGCTCGAAGCGGCGCGCAAGGACGGTGCCACGTTCGTGACCGGCGGCGCGCCGCTGCCAGGCAAGGGCTACTTCATCCCTCCCACGTTGGTCACTGGCATCTCGGACGGGAGTCGACTCGTCGACGAAGAGCAGTTCGGCCCTGCCCTGCCGATCGTTCCGGTTCGAGATGTCGAGGACGCGGTGGAGCGCGCCAACGCGACACACTTCGGACTCGGTGGTTCGATCTGGACCTCGAATCGCGAAGCGGGCGTGAGGCTCGCTTCCCGGCTCGAGTGCGGAACCGCCTGGATCAACCAACACGGATCCTTCGCCTTCGAGGCACCCTTCGGTGGCTGGAAGTGGTCAGGGATCGGATACGAGAACGGTCCTCACGGCCTCGAGTCCTTCACCGAGTACCAGGTCGTCTCGGAGATGGTCTAGTCCCCAAGCGTCCGCTCGACCCGAGCAGTGGTTGGAGAAATCATGGGCACGACTCCGCGCGCAGGCGAGCCGCTGGTGCGAGCCGGCGGGCGCGGTCGACTCGAGGGCCGACGCATCCTGGTGGTGGGAGCCGGCACGGAGCCCACCCCCGACTTCGGCGCGCTGGTCGGAAACGGGCGAGCGATCGCCATCCTCGCGGGCTGCGAGGGAGCCTCCGTGGCGTGCGCCGACCGCGACCAGGGAGCCGCCGCCGCCACGGCCGACGCGATCGTCGTCAAGGGAGGCAAGGCCGACGTCATCGTCGCGGACGTCCGGGATGCGGAGAACTGCCGACGCCTGGTCAGCGAGGCCGAGCAGAAGCTCGGCGGC
>Ga0335082_10001006_pt1 | contig 29901 bp, 26 predicted proteins | sample Lox_Sample_41_FD_206718 | JGI IMG/M metagenome (GOLD analysis project Ga0335082, IMG submission 206718) | Soil microbial communities from Loxahatchee National Wildlife Refuge, Florida, United States - Lox_Sample_4.1 | ecosystem: Environmental > Terrestrial > Soil > Wetlands | place: USA... | reverse complement strand
ATCACCGGATGGCGTCCGCGCGTTGGGTGCGGAAGGTCGCCTTGTCGGAGCCGGGCAGGCGAATCAGGATGAGCATTTGCGCGAGACCGGTTCCGCCTCCAGGCAGAGCGGGTCTAGAGGCCGGTCAGATCGTAGCCGTATCGTTGCCGGGGCAGGAGAGTTGGACCGGGCCGATGCACCCGCGCCGCAGCAAGCACGCTTATCGGTGCAACGGCTCCCATCCCCAGTCGGCTAGCCTACGGTGGCTGGCAACGATTTGCTCGACCGGCGGATCGGCGACGATCTCCATCATCGAGGTGTCCGCATATCCAATCTCCGCGAGCGCCGTGCCAAACCCGGCGAAGTCGCAGCTCCCCTGACCCACAGGATCGTGCCGCCAAGCTTCGCGTCCGGTGTCGGACAGATGAACGATCGCGAGCCGCGAGCGCACTTGCCGCAGGCCGGCCACTGGATCCTCGCCGATGAAGTGCGCATTGGCGATGTCATAGCAGATTCCGACTGCCGCGCTGTCGACTCGGCCGGCGAACTCGATCAACTGATCCGCGCGCGGGTAGACGCCCATCGGGATGTTCTCGAGGTAGAGTGCCACGCCGGCCGCTTCCGCCGCCCGCATCACGCGGTGGAAGCTCTCGTCGAACCAGGCCTCGAGATCGCGCCGGGCGGGCGCGATGAGCGGGTTGACCCGCCCGGTGACGACGATGACACCGCGCGCGGCTATGGTCTCCGCGATCGCGATCAGCCGCTCGAACAGCCGCACCGTGTAGTCCCGCATCTCCGGCAACGCGCTCGCCAGGTTCTGATCGAGGCTCGGCATGTTGATGGTCTCCACCGTAAGCCCTGCATCCCGCAGGAAGCGGCCGAAGGCGAGCGCCTCGGCGTGATCCATCATCGGGTCGAAATGCCCCGGGCAGGCCATCACCTCGAAGCGGCGGTAGCCCTCCCGCGCCAGGGCTTCGAGCGCGGCGCGCGCGGAGCCACGCCACATGAAAGACATCGTGTTGACACCGATTGGGAGCTGCTGCTGCACGCGTTGCGCCACTTCCACCCTCCCCGACCGCGGATTCCTTGCACTACTGTAGACCGCTTTCCTACAATCCGGCAACGCGAAACCGGTTATCGGAGGACGGGATGCTCCCGGAGACATGCGATGTGGTGGTGGTTGGCGCGGGCAATGCCGCGATGTGCGCGGCGCTCGCTGCACGCGAGCACGAGGGCGTCGACGTGCTGGTGCTGGAGCGCGCAACCGAGGAGGAATCGGGTGGCAATACGCGCTTCACGGCGGGGGCGATCCGCTGCGTGTACAACGGCGTCGACGATCTGCGCGCGCTGATGCCAGATTTGAGCAGAGAGGAGATCGCGCGTACCGACTTCGGAACTTACACCGAAGAGCAGTTCTTCGACGACATGGCCCGGGTGACGGAAAACCGAACCGACCCGGACCTCTGCGAGCTGCTCGTACGGCGCAGCTGGCCCACCATGATGTGGCTGCAAAGCAAAGGCGTCCGCTTCGTCCCGATCTATGGCCGCCAAGCGTTCCAGGTGGACGGCCGGTTCAAGTTCTGGGGCGGGCTTACCGTGGAGGCCTGGGGTGGTGGCCCCGGCCTGGTCGAAGCCGAGAAGAACGCCGCAGCGCAGCGGGGCATCCGGATCGTCTACCGAGCCCGAGCGATGTCGCTGCTGCACGATGACGGCGGCGTGCGCGGAGTCGTCGTGCGGCACGAGGGGAAGACTCGAGCAGTGGGATGTCGGGCGGTAGTGCTCGCGAGCGGTGGTTTTGAATCCAACCCCGAATGGCGCACACGCTACCTAGGGCCAGGCTGGGACCTGGCGAAGGTGCGCGGCACCCGGTTCAATACCGGCGACGGCATCCGGATGGCGCTCGAGATCGGCGCGGCGCCCTGCGGTAACTGGTCCGGCTGCCACGCCGTCGGCTGGGACCGCAACGCGCCCGAGTTCGGCGACCTCTCCGTGGGCGACGGGTTCCAGAAGCACTCCTATCCTTTCGGCATCATGCTCAACGCCAAAGGCGAGCGCTTCGTGGACGAGGGCGCCGACTTTCGCAACTACACTTACGCGAAATACGGCGCGGTGATCCTCGGCCAGCCCGGCCAATTCGCGTGGCAGATCTTCGATCAGAAGGTCACTCACCTGCTGCGCGACGAATATCGAATCCGCCAGGTGACCAAAGCGACCGCCGGCACGCTCGAGGATCTGGTCGGCAAGCTCGACGACGTCGACGGCGCGAGAGCGCTGGAGACGATCCGGCAGTTCAATGCCGCCGTGCGCATCGAAGTGCCGTTCAATCCCAACGTCAAGGACGGTCGGGGTACGCAGGGCTTGCTTGTGCCGAAGTCGAACTGGGCGAATCCGATCGATACGCCTCCGTTCGAGGCTTACGCAGTCTCGTGCGGCATCACGTTCACGTTCGGTGGACTGCGCGTCACGACCGACGCTCAAGTGCTCGACACGGATGGAACCCCGATCCCCGGGCTGTACGCAGCCGGCGAACTGGTCGGCGGATTGTTCTACCTGAACTACCCCGGCGGCAGCGGCCTCATGTCGGGCGCGGTCTTCGGCCGCATTGCCGGGCAGAGCGCGGGGCGAGCCGCCAAACAGGCGTAACCAAAGTGGTCGAAGAGCAGTTCGACGTGGTAGTGATCGGCGGGGGCGGGTCCGGGCTTGCCGCCGCGATCGAGGCGCGCAGCGCCGGCGCAACCGTCGTCTTGCTCGAGAAGAACCACACGCTCGGCGGGTCCACCGCCTGGTCGGTGGGCTCCATCACCGCGACCGGGACACCGCATCAGCTACGCCGAGGAATCGAGGATCGGCCCGAGCATCACTTCGAGGACATGCCGCTGTTCGCGGGCGAGCTGGCCAGCCGCGAGAACGACGAGTTGCGCCGCATCCTGTGCGAGGAGGTGCCGGATGCTTTCCGCTGGCTGCTGGGCCTAGGCGTGCGCTTTCACGGTCCGATGCCCGAACCGCCGCACCGGCAACCGCGCATGCATAACGTGCTGCCGAACTCGCTCTCCTACATCTATCACCTGCGGCGCCGTGCAAGGCGCCTCGCAGTCGACATCCGGCTCGATGTCCGGGTGACGGCCCTGCTGACCGAAGCCGGCGCAGTCGTGGGTGCTGCATGCGGCGAACAGCGCCGGTTCCGGGCGCGCTGCGGCGTGATCCTTGCGGCAGGCGACTTCACGAACGATCCTGAGTTGAAGGCGCGCTTTCTGGGCGCGCAGCAGGCCAGAGTCGAGGGTGTCAACGCGACCGCCACGGGAGACGGCCAGAAGCTCGCGCTGGCGCTCGGGGCGCGCGTCGTCAACGGCGACCTTGCGCTCGGCCCGGAGATCCGGTTCATCCCGCCAAACCGGGACACTCTGGTTCGCCGGCTACCGCCATGGCGAGGACTCGCGTCGGCCATGCAATGGGCGATGGACCATGTCCCGCAGCGGCTGCTGCGGCCTTTCATCATGAGCTTCGTCACCACCGCGCTGGCCCCGTCGCCCAAGCTGTTCGAGGAGGGCGCCGTGCTGATCAACCGGGAAGGACGCCGGTTCTGCGACGAGCTGGCCGCTCCGGCGCTCGCGCTGCCCGACCAGCCCGGAAAAATCGGCTACCTCCTGCTCGACGGCCGGCTGGCGCATCTCTTCAGCGCTTGGCCGCATTTCATCTCGACCGCGCCCGGCGTGGCCTACGCGTATTTGCCCGACTACCGGCGCAACCGGCCCGACGTTTATGTGGAGGGGACCACCCTCGCTGCGCTCGCCGGCAAGCTGGGGATGGACGCCGGGGTACTGCTCCAGACACTCAGCGAGAACAACGACGCGCAGGGCGCAGGAGCGGTCCAGCCCCGGAGGCCAGTGGCGCTGCGAGAGCCACCCTTTGTTGCGCTAGGACCGGTTCGATCCGTGTTCGTGCACAACGAAGGCGGTCTGGCCGTCGACCGCTGTCATCGCGTGCTCGGGGCGGATGGGCAGCCGATCCCTGGCCTATACGCTGCGGGCGCCACCGGGCAAGGCGGTCTGCTGCTGAAGGGTCACGGCCATCACCTGGCCTGGGCGTTCGTCTCGGGGCGCCGTGCAGGGCGGATTGCCGCGCAGCGAGCGGTCTGAGCACGAATCAACCCGGGCCGGGTGCGGTGACCCGAGGCGAGCGCGCACGGTGCCGCAGGCGTCCCGGTGTCGAGCGTGTGCGCAGGGTGAGGCGAACCTGCGCTCCCGACCGGGCTGGTGGCATGCGCGTCGAAGTCACGCGGGACAAGGCCGCGAGCGTCGAACTCGTGGGTGTTGAAGCCATGGTCTGCTCCTGTGTTCGTGTGGGGATGGGCGTTTCGCATCGAAGCTTGCGGCGGCGGGTAGCTCAGGACGTGAGCCCGCAGACCGCAATCGACGGCCTCGGTGCCAGGTCATGCCATGTAATGCGCGAGCGCGCCCTGTAGCGCGGCTTTCACCTGCTCGCGCAGCTCGGGAGGATCCAAGACCTCGACCTCGGCCCCGTGGCGCAGGATGTCCATCACGAGCTCGCGGTGGTCGCTGTAAGGGACCTCCAGCACGTAGGCGCCGCTGTCCTCGGTCCAAGCCCGTTGCTGCGGATGCCACTGCTCCGCGCGAACCCACCGCGCCCGTTCGGCCGTGAAGCGCAGCCGGGCCCAGCGAACGTCCCGCCCGGAGAAGATCCCGTAGCCCGCGGCGAGAACCTCGTCGAGCTGCTGCTCCGGCACGTCGCGTGCCGGCTCGTCGAGCATTTCGGCATCCAGGATCGCGTCCACGGAAAAGCTGCGGATGTCCTGGCGCAGATGGCACCACGCGTCGAGGTACCAGTTGTCGCGGTAATGCACCAGCCGCTGGGGTGAAACGTCCCGACGCGTTTGCTCGTCGCGAGCGCGACTGTAGTACACGATGCGCAGGCGTTTGCGCTCCAGCAAGGCCTTCGCCACGATCCGGAAGTGCGCGAGCGGCAGCGTCCGCTTCGCCTGCTGGAGGATGCGGATGCGCTTGCGCACCTCTTGCGTGGAGTGCTCCCCGCTGCCGATGGCGGCTTTCAGGCGTTCGAGCAGCGGCGCGATATGCGGTTCCAGCAAACCCGGCTCGAGGCCCTCGAGCAAGCGCTGCATGGTGAGCAGCGCATAGATCTCCGCGTCGCTGAACCACAAGCCCGGTAGCTCTCGCACGCCCGTGTCGGTCTCGAACCGATAGCCGCCAGATTCGCGGTCCCAGACGATCGGAATGTTCAGCCGGCTGCGCATGTACTCGAGATCGCGCTTGAACGTCGCGAGCGAGATCTCCAACTCGCGCAAGAAACGCTCCGCGGGCACCGCCCGCTGCTGATGCAGAAGCTGCTGGATACGGTAGAAGCGCTCGGTGCGGTCCATGTCTGGATTCTAAGCGATGCCCGATTGACGCGGCACGTGCAGCCGATTACGATCGGGCGCACCGGTTCGCCGCATCGTCTACGCCGTGCTCCCCGAGCTGTTCGCATATCGCAAAGCCCCCGAGCTGATGACCGGGCGGCGCGGCGATTATCCGGTCATCATCGTGGGCGCCGGTCCGGTGGGCCTGTCCGCCGCGATCGATCTCGCGCAGCACGGTGTGGAGTGCGTGCTGCTCGACGACGAGGCCGCGCTGTCGGAGGGCAGCCGAGCGATCTGCTTCGCCAAGCGCACGCTGGAGATCCTCGATCGCCTCGGTTGCGGCAATCGGTCCGTCGCGCGCGGGATTCTGTGGAATACGGGCAAGGTGTTCCTGCGCGACCGGCTGCTGTACTCTTTCGATCTGCAGCCGGAGTCCACACACAAGCGGCCCGCGTTCATCAACCTCCAGCAGTATCACCTGGAGCAGTTCCTGATCGAACGGATGCTCCAGAGCGACCGCGTCGATGCCCGCTGGCGCAACCGTGTCGTGGGCGTCGCGCCCGCGGCCGACCATGTCGACGTCGAGGTCGAAACGCCGGATGGCCGCTATCAGGCGCGTTGCGGCCAGTTGATCGCGGCCGACGGCGCACGTAGCAGCGTGCGCAAGCTGCTCGGACTGGAAAGCCAGGGCCAGGTGTTCCACGACCGGTTCCTGATCGCGGACGTCACGATGGACGCCGACTTCCCCACCGAGCGCTGGTTCTGGTTCGACCCGCCGTTCCACCCGAACCAGTCGGTCCTGCTGCACCGGCAAGCGGACAACGTCTGGCGCATCGACTTTCAGCTCGGCTGGAACGCGGATCCGGAGGAAGAGCGCAAGCCGGAACGTGTGATCTCCCGCATTGAGGCGATGCTCGGCCCGCAGCGCCCCTTCAAGCTCGAGTGGGTGAGCGTCTACACGTTCCAGTGCCGGCGTATGGAGAAGTTCCGTCACGGCCGTGTGCTCTTCGTCGGCGATGCCGCGCACCAAGTGTCGCCTTTCGGCGCGCGCGGCGCGAACAGCGGAATCCAGGATGCGGACAACCTTATCTGGAAGCTCGCGCGCGTAGTGCGGAAGCGCGCACCCGAGCGTCTGCTCGACACCTACGATATCGAGCGCATGCCGGCCGCCGACGAGAACATCCTGAACTCTACGCGCAGCACCGACTTCATCACGCCGAAGAGCCATGTGAGCCGCATTTTCCGCGACGCCACCCTGCACCTGGCTCAGCACCATGACTTCGCGCGGGCCCTGGTCAATAGCGGGCGCTTGTCGCTTCCCTTCAGCTACGCGAATACGCCGCTCAACACCCCGGACCACGATCCCTTTGCCGGGAACATGGCCCCGGGCGCGCCGGCCGCGGACGCTCCCTTGCACGCCCCAGGCGGGCGCGCCTGGCTCATCGACCAGCTCGGCGGGCGCTTCGTCGGGCTGTACTTCGCGGGCAGCGGCATCGACGAGACAACTCGCTCTCGGCTACAGGCGCTTGCCAACCTGCCCGATCCCGTCTACCCGGTTGTCATCTGCGCCATGGGCGAGCCGCCGAGCGAGCGGTGGTCCGATCCGCCCATGTTTGAAGACGCGCAGGAGCTTGCCGCGCAACGCTACGATGCGACGCCGGGCACGCTGTACCTGATCCGGCCGGACCAGCACGTGGCGGCGCGCTGGCGCCGTTTCGACATCCACGCGACCCGCGATGCTGTACAGCGGGCGACGCTGACATCGGAGGTGGCAGCATGGCCGAGCTGAACACCGCGCTGAACCTGAAGGCGCCGGACGATTTTTACGAGCAGCTCATCGAGCTGCACCGCGGCCTCACGGAGGCTCAGAGCGAGGTGGTCAACGCGCGCCTAATCCTGCTGCTCGCCAATCACATCGGCGATCCCGACGTGCTGCGCACCGCCATGCGTCACGCCCGTGCGGGCGTCGAGACCCGCTGAACCTTGGACAAGACCGCGGGCCCTGATCCGGTCATGACGGCGTCGGCGAAGTGACGCCGTCGCGGATCACCACGCGATAGTCCTGTCCTTCCCAGGACGCCGATTCCGTCCAGTAGAAGGTCATATCTACGCGCTGTCCTGGGCGCAGCTGCGCCGTCGGGAGCTCCGCGCGGTGGATGCCAAGCCCCGTGTCACGTGTGACCACATCGGCGGCTTGCTGCCAACCGTCGAGGCCGTAGTGCACGAGCGCGGGCGCGGGCAGGCAGACGCAAAGACGTTGTCCGCGGCGCAACTCGCCCCTCGGGAATCGCGGCGTCCATACGGCATGCTCCACCGCTGGGCGGCGACCGCGGTAGCGCTGCCAGACGGCTTCCGGGCGGTCGCACGCATGCCCCAGCACGCAGCTCATGGCGAGCTTGATGAATTCGGCGTGTGCCCAGACCAATGGCATGGCCGAGCCGCTCGGCTTGCCGGGATAGAGCCCGCGCTCGGGTATGGGGTCCGCGTCCCAGACCTGCTCGGGGATGAGGCCGGCGCGTCCTGTCATCGCCGCCATCGACTGCAGGTAAGGCAGAGGATCGCCGCCGGCCGCAAGCTCGTAGTGGCCGCGCTCGCCTGTCAGCAGTGGCCATCCCCGGCCCTGCCCCACACCATCGAAAGGGCTGCCATCCGGCTGCTCCCCATACCCGTCGCCCGTGTAGCGGCGCCAGACGGGGCCGCTCGGCGTCTCCACCCTCAGCTGGCGGTCGATCACTTCGATCGTGGCGGCGATCAGCGGGTCGTGCGGATCGCGCAGACCGAATCGCACGAGCTGGAGGAAATCCGTGGCGACCTGCTCCTCCGCCGCGAGCCCGGGGTCGCACGCGCGATTCTTGATCGGGAGGATGCGTGAGAGGCCGCCGTTGCCCAGAGGGTCCGGCGGCGGCGCAATGCGCACGTAATAACCCGCAACGCCCACGGTTCGAGCGAGCGCTGTATCGCGCACGCTGGTCCACTCCTCAGTGCAAGCGTTCCAGTAGTCGGCAAGCTCCAGGGCGAAGCTGCGAGCCGGTCCGTCGAGAAAGCCCGCTCCGCAGACCAGCGCGCAGGCGCACACCGCCAGCGTGAAGGCGTTGATTCCCGCGTCTTCCTCCCACCGATCCTGCTCTGTCGCCGGCCCATGGCGCGCGATCGAGGTCAAGGCCCGGCGCACCATGTCGCGAACCTCGATGCCGTCCAAAGCATCGTGCTCAGCGAGGGCGGCCACCAGCAGGACCGGGAATGCGGTCTCGTCCAACTGGTGGCCGCCCCAGAATACCTTGCCCCCCAGCCACTGGTTCTGTGCCCAGCCGCCCTCGGTGTGCTGGGTGGCGATCAGGTAACGAAGGATGTTGCGCGCCTCGTCCACCGCCCCCAGCGCCAGGAGCGCGTCGGCGCTCTCCACCAAGTCGCGGGGCCACACCAGGTGATAGCCGCCGATGTCGTCGTGTGTATTGCCCCAGGGCACGCTCAAGCTCGCCACCATCGCCCCGGGATAGGTCTTGTCCTGGTGCACCCGCAGGACCATCGCGGAGATGCCGACCTGTGCTTGCACGGGTGGCGGCAGGGTTTCGGGAATGTTCAGCGCCGAGGACCACCTGCGCCACTGCACGACGTAGCGATCCCAGACGTCGGAGAAGGGCTGGTTCAACGAGCTGATCGCAAGCGTCGCCGCCGATTCACGGCTCGTACCGAACCCCAGTGCGAGCGTGGCGGCGCTGGGAAGCTCACCGATCAGCGCTACGTTGCCGGGGCCTGCGGTGTCGAAGTGCCAGCGCAACATGCCATTGCGCGCGAAGTCCTGCCAACCATCGCTGGCCCCGACATAGCCGGCGCTCGCAGCGCGCCAGGCATCGCCGTGCTGCGCATTCGCGGCGGCCAGCGCCAAACCGAACGGTCCCTGCTCCGCGAGCAGCACCCGGCGGCCGTGATGGGTCCCGGCTTCCGCAAAGTTCTCGCTACCGGTCCCGCCGAGATGAGGCGCCAGCAGCGCATAGGGGCGCAGGCCCGCGTCGCCCGTCAACGAGACTTCGATCAGGAGCACATCGCGCTCCGGATCGGGCGCCATACGCAGACGGAGCTCGAATCGATCGTGCTCGTGGATGAACTCGATCGCTGGAATCCCAGCCGCAGGCCGTTGCACACGGTAGTTGTTGACGCGCTTCACTTCGACCCAGAAGCCGTCGCCGTCAGCGACGATAAAGCCGAGGTCGCGGATCTGCGGAATGTCGGCGCGTGGGTAGTAGACCTCGTTCAGGATCCCGTAGCCGGTGGTGAACCACAGGCGCGGCGGCCCGAGCGCGCAGCCGACCATATCCTTCGCGCTGCTCGTCCAGGTAGGAGGAATTCCGGGGTGACCGAACGCGTGCATGACTCTTCCTTGACCGCCTCGACGAAGCCTGAGTTCTCGGAGTCCCCCCGTGGACGTCGTCCGTGCCAACATCCGCTGAGGCCTGCTCCGAGCATGATTGCGGCCGGATCTCCAGCAGCATAAGCCACCTCGACGGCGATCACGCGCTACCGAGCTGGGCGTTCGCGGAGTCTATGCTCGACTTAGCGGGTGTGCACGTCAATCAAGACGCGATCCAACACCATGAGCGCCTCCTATGCGGCGCGCATCGGGACGGCGATCGATCTGGGATCGGTGACTGTGCGACTCGTGCCATTCGAGTCGAAGGCGCTGTCTGCTCATGCGGGGCGTAGCTCACGCGCTCGTACGCCGGCAGGCGGAAGCCAAGGAGAGCTGGGTTCTCCGATGTCCGCCGTTTTTCCGATAGCATGAGAGTGAGCTTTCCCCGAGGAGGTGCGGAATGGACCTTAGAAGCGAAGACGACTCCACAGCCACGCCTGCGAATAAGGGCTCCGGCTGCGTGCTCCAACCTGAGGACGGTGTGAGCTACTGGCAACCCAAGCCGGCCAACGGTTATGCCATCGTCAAGGTGAGTCCAGACCACTGCTCCTCGAATCAGGTGGCAATGGGAGTTCAGGTGGTAGCGCCGGGCGGGTACGTTCGCGAGCACTGGCACTCGCGCAACGAGGAGATCTTGTTTTGCTTCGAGGGCCGCGGATCCATCCTCGTCGACGGTCAGTCCCACCCGTTCGTGCTAGGGACCACGGCCTATCTGGGACGGTGGGTGAAGCACAAGATCGTGAACGAGGGGAGCGGCCCGCTCAAGTTCACCTGGACCTTTCTCCCACCCGGGCTCGATCAGTACTTCGCCGGCATCGGCCGCCCGCGCCGCGCCGGTGAGCCGGCACCCGAGCCCTTCGACCGTCCGCAGGACGCCGTGGCGGTGGAAGGGCGTACCGGGTTCGGCCCTCCTATCGGCGCGTAGGTCAACCCGGTCGAGGCAGATTAGCGTGCCGTTTGCGCCGATATCCGATGGACAACTGTACTTCGAGACAAGCGGCTCGGGGCCGCCCTTGTTGCTGGTGTCCGGTCTGAGTGGGTCGGCGCGCTTCTGGTCCCCACAGGTGGCGCAGCTCGCCGAGCACTTCCGCGTGATCGTCCACGACCATCGGGGCGTGGACCGCAGCAGCCGCGATGCGATCGTCTATTCCATCGAGCAGATGGCGAGCGACACGCTGACACTCATGGACCACCTCGATATCGAGAGTGCTGCACTGGTCGGACAGTCCACCGGCGGCGCTATCGGTCAGCACGTCGCGGCCACCCAACCCCACCGCATCTCCCGACTGGTACTGTGTTCCACCTGGACGCACGCGGACGCTTACTTCACGCGCCTGTTCGAGCTGCGCCGGGATTTGCTGCGTAATGCGGGGATCGAGCTGTACACACGGGAAGGCAGCCTCCTCCTGTACCCGCCAGAGTGGCTGCGAGAGCACGCGCAAGAGGTGGGCGACGCCGAAGCACGATCGATCGCCAGCGCCTCGTCTCCGCAGATCATGCTGAGTCGCATCGAGGCGTTGCTGCGCTTCGACGGGCGCGCGCTCGCGCCGCGCATCCGCTGTCCCACCTTGGTGGTCGCGGCCCGCGATGACCGGGTCACGCCCGCCTACTTCTCCCGCTCGCTGGCAGAGGCAATTCCCGGAGCGCGGCTGGTCTTGCTCGACGGCGGCGGCCACTTCCTGCCGATCGTCGAGGCGCAGCGCTACGCAGAGATCGTGCTGCCTTTTCTAAGCGAGCCGGCCAGCGAGTAGCGAGCCGGCGCAAGCGGCCTACTTGGCAATGTCGAGCAGCTCCACCTCGAAGACCAATGTGGCGCCAGGCTTGATCAACGGCGGCGAGCCGCGGTCGCCGTACGCGGTGCTGGCTGGGCATACCAGACGAGCCTTGCCGCCTACCTTGATTCGCTGCACTCCCTCGGTCCAGCACTTGATCACGCCGTTCAGCGGGAACGTGGCCGGCTCGCCGCGCTTGATCGAGCTGTCGAACACCGTGCCATCGAGCAGTGTTCCCTGGTAGTGAACCGTCACCTTGTCCGTCGCGGCGGGCATGGCGCCACCGCCCTCCTTGATCGTCTTGACGATGGCCCCCGACTCGGTCTTCTCGGCCCCCGGCTCCGCGGCGGCTTTGGCGAGAAACTCGGCTCCGGCCTTCTTCTCCTGTTCCGCGGCAAGCGCGAGGCGAGCCTGCGCCATCTGCTGGATCTTCGGCCCATAGGTCTGCATGTCGACCTTGAGCGGTTGCTTGAGGGTGCCGTCGGAGAGGCCGGACTGCACCAGCGCGAGCTCCGACTCGTTGAGCGAAAACGCGCTCAGGTTCTGGCTGATCGCCACACCCAGCGCATACAGGGTCTTTTGTTCGTCCGTCGCAAGGTCCGCCGCGACTAGACGTGGGCCGCCAACCAACAGACCCAGCAGGGCCGAAAGGCAATAGACAGCAGCTCTCATGGCTTTTCCTTCGTGGGGAAAGGCGGCATGGTACAGCAGTTTGGCGGGCGTGCTGGGTGACCGGAGGGAGGGTTCTTCCTGGCGGAGCGACCCAGGACACAGACGTCCCCGAGCTCGGCGCGCCGGGTGCAGGATGCGCCGGACGGACGATGAAATCGTCCTCCGACGCTAGAGGCTGCGGCTATTCAATCCAGGCGAGACAGCCGGGCGAATGCCCCGGAAGGGGGATGCCTGGGGCCCACCTGAGTACCGGTGGAGCGCGGGTGCAGCGGGGAAGTCCGAGGCTACGGCAGCGCGGACCCTCCCCCCGGGCCCCGCTAGCTGTCCTCGCCTCGCTCACGGCGCGCGTGGCAATTCGTGTAGCGTGACGGCTGCAATCGGCGCAGGCGATTCGCGTCCTCTTACACCTGCGCCTCGGCCGTCGGCCGCGCGCCGCTCGGACGCCCGTCATAAGCGCCCGAGTCCGACATCTTGCTCGACGTCCACAGGGCCAGGTCGAGCAATTCCAGGCTCCGCTTGGCTGCCAGCATGACCTGACGCTGCATGTGCTCGGTGAGCGCGTAGCGCTTCACGATCTCCAACGCGAACTTCGGATGCTCATCGTCATAATGGGCGTGCTCGCGAATCCACTTGTAAGTCTTCGGATTCATGTCCACGCCGGGCTGTCCCCGGTAGGCCTCGAAGCCGGCTGCGACCTTCCGGGCCAGCGCGCCCGCGACGCCCTCGATCGCGAAGCTGGTCGCCGCCACCGATTCGGCAAGTGTTCCTTTGGCGTTCACGCGCCAGACCCAGTCCGTCAGCGACTGCACGTCGCGCAGAACCGGCGTCTTTCCCTCCGCGAGATCCAGCATCTGCTGTCGGCCCAAGCCAAACCCCTCCCCCATCCACAGCCAATGCTCGGCGTGTGCCTTCTCGATGCGAATGTTCTCGATCAAGAAGGTCCGGGAAAACTCGTCCTCGACCTTGATCAACCCCTCGGCCAGGAACTTCGGGAAGTCGTAGATGAACGGGTAGAGCTCGAGGATCCAGCCCCGCATCTGCTGGACGCTCAGCTGCGAGGTCGCGACGGCCTCGGCCCAGGCGCCGTTGACCACCCGGTCCCAGTAGGGAGCCACATACTCATACAGCGCGGCAACCCACAACGGGGGGGTGGAGGTCTTTCGTACTGCGGTAGGATTCATGCTCTGCTCTCTTGGTCTAGGTAGAAAGAGTTGCTAGCGCTGGCGTTCAGCTGCGCACGGCGGCGTCGATGCTAGGTGCAACGCCCGCCCGGCCGGGCACAACCGGTTGCCCCACGAACGGGGCCGGCGGCGAGATCCAGTCGCCCTGAGCGAAGTCGACTCCGATCTCGCGCAGTGCGGCCAATCCCAGTTCCCCATCCACGAACTCGCCGATCGTTTTTTTGCCCATCACATGACCCACGTCGTTGATCGCCTGCACGGTGGCGCGATCCACCTGATCGTAGGCCACGTTCTTGACGAAGCTGCCGTCGATCTTGATGAAGTCCACGGGCAGGTGCTTCAAGTACCCGAACGAGGACATCCCGGCACCGAAGTCGTCGAGGGAGAACAAACAGCCCAGCGATTTCATTTCGCCAAGGAAGCGCGCCGCCTTGTCGAAGTTGGCGATCGCCGCCGTCTCCGTGATCTCGAAGCAGATGGTGCGCGGCGGCATCAGGTAGTGCCGGAACTGATCCCGGACGAATTCGAGGAACCGCTCGTCCGCGATCGACGTCCCCGAGACGTTTATCGCGTACGTGCCGCGGTTCGCACCGAGCGAGTTGATCGTCGCGAACGCACGCTGGATCACCCATTGGTCGATGCTTGCCATCAAGCTGTAGCGTTCCGCGGCCGGGATGAACGCCATCGGGAGGATGATCCTGCCGTGATCGTCGACCATGCGGACAAGCAGCTCATAGTGGTTTTCCCTGGGAGACTGCCCGGCGACCGAGATGATGGGCTGCGCGTAGAGCACGAACTGTCCCGCCTGCAGCGCCCGTTGCAGCCGCGACGCCCATTCCATCTCGCCGCGGCGCACCGATACTTCGCTGTCATGGGGGCGGAAGTATTGGACCCGATTGCGGCCCTTCTCCTTTGCCATGTAGCAAGCGGCGTCTGCGGCGCTGAGCACCTCGGTGAGGTTCAGCATGCCGTCGGCAACCTGGACCACGCCGATGCTTGCACCGATGCTGAACGAGCGGTCGTCGTTCACGAAGCGGAAGTCGGCGATGCACTGGCGCAGCTCATCGGCGATCCGGATGGCGTCCTGCATGGGGCAGTTCTCGAGGAGCACGCCGAACTCGTCACCGCCCAGACGCGCGAGGGAGTCGCCCTCGCGCACCTGCTGCTTCAGCAGCGTGCTCACCTGCCGTAGCAGGCGGTCGCCGGCCGCATGCCCGCAGGTGTCGTTGACGATCTTGAACTGGTCCAGATCCATGAACATGACCACGTGCTGGCGACCCTGGGTCGACGCCGTTTGCAAGGCCAGCCTGAGACGGTTCTCGAACTCGAGGCGATTCAACAGGTTAGTCAGCGGGTCGTGGCTTGCGTGGTAAGCGAGCTTAGCGGCATATTCCTGGCGCAGCTTGAGGTCCTTGAGCTCCCGTTCGGCCCGATCGACGCGACTGACCATGCGCTGCGTGAGAACGACGCCGACCGGAATCAGTGCGCCGGCCACCGCCAGGAGGACCAGGAGCAGCGTGGATCGGATCCAGCGGGTGGCGTCCCCCAGCGTGGTCGAGAACCGGTTCTGCCACGGCCTGAGCTCCTCGTTGATCTGGATGATGCGACCCAGGATCTCCTCGCGCGCCTCCGGGCTCGTTGCGCCGGACGAATACAGTGCGTGAAGCTGATCCGCTGCCGTCCCGAGCCTGGCGAGGAACGCATCGCCGGTTCTCCAGATCGCGAGCACACTCATCATGTAGCTCACGTGCTTGAAGCGCTCGTACAGGTGGATCACGCCGGAGATATCGTCCGGATGGGTTCCACCTTCGAGGAAGTCCTCGCGCACGAGCGCATAGTTCGGATCCGGCTTCTCGAGCTCGAGGCGCGCCTTGCGGAACCCCAGCGGCACCTTCATCGCTTTCTGATAGTTCTGAAAGTCGGACTCCGAGCCGGTCTCGGCGAAACGCAGCAGGTAGAACACGGCCTCCTTCTGGTTCTTCGACCACAGGCTCTCTCCCTCCACGTAAGCCCGTCCGGCGGCCAGGATGTCGATGCTCACCGTGGCGAGCCAGACCAGCACCACCACGATCGTCAGGAACGGAGAGATGATCAGGAGCATCCGCTTGCTCCTGCGGAGCCAGTGGAGCGCCCGGGCGAAAGGGCTCCCCGTTGGCGGGATGTCAACGGACTGCATCACGGATTGTGTCCGCTTGGTTAAAAGCGATCCGAGAGCGGGTAGGCCTTGTTCTTCGGCGGACTCCATCTCAGCACCGCCGCAGCAGCTTGCATGCCAATAGCGCGCGGTGACGACGGCCGGTTGCCCGACGCCTGAGCCCCCGACGCTAGAGTCGGAGCCGATCGAGCGAGCCTGTGGAGCGGAACTCCCGTCCATCCCTTCACTTTGCCCGGAGGTGCAAAGCGTGGGCCCGCGGCTTGCCCCGTCTAGCCTCGCGACGTAGTAGGCGGATGGACGACCCAGAAACGCTTTTTCCTGAGCGCGAAGGCCGATCTCACTGAATGCCTGCGAAGAAGGCGCGGCGGGGCCCGCGCCGATCCCGCGGCTGCAAGAACCGTCCGGGCGCCGAGGACCATCACCGGACCATGGCCATGCGCTGATCGCGTTGCCTCTCAAGAGCTTAGGGAGCCCCTGCGGCGACGATGCGAGTCCGTGCTCGGGGGTCCGACTGGATGCGCGGGCGATCAACGCCGGACCATCGGGCAGCATCCAACAGGGTGGATCGACGAGTGCGAAGCCAGTCCGCCCGCTGCGGAGGGGCGCGCTCCCGCATTTCGAAGCGCCCTTGCCTTCCCTGGCCCGTGCGGCTACTCTTGATCGACCGGTCGGTCAATGATTCCCGCCGCCGTCACTTGGAGCCGGGCAGCACGGACTTGGAGGATCGATGAGTACGGACTACCAGCACATCCTGCTGGAGCTGAGCGAGGGGATGGCTACGATCACCCTCAATCGCCCCGAGCGGCTGAACGCGTTCACCCAGGGATTGCACGCCGATCTGCGCGAAGCCCTTGGGCGCATACGCGTCGACCGGTCGATGCGAGTACTGATCGTGACCGGCGCCGGCCGCGGGTTTTGCGCCGGGCAGGACCTCAACGATCGCGCTGTCGGCCCGGGCGAGGCGCCGCCCGACCTCGGCGAGTCACTAGAGAAGAACTACAAGCCCCTGGTGCTGGCCCTGCGCGCACTGCCAATCCCGGTGATCGCTGCGGTCAACGGGGTTGCAGCCGGTGCCGGGGCGAGCCTCGCGCTCGCCTGCGACATCGTGATCGCCGCTCGCTCCGCCGCGTTCATTCAGGCCTTCTGCCGGCTGGGCTTGGTCCCGGACGCCGGCGGCACCTACTTCCTCACCCGCATCCTGGGCTCGGCGCGCGCCATGGGTCTGGCGTTGTTCGGCGAGCGCCTCGAAGCCGAGCAAGCGCAGTCCTGGGGCTTGATCTGGAAGTGCGTCGACGACGCCGAGCTGATGCCGACGGTACGCAAGCTCGCAGCACAACTCGCATCCGGCCCCACCCAAGGTTACGCACGCACGAAGCAGGCGATCTATGCAGCCGAACAGCACGCGCTGGAGCAACAGATCGACCTCGAGCGGGACCTGCAGCGAGAGCTGGGTCGCACGCTCGATTTCAAAGAGGGCGTCACGGCTTTCCTGGAAAAGCGTCCGCCACGCTTTCGCGGAGAATAGCCGAGCACGGCCGCACTTGCCCGTGCAAGCCCTACTTCTGACGCCGCCCACGCCATGAACGACCAGTCAGCGACGCTCGATCCGCAGGCACTAGCCGACGCGGTCGGCGACGGCATGATGAAAGAGGATGCCGCCTCCCGCACTTTGGGCATGCGCATCGAGCGCATGGGCCCCGGCTCTGCGCGCGTGTCGATGTGCGTGCGCGCGGACATGCTGAACGGGTTCAAGATCTGCCACGGCGGTTTGATCACCACACTCGCCGACTCGGCTTTCGCGTTTGCTTGCAACAGCTACAACGAGCTCACGCTGGCGGCCGGGATCGTGGTGGACTTCATCGCCCCCGCCAACGAGGGCGACGTGCTGACGGCCGAGGCGCGGGAGGTCGCCCTCGCCGGCCGCACCGGTGTCTACGACGTAACGGTCACCAATCAGCGCGGCGAGCTGGTGGCGGTGCTGCGGGGCCGGTCGCATCGCCTCAAGGGCAAGCCGGTCGTTGCCCTGTAGGCGGAGCCAGAGCAGAACAGCATGCCTGTACGCACGCCGTCCGCCGCCGATCTGGAGCCGATCGAGCGCGCCAGCCAGGACGAGCTGCGAGCGCTGCAGCTTCGGCGCCTGCGCTGGAGCCTGCAGCACGCCTATGACAATGTGCCGCACTACCGCAGGAAGTTCGACGCGCACGGCGTGCACCCGGACGATCTCCGCAGCCTCGACGACCTCGCTAAGTTTCCCTTCACCACGAAGCAGGACCTGCGCGAGAACTATCCCTTCGGCATGTTCGCAGTACCGCGCGAGCAGGTGGTGCGGGTGCATGCGTCCAGCGGCACGACCGGCAAGCCGACCGTGGTCGGATATACCAGGAAGGACCTGGACACCTGGTCCGACCTGATGGCGCGCTCCATCCGTGCCTCGGGCGGACGCGCCGGTGACATCGTGCACGTGGCGTACGGATACGGGCTGTTCACAGGCGGGTTGGGCGCCCACTATGGCGCCGAGCGCCTGGGCTGCACCGTAGTGCCGATGTCCGGCGGACAGACCGAGCGGCAGGTGCAGATCATCCACGACTTCCGGCCCGACATCATCATGGTAACGCCCTCCTACATGCTCACGTTGATCGAAGAGATGGAGCGCCAGGGCATGGACCCCACGCGCAGCTCGCTCAAGGTGGGCATCTTCGGCGCCGAACCCTGGACGCAGGGCGTGCGCGAGACGGTCGAGCGGCGCGCCGGAATGGACGCAGTGGACATCTACGGGCTGTCCGAGGTGATGGGGCCGGGTGTGGCCAATGAGTGCATCGAGAGCAAGGATGGCCCCGTGGTGTGGGAGGACCACTTCTATCCCGAGATCGTCGATCCAGACAGCGCCATGGTATTGCCCGACGGTGCTCCGGGCGAGCTGGTATTCACCTCGCTCACCAAGGAAGCGCTCCCCGTGATCCGCTACCGCACGCGCGACCTCACCCGGCTGCTGCCGCCCACCGCGCGCTCCATGCGGCGCATCGAGAAGATCACCGGCCGCTCCGACGACATGCTGATCATCCGCGGCGTGAACGTGTTCCCCTCGCAAATCGAGGAGCTGATCTGCAAGCTGCCGGCGCTTGCGCCACATTACCTGCTCGTAGTCGACAAGGAGGGGCACCTGGACAGTCTGACGGTCCGCGTGGAGCTCGACCCCGGCATGCGTTATGCAGATCGGGACACCGTGGCCGGTGAGCTGCACCACCACATCAAGAGCTACGTCGGCATCTCGGCTCACGTCGAAGTGGTCGAGCCCATGGCGATCGAGCGTGTCACCCTGGGTAAGGCCAAGCGCGTCATCGACAAGCGGCGCGTGTGAGTTGGAACTACCCGACGCAGAGGAATCCGAATGTATACACAGGCGATCGATCTTCCCCAACCGAAGGATACGCAGCCCCCGGCCGGCTCGGCAGAGAACCCGGACTACCAGGCCGAGTTCGACGCCAAGCTCGCGCGCGGCGAGTTCATCGAGGCCAAGGACTGGATGCCGGATGCGTACCGCAAGACGCTCGTGCGCCAGATCTCACAGCATGCGCACTCGGAGATCGTCGGCATGCTGCCGGAAGGCAACTGGATCGCGCGCGCGCCCACGCTCAAACGCAAAGCCATCCTGCTCGCGAAGGTGCAGGATGAGGGCGGACACGGGCTGTACTTGTACGCCGCGGCCGAGACGCTCGGCGTATCGCGCGACGAGCTGATCGAGGCGCTGCACGCCGGCAAAGCCAAATACTCCTCGATCTTCAACTACGCCACGCTCACCTGGGCCGACATCGGCGTGATCGGCTGGCTGGTCGACGGCGCCGCGATCATGAACCAGATTCCGCTCACCCGTTGCTCCTATGGCCCGTATGCGCGCGCCATGGTACGCATCTGCAAGGAGGAGAGCTTCCACCAGCGCCAAGGGTTCGACTTGCTGCTGACGATGATGCGCGGCAGCCAGGCCCAACGCGAGATGGTCCAGGACGCGGCCAATCGCTGGTGGTGGCCCTCGCTGATGATGTTCGGCCCGCACGACAGCGAGTCCCGGCACAGCGAGCAGAGCACGAAGTGGGGCATCAAACGCATCTCCAATGACGAGCTGCGGCAGAAGTTCGTCGACGCCACCGCGCCGCAAGCGCGTGTGCTCGGCGTGACGCTTCCCGATCCCCATCTGAGATGGAACGAGGCGCGCGGCCACTACGACTTCGGCGAGATCGACTGGGACGAGTTCTGGAACGTGGTCAACGGCAACGGCCCGTGCAATCGCGAGCGTCTCGCGGCTCGCGTCAAGGCGTGGGACGACGGTGCTTGGGTGCGGGAAGCGGCACTCGCCTACGCACGCAAGCAGGAGCTGCGGTCCCGAGCCGAAGCGGCCTGATCCGCGCCGTCGCCTCACGAGTCACATCACGAACAACGGATCACGGGGTCGCCATGGAACGCAAGGAGTGGCCGCTGTGGGAGGTGTTCATCCGCAGCCGCAGCGGGCTGGATCACAAGCACTGCGGCAGCGTGCACGCGCCCGACGCGCGCATGGCTTTGCAGGCGGCGCGCGACGTGTACACCCGCCGGCAGGAAGGCGTAAGCATCTGGGTAGTGCGGGCCGACCACATCGTGGCCTCCGACCCCGATGCCAAGCCCGAGATGTTCGACCCGGCGGAGGACAAGATCTACCGTCACCCGACCTTCTACAAGCTGCCGGATGAGGTGGATCACATGTGAATTGCAGAGTGAACCCCCCTCACTCCGACTCTCTCCCCCGGTGTCGGGGGAGAGGGGGTCTTGCCACTCTTCACCCTTCACTCTTCACGATTCTCCACAGGCAATGCCCACCGCCCACTTCAACTACGTGCTCCGCCTCGCCGACAGCGCGCTCGTGCTCGGGCAGCGGCTGTCGGAGTGGTGCGGCCATGGTCCGGTCTTGGAGGAGGACCTGGCGCTCGCCAACATCGCGCTGGATCTGATCGGCCAGGCGCGGTTGCTGTTGACGCATGCCGGCCAGCTCGAAGGTCAAGGGCGAGACGAGGATCAGCTCGCTTTCCTGCGCGAACCGGGCCGGTATTGCAACCTGACCCTGGTCGAGCTGCCGAACGGCGATTTCGGCCACACCGTCGGCCGCAACCTGCTCTACGGCGCTTTTCAGCAAGAGCTCTGGCACGCGCTGCTCGGCTCGCAAGACCGCGAGCTCGCAGCCATTGCGGAGAAGAGCCTCAAAGAGACGCGCTATCACCTGCGCCACAGCGCCGACTGGGTCGTGCGACTCGGCGACGGTACCGAGGAGTCTCATCAGCGCATGCAAGCAGCGGTGGGTGAACTATGGCCGTACACCGCGGAGTTCTTCACTGGCGACGCGGTAGACGATGAGGTGAGCGCCGCCGGGATCGGGCCCGCCTGGCACACGCTGGAGTCTGCGTGGGAAGCCGCCGTGGTCCCGGTGCTGAAGGAGGCCACATTGAGCATCCCCGCGCGCACCGGGTTCCGTTCGCGCGGCAAGGTGGGCGTGCACAGCGAGCACTTGGGTCATCTGCTGGCAGAGCTGCAATATCTGCAGCGCACCTATCCGGACAGCCGGTGGTGAGACGATGCTGACCATCGACCAGGCGTGGTGCGCACTGCAACAAGTGACCGACCCCGAGCTGCCGGCCCTGTCGATCTGCGAGCTGGGCATCGTGCGCGATGTCCAGAGCACGGCAGACCAGGTGACCGTTGTCGTCACCCCGACCTATTCTGGCTGCCCGGCCACGGAGGTGATCCAGAGCGCGATCCGCGAGGCGCTCACCTCCGCGGGGGCAGCCAAGGTGACGATCCAGACCCGCCTGTCGCCCGCTTGGACCACCGACTGGATCACTCCCACGGCGAGGGAGAAGCTGCGCGACCACGGGATCGCACCGCCTGGTGTCAGGGAAGCAGCCGGCACGCAACCTGTGCGCTTCCTGCCCCCGGCACCGGAGTGCCCGCGCTGCCGCTCGCGCAGCACCGTGCGGATATCCGAGTTCGGCGCCACTGCGTGCAAAGCCCTGTATCGCTGCGAGTCGTGCGCAGAGCCGTTCGAGTATGTCAAGCCGCTGTGAAGGAGGTGAATGAGATGGATGAGGTGCTTCCCCTCACCCTGGCCCTCTCCCCCGGCGGCGGAGAGGGAAGACACCGCCGGGAGAAGGGAAAGTCGTAGCGCTCCTGCCTACTCGGCTCTTCACCTCATTCACTTCCTTCACCTCTTCATCTTTTCACCTCTTCACGCCTTTGACATCTAACGCATGACCCCGCGCTTCCATCCCCTGCACGTCGCCGAGGTGCAGCGCGAGACGCCCGAGGCGGTGAGCCTGCGCTTTGCCGTGCCGCGCGAGTTGGCGCACGAGTTTGCGTTCGTCCAAGGGCAGCACATCACGCTCAAAGCGCGCGTGGATGGTGCGGAGCTGCGCCGCTCCTACTCCATCTGCGCTGGCGCTGACGACGGGGAGCTGCGCATTGCAGTCAAGCGCGTTCCCGGCGGTGTGTTCTCTAACTGGATCAACAGCCACGTCAAGGCCGGCGATGTGCTCGAGGTGCTCACGCCCGAGGGACGTTTCAACACCGCGCTCGAGGCGAACCAGCGCAAGCACTATGTCGCGTTCGCGGCCGGCAGCGGGATCACGCCGGTGCTGTCGCTCATCAAGACCACGCTTGCGCGCGAGCCGGCGAGTCGGTTCAGCCTCTTCTACGGGAACCGCCGCCAGGCGAGCGTGCTGTTCCACGAGGAGCTCGAGGACATCAAAGACCGCTGGCTGTCGCGCTTCGTGCTCTATCACCTGTTCAGCCGCGAGCAGCAAGAAGTGGCGCTGTTCAACGGGCGGCTCGACGGCGCCAAGGTCCGGGCGTTCACCGACACACTGCTTCCGGTCGATACGATCGACGAGGCGTTCCTCTGCGGCCCGGGCGGCATGATCGACGATGTGGAGGCTGCACTGAGGTCCTGCGGGCTGAGCGCCGAACACATCCACGTGGAGCGATTCGGGGTCCCACAAGCGGGGACCGCTCATCACGTGGAGCCCGGGGATGCGCCGCACGCGCGCATCACGCTCCTGCTGGATGGCGTGCGGCGCGAGGTCGAGTTCCGCAGCAGCGACCCGTCGATTCTGGATGCCGCTCTGGCGGCCGGCATCGACCTCCCCTATTCCTGCCGGGGCGGCATGTGCTGCACTTGCCGGGCCAAGCTGATCGAGGGGCGCGTACGGATGGACAAGAACTACAGCCTGGAGAAGCGCGACCTGGACGCCGGCTTCGTCCTCACCTGCCAGGCGCACCCGCTGACCGAGCGCGTGGTGGTGAGCTACGACGAACGATGACGTTGCAGCAACCCCTCGTGGTTCCGGCCGCCTCCCTTTTCGTGTCTATGCGTCGAGACCTGGACTGAGCCGAGATGCCACGAGGCAAAGCCCCCAGTTTCGACCGGCAACGGGCCGCAATCCTGCACGCGGCCGTAGGGCTGTTCGCACAGAAGGGCTTCGCGCAAACGTCGATGGCCGATCTGGCGCGCTCTTGCGGCGTGTCCAAGGCGTTGCTGTACCACTACTATCGGGACAAGGGCCACCTGCTCTTCGACGCGGCCGACAGCTACCTCGACAGGCTGATCGCGGTCGCCGACGAAGTGCAGGCCCGCAAGCTGGCGCCCGACGAGCATCTGCGCACGCTGATCTCCTGTTTCATGCAGGAGTACGAGCATTCCCAGGCCCGGCATACCGTGCTGGTGCAGGACGTGAAGTACCTGAGCTCGGCCGGGCAGGCGCGCGTAGTAGCGAAACAGCGTCGTGTGGTCGAGGCGTTCGCCCAGGCCATCGCCGCGTTGGAGCCGCGGCTCCGAGGCAAGGCGCTGCGGACGCCACTGACCATGATCCTCTTCGGCATGATCAACTGGACCTTCACGTGGCTGCGGCCGGACGGACCGCTCACCTATGCCGACATGGCCGACATGGTCGCGGAGATCTTCCTCCACGGAGTGGCCGAGCCGCGGGCGCGGAGCGGGACAGGCGCAGCACGTCGCCGTGCAGCCTCCCGGAATGGCGCTCGGGCATGATATCGTTGGGATGCCCGAAGGCGCCGTCGGCGCCCGGAGGTGGCGCGCATCGCGACGGCGCCGACGACAATAGCGAAAGGAGGAGAGACCATGCGTCTCTGGCACGGACTGGTCGGGGCTGCACTGGCGATCACAGCAATGGGAGCACGGGCCGATATCACCGTGGGCGTGACGCTGTCGGCGACCGGCCCGGCGGCATCTCTGGGCATCCCGGAGAAGAACACCTTGGCGCTGCTGCCGGCCACCATCGCCGGGCAGAAGGTGAATTACATCGTCCTGGACGACGCTTCGGACACCACCACCGCGGTCAAGAACACGCGCAAGCTGATCAGCGAGGACCGCGTCGATGTCATCATCGGATCGACCATCACGCCCAACTCGCTCGCCATGATCGACGCCGTTGCGGAAGCGGAGGTCCCGATGATCTCGATGGCCGCCTCGTCCCGCATCATCCAGCCGGTTGACGCCAAGCGCCGTTGGGTGTTCAAGACGCCCCAAAGCGATGCGCAAATGGCCGTCGCGATCGCCACCCACATGAGCAAGAACAACATCAAGACGGTGGGCTTCATCGGCTTCGCCGACGCCTACGGTGAAAGCTGGTGGACCGAGTTCGCTCAGGCGGCGCAGGCGCGCAACATCAACATCGTAGCCAACGAGCGCTACAACCGCAGCGACACTTCGGTGACGGGCCAGATTCTCAAGATCCTCGCGGCCCGTCCCGACGCGGTGTTGATCGCAGGCTCGGGCACCCCGGCTGCCCTGCCGCAGAAGACGCTGAAGGAGCGCGGTTACGCCGGCGTCATCTATCAGACGCATGGCATCGCCAACGCGGACTTTCTTCGCGTCGGCGGCAAAGACGTGGAGGGAACCCTGCTGCCCGCGGGACCCGTGCTGGTGGCAGCGGCGCTGCCCTCTTCCCACCCCAGCAAGAAGACCGCGATGGAATACGTGTCCAAGTACGAGGCCGCCTACGGCAAGGGCAGCGTATCGACGTTCGGTGCACACGCCTGGGACGCCGTGATTCTGCTGCAACATGCAATCCCCGAAGCGCTGAAGAAGGCACAACCGGGCACGCCGCAGTTCCGCGCTGCGTTGCGCGACGCGCTGGAGCACCTCCAGAACGTGCCTGGCGCCCACGGCGTGTTCAACACGAGCCCCCAAGACCATTTGGGGTTCGACCAGCGTGCCGCAGTCATGGTCCAGATCCGCAACGGAGGCTGGGAATTGCTCCCGCAATAGCACGCAGGACGCTTGAACCGCCCCAGCCCATCGGAAGCAAGCGGCAGCGCGCACGCCTCGAGCTTGCACCCTAGAGACCGCCGTCGCTTGTCGATCGAGCTTGGATACCGACCGATGCGAGACAGCCGCCGTCTGTTTGCGTGCGCCAATGTGTCGACGTTCCGTTGGTAGCGCGGCATGAAGCTCGCGACGCTTAGATCGGGCGGGCGCGACGGCGCGCTGATCGTCGTCAGCCGGGACCTCAAGGCGGCGGTGGCCGCGACCAGCATCGCGCGCTCCCTGCAAGCGGCGCTCGACGACTGGGCGCGCAAAGCTCCCAAGCTCGCGCACCTCTCGGACATCTTGAACGCCGGTAAAGCGGCCGACGCGTTCACCTTCGATCCCACCCGCTGTGCGCCGCCTCTGCCGCGCGCCTACCAATGGGCCGACGCGTCGGCATATGCAAATCACGAGGAGCTGTTACGAAAGGCCGACGGCGCGTCGCTGCCGCCTTGGTTCTGGACCGAGCCGCTCGTCTACCAAGGCGCATCGGACAGCTTGAGCGGCGCCTGCGACCCGATCCGTGCCCGGAGTGAAGACTGGGGTATCGATCTCGGCGGCCAGGTGGCGGTGATCGTCGACGACGTGCCGATGGGCGTGACAGCGGGAGCCGCGGCGGGACGAATCCGGCTGGTCATGCTCGCGAACGAGGTCAGTCTGCGCGAGGTGATCGCGAAGGAGCAGGCCAAGGGCTGGGGGTTCCTCCACGGCAAGCTCGCGACAGCGTTCTCACCGGTGGCAGTGAGCCTGGACGAGCTGAGTCAAGCGTGGGACGGCGGCAAGCTGCACGGCGCGCTATCGGTGCACATCAACGGTCAGCTCTTCGGCCGCCCCGACGCCGGAGTGGGTATGACGTTCGACTTCCCCATGCTGATCGCCCATGCCGCGCGTTCGCGTGAGCTCGAAGCCGGCTCGATCGTGGGCTCCGGCACCGTCTCCAACCCCGACCCCGCAGTAGGCTGTGCGTGCCTCGCGGAGAAACGCGTGCTGGAAAGCGCCGCGCATGGCAAACCGGCTACGCCTTACCTGCGCTTCGGCGATCGGGTGCGGATCGAGATGTTCGATTCCGCCGGAAGATCCATCTTCGGTGCGATCGACCAGGAGGTGGTGAAGTATGTGGCACCGGAGTGACCTGAGGGGTGAAGAGTGAACGGTGAAGGAGGTGTGGAGGTGAACAGCCCGAACGCTGAGACTGGCAGTCTTCCAAGCACTGGGTTCCCTCTCCCCCGCCGGGGGAGAGGAGCAGGGTGAGGGGGATCACCTCCTTCACCTCATTCGCTTCCTTCACCTTTCACCCTTCACTCTTCACCCTTCACCTCTCTTAGGCAATGACCCTCGAAATCGCGACCCTGCTCGCCCAGGACGCGCTGACGAACGGCGCGATCTACGTGCTGATGGCGCTCGCGCTGGTCATGGTGTTCGCGGTCACCCGCGTCATCTTCGTACCGCAGGGCGAGTTTCTCGCCTACGGCGCCCTGTCGCTGAGCAGCCTGCAGGCCGGCCGCACGCCAGGGATCGTCTGGTTGTTGCTCGGGCTGGGCGTGTTGAGCTTCCTGTTCGACGCGGCCGCAGCTCTGCGGGAGTCGCGTGCGCGGGGCTTGCTCCGGTCCGGACTGGCGAACCTCGCGGTCCCCGCGCTATTGGCGATCTGCGCAGTGTGGCTCGCGCCGCGCCATCCTCCCTTCGGGTTTCAACTGCTGCTGACGATCCTGCTGGTCGCACCGATGGGCCCGATGCTCTACCGGGTCGCGTACCAGCCGATCGCAGATGCGCCGGTGCTCATGCTGCTCATCGTGTCGGTCGCCGCGCAGCTCACGATGTCGGGACTGGGGCTGTACTTTTTCGGTGCAGAGGGCTCGCGCACGCCGGCATTCGGCGAAGGTGCGCTCACGCTCGGTTGGCTGCGCATGACTGCGCAGAGCCTATGGGTCTATGCGAGCACCGTCGTCCTAGTAGCCGCCTTGTATGCCTTTTTCGAGCGCAGCCTCTACGGCAAAGCGCTACGCGCGACCGCCAGCAACCGCGTCGGCGCGCGGCTATCCGGGATCAGCACCGCGTTGGCCGGCAAGCTTTGCTTCCTGCTCGCTGCGCTGATGGGCGTGATGTCCGGCCTGCTGATCGGGCCGATCACCACCATCTACTATGACACCGGCTTTCTCGTCGGCCTCAAGGGATTCGTAGGCGCGATCATCGGCGGGCTGGTCTCCTATCCTCTCGCCGCGGCAGGGGCGCTGCTGGTCGGCATGCTCGAGTCGTACGCGTCGTTCTACGCCAGCGCGTACAAAGAGGTGATCGTATTCACGCTCATCATCCCGGTGCTGCTATGGCGGTCTCTCGCGCTGCTCACCAAGGAGGAGGAATGAAGCACAGGGCGCTGCAAGCCGCGGCGCTCGCGCTTTTTTCGCTCGCTCCCCTCGTGGTGCCGGACTACTGGGTCACCTTGCTCGCATACGTCGGGCTGTACAGTCTGGTCGTCCTGGGCCTGTGCCTGCTGACCGGCATCGCCGGCCAAGTCTCCTTCGGTCAGGCCGCGTTTGTCGGGCTAGGGGCGTACGCCAGCGCCTGGGCGTGCACGGCACTCGCGCTTTCGCCTTGGCTTGGGCTGCTCGCCGGGATCGCGGTGACCGCGCTGTTCGCGCTCATCCTCGGGGCGGTCACGCTGCGCTTGTCGGGTCACTTTCTGCCTCTGTGCACCCTCGCCTGGGGCATCAGCCTGTACTACTGCTTCGGCAACGTCGGTTTCCTCGGCGGGTATACGGGCCTCTCCGGGATCCCAGCGCTCACCCTGTTCGGCCACGAGCTGAAGGCCACGCGCACGTATGTGTACCTGATCTGGGGCTGCGTGCTCGGCGCGGTGACGCTGGTCACGCTGCTGCTCGACTCGCGGGTGGGTCGGGCGGTGCGCGCGCTCACCAGAGGCTCTCAGCTGCTGGAGAGTTTCGGCGAGAACACGATGCTTCTCAAGCTGCAGACGTTTCTATTTGCGGCTCTCCTCGGATCGCTGTCGGGCTGGCTCTATGTCCATTACCAGCGCTTCCTCAACCCGACGCCCTTCAGCCTGCACATGGGCATCGAGTACCTGTTCATGGCGGTGGTCGGCGGTGCCGGCTACGTTTGGGGCGCGGTGTTGGGTGCGGCGTCGATCACGCTGCTGCAACAGGTGCTGCAGAGCTGGCTGCCGAAGCTGCTCGGGGCAAGCGGCGAGTTCGAGACCATCGTGTTCGGCGTGCTGATCGTGTTCATGCTGCAGCGTGCTCCCTCCGGGCTGTGGGCCTGGATCGCGCCGGGGCTGAGCCGCTTGCGTCCAGAACCGGAAGTCCCGTCGGCCGACGCGCTACCGGCACGGTCGCGGCCGCAGGCAGGTGAACCGCTGCTGGCGGTCGTGGGTGCGAGCCGGGCCTTTGGCGGCCTGATGGCCGTCAACAAAGTGAGCTTCGAGCTGCGCGCTGGAGAGATCCTTGGGTTGATCGGGCCCAACGGGGCCGGCAAGACCACGACATTTAACCTGATCACGGGCCTGCTCGCTCCCAGTTCCGGGAAGGTGCTGTTCCGTGGCCGAGCCATCACCGGGCTGGCGCCGAGGCAGGTTGCGCGGCTGGGCATCGCTCGCACGTTTCAGCATGTCAAGCTGCTGCCGCAGATGAGTGTGCTGGACAACGTCGCTATCGGCGCCTCCCAGCGCGGAGAAGCGGGGTTCCTGCGCTGTCTGCTCCACCTGGAGCGTGGAGAAGAGCACAGGCTGCGCGCCGAAGCCGCGCGCCAGATCCGGCGCGTGGGACTGGCCGAAGAGATGTTCCGGCCATCCGGCAGCCTGCCGCTCGGCAAGCAGCGCGTCGTGGAGGTGGCTCGGGCGCTCGCCGCGGACCCGCTGCTGCTGCTGCTCGACGAGCCGGCGGCCGGGTTGCGTTACGCGGAAAAACAGGCGCTCGCCGAGACGCTGCGCCAGTTGCGCGGCGAAGGAATGAGCGTGCTGCTGGTCGAGCACGACATGGACTTCGTGATGGGGCTGGTGGACCGCCTGGTCGTGCTCGACTTCGGCACCAAGCTCGCCGAAGGGCTGCCGCGCGACATCCAGACCCACCCGCTGGTGCTCGAGGCCTACCTCGGAGGGGTAAGATGAGCGCAACGCCGCTCCTCTCCGCGCAGAACGTCAGCGTAGCGTACGGACGGGTGCGCGCGGTGGAGGGCGTGTCTGTCCACGTGGAGTCGGGTCGGATCGTCACGGTCATCGGCGCCAACGGAGCAGGTAAGACGACCCTGCTGCTGGCGCTGATGGGCCTGCTTCCGTCGCAGGGCGAGGTGCGCTACCTGGGGCAGCTGCTCGACGCGGAGACGCCCGAGGAGCGGGTGGCGCGGGGTCTGACGCTGGTGCCCGAGCGCCGGGAGCTGTTCGCCGATATGAGCGTCGCGGACAACCTGCTGCTCGGCGCTTTCCACCGCCGGCGGGACCGGCAGGTGACGCGAGATCTCGAGTCTGTCTATGCGCGCTTCCCGCGCCTGCGGGAGCGCGCGTCTCAGCTCGCCAGCACGCTCTCGGGTGGAGAGCGCCAGATGCTTGCGCTTGGTCGCGCCCTGATGTCCAAGCCACGGCTGCTGCTGCTGGACGAGCCGAGCCTGGGGCTTGCGCCGCTCATCGTGCGCGACATCTTCCATATCATCGAGGCGCTCAAGGACAGCGGCGTGGCGATCCTGCTTGTCGAGCAGAACGCCCGCGCGGCGCTGGAGCTTGCCGATTATGCCTATGTGCTGGAGACGGGCAGCGTCTCGCTCCAAGGCCCGGCGCGCGAGCTGGCCGCCGACCCTCGGGTGGTCGAGACGTATCTGGGGCTGCATAGGGACACTCGTGGCGGGTGAAGAGGTCGGGCTGAAGAGCTCGACAAGCCACCGCTCTATCCTATAGCGCTGCGCATCCCTCCCCTACCGGTCTCACTTGACCGCCGAGCTCGTCGACGCCGCCTTCACTCGCCACGGTCCGGCTTACCGCTGGTACGCGACCGCGACGATGATGCTCGGCACC
>Ga0335082_10001004_pt1 | contig 29969 bp, 19 predicted proteins | sample Lox_Sample_41_FD_206718 | JGI IMG/M metagenome (GOLD analysis project Ga0335082, IMG submission 206718) | Soil microbial communities from Loxahatchee National Wildlife Refuge, Florida, United States - Lox_Sample_4.1 | ecosystem: Environmental > Terrestrial > Soil > Wetlands | place: USA... | reverse complement strand
GAAGATGAAGGCATCGCGCAGGATGGCGGCGTTGTTGACCACGATGTCGATGGCGCCGAAGCGCGCCAGCGCCAGCTCGATCGCGGCCTCCGCCTGGCCGGGCGCAGCGATGTCCTCGGCGAACGCACTCGCGTTTGCGCCGAGCTCGCTCGCCGCCTGCTGTGCCACGCGGGGGTCAGGGGCATCGCCGCCGATCGAGACGCCGGAGTCGGCGATCAGCACCCGGGCACCGCGTTGGACGAAGTCCTGGGCGATCGCGCGCCCGACTCCCCGCGCTCCGCCCGTGACCAGCGCAACCCGGCCTTGGAGGGAGAACGGTCCGCTCACGCCTTCGCCCCTCCTGCCGAATCTGGAGCGCTGTAGAACGCATCTGCGTGAATGTCACGGGCGGGCACGCCAGCAGCCGCCAGCATTTCCGTGGCCGCATCCACCATCGCCGGCGGCCCGGCCAAGTACGCCTGTACCACACCCAGACCGGGGAGGTCGGAGCGTACCGCGTCGGTCACCAGGCCATATCGGCGCGAGCCATTCAGCGCGGTTTGGTCGGAGAGCACGATGTGCACCTTCAGGTTCGGATGGCGTCTCTCCCACTCGCGCAGCTCCGCCTCGCCGTACACGTCGCGCTCGGCGCGCACGCCGAAGTAGAGGTGGATGGGACGCGCTAGCCGCTTGTTGAGCGCCGCGGCCACGATCGAGCGGATTGGCGCGAGGCCGGTCCCGCCGGCCACGGCCAGGATCGCGCCATCGCGTTGTTCGCGCAGGTACGATGTGCCGAACGGCCCGCAAACACGCACCCGGTCTCCGATGGAAAGCAGCGACGGGATCTGGCCGCTCACGCCCCCGGCGATGCAGCGGATGTGGAACTCTAGCCCTTCCTCATCCGGGCAATTGGCCATCGAGTAGTCGCGTGGTATGTCGGCGGCGAACGGAAACTGCAGCTTGGCGAACTGCCCGGCGGAGAAGGTGTAGGGCCCCCCCTCCTCGATCTGCATGCGCAGGCGCAGCACGTCGTGCGTGACGAATTCCAGCTCCTGCACCCGGCACTGCATCACCCGCGACGGGTGCATGACGAACTCCTCCGGCGACAGCCGCCGAATCTCCACGTCGCTCCACACCTGCGAGCGGCAGGCGAGGATTATGCCGCGTGCGCGCTCCCCAGGTGGAAGAGCGTGCTCGGAGTACTCCAGTTCGAAGATCTCCCCGGAGACGTGCTCGCACCTGCACGTGCCGCAGTTGCCCGATTGGCAGCTGTAGGCGAATCCCACTCCGTGGCGCAGCAACGCCTCGAGAATGGTCTCGCCCTCGTCGGCGGGGACCGGCTGAGGATCGCCGGCAACGGTGATGGTCCAGCTCATGGTGCCGCGGCGCAGCGTGACATCGTCCGATAGCGGGACGGCCTGCGCTGCAGCCCGAAGTCTGCGCAGTGTGCCGAACTGCGCGGCTCTGCCGTTTCAGAGCCGGCGACTGGAGCGGTCTTGCGTCGGCTGATGCAGCTTCCACGGCCCATCGTCGATCATCACACCGGTCCACACGACGTTTGGCTCTTCGGGTGGAATAGGTCTAAAGTATGGCCTCCCAATTGTTGGGTGTCAAACAAAATGCCCGGCCCAGCCCGTAGTGCACCGGTACGCGGCGAAGGCGGCGCGAGAGGGCGTCGGCGGAGCTCGTCCGGCGCAGCCACGCGCACCCCGGTCCGCCCCCAGCGCAACGGCCCGGTGGCGCTCGGCGTGCTGCCGAAACTGATCGGATATCACCTGCGCTTGACGCAGCGCGCCGTGTTCGACGACTTTGCCGACGCCGTGGCCGAGCTCGACGTAAGCCCAGGACTGTTCGGAATGCTGGTGGTGATCGAAGCCAACCCGGGGCTGAAGCAGACGGAGCTGGCGCGGGCCGCACGGCTGGATCGCTCCACCCTAGTGCCTGCGCTGGACAAGCTCGAGGCACGCGGCCTGGTGTCCCGACGCGCGGCCACTCACGACCGCCGGGTCAACCGGCTCTGGCTCACGCCGCAGGGCGCCACACTGCTGCGAAAAGCGAAGCAGCGAGTCGCCCGTCACGAGGCGCGGCTCGTCCGTCGCATGACCGCCGCAGAGCGGGACCACCTGCTCGAGCTACTCGGCCGTATCCTCCCGGAGCGCCGCTGACACGCGATTGGCATACGCTCGCCCGGAGGTAGGATGCGGCAGCGAGGCTCCGCCGACCCTGGTCGCCACACGACAAGCGGGCCGCCGGCTCACCGCGAACTGCGATGCCCGGCTTGAGTCGTTCGTCCGGCGGAGGGCAGCCTGTGGCGGGCGGCGATGGTCTCACGGTGGCGCAGCGCGAAGGTATGCTGCGTCCCCACTCTGCCTGCTACTCCGCATCGTCTCGCAATGAGCGAACTCGCTTGATCTGTCCGCGAGCGCGTTTTGCCTTCAGTCTGCGCTCCTGGGCCGCGCGCGTAGGGTGCGTCGGCCTCCTCGGCTTTGGAGGCTGTGCAGCTTTGCGAATCAGCTCGAGCAGGCGCGCGCGGGCGTCTTCGCGATTGCGCGCCTGGGTGCGGTAGCGGTGTGCGACGATCACCAACCATCCGTCAGAGGTCACGCGCCGGCCAGCGAGATGGCGCAGGCGTGCGCGTACGTCGTCGGGCAGCGCGCGGCTTCTTTCCAGTGCAAAGCGCAGTTGCACTGCAGTAGCGACCTTGTTGACGTTTTGCCCGCCCGGCCCCGGGGCGCGGACGAAGGCTTCCTCGATGTCCGCTTCGTCGATAACGACGGCGGGCGTGATGCGAATGCTGCGATCTCGATCAGACATAGGTGGTGGATCAAATGCGAGCGGTCTTTGGTGCTGCGCACAATGGAAATGCACCAACGCAGTGCCATCGTGGAGACGCAATTGGCTGCAGTGCCGCAAGCTTGCGGCATTCTCGCCTCTTGCAAACGGTGCCGACTGAGGCTAGAGTCTTGGTCCGGATTTTCCGCGGCGCTTTTTCGCAGTGAACAACCAAGGCTCGCGCGCGGCGAAATCTCGAGTTGAATGAAGAAATGGTCCGCAAGGACAGGTTCAACCAACACAACCCTGTATTGGGAGAGACTTATGAAACGATGGGAAACTCCACTTGCGGGGGTCGCCAAGCTGGCGTCGGCTGTTGCCGTGCTTGGATTTGCGTCGCAGGTCGGGGCCGCGGATATCACGTGGGACCGCCTGCTCAACGCCGACAAAGACCCCAACAACTGGCTGACATATCACGGCTCGTTCAAAGGCTGGCACTACAGCGCGCTGGATCAAATCAACAAGAGCAACGTCAAGAACCTGAAAGTCGCCTGGATCCACACCCCTTCCACCGGCAAGCGCGGCATCCAGTCGTTCCCGCTTGTTGCTGACGGGATCCTGTACTACACCAGCACGACCGGTCAGGTCTGGGCTCTCGACGCCGCAACCGGCGCATTCATCTGGAGCTATAAGGCGAAGATCGACGAAGAGCGCGCCAACTCCACGTTCTTCAACCCGTACAACCGCGGCGTCGCGCTGGGCTACGGTAAAGTCTACATCGGCACCGTCGATGGGCGTCTGATCGCGCTCGATCAGAAGACCGGCAAACCCGTGTTCGACAACATGATCGTGACGGTCGAGAAGGGCGCGAAGGGCTTCACCGGCGCTCCGCTGATTGTCAAGGACAAGGTGGTGATCGGCTCCTGGGGCGGCGAGTTGTCCGGCTGCTGCGGCCCAATCTTCGGAGTCAACGCTCAGACCGGCGAAGTCGAGTGGCAGTTCGACACCAACGCCAGCGACCAGCGGTCCAAGGCCTCTTGGGGCAACGACTCCTGGAAGGTCGGCGGCGACGGCGCGTGGATGACCGGTACCTACGATCCGGAGACCAACACCGTCTGGGAAGCCACCGCCAATCCGGCGCCCGACTTCGACTGGTCCGGCGACAACTGGATGACCGAGGGTCCGCGTCCTGGCACGAACCTGTACAGCTCCTCGGTGGTGGTGCTCGACGCCGACACCGGCAAGCTGAAGGCCTACTTCCAGGAAATGCCGCATGACAAGTGGGACTTCGACGCGGCGCCGGGAGAGTTCGTCACGATCGATCGCGGTGGCAAGAAGTACATGCTGCACCCGAACAAGGGCGGTGTGCTCTTCGTATACAACCGCGACCTGTCGCAGACCACCAATGATGTGTTGAAGGTCGAGAACGCGCAAGTCATCGGCAAGACCTACAACTTCGTCAAAGGTGTGAACCCGAAGACGGGTGAGCTGATCGGTCGCAACGAAACTCAGCTGGGCATGAACAAGAACATCTGCCCGGCCATCGACGGCGCCATCTCCTGGAACACCGGTGCGTACAACCCCAACACCGGGCTGTACTACAAGATCACCCAGGAGTGGTGCTACGACCTCGACGTGCAGAAGGTCGATCGCCCGGCCGATTACTCCGGCCAGGCTTACTTCGGCGCAAGCTGGACCGTCGCGCACCCGCAAGACCGTCAAGCCTTCGGTACCGTACAGGCTCGCGATCCGGTCACCCTGAAGCCGAAGTGGGAAGTCGAGTTCAAGTATCCGCCCCTCGCCAGCTTGCTGACCACGAAGGGTGGCCTGGTGTTCGTGCCCGGCGCGGATGGCACCTTCTACGCCTTGAATGCCGACACCGGCGAGAAGCTGTGGTCCGCCAGCAACGGTCTGGGGCACCATGGTGGCGTGATCTCCTACTCCGCCAAGGGCAAGCAGTACGTCGCGGTGGTCACCGGCTGGGGCAGCCACGTGTCGGGCAACTTCTGCCCGCTGTTTGGCGAGCCGTTCTGCAGCATGCCGACTGACGCCGGCCAGCTGATCGTCTACTCGCTGCCCTGATTCGCGGCCAACGAGTAGCAGCAGCGGAAGTCAATCGGGCGAGGGGTGATCCCCTCGCCCGTTTTTTTTGCTCGTCGCCCAGACCGAAGAGGCAGAAGCACGGCACATGCCGCGGTGCTACCGGGCGCCCGTTGTCACTGGCCTGCCGATCGCCTGAGCTCGAAGCGCAGGGGAAACCCGTCGAACTTGCCCAGCCCCCTCATCTGCGTTCCGGCCTCGTTGAGCTTGAGCGTTGCCGTCAGTGGACCTCCCTTCTCCCCATCGGCGCGAAAGCTGAACGACAGGCCATCGTATTTCGTATGTGTGATGGGGTGGACATCGCCGCCAAAGTTGTCGAGATTGGTGAACTGGATCGTGCCGCCATCGTCCTTCACCTCGACCTTTACTTTACCGCTGGTCATTCCGCGATACCACGGACCCTCCCAGACGCCCTGCAACGAAGCCATGCCGCCGGCGGCCTGCTCGTCGGCCCCGGCCAGGCCGCACATCAGCACACCCACCACCAGCGCTGCACCGCGCGTGAGGTTCATGTCTCGATCTCCCGTTCGTCGTGTTCAGATGTCCGCTCAGCCTATTGGAAAGCGATTCGCGTTGCCCTCTGCGATGATGCCTAGTCTGCGAGCCGCACCTCCCAGGATAGCGTGTTGCGCCCGCGATCCCACGAGCGCGAGCCGAGATTTGGTAAGCTGAGCGCGAAGCCTGCGACTCGGCGACAACCCTGTTTGCCCACGGCAAGCGCTGCGGGGGCCAGGGCCGACCGCCGCAACCGATAGCCGAATGAACTTCTGCAGCAACTGCGGCGCACCCGTGACCCGTCGCATCCCTGCGGGCGACAGCCTGCCGCGCTGGGTATGCGACGGGTGCAACGCGATCCATTATGAGAACCCGAAGATGATCGTCGGCTGCGTTGCAGACTGGCAGGGGCGCATTCTGCTCTGCAAGCGCGGCATCGAGCCGCGCTACGGGCTATGGACGGTTCCGGCCGGGTTCCTCGAAAACGGCGAAACGACCGCCGAGGGAGCCAGCCGAGAGTCCCTGGAGGAAGCCAACGCACGCGTCGAGATCGCCGCCCTGTTCTCGCTCTACAATCTTCCTCACATCAACCAGGTCTACATGCTGTTCCGAGGGCCACTGCTGAGTCCCGCGATCAGCGCCGGCGCCGAGACGCTGGAGGTCGCGCTGTTCGACGAGACCGAGGTCCCGTGGGACGAGCTCGCGTTCGCGACGGTCCGCAACACGCTCATCCACTATTTCAACGACCGGCGCACCGGGCATTTCGGCTTTCATATCGGAACCATCGAGCCGATGCAGCGAAGCCGCGACAGACGGGGAACAAGCGCAGAGTAAGGCGAAATGGCAGAAGCGCGAGTGCGGCGTGGCGCCTCGCCCAGCAGCGTTCGAACAACTCGATCAGCCCCGACGCAGAGCGCAGGTGCCTGCGTTGCAAAAGCATGCCTCTCCTGTCATGCGGGCCGCCTGAACACTCCTGCAGCGAGCGGTGCACGCAGCATCAGGCACAGCACCGTCAGCGATCCCCGCGACGGCCCCCGGAAGCGGCCACACGGGCCGCATCGCGCTCAATGCACGGCTTGCACAAGTCCGATCGCTCCAGCCCGGCTGAGCTCGGAGTAAGCAAGCCGCAAGTGTCAACAAATGATGGTGCGATCGCCGCGGCCTGGCTGTGGAAACTGGCCCCCACGGGCGTGCGCCCTGCACTGGGCTACGCATGTGAGAGGGCGCGATACTCGGCGAGAAGCATGCCAGCGCGCCCACGATGGCCCACTGGCGATCGCCCCGATCTCTCTTTCTCACGGCGCTGGCGCGCCGCTCGTGGAATGGAATTCGCTTGAGCTGCATGGCTCCAGTTCGTCGCCCATGCCCTCTTCCTCCCCCGCCCGCTCCGCGGATCAGCACCAGCCCAAGCACACCGATCGCCGCCTCACACTGGACGAGGTGTTGCGGGACCTGGTGGCGGACAAGCTGGTCGCACAGGAGGCCGCCGACAGTTTGCTCGCCACCAAGTCGCTGCGCAAAGGCGAGACCCATCCACTCACGCTGGTCGCCGAGCAGAAATGGAAGGATCCCCGCCATTCCAAGCGTCTGCTGCAGCTCGAGGTGCTCACCGAGTGGCTGGCCCACAAGGTCGGGCTGCCCTACATGCACATCGACCCGTTCAAGGTGGATTTCGCGGGCGTGACCAAGGTGATGTCCAACGCCTACGCCACGCGCTTCCGCATCCTGCCGGTGCAGGTCACGACGCGGGAGTGCGTGGTCGCCACGTGCGAGCCGTACATCCGCGAGTGGGAGAAGGAGCTGTCGCAAGTGCTGCGCCTGGAGATCAGGCGCGTGCTGGCGAATCCGCACGACATCGCGACCTATCAAGTCGAGTTCTACAACCTCGCGCGCTCGGTGCAGGGCGCCTCGCAGCAAAGCCAGGGGCTGTCCGACGTCACCAACTTCGAGCAGTTGGTCCAGCTCGGCCAGAGCAACAAGCTGGATGCGAACGACCGACACATCGTCCAGATCGTCGACTGGCTGCTGCAGTACGCATTCGAGCAGCGCGCGAGCGACATCCACATCGAGCCGCGGCGGGAGGTAGGCAACGTACGCTTCCGCATCGACGGCATGCTGCACCAGGTGTATCAGATCCCGACGCCGGTGATGGTGGCGATGACGAGCCGCATCAAGATCCTCGGCCGGATGGACGTCGTGGAGAGGCGCCGCCCGCAGGATGGCCGCATCAAGACGCGCACGCCCGACGGCGATGAAGTGGAGTTGCGGCTCTCCACCATGCCGACCGCCTTCGGCGAGAAGCTGGTGATGCGCATCTTCAATCCCGACGTGCTGGTCAAGGACTTCACCGAGCTTGGGTTCTCGGAGGACGACAAGCGCCGCTGGAACCAGCTCATCGGCCGGCCGCACGGCATCGTGCTCGTGACCGGGCCCACCGGCTCGGGCAAGACCACCACGCTGTATTCCACGCTCAAACAGCTCGCGACCCCCGATGTCAACGTGTGCACGATCGAAGACCCGATCGAAATGGTCGAGCCGCAGTTCAACCAGATGCAGGTGCAGGCCGGCATCGGGCTCGACTTCGCGAGCGGCGTGCGCACGTTGATGCGCCAGGATCCCGACATCATCATGGTGGGCGAGATCCGCGACATGGAAACCGCCGAAATGGCTGTGCAGGCCGCGCTCACCGGGCACCTGGTGCTCTCTACCCTGCATACGAACGATGCACCCTCGGCCATCACCCGCCTGTTGGATATCGGAGTCGAGCCATTCCTGTTGCACTCGACGGTCCTCGGCGTGCTGGCACAGCGGCTGGTGCGCACCCTCTGCCCGCATTGCCGCGAACCGGGCACGATCGAGGATGAAGTGTGGAAATCGCTCACTTACCCCTGGCAGATCCCGGTGCCCGCCAGAGTCAACCTGGCCAAGGGCTGCCTGGAATGCCGGATGACGGGCTATATGGGCCGGGTCGGGATCTATGAGATGATGTTGCTGACGCCGGCCTTGCGTGGGCTGATCGGCGCAGAGACTGACCTCCACAAGGTGCGCGATCAGGGGATGCGCGACGGGATGAAGCCGCTGCGGGTGAGCGGCGCGCTGAAAGTTGCCGCCGGCCTGACCACGGTGGAGGAGGTCATGAAGGTCTCGCCTCCGGCCGCCGGGGAGCGCCGCTCGGTCTGACCGCGGGGCGCGGAGACCTGATTCCACAGCTGAGCTCGATCGGCCAGCCGTGTATCCCAGCTGGCGTATGCGTCGTTGAAGACAAACCTTGAGCGGTCCACACTGAGCCCTCAGTTACCGGTCCCTGCTGGAGACGGGGTGAACCTCGAGACGTCGCGCCGCCTGCGCCTGGCCGATCTGGGCCGGATGATCCTGCTCGCGGCGGCCTACGCACTCACTGCGCGCGTGAGCATGCTCCTCGGTGGGCTCGCGGGCGACATGAGCTTCGTGTGGGTGCCGGCGGGCCTGTCGCTAGCCGCCCTGCTGCTGTGGGGGCTGAAGCTCGCTCCGGGGGTGCTGCTGGGGGCTTTTGTTGCCCAGTGGAGTGCTGGCGAAAGCATTGCGCTGTCTGCGGCCTTCGCCTTTGGGAGCGCCGCATCGGCCGGGCTCGCTGCGTGGCTGCTGATCCGCAAGCTGAGCTTCTCCCGCTCGCTGGAGCGCCCCCGCCACGTCCTGGCCTTGATCGGAGCCGGTGCTTTCCTGGGCCCTGCAATCGCGGCCTGCGTGGGTACCGCCGTGGCCTGCTGGGGCGTGCTGCCGCAATGCGACGACTACTTGGGCGTATGGCGGGTGTGGTGGGCGGGCAATGCCTTGGGCGTGCTGCTCGTCACCCCGGTGCTGCTGTCTCTGGCACATCCACGGCGCAGCTTCCGCCCGCTGTCCTCATCTTTGCTCGCGCTGGCCGGGTTGCAGGTGCTGGTCGGCGCTTATGTCTTCGTGATCTCCCACGGCGTTTCTGCCGCGAGGCCGTACATGTATCTGGCGCTCGCGCTGGTCCTGGCGATGTATCTGCCGCTTGCCTGGGTGAGCGTGCTCAACGGTTTGGCGGTCGCCGCGGCGACGGCGAGCACGCTGGCGGGTTTCGGGCCCTTTGCCGTGGGCAGTGCGCACGACGGCATGCTCCTGCTCGAGACGTTCGGGATCGTGTCGGCGCTCGCCACGCTCCTCCTGGCGAGCCTGGCAAACGAGCGCCACCAAGTGACCGAGGAGCTGCGGGATAGCCTCGATCGCTTCCAGCAGCTCACCTCCCTGTCCTCCGACTGGTATTGGGAACAGGACGAGCAGCTTCGCTTCACCAAGCTCGCCGGCCGCGCGGTGGATGAGCGACAGCTGGATGGCGGCGGCATCATCGGGCGCACCCGCTGGGAGGTGTTCCCCGATGGCATGAGCGAGAGCGCACGGCGCGCGCATGACGAAGCGCTGGCCGCGCGCCGGCCGTTCCGCGACCTGATGGTCACGCAGCGTGACGCGCGCTCCGGAATCCGCACCATCTCCGTCAGCGGCGCGCCGGTGTTCGACGGCCGCGGCCGCTTCCGGGGCTACCGCGGAATCGCACGCGATGTCACGCGTCAGGTCCGCGCCGAGCGTGAGATCGAGGAAGCCAAGCACTTTCTCGATGGGCTGATCGACGCCATCCCCACGCCGATCCTGGTAAAGGATGAGCAGCATCGCTACATCGCCGTGAACGCGTCGTTCTGCGAGTTCTTCGCGCGGCAGCCAGAGCAGATCCTGGGCAAGACCGACTACGATTTTTTCACCGGGCGCGACGCGGCCTATTTTCAGCAGACCGACGACGAGGCCCTGTCCGGCACGCTGCCGGTCATCTACGAGCACTCCTATCCGATCGGAGATCGCACCCGGTGGATGCTGGTGCGCAAATCGATGTTGCCCCGCCCCGAGGGGCGGCGCGTGGTGGTGCTGGTCCTCATCGACATGACGGAGCGGCGCACAGCCGAGCAAGCGTTGCGCGAGAGCGAGTCCCGGTTCAAGGCGCTCACGCAGCTATCCAGCGACTGGTACTGGGAGCAGGACGAGCGGCTGCGCTTTCAGCGCGTGATCGGGTCGCCGCAGTCGCGCCTGGGAGACCGGCTGCAAGAGCTGCTCGGCAAGCAACCCTGGGAGCTGCGGCATCCCGACCCTTCGGAGCAGCTCGAGAGCGAGCACGAGTGGCGGCGGCGCGGTGGCCTGCTCGACGGTGAGCGGAGCTTTCACGACCTGGAGCTCGCGATCCGGATGTCCGACGGCGAGCCGGTGTACATCTCGCTGAACGGTGAGCCGGTGTTCGATGCCACCGGCGCGTTCCGCGGCTATCGCGGAACGGCGAAGGACATCACGCAGCGCAAGCTGGATCAGCAGCGCATCGCACGGCTCAAGGACATGTATGCCGCGGTGAGCGAGGCGAACGGCCTGATCGTACACAGCCGCGGGCCCGAGGATCTGTTCCAGGGCGTGTGCAACTTCGCGGTGGATCATGTGCACTTCCGCTTCGCACGCGTGTCCTTGATCAATCCTCAGACCGGCAAGATCGAGTCGTTCGCCACCGCCTGCCGCTGCACGCCCGAGGACGCCGCGCGCTTCGAGATGCTGCGCGATCCGGACGCCGACGAGCGCCGGGGCCTGTCCAGCCCCGCGCTGCATACCGGCGAGAATCTGGTGTGCAACGACATCTACTCCGAGCCCCGCACGCGCCCATGGCGCGATCTGCTCGCTGACCTCGGCATCCGCTCGCTTGCCGTGTTCCTGCTGCGCCGGCAAGGCAAGGCGGTGGGCACCCTCAACCTGTACGCCGGCCAGAGCGGGTTCTTCGACGACGAGCTGGTGGCCTTGCTGGAGAAGCTGTCCCTGAACCTGTCGTACGCGCTGGATAACTTTCAGCGCGAAGAGGCACGACAAGCGGCGGTCGCGGCACTGCGCGAGAGCGAGACGCGGTTCCGGGACTTCGCCGCGGCCGCCGGCGAGTACGTCTGGGAATGCGACCTCGAGGGGCACATGACCTACGTGTCCAGCCTCGTGCTGAGCGTCTGGGGCTATTCGGACCAAGAGCTGATCGGGCACACCCCCGCCGAGTTCATGCCACCGGGCGAAGCCGAGCGCGTGCGAGACTGGCTGCGGCACAACATGCGCCCGGACGGCTCCTACAACGACCTGGAGCACATGATCGTCAGCCGCGAAGGCGAGGTGCGCTGGTTGCTGATCAACGCCGTGGGTATGTTCAACTCCATGGGTGAGCGCGTCGGACAGCGCGGCACCGGGCGCGACATCACCGACCGCAAGGCCGCCGAGGAGCGTATCAGCTACCTCGCCACCCGCGACCCGCTCACCGAGCTGCCCAATCGCGTGTTGTTCAACGACCGGCTCGAACAGGGCATCGTGGCGGCGCGCCGAACCGGCCAGTCGCTCGCCCTGCTGTTCATCGACCTCGACCGCTTCAAGAACATCAACGACTCGCTCGGCCACCAGGTGGGCGACCTGCTGATCAAGGAAGTGGCGGAGCGGATGCAGCACTGCATCCGCAAGGGCGACACCGTGTCGCGTCTCGGAGGCGACGAATTCGTCGTGACCCTGGAGGGGCTACAGCAGGCCGAGGACGCAGCGCAGGTCGCCGGCAAGATCATCAAGTCCGTATCGCGGCCTTTCCACATCGCGGGTCACACGCTCAACACCTCCTGCAGCATCGGGATCAGCATCTTCCCGCTCGACGCCGACGACGACCGGGCGCTGATGAAGAACGCCGACACGGCCATGTACCATGCCAAGGAACGCGGCCGCAACAACTACCAGTTTTTCTCTCCCGAGATGAACGTGCGCGCGGTCGAGCGGCACAATCTGGAGTCCGCACTGCGCCAAGCGATCGAGCGTCAAGAGTTCACGCTGTACTACCAGCCGCAGGTCGACATCCGGGCCGGCCAGGTGGTGGGCATGGAGGCGTTGCTGCGCTGGCAGCATCCCGAGCGCGGCCTGCTCTCGCCGGCGACCTTCATCGCGGTGGCGGAGGAGTCGGGACTGATCGAGCCCATCGGCCAATGGGTGCTGCGCAGCGCCTGCCAGCGCGCCAAGGCTTGGATCGACGCCGGGTACCCGCCGCTCAAAGTCGCGGTCAACATCTCTCCGCGACAGCTGATCCGGCCGAGCGAGTTCTCCCGCAGCATCACCCGCATCCTCAACTCCACGGGCCTGGATCCGCGTTTCCTCGAGCTGGAGATGACCGAGTCGCTGTTGGTGCACAACGTGGAGGAGAGCATCGCCGTGCTGCGCCGGCTCGGCCAGAACGGCGTGCGCATCGCCGTGGACGACTTCGGCACCGGCTACTCCTCGCTCTCCTACCTGCGGCAGTTGCCCATCGATACGCTCAAGATCGACCGCAGCTTCGTGCGCGACATCGAGACCGATCCGGAGGACCGCGCCATCATCCAGGCCATCATCGCGATGGCGCACTCCCTGAACCTGCAGGTCACCGCCGAGGGCGTGGAAACCCGCGGGCAGCTCGACGCGCTGGCGCGCCTCGGCTGCGACGAGTATCAGGGCTATCTGTTCAGCAAGCCGCTGCCGCCGGTGGAGATCGCGGCACGCTTCCTCGCTCCCGGCCAGCTCGACTTCGAGGCGAGCCCGACCGGCACCTGAGCCGTGCCGGGCCCTTGCGCGGTCAGTGCGAAAGCTCGCGCATGGCCGACTCCAGGCCCGCGAGCGTGAGCGGGTACATGCGATCGCCCAGCAGCTCGCGCACCATGCCGATGGAATCGTAGTAACCCCACCGCTCCTCCGGCTGCGGATTGAGCCAGACCGCGTGGGCATACACATCGAGCAGCCGCTGCAGCCATGCCGCTCCCGGCTCCTCGTTGTTGTGCTCCACCGAGCCGCCCGGATAGGCGATCTCGTACGGGCTCATGGTGGCATCGCCGACGAAGATCAGCTTGTAGTCGTGACTGTAGGTGTGCATGAGCTGGAACGTGCCGATCTTTTCCGTGTGGCGGCGGCTGTTGTCCTTCCACACCCGCTCGTAGATGAAGTTGTGGAAGTAGAAATACTCCAGGTGCTTGAACTCCGAGCGCGCGGCGGAGAACAGCTCCTCGCACACGCGCACGTGATCGTCCATCGAGCCGCCCGCATCCAAGAACAGCAGCACCTTCACTGCGTTGTGCCGTTCGGGGACGAGCTTCAGATCGAGCCAGCCGGCGTTACGCGCCGTGGAACGAATCGTGTCGTCGAGATCCAGCTCCTCGGGGGCGCCTTCGCGCGCAAAGCGACGCAGCCGCCGCAACGCCACCTTGATGTTGCGCGTGCCGAGCTCGACCGTGTCGTCCAGGTTGCGGTATTCGCGCTGATCCCACACCTTGACCGCCCGGCGGTTGCGCGAGCCCTCCTGCCCGATGCGCACGCCCTCGGGGTTGTAGCCGTAGGCGCCGAAGGGCGAGGTGCCGGCGGTGCCGATCCACTTGGACCCGCCCTGGTGGCGGCCGCGCTGCTCCTCCAGACGCTTCCTCAGCGTCTGCATCAACTCCTCGAATCCGCCCAGGGCCCGGATCAGCGCCTTGTCTTCCTCCGACAGCAGCAGCTCGGCCTGGCGCCGCAGCCATTCCTCGGGGATCTGCGCGAGCAGATCCGGCGCGAGCTCGGTCACGCCGCGGAAGTAGGCCGCGAACACGCGGTCGTAGCGATCGAATTGCGCTTCGTCCTTGACCAGGCAGACCCGTCCCAGGTAGTAGAACTCATCCAGGCTGCCGGAGATCACGTGGCGGCGCAGCGCTTCGATCAGCGTCAGGAACTCCTTGATCGAGACCGGGACGCCGCCCTCTTTCAGCTTGAAGAAGAATTCGGTCAGCATCGAGCCGTATCGGCTACGAGCGCGCCCGGCGCGACATGAACACCAGCCGCTCGAACAAGTGGACGTCCTGCTCGTTCTTGAGCAGCGCGCCGGCGAGCGGGGGCATGATCTTGTGCTGCTCGCGCGAGTGCAGCACCTCGGGCGGGATGTCCTCCGCCATCAGCAGCTTCAACCAGTCCAGCAGCTCGGACGTCGACGGCTTCTTCTTCAATCCCGGGACTTCCCGGATCTCGAAGAAGGCCTCCAGCGCTTCGCGCAGGAGCTGCTTCTTGATGCCCGGATGGTGCACCTCGACGATGCGCTGCATGGTCTCACGGTCGGGAAACTTGATGTAGTGGAAGAAACAGCGGCGCAGGAACGCGTCGGGCAGTTCCTTCTCGTTGTTGCTGGTGATGATGATGGTAGGCCGGTAGCGCGCGCCCACCAGCCGCTGCGTCTCGTAGACGTAGAATTCCATGCGGTCCAGCTCGCGCAGCAGATCGTTGGGGAACTCGATGTCGGCCTTGTCGACCTCGTCGATCAAAACCACGGCCGGCGACTCGGACTCGAACGCCTCCCAGAGCGGGCCCCGCTTGATATAGTTCGCGATGTCGTGCACCCGCTCTTCACCGAGCTGCGAATCGCGCAACCGCGAGACCGCGTCGTACTCATACAGACCTTGCTGCGCCTTGCTGGTGGACTTCACATGCCATTGCACCAGAGGGCGGCCGAGCGCTCGGGCCACTTCGATCGCCAGCATGGTCTTGCCCGTGCCTGGCTCGCCCTTGATCAGCAGCGGGCGCTGCAAGGTAATGGCGGCGTTGACTGCCATCATGAGATCTTCGGTGGCGACGTAGGTATCGGTTCCGGTGAAGCGGGTCATAGGAGCACTCGGGAGGACGGTGCGCGAATTATAACGGGCGCCTGACGACGCGGGGACGAAGCAAGTACAATTCCCGGCACCAGATCTGGGGGAGAGCCATGCCCAAGTTCAACGCCAACCTGTCCATGATGTTCACGGAGGTCGATTTCCTCGAGCGCTTCGCCGCCGCCGCTAAAGCGGGCTTTCAGGGCGTGGAGTTCCTGTTCCCGTACGCATACGACAAGAATCAGCTCGCCCAGATCGTGGCCAAGAATAAGCTGCAGGCGATTCTATTCAACACTCCGCCGGGGGATTGGAACGCCGGCGATCGCGGGCTGGCGTGCGACCCGGGACGGGTCACCGAGTTTCAAGACGGCGTAGGCAAAGCGATCGATTACGCTCGTGCGCTCGGTTGCAAGCAGATCCACTGCATGGCGGGCCTGCGGCCGCGCGGCGTGAACGCGGACAAGATGCGCGAGACGTACATCGCCAGTCTCCAGTTCGCCGGCAAGGAGCTGGCCAAGCACGGGCTCACGCTGTTGATCGAAGCCATCAACGAGCGCGACATCCCCGGGTTCTATCTCAACACCTCGCGCCAGGCTTTCGACATCCTGCACTACGCGAACGTGGCCAACCTCTCCTTCCAGTATGACATCTACCATATGCAGATCGTGGAGGGCGATCTGGCGCCCACGATCGAGAGGAACCTGTCCAAGATCGGCCACATGCAGCTCGCCGACACGCCGGGGCGCCACGAGCCCGGCACCGGCGAGATCAACTACAGCTTCCTGTTCCAGCATATCGACAAGGTCGGCTATCAAGGCTGGATCGGTTGCGAGTATCGCCCCGCCACCACGACCGAGGCGGGGTTGGGGTGGGTCAAGCCTTACTTAAGGTGAAGAAGTGAAGAGGTGAAAAGGTAACTTAGTCTCCCTCTCCCCCGCCGGGGGAGAGGGCCGGGGCGAGGGGGATCACCTCTTCACTTCTTCACTCTTTTCACCTGTACGCCTCTTGTTACATCGTTCACCCATTCACACGATCGCCGGGAGGGCATCACGAATGAGCAAAGTCGGATTCATCGGGCTGGGCATCATGGGCAAGCCCATGGCCGCGAACCTGATCAAGGGCGGACACACGCTGTACCTGCACAGCCGCAGCGGCGTGCCCGCAGAATTGAAGGACGCGGGCGGCATCGCCTGCACCTCGGCGAAGGAGGTAGCACAGCAGGCGCAATTCATCATCACCATGGTGCCCGACACTCCGGACGTCGAGAAGGTGCTGTTCGGACCCGCCGGCGTGGCCGAAGGCTTGCCCGCCGGCAAGGTCGTGATCGACATGAGCTCGATCTCGCCGATGGAAACCAAGACCTTCGCCGAGCGCGTCAACCAGCTGCAGTGCGAGTACGTGGATGCGCCCGTGTCCGGCGGCGAACTGGGCGCGAAGAACGCGAGTCTCACGATCATGGTAGGCGCCAGCGAGCCGACGTTCGAGAAGGTGAAGCCGCTGTTCGATCTACTGGGCAAGAACATCACCTTGGTCGGGCCCAACGGCGCGGGCCAGACGTGCAAGGTCGCCAACCAGATCATCGTCGCGCTCAACATCGAGGCCGTCGGCGAAGCGCTGCTGTTCGCGTCCAAGGCCGGCGCCGACCCGGCCAAGGTGCGCCAGGCGCTGATGGGCGGTTTCGCTTCCTCGCGCGTGCTGGAGGTGCACGGGGAGCGCATGCTCAAGCGCACCTTCGACCCTGGGTTCCGCATCGAGCTGCACCAGAAGGACCTGAACCTCGCGCTGTCCAATGCGCGCAAGATGGGAGTGTCCCTGCCCAACACCGCCACGGCACAGGAGCTGTTCAACGCCTGCCACGCGCACGGCGGCGCCAAATGGGATCATTCGGCCATCGTGCGTGCGCTGGAGTTCATGGCCAACCATCAGGTCGCGAACTAGTCGCCCACAGCCGCGCCAGGTCGCGAGTCCGGTGATGAAGGTCGATCCCAGGCGGGTGCTGCGGCAGATGTTCGATGCGGCGGTGGCGCGCGCCATGCCGGATCAGTGCGTACCCCAGTACCTGCCAAAGCCACCCAAGGGGCGCACAGTGGTGGTTGGCGCGGGCAAGGCGGCCGCCACGATGGCCAAGGCGGTCGAGGACCATTGGGCCGGGGAGATGGACGGATTGGTGGTCACGCGCTATGGGCACCGCACGCCGTGCCGCCGCATCGAAGTGGTCGAAGCGGCCCATCCGGTGCCGGACCTCGCAGGCCGCGAGGCAGCGGAGCGGATCCTGCGGCTCGTCCAGGGATTGAGCGCAGACGATCTCGTCCTGTGCCTCATCTCCGGAGGCGGCTCGGCGCTTCTCACTCTGCCCGCCGCGGGCCTGACGCTGCAGGACAAACAGGCGATCAATCGTGCGCTGCTCAAAAGCGGGGCGAACATCGCCGAGATGAACTGCGTGCGCAAGCACCTCTCGGCCATCAAGGGCGGACGCCTGGCCGCGGCCTGTCACCCGGCGCGGGTGGTCACCCTTACGATCTCCGACGTTCCCGGCGACGATCCGGCCGTGATCGCATCCGGCCCCACGGTGCCGGACCGCACCACGTTCTCCGACGCGCTCGCGGTCCTGGAGAAGTACCGCATCAGCGAGCCCGTCCAGGCCGTCGTTCATCTGCAGGCGGCGCGGGAGGAAACGCCTAAGCCCGGAGATCCGCGTCTCGCCGGGACGCAGATCCACTTGATCGCTGCTCCTCAACAGTCGCTCGAGGCCGCGGCCGAGGTGGCCCGCGCTGCCGGGTTGACGCCGCTCATCCTCGGCGACAGCCTGGAGGGCGAGGCACGTGAAGTGGCTCTGGTTCTTGCGGGAATCGCCCGCCAGGTGCTGCGGCATGGACAGCCCGCGCAGCCACCCTGCGTGCTGCTGTCGGGCGGGGAAACCACGGTCACCGTGCGTGGCAAGGGCCGCGGCGGGCGAAACGCAGAGTTCCTGCTCGCGCTGGCCGTCGCGCTCGACGGCCAGCGCGGGGTGTACGCCCTGGCCGGGGACACCGACGGGGTCGACGGCACGGAGGACAATGCCGGCGCCATAGTCGTGCCGGACACGCTCGCGCGCGCCGCAGCCGCCGGTCTGGACGCCAAGATGTACCTCGCCGATAATGACGGATATACCTTCTTCTCCAGGCTGGGGGATCTGGTCGTTACCGGTCCCACGCTGACCAACGTCAACGACTTTCGCGCGCTGCTGATCCTGCCGGACGTCTGAAATGGGCAAGCCTGAAATCCTCGAGCCGCCGCAGCCGTCCATCGACCGGCGCGAGTTGGTGCGGCGCCTCTCGGGCGTGCTTCCGCGCGAGTGTCTGCTGCACGCGCCCGAAGACCTAAAGCCCTACGAGTGCGACGGGCTCTCGGCGCACTGCCAGGTGCCGTTGGCCGTGGCCTTGCCCGAAAACGAGGAGCAAGTGCGGCAGGTTCTACGCATTTGTCATGACAGCCGCGTGCCCGTGGTGGCGCGCGGCGCCGGCACTGGCTTGTCGGGCGGAGCGATGCCGTATGCCCAGGGCGTGACCTTGGGCCTGTCCAAGCTCAACCGCATTCTGGAGATCGACCCGCTCGCGCGCAGCGCGCGCGTCCAGCCGGGTGTGCGCAACCTGGCGATTTCCGAAGCTGCCGCGCCGTACAGGCTGTACTACGCGCCCGACCCCTCCAGCCAGATCGCCTGCAGCATCGGCGGCAACGTGGCCGAGAATTCGGGCGGCGTGCATTGCCTGAAATATGGCCTCACCGTGCACAACCTGCTCGCGATGCGGGTCGTTACCATCGAGGGCGAGGTGCTGGAGATCGGCTCCGAGGGGCTGGATGCGCCAGGCTACGATCTGATGGCGCTCATCACCGGCTCGGAAGGCTTGCTCGGGATCGTCACCGAGATCACGGTCAAGCTGCTGCCCAAGCCGATCCAGGCGCAGGTCGTGCTTGCCGCCTTCGACTCGGTCGTCGCCGCGGGGCAAGCGGTCGCGAACGTGATCGCTGCGGGCTGCATTCCGGCCGGACTGGAGATGATGGACAAGCTCGCGACGCAAGCGGTCGAGCAGTTCGTCCACGCCGGCTACCCATTGGCTGCGGAAGCGATCTTGCTGTGCGAATGCGACGGTACCGCGGAGGAGGTCGCTGCTGAGATCGACAAGGTCTCGCGCGTGATGCGCGATAGCGGCGCCACCGAGGTCCGGCTCTCCCGCGACGACGCCGAGCGGCTCAAGTTCTGGTCGGGGCGCAAGGCCGCCTTCCCTGCGGTGGGGCGGATCCTGCCTGATTACTATTGCATGGACGGCACCATCCCCAAGAAACGCCTGGGCGAGGTGTTGGGTGGCATCGAGAAGCTGTCCAGGGAGTTCGGGCTGACCTGTCCGAACGTGTTCCATGCAGGCGACGGCAACCTGCATCCGCTGATCATGTTCGACGCCAACGAGGGCGACCAGATGCAGCGTGCGGAGGCCTTCGGCGCCCGCATCCTCGAGCTGTGCATCCAAGTGGGCGGCACCATCACCGGAGAGCACGGCGTGGGCATCGAGAAGCTGAACCAGATGTGCGTGCAGTTCCGGCCGGAGGAGCTGTCGTCGTTCCTGGCGGTCAAGCGCGCATTCGACGAGCACGGGCTGCTCAACCCCGGCAAGGCCGTGCCGACGCTTCACCGTTGCGCGGAGTTCGGTGCGATGCACGTGCACCGCGGGCAGGAGAAGTTTGCCGATCTGCCCCGGTTCTAGTCGAGCTCGGGATCTCAACGCAACCGCGCAAGGAAGACGAAGTCAGCAGGACAAGTGCAGCGGCGGCATCCTCGGCGAGCACCGCCGTCGCGCCGGTCTCGCGTCGACGAGAAAGCGCGCAAGGCGTGAATGCCTTGCGCCAGGCGGTTCCGATCCGGGTCCGTGTTCGCTCTTTGTCTTGCTTGCCCCTTCCGGCTGGGTTTGTCGCTCGATGGACGATGTCATTTCCGAGTTGAGGGAGCGCGTGCACGCGGCTTGCGCCGAGCGGCGGCCGCTGCGCATCCGCGGCAGCGGCTCGAAAGACTTCTATGCATTTCGGCTGGAGGGGGACCCGTTGGCCGTCACGAGCTATCGCGGCGTCGTGGACTACGAACCGAGCGAGCTGGTGCTGACGGCACGCGCAGGCACGCCGCTCGCCGAGATCGAGCAGACGTTGGCGAACGGGGAGCAGATGCTGGCATTCGAGCCACCTCACTTCGGCCCGGACTCGACGCTAGGCGGCTGCGTCGCTGCAGGGCTCTCCGGACCGCGTCGCGCTTCCGCCGGCTCCGTCCGCGACTTCGTGCTCGGCGTGCGCCTGCTCGACGGGCAGGGCCAAGACTTGCGCTTCGGCGGCCAGGTCATGAAGAACGTCGCGGGGTTCGACCTCTCGCGCCTGATGGCCGGCTCCTTCGGCACGCTCGGCGTCCTGCTCGAGTTCTCGCTCAAAGTCCTGCCACGACCGGAGGAAGAGCTGAGCTTGCGCTTCCACACCGACGAGTCCGGTGCGCTTGAAACCATGACCCGGTGGGCGGCGCAGCCGCTGCCGGTCTCCGCCACCTGCTACACCGCCGGAGCGCTCACGGTGCGGCTCTCCGGCAGCAAGCTCGGCGTCCAGGCCGCGCGCGCCAAGCTAGGCGGAGACCCTGTGCCGGACGGCGCGGCCTTCTGGCAAGCGGTGCGCGAGCAGACGCTGGAGCCGTTCCGGGGCACGCTTTGGCGCCTGGCGGTGAAGCCGACGGCGCCGCCCTTGAAGCTCCCGGGCCAACAGGTCATCGAGTGGAACGGCAGCCTGCGCTGGGTTGCCACCGACGCGCCGAGCCAACGAGTGTTCGAAGCCGCGCGCGCCGCCGGCGGGCATGCCACGCGTTTTCGTGGAGCGGACGGCGGCGCGATCATGCAGCTCGCTCCTGGCGTGCTGGCTCTGCACAAACGCATCAAGTCCGCGCTCGATCCGTATGCCATATTCTGCCCGCATCGCCTGCATCCGGACTTCTGACCGGCGGCCCCTTTTGATTCGCATCGGTTCAGCGCGCCATCGCATCCGCGTCTCCGCGTAATGTGCCGTAGATGAGAACCAACCTCGCCGACTGGATCAAGCAGACGCCTGCGGGCCGGGAGGCGAACGCGATCTTGCGCACCTGCGTCCACTGCGGCTTCTGCACCGCCACCTGCCCCACCTACCAACTCCTCGGCGACGAGCTGGACGGTCCGCGCGGGCGCATCTACCTGATGAAGGAACTGCTGGAGGGGGGTCAAGTCTCCCGCAAGACCCAACTCCATCTCGACCGTTGCCTCACCTGTCGCGCATGCGAGACCACCTGTCCCTCGGGCGTGCGCTATGGGCGGCTGGTGGACATTGGGCGCGACCTGGTCGAAAAGCAAGTCGGCCGCGGTTTCGGTGAGGCCCTGCAGCGCGCCGTGGTGAAGGCGGTCGTCCCGCGCCCCGCGCTGTTCAACCCGCTGCTGCGGCTAGGCCAGCTCGCGCGTCCGCTGCTGCCGCAGGCGCTTGCATGCAAAGTCCCACCCCGCGTAGATCCAACCCCCTGGCCTGCACCGCGCCATGCGCGACGCATGCTGGTGCTGCAGGGTTGCGTGCAGCCCGGGATCGCGCCGAGCATCAATCCGGCCCTGGCCCGCCTGCTCGACGGCATCGGCGTCTCGCTGCTCTCCGCGCCCGAGGCTGGCTGTTGCGGCGCCGTCGCCTTCCATCTCAGCGCCCAGGAAGAAGGGCTCGACTACATGCGCCGCAACATCGACGCGTGGTGGCCGTACGTCGAGCAGGGCGTCGAAGCCATCGTCATGTCCGCGAGCGGCTGCGGGACGCTGGTCAAAGACTACGGCCATCTGCTGCAGCATGATCCGGGATACGCGGAGAAGGCGCGCCGAGTGTCCGGGATCACGAAAGATGCCACCGAGATCTTGGCGGCGGAGACCACCGCGTTGCTTCCACGCCTGCGGGCTCGAACCTCCCGGCCCTCCCGTGTGGCGTTCCACTCGCCCTGCAGCCTGCAACACGGGCAGCAGCTGCGCGGCCTGGCAGAGCCGCTATTAGCCGCCGCCGGCTATCAGCTCACGCCGGTGCCCGATGCGCATCTGTGCTGCGGCTCGGCGGGCACCTACTCGATCCTGCAGCCGAGACTGTCGCGGAAGCTGCTCGCCAACAAGGTGCAGGCGCTCGAGTCCGGCGCACCGCAGGTGATTGCGACCGCGAACATCGGCTGCCTTGCCCATATCCAGAGCAGCGCCGGTGTGCCGGTGCGGCATTGGCTAGAGTTGCTGGAGGAGGCTTTCCAGGAGGGAAACTAGCCTGCAGACAGCATGCGGATCCCACAGGAGGCCGGCCTCTGCACCGCATGAAATGCAGAGGCGCAATGCTCTCTAGGCAATTGGGGGGTCGATTGCCGGGGAGCGGGCCCCGTCCCACCCGTCAGCAGCCGTTGCTCTTCAGCTGGGCTTCCAGGTTGCTCTTCTGTTCGTTCATGCTGTCCATCTGCTTGGCCTTGCCGCCGGCACGCTGCTTTTGGCGCAACGATTCCAGCTGCGCAGAGAGGTTGTTGCAGATGGTCTTATGCGCCGAATCTGTGGACCCCGTGGCCACACTCTGGCCGATCTGCGTAGTGGGGACCGCGCCCTGTTGAGATAACGCAGGATTGGATGGCGCCGCGTTCGATGGCAGGCCGGCGCTGATCTGCGCGGCGGCGGCGGCGAGCGCAGCGGCCTGTTTGCGCTTGTCTTGCTCGTCCTGGCACTCCGCCTCGATCTGCGAGCGTATCGACGGCGCAGAACCTCGCTTCGCATAGACCGAGGCGATCAACCGCTGCTGCTCCGGCGTTCTGGCTTCAGCTAGCTGTCTGTCCATCGTCGCGCCGGCCTCGCGCGTCCAGATGATCTTCAGGGAGGCCTCGCCTCGGGCAGTGCACTGCGGATCGATGACGGGTGCCGTGTCCGCGTGCGCAGGGGCCGCAGGTCTGGCCATCTGCTTCACCTGCACGCCGCCTTGGCACGGCGTGTCCTGAAAGTTGTTCCCGCACCGGTACATCGTCTGGCCGACTGCCGACACCGGCAACGCCAGCCAGGCCGCCGCCCATACGGCGAACGCCACAGCTCTGACTTCCATGACTTGCTCCCTCGTTCCGAAACAGGTGCGGTCCTCGACTGCTGCTAAGGACGGCGACGGTGCGCACTCGGTTGACTGTCTAGCGCAGAGCGATGCGCAAGAATACTGAAAGCAAGTCCCACACCCGGCCTGCGCGGTGAAGCCAACCTGATTTGCATGCCGTCTAGGCCGACCTGTGATCCGGGGGAGCGCAAGCGGCGCCGATGTGGTGCCCGGGCCCCCTGGGCCACGGTGTGCTCGAAGCAGCGCTGCGCTTGCGCCTGCTCCAGTCGATTGGTACTCGTCCGCTTCAGAGCGCGTCCCCGCGAGCGACGACCGCTGGTCACGAACACCCGCATGGACAGCATTCAGGTGAGCGCCTACCGCGAGCGCGATCCCGCGGAGATATGGCGCATGCAGAACGAGCGGTCTGCGCAGTGCCTCAGCGGCAAGATGACGCCGCATATCCGCGCGAGGCGCCCCCCTCCGCGCTTCGCCGAAGCGCGCGAGCGGTTGGAGCACCGGGACGCGTTCGGCAGAAGGGTGCGGTTCCGGATCCTCGTCGGGCTCAGCCGCCCACCGCGACCTCAGCGCCGCAGCCCGGCGTCCTCAGCCACGTTGAGCGAGATGGCGCTCCAGTCCAGCGCGCCGCGCCCTTTCCCGATGGCGGAGACGAGGCGGTCGTGCAGGAGACTTGCAACCGGCATAGGCACCGCCGCCTTCTCGGCCGCATCCAACACCAGGTTGATGTCCTTGAGACCGAGCGTCATCAGAAACCCGACATGCGTGGGATCGAACTCGGCCACCCCCGCCGCGTAGTTCTGGTAGACCGGGCAGTTGAAATTCGTCGTGCTGAAGAACTTGGCCATCGCCATGCGGTCGATGCCGTTCTTTTCCCCGACGGTGAACGCCTCGGACAGGCATTCGATGACGGAGCAGATCAGGAAGTTGCCGGCGACCTTCACCACATTGGCATTGCCGGCGCCCTCGCCGAAGTCGAACACGCCCTGACTCATCGCGTTGAGCACAGGCTGCACGCGCTGCTTCGCGGCCTGCGGGCCGGAGCAAACGATCCACAACTTCGCTGCCGCGGCAGCGGGCGGGCGGCCGAACACCGGCGCCGCTACGTAGTGACCGCCGCGCTGCGCGTACCAGGCGCTCAACCGCCGCGCGATGTCCGGAGACACGGTCGAGGTGCAAACGTGCACGCCGCCCTTCCCCAAGCGCTCGGCGAACCCGCTCGGGCCGAGCGTAACCTCCTCCAGCGCATGGTCGTCGGCCACCATGGTCACCACGATCCCGCCCGGGAGGGCGACCTCCTCGGGGCGGGATGCGAGCTTCGCGCCCTTTTCGAGCAATGCCTTGGCCTTGCCGGGCGTGCGGTTGTACACCGTGACCGCGAAGCCCGCCTTCAGCAGATTCTGCGCCATGGGCTCGCCCATCAAGCCCAACCCGATGAAGCCGACCTGTTCCACGTCACCCTCCTCGCACATGCCTCATGCAGCGATTGTATCAAGCCGTGGCGCGCGCATCGGCGGTTGCCGACCGGTAGGGCGCGCAGCGCACCGGTGTCTGCGTGAGGCCATCGCATCTATAATGCGCGTTTTCGCATGCGAGGACTCGAGACCGATGAAGACCACGATCGCCGCCATCGCAGCCGCAGCCTGGACCCTCAGCGGCTTCGCTGCGCCGTTTGCGTACGTCCCGAACGAGGGCAGCGGCACGCTCTCCGTGATCGATACCGCGACCGACACGGTCGTGCGCGAGATCAAGGCCGGCAAGAAGCCGCGCGGGATCGCGACTAGCAAGGGCAGCAACGTCCTCTACGTGAGCGATCAACCGAACAACAGCCTGCTGGTGGTGGACCTCGACAAACAGGCCGTGTCGAGCTCCATCGATCTGGGCGAGTCGCCGGAGGGCGTGGGAATGTCGGCCGACGGGCGCTGGGTTGCGACGGCGGTGGAGCTCACCAACTCCATCGCGCTCATCGACGCCGCAACCAACCAGCGTGTGGCCAACATCAAGGTCGAGGGGAGGAACCCCGAGCATGCGGTGTTCAGCCCCGACGGCAAGTGGATCTACTCCAGCGCCGAGGAAGCTACCCAGGTCGACATCATCGACCTCGCCCAGCGCAAGGAGGTGGCCTCCATTCCGGTCGGCCGCCGCCCGCGCGGCATCGGTTTCCTCCCCGACAGTACCAAGGCCTACGTGGCCTGCGAGCTGGACAGCACGGTGTATGTGGTAGACGTCGCGGCGCAGAGCGTGCTCAAGAAGATCAAGGCCGGCAATTTCTCCAACGGCGTAGCCGTGCGCCCGGACGGCAAGCGCGTGTACGTCTCGAACGGCAAGGACGCCACCGTCTCCGTGATCGACACTCGGAGCGACGAGATCATCGCCACCATCCCGGTCGGAAAACGGCCGTGGAACATGGCGACCACGCCCGACGGGGCGAAGCTGTATGTCGCAACGGGGCGTTCGAACGCCGTCTCCGTGATCGACACCCAGACCAATGAGCGTGTCAAGGAGATCCGCGTGGGCGAGCTGCCGTGGGGCGTGGCCATCCACTGACGCGGTTTCACAGCCTCGAGACCCTGCCGGCCTGCGCCGGGATGGTGGGCGCCGCAAACGCCTCGATCGGATGCGGGCGGCCTACACCATAGCCCTGCATATAGTCCACGCCGATCTCGCGCAGCGTCGCCACCGTCGAATCGCCCTCTACCCACTCGGCGATCGTCTCGATCTCCATCGTATGCCCGATGCGGTTGATCGCATCGACCATGGCGCGGTCCACGGCGCTCGCGGCCACGTTCACCACGAATGAGCCGTCGATCTTCAGGTAGTCCACCGCGAGGTTGCGCAGGTAGTTGAAGGAGGACATGCCGGCGCCGAAATCGTCCAGCGCGAACACGCAGCCCAGAGCCTTCATCTCCGCGATGAACTCACGCGCCGCCGCGAGGTTCGAGATTGCGGCCGTCTCGGTGATCTCGAAGCACAGCGTGCGTGGCGCGAAGGTGTAGCGGCGGATCAACCCCCCGAGCGCATTGCGCACCTGCTCGTGCCCGAGCGAAAGCCCGGAGAGGTTGATGCCGTAGGTAACCGGCAGCCGGGGTCCAGCCCCTGCGCTGGCGATCCAGTCGGTCACGCGGCGCACCACCCACTCGTCGACCTGTGGCATCAGGTTGAAGCGCTCAGCGGCTGGGATAAACGCGCCGGGGGCGGTGAGCCGCCCGTCCTTCTCGCGCAGCCGCGTCAGCACCTCGAAGTAGACCCGGTGCGGCCGGCCCGGGCGCCGCAGCGGGACCACCGGCTGCACGAACAGGGCGAATCGATCCTCCTCCAGCGCCTCGGTGATTCGCGACACCCAGCCCATCTCTCCGCGGCGCCGCGCAAGCGCCTCGTCATCCACGCTGTCGAACACGACCTGGTTGCGGCCCGCTTCTTTGGCCGCATAGCAAGCGGAGTCCGCGGCGCTGAAGGCCTGCGCTAGGCTCTGCTCGCCGTTGGGCAACATCACCACGCCGATGCTCGCCCCGATGCGAAAGACATGCTCTTTCCAGACGAATCGAAACTCTTGAAGCGCCGACAGCAGTTCGCCCGCGACCGCTTCCGCCGCCGGCCTGTCGCAATACTCGAGCAGCAATCCGAACTCGTCCCCGCCCAGTCGCGCCAGTGTGTCCTGCCTGCGCAGGTGCTGGCGCAGGTGCGCTGCCAGGTGGCGCAGCAGCTCGTCTCCGGCCGCATGCCCGCAGGTGTCGTTGACCACTTTAAATTGATCCAAATCCACGAAGCACAACGCATGCTGTACGTTGTCCACGCGCGCTCGGTCGATGGCGTGCGTCACTCGCCGCTCGAACTCGCGCCGATTGATGAGCCCGGTAAGCGCGTCGTGTGCCGCTTGATGACGCAGCTCATTGGCAATGCGGCGCTGTTGAGTGACATCCTGAAACACCACCACCGCCCCGATGAGCTTGCCTTCCCGGTCACGCAGCGGCGCTGCCGAGTCGGCGACGCTGAACCGCCGGCCGTCGCGCGCCACCAACAGCGCGTTCTCCGCCATCGCATCGGCTTTCCCCATGCCCAGTACCCGCTCGGCGGGGTTGGCAAGCACGCTGCCGTCGAGCTCGCCGACCAAGTGCAAGACCTCCGAGACCGGATGGCCGTGCGCTTCGGTGTTCGACCAACCGGTAAGCTGCTCGGCCACCGGGTTCAGATATGTCACCCGACCCGTCCCATCGGTGGTCACGACGGCATCGCCGATCGCTCGCAGCGTGACCTGCGCGAGCTCCTTCTCCGCATGCAGCAACTCCTCGTTCAGGCGCTGCTCGTGGATGTCCGTCGCCGAACCGATCCAGCTCTGCACCCGCCCGTCCGGATCCGCGAGCGGCACGGCGTTGAACATGAGCCACCGGTATTGTCCGTCGGCACGGCGCAGGCGAAACTGCAGAGAAAACGGATGTTGGCGCTCGATCGCGGAGACGTAACCGCGCAACGTCGCCTTGAGGTCCTCGAGATGTAGCATTGCCGTCCAGCCGTAGCCGCGTTCTTCATCGAGCGCGCGTCCGGTGAACTCTAGCCAGCGCCGGTTGACTTGGTCGAGCATGCCATCGCTGCCGGCAGTCCAGATCAGGACCGGCGCCCCGTCAGCCATGCGCCGGAAGCGCAGCTCGCTCTCGCGCAACGCCCGCTCCGCGAGCTTGCGCTCGGTGATGTCGATCAGCACACCCACCGCTCGCGTCAGCTCGCCGGCCGGGCCGCGCTGAAAGGTGCAGCGCGAGGACACCCAGCGTTCGGTCGCCCCGTCGGGCCAAAGCACGGCGTATTCGATATCGTAGTCGCGCTCTCCGCGCATCGCCGCGTCGAACGCGCCTGCCACCCGTTGCCGGTCCTGCGGATGGATGCACTGCCGCCAGATGCTGCGGTCCCGGATCTGCATTCCGCGGGGATAACCGAGGATCGGTCCCACTCCGTCGGAGCAGGTGATGCATCCCGATGCGGGATCCACTTCCCACGTCTCTACGCCGGCGATCCCCACCGCGAGCGCCAGCCGGCTTTGGCTGAGCTGCAAGTCGCGGTGTGCCCGCGCGAGCGCAGACAGATCGCGCGTAATCGACGTGGCTCCCACGATCCGCCCTTGAGCGTCCTTGAGCGGGGACACGACCACCGAGACCTGCAGCGGCGTCCTGCCCTTGTCGTAGCGGTCGGCGCCGTATTCGATCCCGGTTTCGCCGTTGAGCAGGCGGGCGTTCATCTCCCGCAATATGCCGTCGCCATCGGCTCCGAACAGGAACGCCGCGTTGCGGCCGATGACCTCGTTCGCGTGGTAACCGTAGATGCGCTCGGCGGCACGATTCCAGCTGAGGATCGTGCCCTCGAGCGTGCGGCTGATCACCGCATCGTCGGTGTTCTCGACGATGCTGGCGAGCAGGTTGCGATTGACCTCCGCTTGCTTCTCTTTCGTGATGTCGCGGCCCACTCCGCGGTAACCGCGGAAGCGCCCTTCGCCATCGAACACCGGCTCCCCGCTGACCGTCACGTACAGCTCCCGGCCGTCGACCACATGCCTGTACTCCAGGTCGCGGAACGGTTTGTGTGCGGCCAAGACCGCCGCATGGGCCTCGCGCTGGCCCTCGCCCCAGTCGATCTCCATGTCGAGCCGCGTCTTGCCCTCGGTCGCCTCGCGCGGGAACCAGGGCAGGTTGCGCTCCCACCAGGAGTGGTACGTGAAGCGCAGCCTCTCGTCCTGCTCCCAATACCAGTCCGTGGTCAGGTTCAGCAGGCTGCGCAACTTGGCTTCCGACTCGGTGAGTTGGCGAGTCCGCTGCGCCACGGTTTGTTCCAAGGCCGCACGCTCCACGCGAAGCGTGTCGATCAGCCGCCGATTGTCCTGCTCCGCTTGATCGCGCTTGCGGTCCGTGGATGACAGCCAACGCGCTGCAAACCACATGGCTGTGGTGAGGGCGGCAATGGTGAAAGTCGTATACAGCGCCAGGCCGAACTCGGTGCCGTACAGGCCGAGACGCTGGCCGGTGAGCCGGACGTAGGCGATGAAGGGAGGCAGCAGGATCAGCGCAGGCAACATCCTCCGCAGAACCGCTGCGCCCTGACCTGGGCCCGCGACCTCTCGCATGAGCCCCTCGTCACGGCGCAGCAGGAGCAGCCCCGTAGCCGCGACAACGAACCCCAGCGCCGTGTGCAAGGCCATGGTGGAGTAAGGGCGAAACAGCTCCGGACCCTGCGCTCGGAACAGGTAGCCCAGCAGGCTGGCGAGCACAAGTGTAGATGCCGTGACCGCACACAACTGTCCTGCGAGCACGGAGCCGGGTGCCGCGCGATGCACGAGCAGCAGCCCGGACCCGCTGAGACAGAAGCCGACCGCCGTCATGAGCGCCATGCGCCCGGGAAAAAGGGCGCCCGGCAGGCGATCGGCGAACAGCCACCGATCGATGCCGAGGTCTACACCGAGCAGATACTCCAAGGCGGCGCTCGTGCCGAGCAGCACAACCGCCATCGCGGCGACATGGAGCAGGTTGCGGCCTGCAGCCGATCTTGCCTCGAACGCGGTGAACGCGATCCCGAGAAGCAGCATCCCCGCCGCCGTGTTCGGCATCATCGCTGGCCACCCCGCCACAATGCTCTGGAGCTGGGGAATGTTCCAAGCCCAGCCGAGCAGTACGAGGAATCCCAGTAACGCCAAGACGCTCCCGGTGAGCGCTCCGGGCCGCAGCCGCGCAGGAATGCGCGAGGCGTGTGCGATCGCGTTCATGCCAATCCCCTTTTCCAGACCCAGGCGGTGTGTGCAGACCGCCCTTACCGGCGAGACCCTTGCGCGCCGGTCCGGCACAACCCTTGCTGCTTCGG
>Ga0335082_10001002_pt1 | contig 29990 bp, 27 predicted proteins | sample Lox_Sample_41_FD_206718 | JGI IMG/M metagenome (GOLD analysis project Ga0335082, IMG submission 206718) | Soil microbial communities from Loxahatchee National Wildlife Refuge, Florida, United States - Lox_Sample_4.1 | ecosystem: Environmental > Terrestrial > Soil > Wetlands | place: USA... | reverse complement strand
CGTCGAGCGCGTGTTCGACGCCTGCTGCCGGCTGCTGAAGGCGGCGCGAAAGTCCTGATCCCTCATGGGTAAATCCAAACAACGACTCCAATCGTCGGGAAGTGCGGGCACTCTCTGGCAGCCGAAGGACCTGCACGCTATTCTTTTCATGATTGCGGCATCCGCGTTCTTCTTCCGCGATATCATCTTCCAGCAGGCATATTACTGGGAAGACTTCCTTTATTACTTTTTTCCCGTCCGGAATCTGGCGGCCGTTTCACTCGCCGGCGGTCAGCTGCCGCTCTGGAACCCTTACACATTCTGCGGTATGCCGTTTCAGGCCGATATTCAGACCGCATTGTTCTATATCCCGAACCTTCTCCTCACGCTGTTCGTCTCGAACGGCCACCTGAATTTTTACTGGGTGGAAATTCAGATCATACTTCATTACGCGCTGGCGGGAGTGACGATGTACTTTCTCGCCAAGGAGTTCGGGATCGAACCGCTCTTTGCTGTCTTCAGCGGTATGGCGTTCATGCTTTCCGGTTTCATGATCATGCATGCCATACATCAGGTGGTCATATGCCAGATTGCCTGGTTTCCTCTCGTCGTTCTCCTGTTTCACCGGGCTCTTCACAGGAAATCGCTTCTTCACATGATCGCGGGCGGACTCGTTCTCGGTCATTCCGTTCTTGCCGGCTATCCGCAGGTAACGCTCTACATTTTCTTTTTTCTCCTTCTCTACTTTCTGGCTGAGCTTGCGTTTTCAGTGAGTTCAAACGGATGGAAGTCAAGTCTTCCTCTCGTGCTCATCGGCGGGGGATTCATACTCTTTGCGCTCGGGATTACCGGGGTTCAGCTGCTCCCGACGATAGAGCTTGCACCGCTCTCTCAGCGCGCGGAAATCACGTACCAGAAATCTCTTGAGGGCTCCTTATCCTGGGAGCGCCTCGTTACGCTCGTCGTCCCGAAATTTTTCGGCGTCAGCAACTCGCAGGGAACTACATTCTGGCTTCCAAAACCGTACTGGGAATATTGGGAAACATGCGTCTATGTCGGAATTGCGGTTCTTGTGCTGTCGATTTTCGCGTTCACGCGAATCCGGAAGCATCGGACCGTCGCATTCTTCTCCGCTGTCGCGCTTTTTGCGCTTATTTACAGTCTTGGAGACAACGGCCTTCTGCATAAGTTCTTCTTTTCTGTCGTTCCCGGGTTCAGCAAATTCCGCAATCCCGCACGGATGTCACTGCTCCTGGCATTTTCGCTCTCGCTTCTTGCAGGGTTCGGACTCCAGGAAGTCGCCGCGCTCGTTTCCTCGCGATCGAAGCGCTTCCTGACCGTCATCGGCTCGGTTGCCGGTGCGGGGATTCTTCTCCGGATCGCCATCGCGGGCGGTGCCTTGCAGCCATCGAACAACGCACAATTCCTTCAGCAGTTTCAGCCGGTTATCTCCTCCGAGGCGACGACCGCGTTCGTGCTGATTCTCATCGTCGCTGCAATTCTCTTTCTCTGGTACCGGTCGTCCGTTTCCGCAACCGTTGCGGTGCTGGCACTTCTGTTTCTCCAGTTTGTCGATATCCATATTTTTGGATTCAACCAGAACAATTCGTCACAGAATCCGCAGGGATATTTTGAACAGACCAAGCAGCTCGTGGACAGGGTGAAGGAGGAAGGGGCGCAGGAATATTTCCGCGTGAACTCCCGCAGTGGGAGCGCAATGATACTCGACCGCAATCAGGGGATGATCGACCGGATCTGTCTCGTGGAAGGATACACGCCGCTTGCGCTGCAGCGCATTTATCCTCCTGCAAAAGACTGGCAGCAGGCCTGCGACAGGATGAACGCAAAAATTCATACGGTCGTGGACGAACGGACGCATGCGGCACACATTGGGATTTCTACGACGTACAGTCCCCGTGTCTATTGTGTCTTTCGCGATACGATATTGCCGCAGGATGCCGACATGAAAGCATTCATGGAGGGTGACCGGTATCAGCCCGATTCCACTGCGGTGCTTGAGGCACCTTTGAACGAGAAGCTGGATGGAAGTGGAAAAGGGAGCGCGACGATTACGTCGTACCTGATGAACTCAATGTCTGTCGATGTAATCGCAGATAAGAACTGTTTTCTCGTCTTCGCGGAAGTCTATTACCCGGGCTGGAATGCCTACATCGATGGAGTTCACGCACCTCTTCTCCGCACAAACTGGTGCATGCGGGGAGTGCCGGTGCCTTCCGGAAATCATCGTGTGGAGTTGCGCTTCGAACCCGATTCGTTCCGCAATGGTCTTTGGATCACGATGATCACGACCGTCCTTGCAGCCGCGGGGATTGTTTATTCTTCAAGAAAGAACCGCCCTGTCGCTCCTCCCATCACTTAGCGGTTCGGTTTTTCTGCAACGAGAATGATGTTTTTTCCGATTGGAGGAGTCAGGATCGCTTCGATTGTCCGCGAGATTGGAACGAACATTTTGTCGTAGAGACGTACAGCCCGCTCGTTGAGGGAGCCGTCGGACGTGAGTTTGTTGTACACTGCTGCGAAGTATCCGAGAAAATCGTCGTACTTGCTCACCAGAATCGTGAATCCCGCCTTCGACACCTTTCCACGGAGCTCATGCAACCGGTATCTGCGAAAGTGTCCGATACTTGCGTCGAACTTTGAATAGAGTTCAGGCCGGGCGGGGACATACACGAGCATTCGTCCGCCAGCGCGGAGAGCAGAATACAACTCACGGAGAATTTCCTCATCCTGTTCGATATGTTCGAGAACATCGATGGTGAAAATGAAGTCGACGGGAGCGGGAAGCTCGGAGAGTTGCTGATAGGCGGTATGTCGCAGACGGAGATGCTGCAGATATCCTTCGTCGAGTTCGACCGCCATCGTCGTGAGATGAGGAAGCTGCGTGAAGCGGTCGATGAACTCTCCCGTTCCCGCACCGAACTCGAGAATCGTTGCCGGTTGCCGGAGAGCGTTGAGCCCAAAATGCCGCACGATGAGCTTTTCCACCGCGTTGTTCCGGTTGACGGCGCATTCCGACATGACTTCGAGAACGCTCTTTCCCTGATAAATAAACGGCTCTTCCATGATTGATGCGAAATGTGCGAATGCAATGTAGTGAAACGCTCCCAAACGTACAATTTCCTTCAGGGGATTCCTCTGGATTGTGACGGATGAGAATTGTATATTGGACAGGATTTCAACGGACGCGAAATGTATTCGATCATCATTCCGATCTATAATGAGAGTGAAATTGTTCCGGAGCTCTACCGCCGGCTGAAACTCGCGGCGGATTCCCTCGACGCTCCGGTGGAATTCATTTTTGTCGATGATGCGAGCAGCGACGAATCATTCAGCAGCCTCGATGCGTTGCACGGATCGGACCCTCGAATCAAGGTCTTACGGTTGTCACGGAATTTCGGACACCAGGTTGCAATAACGGCAGGACTCGATCACGCACAGGGCGATGCCGTCATCATGATGGATGGCGATCTGCAGGATCCACCCGAACTTCTCCCCGATCTCATCGCCCGCTGGAAAGAAGGTTTCCAGGTCGTGTATACCGTGAAGAGAAGCAGAAAGGAAAATTTCCTGATGCGTCTTGCCTTCTCGGCATTTTACCGGACGATGCATGCTTTTTCTCCGATCGCGATCCCGTTGGAGGCCGGAAATTTCTCGCTCATCGACCGCCGGGTTGTTGAAGTGTTCCGGAAAATGCCCGAACGGAACCGCTATATCAGCGGGATGCGCGCCTGGGCGGGATTCAAACAGACGGGCATCGAATTCGATCGGGGCGCGCGTTTTGCCGGCAGACCCAAGATGACTCTCCGGCGTCTCGTCAATCTCGCGCTCGACGGGGTGATATCGTTTTCCAACGCCCCGCTGCGTCTTTCCATCTACATCGGCGTCGGTACTGCAGGATTGTCATTTATCATCACCGCGTATGTCCTCTATGCGAAACTCTTTACCAATACTGCAATCCTCGGCTGGGCTTCGACGATCGCCGCGGTGACATTCATCGGCGGCATGATCCTTCTGACACTCGGTGTCATCGGCGAATATATCGGCAGGATCTACGATGAAGTCAAACAGCGGCCGATCTATATTGTGAAGGACAAGGTCGGTTTATAATTCGTTACCGCGTTAAGCAGCCGCGCACACACATGAGTTCGATTTGGCGGAAAACTCCCTGCGCTGTTCTTCTTCTTTGCGCTCTGCTCTTCACCGGCATGCCGACGTATGCCCAGCACCCCGGATTGGTCAGTACCGGGAATCAGTCCATCACGGTCCAATGGACGCGGATCGATTTTGATTCCAACCGGAACAAGTACCGCATCGGCTGGATGTTCGAAAATATTTCCCCCGACAGTCTTGCCTTCAACTACCGGATCGTGAGCGGTTGCAGAGATACGCTGACGGGTGTCATGACGCTGCCCGCTCACCGTCATCGTATGGGCGGCACGCTTTGTTCCTGCGACTCGATTGCCGGAATTTCGATCAGTGTGCTGAATGACAGGAAGGGAAGAGCCCGGTGACTCCAAGTTCCTTCAACTTCAGACAGCTTTCAACAACCGGGATTATTTACCTTGCCGGCGCATGCTGGGTGATGCTCTATGTCGTAGCATCGTTTCTCCCTGATTCACCTCTCTGGGGATTGAACCAACTGGCATTCTTCCCAGGAGCCGAACGGATCGGCATTCTCCTTCTCGCACTCATTCTCCTGATTCCGCCCGTCAGCTCGTTCTACCTTGTTGCCGCGGAGAATCTCCTCGAGCGCGTCGAACGGACACAAATGCTCAGATCGATCGTGACGATTCTGCTCGGAACCGCTTCGATGCTGATATTTTTCCGATTGAAGATTGTGACAGACATTTACGGTGATACGCGCACTCTTCTCTCATGGCTGAGCGAATATCACTACTCGTTGGTGGATCTTCTTGATCCGAAAGCGACCGAGCCGCTCACGCGCATGATCCACCAATCGGTTGCTGACTGGTTTCATCTCGATTTGAAATTCACGTTTCAGGTCGTTGGAGTTCTCGCCGGCGGTATTGCCGTGATGACCTATCTCCTGGCCGTACAGTATGTGCGCGGCCCGGCGCCGTGGAAGCTCTTCGTTCTTCTTGTGGGCCTGACCGCGGGTGTCAACCAACTGTATTTCGGACACGTTGAAGATTACACACTCGTCCATTTGTGGTCACTCTTCTTTCTCATCGTGCTCTGGATATCCTTTGAGGGGAAGAATGTCGTTCTCCTGATGGTCGCGTCCCTTGTGGTGGGAGCACGTCTTCACGTCGAAGCGGTATTTTATATGCCGACCTGCATCTACGCTATTCTCCACGCATCGAAAGGGACTTCCTCCCACGTGCAACGGTGGATTGAACCTCGTGCGGTCGGAGTATTCGTGGGCATTACCGTGCTGGCCGGCACGCTGGCGTATTTCTTCTATTTCCATGCCGATCATTATCTCGTCGGCGACCGGGATGAGGTCTTCAAGAAACTCTTTCTTCCCCTGGCCAATTTTCACCTGCCGCCGCATTCCTATTCCCTCGTATCGTGGAAACACATTTCTGACTGGATCCAGGAAATCTTCTTCACTGTCTCGCCGGCTGCGGTGGGCATGTTCATTCTCGCGCTCGTCTTTCGCCGGCGTATCGACTGGAAGGATCCGAAAATCCTCGGCTATGGACTTGCGTCATTCTATTTTCTGCTTTTTAACCTGACCATCAATCCGATGCTCACACCAATCCGGGACTGGGATTTTCTCTCTCTTGCTGCAGATCCTCTTACGTTTCTTGCGATCGCACTCTCGCAACAGATCTTTCCGATTTTCAAGGAATCCGGGGATCAGAGGACCATCCTCGCTACCGGAGTCGCTCTTGCAGTCATCTCATGCTCGATCTTCCTTGTCAATGCAGATCCCGTAAAGGTGAGCCGGCGTCTCGAAGGGGCCGGAACATGGGCATATCATGGCTTTTATTCCGGTTCTTCGTATATTATCCACGTCGGTGAGAAAATGATCACTGATCCCGGCGAGCAGATCACGCGACGCGAGGAAGAGATCCGAAAACTGGAACCCTCCGCGTCGCATCCCGACCTCGAATTGGGTGTGCTCTATCACAAGCTGGGCGAGGCAGCCCTGGTGGCACATCAATACGACCTGGCGATGAATACTTTCACGCTGGCCTACGCCAATGATTCAACTAATGCATCTGCCATTCGCTCGCTCGGGCTCATCGCCATGCTGAATGGACGCTATGATGACGCAGAAGAGATGCTGGACTATTATAATGAGAACCTCAATCGACCGATCGTCAGGGATTTCGGCGCACTGGAACTTGCACAGGACCTCGCACATCTGCGATTGCTCGAGGCAGATCACGCCGATTCATCCGCCATCCGACACCAGCGGGAAGACATCCATGCGTTTTATGTCGGCGAATATTATAAATAGACGGCCCGGATCGGTGTGAAAATCATTATCGTGGGAACGGCATTTCCTCTTCGCGGCGGTATTGCTCACTTCAACGCTCTTCTTGCAATGCACCTGAAGACCAGGCATGAGGTGGAAACCGTCACGTTCAAACGGCAGTATCCGAAAATGTTGTTTCCCGGAAAAACGCAGGAGGAATCGGGTGAGCAGGCGGGTGTCGAGCCCGCACCGCAGCTCGTCGATTCTATTAATCCATTCAATTGGTGGAATGTTGCACGCCGGATCGCCGGATGGCATCCTGATCTTCTGATCTTCAAGTACTGGCTTCCATTTTTTGGTCCTTGTTTCGGAACAATTGCCGGAGGCGTGAAAAAACGGACCGGAGCAAAGGCCATCTATATCTGCGACAATATCATTCCGCATGAGCGGCGTCCGGGTGATGTGGTATTCACGCGGTATGCATTCCGCCGGGCAGACGGGTTCATTGTTCAGTCGGACGCGGTCGAAAAGGATCTTCGGTCACTATTTCCGGGAGCTCATTACCGGAAAGTCCCTCATCCCGTGTATGAAAATTTCGGGAAGGCGATTCCAAAGAAAACGGCCAGGGAAAAACTGGAAATTCGCGCCGAGAAGATTATACTCTTTTTCGGATACGTCCGGGCGTACAAGGGTCTCTCTGTGCTTATCGATGCGATGAGTCATTTGAAGGATACCGGCGTCCATCTTCTGGTTGTCGGGGAGTTCTATGATGACGAACAGAAATACCGGTCACGCGTGGAAGAGCTCGGGCTTCAATCACAAGTGACGTTTGTGTCGGAATATGTTCCGAACGATCGTGTGGGTGAATACTTCAGCGCTGCCGACGTGGTGGTGCTTCCGTATCTTTCGGCGACGCAGAGCGGGATCGTTCAGATCGCGTATAATTTCGATAAACCGGTGATCGCCACAACCACGGGCGGACTGGTGGAAGTTGTGGTCGATGGGAAGACCGGGTTTCTTGTCCCGCCCGATTCTCCGGGAGAGCTTGCTGCATCGATACGAAAATTTTATGATGAAGAAAAAGAAGCGGCGTTTGCGGAAAACGTGAAATCCGAAAAGAAGAAATACAGCTGGGATTCGCTCGTGGAGAATATCGAAGGACTGGCTGCCGAAGTTTCGGGGACGGGCAAATAATGGAAATTACCGAAGCGGGAAGAAAATACTGGCAGTATGAATATGACGTGATGGCGCAATATCTCCTGCCGCTTATGCGGGAATGGGGAGTGAAGATCGAAGGCGCCACGGTCCTCGATGTCGGATGCGGCGATGGCGGCGGCATCAGCGCAATGTATGATGCAGGAATGCGGTGCAAAGGATTTGATATCACGCAGCCGTACATCGATCTCGCACATGCCATGAGCAACGGGAGAACGATGGAGATGTTCGTCGGCTCGATCTACGCCAATCCCGTTCCTCTTGAGGGCGAGCGGTTCGATGTGGTGATCCTCCACGACGTCTTCGAGCATCTCGACCGGAAGACCTACGTGTTGGAAACATTGAAAAAGTATTTGCCTCCTTCCGGCCGGCTCGTGATCACGTTTCCTCCCTATTATTCGGCGTTTGGGGCGCATCAACAGTTTCTCTCGTCCCGGTACGGCCGCGTTCCCTTTTTTCACCTCATGCCGTTTGCGGTGTCAACGATCATCCCGAGGCTGAAAAATGAACAACCGCACCTTGTGGAGGAGATCCAAAAACTCGCCCGTCTGAAGATGGGGATTGCAAAATTTGAGCGGCTTGTGCGCGAGACAAACTATCATATTGAAAGGAAGAAATTGTATACGATCGGACCCAATCATATCCGTTTCGGATTGAAACCGCTAGGTGCAGATATTATCGGGAGCATACCGGGACTGCGTGAACTGCTCGTCTCCGGTGTGGTCTATCTGCTTGCCGTGGGGGATGGAGGGCGGACGAAGTGAAGACTGCCGTGGTTTTCGGAACACGTCCGGAGACGATAAAGCTCGCACCCGTCGTGAAGGAGCTCGAGCGCCGCAAGCTCGATCATACCGTCATTGTGACTGCGCAGCACAGGGACATGCTCGATCAGGAGCTTGGTGTCTTCAGGATTACGCCGCATCATGATCTGAACATCATGCAGCATAATCAGGATCTCTTTCATGTCACGACTGCTGTTCTCAATCACATCAAGCCGGTGCTCGCAAAGGAAATGCCCGACGTACTTCTTGTCCAGGGAGATACGACGACGACCTTTGCGGCGAGTCTGGCGGCATTCTATCTCAAGATTCCCGTCGGGCATGTTGAGGCGGGGCTTCGCACCTGGAACAAGTTCAACCCATATCCCGAGGAACTGAATCGCCAGCTCACGACACGGTTGACGGATTTCCATTTCGCACCAACCGAATGGGCGGGAAAGAATCTGCGGAGTGAAGGGATCGAAAAGGAACGGATCTACGTAACGGGAAACACCGTGATCGATGCGCTGCTAATGATCGTCGATCCGAAGTACAGGTTCACCGAAGCCCCTCTCAACACGATTGATTTTGAGAAGAGGCGCGTTATTGTCCTGACGTCCCACAGGCGCGAGAATTTCGGCGAACCCATGGGGCAGATTTTCACGGCATGCAGAATGCTTGTGGAAAAATATCCTGACACCGAATTGATTTATCCCGTTCACCCCAATCCGAATGTCCAGAAGAAAGCGAAGGAGGTCCTCGCCGGTATTCCGCGCATTCATCTCATCAAGCCGATGGAGTATCGTCCGTTCGTGCAGCTCATGAACAAATGTTATCTCATACTGACCGATTCGGGCGGCGTGCAGGAAGAGGCGCCGTCGCTCGGGAAGCCGGTGCTCGTACTGCGGAAGACGACGGAGCGCCCCGAGGCGATCGAAGCGGGAACGGCAAAGCTCGTCGGTACAGATCGTGATCCCATTTTCCGCGAAGCCGACAGGCTCCTCTCGGACCGGCAGGCCTATCGTGAAATGTCCACGAAGGCAAATCCGTACGGCGACGGGAATGCCTCGGAGAGGATTGTTGATATTCTCCTCCGGAGTGTTACAAAGGCAACGTGATGCCTCAGCAGTTTCCTCTTGTCTATTGCAACGTCCTGACGCTGAACGGCAGGGACGTCCTCGCTGAAACCCTCGACACTATCCGTGCAATGACGTATCCGAACTTCAGGGTGCTGGTGGTGGATAACGGCTCGACGGACGGATCGCAGCAGTTTCTGAAGGAACGGTACCCCCGTGTTCACCTCATTGAGAACGGGGAAAACCTCGGCGTTACCGGCGGGCGGAATGTGGGGATGAAATATGCGCTCGAGCATGGAGCCGAATGGATTCATCATATCGACAACGATGTTCGGGTTGATCCGGAGCTGTTGAGCGAGCTCATGCGTGCCGCGGCCATCGATCCAAAGATCGGGATACTTGGTTCCAAGATTTTCTATTATGCGAAACCGGACACGCTCTGGTATGCCGGCGGGAACGTGAACTACTGGACCGGCATGGTGACGCACCGCGGTCTGCGACAAAAGGATACCGGCCGATACGACCGGTTCGAAGATACCTCGTATGTTGTAGGTTGCTCGTTCTGCATGAATCGCAAGGTTCTCGAACGCGTTGGAATGTTCGACCCGATCTTCAACCCGTTTTACACCGAAGATTCGGATATGTGTGCGCGGGCTTTGCGCGCGGGATTCCGGGTGGTCTATGTTCCGACGGCAAAGCTCTGGCATCGTGTCTCCACCTCGAGCGGGGGGATCATCACGCCGAAGCGGATGACGCTCAAGATCGAGTACAATCTTATCTACTTCAAGCGCTACGCGCGGTGGTATCACTGGTTGACGATACCATGGTGTATCGGATTCCTGGCGCTCGTTTTCCTGGTCAAAGAGCTTGCCAAAGGCAAATTCAGCACGATTCCCGCATTGGCGCGGGGATTTGTCAAGGCGGTCCGACGACTGGTCGGGTAGCCTCGTTCGTCCATTCCTTGGAAGGCACAATGATGTCTGAGCAGCAAAGTCCACAAGACACCCAATGAAATCTCCACGATATTCCGGAACACCTTTGGCCAAAAGGCTTGGCATCAAAAGCAATTTCAGAATTCGACTGGTGAAGGTGAGGATCTGTGCCGTCGATGAGACGTGGTCGGGATTAAAACTCGTCATCCGTGTGAAAGACAGAAAATAGTATCTCCCCCGCCTCAAAGAGGGGTTTTATTCTTAATGATATTCTGAAGGGATTTCCGCATGGCTGAAAACAAAACCAAACCAACGAAGAGCAGCGTAACTGCGTTCCTGAACAAGATCAAGGATAAGCAGGTGAGGGATGACTGCTTCCAGATTGTCGACCTCATGCAGAAGGCCTCTCGTGCGGAGCCGGTGATGTGGGGAAGCGCGATCATCGGATTCGGAACATACCATTACGTCTACGAGAGCGGCCGAGAAGGCGACACGGTGATCATCGGCTTCTCGCCGAGGAAGCAGAATATCGCCATCTATCTCATGGGCGGACTCAAGCCGATCGAAGCCGAGCTCGCGGCACTCGGAAAATACTCGACGGGCAAAGGATGTCTCTATATCAAATCGCTCGGCGATGTGAACCCGCAGGTTCTTAGCAAAATCTTCGCAAAGGCCTTTAAGGAGGGACAGAAGAAGAGCTCGCATACGACCTGACATTCCGCAATGAGGCGGTTTGAAGTCACCGCTGACCTTGCAGGAAACCGCGAACTGAAAGCACGAGTGAGCAGGTTCCCTATTTTTCTTTTTTTGAATTCTTCCCCCATTCCAAGCGTTGTCTTGCATTCCAAATCCATCCACAAAAGTGCTTGACATTGAGGGAGTCCTTTGGTAGATTTCAACATCACGTCTATCATAGTTCTCACTATTCTTGCACCGGGTTCATACGTGAGAAAGAGGAATTTGTGTAGAGGGTTCGATTGCTCGTCCGGTTGATGCTCGACTGTTGAGCGTCATAACGAAAGCCCGTAGTTTAGGACATTCGCAGGAATGTTTTGAGCTACGGGTTTATTTTTTAAGGGCTCCCATATGAATTGTCTTTTCAGGTTGTTACTGTCAACGGCGCTCCTCCTCATTTTTTGCCGCGACATTTTGACGGCACAAGCCAGATATTCCGTCATCGATCTCGGAACACTCGGCGGTTCATATTCGCGGGCAATTGCCATCAATGATTCCGGGCTGATCGTGGGTGTCTCGTCTCTTTCGAATGGCGTCCAGCATGCTTTTCTCTATCAGAATGGGACAATGAAAGACCTTGGACAGCTGCCGTCGGTATCGGCCGGCCGCGCAATGGTGAAACGGCCGTCGACCTCGGATGCCATCAGTCCGATTACGGGAAAGTTGCTTCTTCTTGATCCCCTTGGTGGCGGCGGAAGTTCTGCGCTGGGGGTAAACAACGTTGCACAGATCGTCGGCTACTCGCAGGTCGGAAGCATCATCCCCGGCCACGCATTTCTTTATGAAAACAGCACGATGAACGATATCGGCACTCTTGAAGGATCGACCGGTGTGAGTGTTGCGACGGCGATCAACGATTCCGGATATATTGTCGGATACTCCAACGTCGGCATTACTACCCACGCATTCCGGTACCGAAACGGAAACTGGACAGATCTCGGGACCATCGGGTATGTCTATAGTTTTGGCTATGCTATCAACAGGGGAGGAATAATCGTTGGTGTTTCAACACGCGCAGATAGTATCGAAACCTCGTTCCGTTATGAAAACGGAACGATGGTCGACATCGGCACGCTCCCAGGCGGATTGTCGAGCGGTGCGTACGGCATTAACAACGCCGGTACCATTGTTGGCCAGTCCTCACTGCCTGTTTCCGGAGAACATGCCTACGTCTTCCGGAACGGCGTGATGACCGATCTCGGTTCACTCGGCACCCTGAGCAGTGCAGAGGGGATCAACGACTCGGAGCAGATTGTCGGCTGGACAAATTTGTTGCAGTCAGGTCCAGAGCATGCGGTTCTCTGGGAGGATGATCTCCTCGCAGACCTGAACACACTCATTGATGTGGGTTCCGGGTGGACGCTCCAATACGCTTCAGCTATCAATAATAAGGGACAGATCGTGGGATACGGACTCCACAACGGGCTCCCCCATGCATTTCTTCTCACTCCCCCCATGATTGAGATCAAAAGGCCAGCCGCCGCGGAGCTCTGGATTGCGGGCGAAACGGATACCATCACGTGGAAATCAAACGGGATCATTTCGGTCGACATTCTTCTCAGTACCAATTACTCCGATGGTGCGGGTGCTTTCAATGAAATCGTCCACGGCTATCCTGCCGATTCGGGCAGATATATCTGGCACCTGCCTGATACGATTCTCTCCCGCAAGTGTGCCATCCAGATTGAAGACACGAATTTTCCGGATACATTTGCCATAAGCGACTCATTCAAGATCAAGACGTACATTTTGACACGCGTCGACAGCAACGGCGACTATGTGCCGTACAAGATCGGCCCGACGATCGGTGAAGACGACTGGGCCTTCAACAATTCCACACCCAATATGTTTCCGCCCTCATGGTACAGTCAATTTGACTATGTCAACGGGACGGATCCGTTTACACACAGTCACTATGCATTCGATTTCCAGTCGTGGCTTGTCCATGGACAACCGTCCAATTTCCCCGACTGGCCTACATTCGTGCGGGTGTTTGGTACGGATCAATGCTACTTCACGCTGAATTTCGGTGGATTACTCAAACCCATGGCGATCCTCTATTGGGCACTGATCAAGAGCAACTGGGCAGGGTCGTGTTACGGCTTTGCTTCATCAAGTCTTCTGGCGTTCGACAGAAAATCCGATTTCATCAGCAGGTTTGGAATGTCTCCATTCGACCACCTGAGAGATGTTCAGGCGGGTGATACCGCCCGGAGGGCCATCAACGATGTGTTTACCTACCAGTTCGGGAGTGAGCAGAAGATTGACTTTCTTCAGGCGCCGGTCACACGCCCGAAAACAACACTCGATGAGTTCCGGCAGATCCTCCGGAGCGAAAATGCCGATAACCGCAACCTCAACTTCTGGGATTACACGAGCGGCGCAGCCCATACGGTCGTTCCATGGAAACTCTCCACGCGGTCCGATCATCCGGAGCTGGTCTACATCCAGGTGTATGATAACAACTTCCCGGATATGGACAACCTTGCCATGCAGATTGATACCGTCCAAAATCTCTGGTCGTATCCGACAATTGCACCCGGGGCAGCGGGGCATGGAAACAACCGATTGCCGGACGGTGTAATGGGGACGGCGAATAAGAGCATCGGACTCCTTCTCGGCATGCCTTCGAGCAGCTTCATGCAGGAAGCGAACATTCCTCTTACTCCATCCGGTGCAAGAATTGCTGCCGCGGCACCGGTGGTGAGCATTTTCAACTCCGGTAACGCATCAATTATTTTGAGAAATTCGGCCGGAGATTCCATCACCTATAATGTGATCGACAGCTCGCTCAACGTCGGCATCGCGGGCGCGGTTCCAAACATCCCGATGACCGGCAGTCCGCATCCGCCCATCGGGTACGATGTTCCGGCAGATGCTTACAGCGTCACGATGAGTGATTTTACCGATTCACTCGCATATTTCTCTGCATTCACAAGCGGAAGGGTCATGTATGAAGGCCGCAGCGACGCCGCCGGTGGTCAGTCTGATGAATTCTCCTACAGCTCGGGGCTTGGGGTGCGTAATCCCGACACGAGTTTAAAGAAAATGAACTTCGGGACTGTCATCGCCGAACCGACTTTGCAAAAGCAGATTGACGTCCTGAACTGTACAATGATCAGAAATGACTCGATGCAATTTGCCCCTTTCAATAATGATGGATTCCGGCTCGTAAATGCCGGGGCAGCGAAGGAATACGATATTGATCTCAAGAATTTCTCCGGCTCTGGATTGCTGAGGTTCACACATGCCCATATCAGGCTGGATTCGAATTCAACACATCTCGTGAGTCCGTTGTGGGATAGCATCGGGAATGGTTCCCTCAAGATCTATGTGGATTTTGGGAATGATGGAACAATCGACGATTCGGTGCTTGTCGACAATCAGGTCACGGGGGTGAAGGACCGGAAGTTGGGAGAGATTCCGCGTGAGTTTGCGCTCTATCAAAATTTCCCTAACCCATTCAATCCTCTGGCAACAATTGGGTATGATCTTCCCGCGCGAAGCCGGGTTTCACTGAGAGTGTACAATATGCTCGGCCAGGTTGTCGCCACATTGGTTGATGAAACGGAGGATGCCGGCCACCGGTCGGTTGAGTGGCATGCTGCCGATTTTGCCAGCGGAGTCTATTTCTATCAGTTGGAAGCGGCGAACGTTTCTGCGCCTGCAACGTCGTATACGGCGGTGCGGAAAATGGCGTTGGTCAAATAATTGACTCGGAGATTTTGCCATCCAATCATTCTGTTCCCGAAGAGCTCACGTGGAAATTTTATTATTGACTCATTTTGCCGTTTACTCATTGCTCAGAGTGGCGCTATTCATTGATTTTTTCATTCAGGTATTTTTCCATTGCTCAGATATGGCGTTAATGAATCATTTCGAGATTCAGTCATCACCACGTGATGACGTGCGATGAGTCAATCATTCATTCACCAGGGACTTACCCAATGAGAAAATGACGAAACGTCTGAATCGGTGAATTCCCCGCTTGTCCTTCCCCGGCACTAATTTGGATTTAGTCTAAATTGTATTTAGATTAATTCTAAATAAAATACCCCCATACTGCCGAAAGGAACAACCCGTGAAATATTGCCACCCTGTTCTTCAGTTCGTCCTGCTCATCTTCCCGTTTTCCCTTTCACCTGCGCAATCCACTTCATCTTCAGCCGAAGATTCCCTGACGATGAGTCAACTGACGTCTTCTTCCACAACTATCGGCGGATATGGAAATGCGGTCTACAGTCATGACGTTAATCAAAAAACTTCCCTTGCCGATCTGGAACGCGTGGTGCTCTTCGTCGGACATAAGTTTAACGCCTCCACGACATTCTTCAGCGAGCTTGAAATGGAAGACGCCAAAGTGAGCGGCGGGGAAGACGGCGGGGAAATTGCGTTTGAACAGGCCTATGTGAAATTCGATATCGATCCGGATCATTACTTCACCGCGGGGCTTTTTCTCCCCCGGATCGGTATCCTCAATGAAAATCATCTTCCCACAACGTTTAACGGAAACGAACGGACACAGGTCGAGACATACATCCTTCCTTCGACCTGGAGAGAACTCGGCATAGGATTTTATGGAACGATGAGCGGTATGCCGCTCAACTACAGTATTGCGCTTGTCAACGGACTGAACAGTTCAACGTTCGAGCACGGCAGCGGGATCCGCGAAGGCCGGTTCGAGGGCAGGAATGCCAGTGCAAACAATCTGGCCCTCACCGGGGCGCTGCAGTTGCGCGAGGGCGACTGGAAATTTCAGGTGGCGGGGTATTATGGAGGGACAGTTGCCGCAAGCCCGCAGGCGGCGGACACGCTTCAGTTGAGTTCCGGAATTTTTGGAACGCCGGTTGCCATCGGCGAGGCGGATTTCCAGTACGAACATGAGGGACTCACTGCAAGAGCCCTCGGGACGATCGTTTCCATTCCGGATGCGTTCGAGATCAATCGGGCATACGGGAATAATACTCCCTCTCGTGAGTACGGGACGTATATCGAGCTCGCCTACAATGTTTTCCAGGGCTGTGAGCAGCTTAGAGGGAAACAGCTCAACGTCTTTGCACGGTATGAGCGGCTCGACATGAACGCGTCCATTCCCTCGAACGGCGTAACCGACGGCACGCTCGACCAGCACCACCTCATCGTCGGCATCAGCTACCTGCCGATCAATGATATCGTCCTCAAGGCGGATGTGAGATGGCTGAAGGCGGGCGATCAGAATCCCGCACTCGCGACCGGCAATCCTGCCGAGTCGCCCTATGATGCGACGAACACATTTTTCTCTCTCGGGATTGGATTTTCATACTAACGTCGAATTGTGGAGCGGCGAGCATTCATACAAACGTCCTGTCTGTTGTGTCTGGGGATCGGGTCAGGTGTGTTGTCGGAATCGTTGATGTCATGCGGGTCCATTCCGGTCTATGATGCACCGATAACGGAAGACAGGGTAAAAATCCCGCTCTCGCTCTTTGTCGGGAACGAGGTGCACATCATCCGGCCTGCCGGATTTCCGTACAATATTGCCCTGCAGCGTAAGAGTGATGGAACATTCCTCGCACTTCTTCTGCGGTGCACGCATGCGGATAATCAGGTGAATTACGGAGGAAACGGCTACGTGTGCAATCTGCACGGGAGCCGATACGATGCAGCCGGGGAGGTCACGCGCGGACCTGCGACGCGTCCACTGAGGAAACTGATGGCCGAAGTCCGGGATCTGAGTGTTCTTCTTTCGCTCGCTTAACCTGATTCACCGACCTCTGCTCGGAATACCTTGACATTGCCGCAACAAAGCTCTACCTTGAGAGTGTGACAGGGGGGATTTCCTATCACGTTGTGAGGTTCTTGCGCAGGAAACGTTCATGTCAATTTGCCATTCTTGTTGTTCTGATTTTTCATGATGCATGCTCCAGTATCTCCTCACTGACTTTATCTATCCAGGAAGAGATTTCCGACTGATTGGACCATACTCTTGAGCTGGCTTTTTTGTATAAGCAAGGTTGATGGAGACAGGCACTTGACGATTCCCTTCCCGGATGACAATCCTCTGTTCACCTTCTCGGACGCAACGCTCCATCTTGCTGGCGGAGGCAGCTCGGAGACTGCGCTCTGCGAAAATGAAACAGAAACTTCTCCCGGCTGGGCCGTTGTCGGTGTCGGGTTTGCACGCACAAACACGGAGACGCGCCTCCTGACTCGTGCCGATTGGCGCCGGCTCCTGATCGAGGAATCGTTTGATCCGGTTCTCCTGGACGGCCACTTCGTCGCGATGCGTTGGAGATCAGGCCGGCTTGAGTGTTTCACGGATCAATTGGGGATCCGAACACTCTACTTTGGCAGGTGCGCGTACGGTGTATGCATCTCAACTCGTCTGGACTGGATTGCCCGATCGGTGAAGGGCGCAGAGATTGATTATGCCTCGCTCGGTGGAAGATGGCTCTTGCTCAACCAGTTTTCCTTTGGATCCGGTATTTCCGGAACCGAACGTCTCGGCCCCGGTGGTTATGCGGTATTTGACCACGGAACTCCGGTTCGTTCGTCACTTCATAAGCGTTGGGTCCCCTCATTCGAGCCGAGCACGCCGGAAAGAGCAATAGGTACTCTGGAGCGATTCGTCCGATGCGCTCTGACCCAACGGGATAAACCGTCGCTCGGATTATCAGGAGGTCTTGACTCACGATTTCTTCTCGCCCTATTTTCACATCTTTCGAAGGATGGATTTTCGACACACACGTTTGGGGATTGCTGTGACCCCGATCTTCAGATTGCACATCGGATAGCGATGGCGCTTGGTTTTCCACACCTTCAGTTCAATGAACCGCTTCCGCCTGTGCCAACATGCCTATCTGGCCTCAAGTCATTTCTCACTCAGGGCGCACTTGCCGAGCCGGCCTCATCGTATCTCAAACTCCGGTATTATTCCCGGCTTCGTGCAATTGGGAACTTCATGGTGGATGGCGGGTTCGGGGAGATCGCTCGCCGGAAATTCTTCAATCGTCTTGTGCGATTCGGCAAGCGTGCGCTTCTGAAAAGGAATCTGGTGCGTCTGGTCCGCCTGGTCAATTCACCACGTGCCGACATCTTTTCCCCGGAAGTCAATTCCCTGCTTGAAGACGGGGCGCTCCGCGAGCTGGAGCAAACTCTCGACGAGTTACCTGAAGTCGGGAAGATCGGATTGGAAAATCTTGCAGATCTTCTGGCCATTTCAGCCCGGCTTCCCAATTATGTCTGTCACGAGCAGGGGCGGATAGATAGCGAAGTTCTCAACTTCATGCCCTTTCTTCAACCCTCCTATCTCAGCGAAGTTTTCGGACTTCCGGTCGAGGTGAGATCGGGCGGAGGTCTCCACAAAACGTTCATCAGGGCATTCACTCCTGCCTTAACCCGCTTCCCTTTGTCGAAGGGAGGAACCACGTATCGGTATGGGGCGTCGGATGACTTCGCGTGGATGATATCGAAAATGAAATTGCAACTTGGGAAACAGTACATCGATCCGAAACCTGACTTGCTCCTGACACACCTTCGGGAATTCGTCATTGATACGGTTCAATCGAAAGATGTGGCAGAGAATCCGGCATATGACCACCATAAGATATCAGATTCCGTGGTGCGATACTTTGCCGGGGACTCCAGCCGGAGATCCGAAGTGGATTGGTGGCTCACTTTTGAACTCTGGCGGCAGTCACTCGTCTCCCCAGGCAATTAACCCGTCGACAGAAAACCTGTTCCAATTCCTGTTCCGCGTCGCCACGGAATGCTCTTGCACACTTCCCGGCGAATTCTTACAATACATCCTCATCAAATCCTCATGTTCTAAAAGAGCCGGATTATGAAAACCAGAATGAAAATCAAGGATGTCGAGCCGGGGGTGTACGCAGCGATGAATGCCGCGGAGAAGGAGGTCGCCCGATTTCGTCTCGACCCGAAACTGCGAGAGCTCATCAAGATTCGTGTTTCCCAGATTAATGGATGCGGATATTGTCTGAATATGCACTCACGCGATGCAAGAAAGCTGGGAGAAACCGAACAGCGGATCTATACGCTGGGCGCATGGTGGGAAACTCCGTTCTTCACCGAAGAAGAGCAGGCAGCGCTGCGGCTGGCCGAAGAAGTCACACGCATTTCCGACCACGGGGTCTCGGATCCGGTCTATGAACAGGCGATTAAACTCTTCGGCGAACAAAAAACCGCACAGCTGATGCTCGCTATTCTGACAATCAACAGCTGGAACAGAATCGCGATCGCCACACATATGGTCCCCGACGAGAATTGATCACTATCTTCATGATGTGTCCGACCAGCAAATTCCAGTCTGTTTCGCGAGTGATCCATATCGTTCTTCCAACAATTTCAAGGAGGTAGCTGTGAACGTTCTCAACACTCCGGTTCGATCTGCCGGAATATTCGTTGTCTGCATGCTTGCAGTCGTTCTTTGTTCATGCGGTAGGCAAGGAGCGAAACTTCTCCCCGTCGGTGAAGGGCGCCTCGCCGTCAATGGAGGGAATATCTGGTTCAAAATTTCGGGCAACACCCGCGGCATACCGGTGGTGCTTCTCCACGGCGGTCCGGGATTTTCAAGCTTCTACATGAAACCTTTCGACGATCTGGCCGATAGCCGCCAGGTTATTCGCTACGACCAGCTGGGAAGTGGAAAATCGGATAAAACTACAGATACCTCGATCTTCACGATCGAGCATTTTGTCCGTGAGATGGATTCGCTCCGCTCGTATCTTGGAATTGAGAGATGGCATATCCTCGGACACTCGTGGGGGACAATGCTCGCGGTCGAGTATTACCGGCTCTACCCCGAGCATGTGGCGAGTCTCACCCTCTGCAGTGCTTCGCTCGACATCCCGGCGTGGGAAAGGAACGCCCGGGAACTGGTGAAGACGTTATCGGATTCGTCGCAACGTGCAATCCATGCTGCGGAAGCTTCCAACAGGTTTGATGATTCTTCATACCAGAATGCCATTGCCGAATTCTATGGGAAGTATGTCTATCGTCATCCCGTGCAGGCGGATCTCGACAGTACATTATCAACGATGAACGAAGTACTCTACAATTATATGCAGGGACCGAGCGAGTTTACGATCTCCGGGACGATCAGGAACTATGATGCAACGCCATACCTGCACGAGATCAAAGTTCCTGTGCTTTACACTGTGGGAGAATTCGACGAAGCCGGCCCTCAGTTAATCCAGCGCTTTGCGTCGTTGACTCCCGGCGCAAAAATGGTGACGCTCAAGGGGGCGGCACACATCACGCCGTGGGATGCCCACGATGAGAACGTCAGAGTCGTAAGAGATTTCTTGATGGAGGTAGACTCTGCTTCTGCAACGGTGAAGCCCTAATTTCGTCCGATAGCTGTTTGCAATCAGGCACAACGACAGGAGGATCCAGTCATCATGAATGTTCTTATCTTCGGTGCATCGGGATTGACGGGTCTGGAGCTCGTCACTCAGTCTCTGAATCATGGACACAATGTTACGGCGTTCGTCCGGAATCCCGCAAAGCTTACAATCCAACACGAACATCTGAGGATCGTTGCGGGTGATGTGAAGGATGTTGCGGCAGTTGAACGTGCGATGGTGGGTCACGGCGCCGTTCTCTCCGCACTTGGCGTATCAAAACCTTTGAGGAAAGATCCAGTAGTAGTGGAGGGGGTGCGGAATATTATCCGGGCGATGGAGAAAATGGGCGTACAGCGATTGATTTATCTTTCAACGAATGCCGTTACGGAAAGCAGGAACGATGCAGGATTTCTCATACGGCATGTCATGGCGCGGATTGTCCACAATGAGATCGAGGATCACGAACAGAAAGAGCAGTTGATCCGGTCGAGCCAATTGGAATGGACGATTGTTCGGGCGCCGGGTTTGACGAAGGGACTTCACACAGGCACGTACCGCAGCGGCGACGACATCACGGCCGCCTCCATGCTGCCGACGATGTCCCGGGCAGATGTTGCGGATTTCATGATTCGCCAATTGACCGAGCAACAATTCATACGAAAAGCTCCCCGAATACTCCATTGATCCCTTGTAACCCGGATGGCATGTCGGGGACAATCAAATCTGCGGAGATCAGGGTAAGAAAATCGTGAGACTCTGGAGCATACATCCCCGCTACCTTGATGCGAAAGGACTGGTGGCGCTCTGGAGAGAAGGGCTCCTGGCGAAAAAGGTTCTCGAGGGAAGAACGAAGGGATACCGGCATCATCCGCAGCTCGTTCGGTTTCGTGAACAGAGCTCCCCGGTGGCGAGCATCAAAAAATATCTTTATTCAGTCTGGCTGGAATCCGTTTCCAGAGGGTACGCGTTTAATCGCAGGAAACTGGGAACGGTCAGGAAGGTTACCCAGGTTCCGGTTTCCTCGGGGCAGCTCAAATTTGAATTGCGGCACCTGCGTACCAAGCTTCGTGTGAGGGATCGCGAACGGTATCGTATGATGGCGGGAGTGACGGAGCCGGTGCCCCACCCACTCTTCAGAAAGAGAAAGGGTGGAATCGAAGAGTGGGAGAGAAGATGAATCCCGTGAATGCGGCAAGAAATTCCATCATTGAAAAATTCGTGATGACCTGGCATCTCTCTGTTGAAGAGAGAAGAACAGTGGGTGTGATTGCGGGAACGGAAATTGTGGAGGCTGTGAGAGAGATCATTCGGAGCCAGGGGAGGTATCCCCCGCATTTTTCCCCCGAAGCCGATTTCCAGGGGACGCTGGTTTACCGGACAGATACGGGATACACCGTGGTGACAAAAACCGAGATTGGATTCCAGCGGTTCGCAGTGGTTGAAGAAAAATCATTTGCGGATATCGGCCAAGCCATATTGTGTGCGGCGAGCAAGATTTTCCCCTCAGGTTTTGACGGCATAGAAATCAAATGGTAGTGGCTTCAGGGTTCCCGAGATTTGCACTGATCATGACGGTTGCAGTCGCGCTTGCAATTGCCTGGCTCGATTCGCGGCCGTCGTGGGATGATGCCGGTATAACGGCGTTGCTGTTGTTTCTCACCGCCGCGGGTTCCGCGATAAGCGGCGTTTCATGGTGGCTCTCGTGCATCCTTGCAGGCACACCGATCGTCCTGTGGGAATTGTGGACCGGACCCGGAGTCCTCATTGCCATTCCGTTCGTGCTGGCGGGAGGCCTTGCAGGGTTCTTCCTTCGGCGGTTGCTGAAACCGGAGTGATCGCGCTGCATATTGGATTGTCTGCGTTGCGGATGCGAGCTCTCAATTCTTCTCACTCCCTTACGCCATCACGGGCTCTGGAAACTGTTGTGATGTATCGCATACCGCATTGACATTGCCTACGCAATTTCCTATCATGCGCAGATCAAGAGCGACATCTTGATGTTCCAGGGATGAGAGTGTAGTTCCTCTCAGGTTTGGGAAGGACACTGATGCTCTGTGTCCAGGTTGTGCCCGCCCACTTGACATTCCACTTTTGACTGGAGGGTTACCAATGAAACGCGATAAACGTCTCCGAATAGCTTTCCTCATACTATTTGTTCTCTTCTCAGGTCTCTGTTCGTCCGCTCAGACAGTGTTCATTTCCGATACAGCATCGTGGGATTATACGTTTCGGGAAATACCTGGCTGGTTTGATTCCGGTTTTTCTGATACGGCTCTGTCTGTCGGAAAAGCCCCCTTCGGGAACTTCTTTGCCATGAAACACGGATGGCATTATACCACAGAATTTCCTGAGTGGTCGACGCTCTACGTCAGAAAGACATTTCGCCTCGGGCACGACTTTGACGATATGCAGGTCGAGGCTGCGTGGGATAACATTCTCGTGGTCTATGTGAACGGTGTCAAGCTGGACAGCGCGGACAAAGTGGGATTTGCGTCCAAGTGGCAGAGAACCATTCCCATTCCCGGTAACATTTTGAAGGCCGATTCGATCAACGTGATTGCGGCAAAAGTAATTGACTACGGCGGCGGAACCGGGTTCACTTTGACGTTGACCGGCACGGGCACAATACCCGTTGATATCGCAGAGAACCGACGCATTCACATGACCATACAATATTCCCGGCCGAGTTCTCTGAACCGCGTTGCCACGGTCCGGTTCGACCTGCCCGCACCAATGGAAGTAAGGATTCTCATTTACAATTCCGCAGGGAAACTCATGAGGCGACTTGTACGGGATGAATTCAACGCGGGGATGCATGAAGTGGAATGGGACTTGAGAGATGCTTCAGGCCGGACCGTTCCGGGTGGAACATACCTCTATAAGCTCTCTGCGGGGAAGATCATTGTGAGGCAGAATTCCTACGTTCCCCATTGAAGAACGAACGGGAGTGGAATCATTCCTCTGCCGCACTGATTTTCGGGTAGGCACGAATCCGGCACGAAGAAGAGCGTTATGAATTCAGAAGCCCCGCGCACGTAAGCGGGGCTTCGTTGTTTTGTTTTACATTTTTCGTTATTTTAGCCATTCAAACAGAAGTCAATAATGAATTCTTCTATGCGAAACGTTATACAGGTCTCGAAGCCCTTGATTTCCCCCGATGAGCGCGCGCGGGTCGATGCTGTCCTGCAATCGGGGATGATTGCGTCCGGAAGTGTCGTTGTCGAGTTCGAGGAGAAATTTTCGTCGTACTGCGGCTGCCGTTTCGGAATTGCAACAACGAACGGTACAACCGCGCTTCATGCGGCGCTCAACGCTCTCGGTATCGGGAAGGAAGATAAGGTGCTCACGACGCCATTCACATTCATCGCTTCCACCAACTCCATTGCCTTCGGAGGGGCAATACCGGTGTTCGGCGATATCGATCCGAGGACCTACAATCTGGATCCCAATGTCGCCCGGGAAATTCTCAAGAAGAAACGCGACATCAAGGCCATTCTCCTGGTTCACCTCTACGGCCTCCCGTGCGACATGAACGCGTTCCTGCAGCTGAAAAAGGAATTCGGGGTCTTGCTCATTGAAGATTGCGCTCAGGCGCACGGCGCAACGCATCGCGGTCGGAAGGTTGGCTCGATCGGTGACATCGGCGTCTTCAGCTTCTATGCGACAAAGAATCTTACCACCGGTGAGGGCGGGATGGTGGTGACAAATGACGAATCGGTTTCTCAGAAGATCCGCAAGTTCATCAATCATGGCAGAACCGGGCAGTACGAACACGACGTCCTCGGATACAATTACCGGATGACGAATATTGCCGCGGCGATAGGCATCGGACAACTCGAGAAACTGGATGGCAATAACCGCCGGCGTACAGAAATCGCAGCGGCATATGCCCAGGCCTTTTCTGCTCTCGACTGGTTACAGATTCCGTATGTTCCAGAAGGAGCCCAACACGTCTATCATCAATATACGATCCGCACGTCCAGGCGGGACGGGCTCAAGAAATATCTGGCTGATAACCAGATCGGAAGCTCCATCGTCTATCCCATCCCGAATTGTCAACAGTCTCTTTACCGGGGAACCTGCGATTGCGAGTCACACGGTGAGAAGATCTGCAGGAATTCGATCCGGGCGGCCGCGGAAGTACTTTCCATTCCCATTCATTCGCTTCTCACAGAAGAGGACGTCAAGTATATTGTTTCGACCGTGAAGAAGTTTAATTGAAGTTGGCGGTGGAGAACAAGTACACAGGGAAAGCCGGGAAGATACCGTGTGTGGCGGTGATCCTCGTGCATCTGGAACAGGAGACGCTCACATCCGAATGCATTGAATCTCTTCGGAACATCACGCATCCGAATTTCGAAATCATCCTTGTAGACAATGGTTCGACAAACGGATCCGGGTTTCGCCTGCAGAAACGCTTTCCGGATGTGCATTTCATCCGAAGTGACGTGAATACAGGATTTGCGGGTGGAAACAACATCGGCATCCGTGCAGCACTGGAGACCAAGGCGGATTACATCGTACTTCTTAACAACGACACGGTGGTAGATCCCGGATTCCTCGAACCGCTGATCGCTTATTCCTCTGCGAACCATTCCGTGGGCGTGCAGGGATGCAAGATCTATTTCTACAACCCAAAAGACGAGATTTGGTTTGCCGGTGGTTTTCTCAAACCGCACGCAGGCAGGGGGTATCATCGAGGGCTCCATGAAGTCGACCGTGGACAGTACAATACGATTGAAGAAACGGACTTCGTCACGGGATGTATGATGTTCATGCCCGTCGAAGTACTGCGCGACGTCGGTGTTCTTGATGAGCAATGGTTCCTCTATCTTGAGGATGTGGATTGGTGCATGCGCGCGCGTCGCAAGGGATATCAGATCATCTACAATCCCAACGCCGTCATTTGGCACAAGACATCATCGTCTACAGGACATGACAGTCCAGTTTACCTCTACTATACAATGCGGAACAAAATTCTGTTCGTGAAGAAATACTCCGGGGTTCTTCATTGGGGAGTGAGGACTCCGTATTTTCTCTTCTTCTACACACGACAGATAATACGCATGAGCGTCAAGTGGCGGTCGAGAACAGGCACACGTGCCATTGTGGCAGGGCTTCTGGATGGGCTTCGCGGGGTCACCGGTCGCGGGAGCATCGACTCTCTCGTGCAAAAGCCGTTTCCGTCATGAGTGGTGATTATTCGACATCAATCGTATGATGGCGTCCCATGTCGATGTCTGATTTATTCCTCATCCCGCTTCTTCGGACGATCAAATTTCTCATCCCTCCGAAGAGCTCTCCGGTACATTTGGACAATCCTCGGCGGATCCTCGTCCTTGATTTTGCCTATGTCGGCGATATGATAATGACGTCGCCAGTCTACAGGAACCTTAAAGAACGGTTTCCCGCTGCATCGGTTGAGGCATTCGTCTTTCCGCTCGACAAGGGAATAATGAAGACAAATCCCTATGTGGACGAGGTTCATGTCCATCCCACGGGATTCCACAGAATCGCCCTTCGGGTCATCTTGGCATTAAGGAAGAAGCAGTATGACGTCGGCATTCAGGTCAACACTTCCCTGCGCAACAATTTCATCCTCTGGATGATTCATCCGGCAGTGCGCGTAGGATACGATTTCCGTCATCGCGGCTGCTTTCATAATGTCCGTATTCCCATTGCGGCACGGACCGCGCATACTATCTATCGTGTTGATGAGGAGCTGGCGTTGCTCGAAAAGGGATTCGGGTGGAACATTACCAATCGTAAGATGGTCTACCACGTCGAAGAGGAAGTGAAGAGGCGGATCGGCCGGATGTTGCAGGAAAAAGGAATAAAAGAAGATGATCTGGTTGTCGGAATCCACTGTAATTCCCGCCAGACGCACGAATTCCGGGAATGGGACCCGATGAAATTCGTTGAGATCATCGATAGAATCGCGGAGTGCACCGCCGCAAAATTCATTTTTACCGGCGGCCCGTCGGATGAAGAATATCAGGATAACATCATCAGACGCCTTCGCTCCCAAGACCGGGTAGTCCGGGGACTCCTGTTCAATCTCGAGGAACTTGGTGCCCTTTTCTTAAGAATGAATCTTTTTCTTACAATCAACACCGGCCCGATGCACATTGCCATAGCCCAGAATACTCCCACGGTGGCGATTATCGGTGTGGCTCCGGCACGGGTTATCTTTCCACAGGACAATCCGAGATTTCAGTTCGTTATGGACAAGGCACTCGAGGACTGGGATACGACAACTGTGCACCTGAAGTATTCACCACGGATTACTGAAATCGGAGTTGACGAAGTGTTCCAAAAGGTAAAATACCTCCTGGATCATTTTGCCTCATCCGCCCCGGTAGGAGGGGTTCATTCATCACATTCATGATGGGATACTGATATGAAACAACGAGAAAAAGGAACAAGAGCCGGATCGACAAGTGAGGCCTTAACATGGTTCGACCGTCTCACGATGCGCCAGCGCGATCTGGTCTGCGTTGCGGCACTCCTTGTTGTGGTTTACCTCCTCTTCTTCAAGATCGTTTTCTCCGGGTACATTTTCTCGAGTGATACGGATACGGCGGCGCAGCAGAGCTGGGCAAAAGCGATGAGCCACATTGCTTCGACGGAGCATGTGGAACCCCTCTGGGTTCCGTACATCTTCTGTGGCATGCCGGTCTTCGGACCGCTCCTTTTTCCACGCGCGATGAACTACCTCGAGACCATCATCCAGTGGCTCGGGCGTCTTCTTTTCTTCGGGGCTGATCCGTGGCTCGTGCCGCACTATTTTCTTGCGGGACTCTTCATGTACCTTCTTGCGCGGCAGCTGAAATTCTCGCCCCTTCCGTCGCTGCTCGCCGCGTTCGTCGTCGTTCTCAATCCGTACGCCATCGGTCTCGCACAGGCGGGCCACGGTTCCAAACTTGTCGTGTACAGTTACTTCGCATTATTGTTCCTGCTCACCTACCGCCTTTTTGAGAAGCGGACAATATTGAATTTTGGACTCCTAGCCGCGGCCATCGGAATGACGTTGCTCGACCGCCATCCGCAGATGGCATTTTATGCACTCCTCGCGATGGGATTCTATCTCCTCTATGAAATAGTTCTGGATGTAAAAGAGAAACGGGCTGCAGTTGCCGCAACAAAGACGGGTCTTCTCGCCCTGGCAGTGGTGATAGGATTTGCAATCTATGCCTGCGAATTTCTTCCCACACAGGAGTACGCGAAGTTCTCCATCCGCGGTGGAAGCGGAAGCGGAGAAGGAGGCGGAGGACTGACGTATGACTATGCGACAAACTGGTCGCTCCACCCGTTTGAGCTTGCCACCTATGTCATTCCCTCATTTTTTGGATTTTCCAGCAGCTATGTCACCGATTGGCAGGGACAGCAGGCGACGATTCCGCTCTACTGGGGGTGGATGCCGTTCACGGATGCCCCGCCGTATATCGGACTCCTTCCCGTTCTCCTTGCGATATTCGCGCTCATCTACCGGCGAAACAAGCTGACATGGTTCTTTGCCATACTCTCGGGTGTCGTCTTTCTCATCTCCTTCGGAAACTATTTTGGCGTGCTCTACAATCTTCTCTTCTATTATTTCCCGTATTTCAACAAGTTCCGCGCACCGTCCATGATTTTGTTCCTGATTCCCATGACGTTCGGCATTCTCGCCGCATTCGGGATGACCTTTGTCTTGGAACTGAGGTCGGGGGCAGCCGAAATCAACGCGGCGAAATTCAAAAAGAACATCCTGCGGATTGTGGCCATTCTTGGCGCCCTTCTGGTGGTGGGACTCGTTGCGAAGAGCGGATTGCAGAGCTTTCTGTCGGACTTTATGTTCGTGAAGAAGGGCGACTTGCAGCAAATGGGGCAGCAGACACTCAATGTCATCAAGGAAAAACGGTTCGATCTCCTGTGGATGGATTACGTCAAGATGACGATCATTGCCGCGGCGTTCTTGTACGGAATCGTTCTCCTTATCGACAAGAAAATTTCCAGGACGGTATTTGCCGCACTCTGCATCATCGTGACCTGTGTGGAACTCATTATTCTCGATGAGAACTACATCAATCCGAAACCTGCAGTGGCGATGGAAGAGCATTTTCAGCCGGATGCGACCGTAAAGTTCCTCTGGACGGATTCATCCCTCTACAGGATTTTTCCTATCGGCGAATTGTTCCAGGATAACACCTATATGTACGATCTTATTCCGTCGATCGGAGGTTACAGTCCCGCCAAACTGAAGATGTACCAGGAGCTGATCGATTCGACATTCTTCCATGGTGCCGACCCGAAATTTCCGCTCAACATGAACGTCATCAACATGCTGAATACCAAGTACCTTATTGCGGAGGGGAGATTGCCAGAGGGCCGTTTCACACTCGTGAATAGTGATCCCGACAGAAGAATTCTGACGTACCGGAATCCCGATTACTTACCCCGTGCATGGTTTGTTGACAGTGCCGCTGTCACTCTTTCCCGGAGGGATATGTTTGACCGGCTCGATGAACCTTCGTGGAATCCGAAAACTCTTGCATTTCTTGAGCAGCCCCTTGCGCGGTCGATCTCTCATCCCGATTCCTCATCGGCTCAGGTTACCAGATATACCTCTGCAGATATTGCGATCGATGCGTACGCCTCGAAGCCGGCATTGCTTGTCGTCAGCGAGGTTTACTATCCGGCAGGATGGAAGGCATACATCGATGGGTCAGAAACGGAAATCTACAAGACAAATTATGTCTTAAGGTCTGTCATCGTCCCGGCGGGAAAACATACGCTGGAGTTCCGCTTTGCTCCCGAGTCTCTGCAGAAGGGATACACGATTACGGAGGCCGCGTGGGGGTTGACGCTGGTTCTGATTCTTGCCGGCGCATTTCAAACTCCGTGGGTGAAGGGAAAGCTCGGTATGGGGAAGAAGAAAGAGAGTGTTACCGGTGAGAATTGGGAAGCAACACCGGGTCAGGGAGTATAAAATGAAAGGGGCCGGAAATTCCGGCCCCTGGTTTCTTCGGTTTCCCGAAAACCTACATTTCTTCCATCAACGTCCGTTGCGAGCGGCGGATGGCTTTGATTTTCTTCATCCGCTTCTTGACGGAAGGTTTGGAGAAATACGCGCGCTTTTTCACCTCTTTCAGGATTCCCGAACGTTCGTATTTCTTCTTGAAGCGGCGTATGGCGCGGTCGATGTTTTCATTCTCTTGAATGATGATGCCGACCATGCTTTTCACCTCCTTCCATCAGTCGATTACTCCTTTACGATGTGACAATATCCGTCGGTTCCGGTTTCAGATTCTCGATGAGCCTGCGCTGTCCCGCTTTTTCAAACGAGACCAGTATCGATTGGCTGCCGTCGGATGTCTTGTTCTTGCTCATTACCGTACCGACGTCGTTCCATTCAACGTGAAAGATCGCTTCACCAACCTTAAAGGTCGAGAGCGGATTGTACGGTGTTGCCGTAGAGGCGTCCGGCTTCAGGGCTTCGGTCTTTGACTGCGCGGAGGAAAGATCGAAGAGCGTCGTATGATGGCATCGCGTGCAGCGGAACC
>Ga0335082_10001001_pt1 | contig 30008 bp, 24 predicted proteins | sample Lox_Sample_41_FD_206718 | JGI IMG/M metagenome (GOLD analysis project Ga0335082, IMG submission 206718) | Soil microbial communities from Loxahatchee National Wildlife Refuge, Florida, United States - Lox_Sample_4.1 | ecosystem: Environmental > Terrestrial > Soil > Wetlands | place: USA... | reverse complement strand
TGCGTCCACCGCCAGTGCGGTAATTTCTTTTTTCGGGGCGCTGTACAGCACAAACCCCTCGCCTTGGGGCGAGATGCGATAAATGAGGCCACTGTTGTCCGTTCCGGCCAGGAGGTTTCCCGCATGGTCGAACGCCAGCACCCGGACCTGTGCCTCGTCGCTTTTGAAGAAAATCGTGCCGCTTCCATTGGGCTCGACGCGAAAAATCTCGCCGCGATCGCCCGTGCCCACGTAAAGCCGTCCCTGCTTGTCGAGCGCCAGCGCCCAGATGTACTTGCTCTTGGGCTCGAAGTACACCGTGGCGCTGTAGCTGGGATCGACCGCAATCGCCGCCTTATCGCGGTCGGCTGGCTTCGGTGACCCCTGTCCCGCGCGTGCTATCTTGTACACCTTTCCGTCGGGGGAAGTCGCCGCATAGACCGCACCGCTCGCGTCCACCACCAACGCCTGCACGGAGAACTCCTGGGGAGCAAGAATCACGCTGGCTTTGCCGTCGGGTGCGATTCTGTACACCCGCGCCGGCGAACCTGCCGCGGCGTAAACGTTCCCTTCCGCGTCGGACGCGAGGTCCCACAGATAGGTCGAAGGCGTCGTGTAGAGCGTTGTGAATGCAGGTGCCAACGACAGGTCACCATCGCTCTGGATGGCTACGCCGTGCGCCGTGCCCTTCTCGAACTCGTCGTACGTGCTCTGTTGCCACAGGCGCGTGCCCTCGGCCCCGGCGAGTGAAGTCAGCAACAGGCAGAGCGAAATCAGTCGAAGGAATTTGCTCATGATCGAGGGTTGCGCGGACTTGGCCATGGGTTGAAGTCAGCCGGGTACATGAACAACGTCGCTCAAAACGGGTTCTGCACCGAAATGCCGAAGTACTTTTGTCCGGCGTTCATGTCCTCCGACCAGATTCTCTCGCATCCCGCGCGTTCCGCAGCGGCGACGATCAGCGAATCGTAGAAGTGCAATCCATAACGACCCTGCACTTCCACTGCCCGTCGAACCATGTCAGCGTCCGTGGCAATCGTTGGAATCGGACCTATCGCGTCCAGTATGGCGGTGAGCTCTGACGGATTGACGCGTGGCACGGCCTTGTGGAGGAGCGTCGCAGCAAACTCACCCAAAACCTGTGTCGACGTCACAGTGTCGCCGGCAAACGCTTTCCTCACCAAATTCTGCGCCACTTCCTGTTTGCGGGGGTCGGTGGTGTCATAACTGTAAACCAACACATTTGTGTCGAGGAACTCAGGCGCGCTCATGCAGGTCTTCGCGTTTCCAATTGCGCTTTCCTACTTTGATTCGAAACTGCGCGAAGCTCCTTTCCAGAGCCTCGCGTTCGCGTCGCTTCCGCCCCGAAGCCGCATCTTCACTTGCTAGCTTTACCAGGTAGTCGCGAACTAGACCGGTCAGCGTCGTGTCCCGCTCCACCGCAATTTTGCGCACTTCCTTGACCAGTTTTTCGTCGAGGGAGAGTGTTATGTTCATCGTCACAGGGTAAGGGAAACCCTTAATAAGTGCAAACTCGCATGCAATCAATCAGCGCGCGCATTCCGACCGAGCAACTGGGTTACTTGAACTATGATCACTTGACGTTCAGCGAGATAACCTGCGCGCCCGAGACCACGTAATCCACCTGCGTCGAAGCCTCGCTGGTGGCCGATTCGCCCACCACCACCATCTCCTGCGTGCTGCGCATGCCGTCCATTACGTTGATGACCGACAGCGGCAGCGTAGGCATGATGTTGGCGCTTACCATGGCCTGCGGATTCGGCTCCAGTAGCGAAACGTACACCTCAGAGTTGCTGTGCTCCTTGTTGAGCAGCGCGATGGTGGATCCCAGCGGCAGGCGGCGGCTCAGCGTCGGAGGCACGCGCCGCAACCGGTCGAGCGTTTCGCCATCGCTGACCAGAATGCGCAGCGTACCCTTCGGCGTAGACGGCGGAATGGTCAGAGGAATCTGCTTGACTATACTCTCGCCGCGATACGGGCGCAGCAGTGTCTCGATAGTAATCGTGTCACCCGGTCGCACCTCGGTGACATCAGTGCGCGCGTTGTCCAGCCGGGCGGAGCGCCGCTCTGGAATCAGATCGAAGTTCAGCTCGACCCCTTCGATTTTCGGTTTGTCGTACGGGTTCTCGTAAATGCGGCTGAAGCGGTCGCCGATCGAAAGCGCAATGCCGTAGGCCGTGGGCGTTGAGCCGTCCATCGGCGCATACATGTTCTGCACTCCGAGCTTGGGATATCCCTGCACCTGGATGTTGCCCGACAGCCGGAAGGTGGTGTCTTCGCCATATTCGTTTATGCCCTGCAAGGCATTGAATACGGTGGCCATCATTGCCGTCGGCGTGATCTTGGGGTTGTTGAGCACCTCATAGTGAAACTGCTTGGCATGGGTCGTGCCGTGGAAGCTAAGCGTCACTGGGATCATCTGCGGTTCCACCCCGAAGCGTCCCATGATGCCGGTGCGCCGGTCTTGCACGAATGCGCCGACCGGCTCGGTGCTGTTGACGATCTTGTACGAGTTGAACGAGGACGGCAACGTGGCCAACACCGTCGCCTTCGTCATCGGCATATCCACACTGCCGGACTGCAACAGCGGATGCCCGCAGGCCAGCAGATGGGTTGCATCCACATAGGTCACCGTGCAGGTCCCGGCGATGTCCATGTCGCCGCGCACCAGAACGGCACTGACCGCCGACCCGGGCTGCAGCGGCTCCGGCTGTTTTGCGTCGGTCACGGAGCCTGCGCCCATGACCGGAACCACACCCGCGGATACGAACTTGTCCCCGAACAGGCGAAGGGTTTCCTCGCTGAATCCGCTGAACACCAGCGGTGTCTCGATGGGCTGCAAGAGGTTGGTGTACTTGGTGGAAGTCCCGTCTGGCATTAACGACTCGCCCGGACCGGCGGTCGGGCTGGCGCCCGACTTCGCGGGCGACCTGACAGCGTCCAAATCGTGGCCGGGCGTGCTGTCCAGTTCGCTGATCTCCAGCATCGAAGCTGCCGGGGTAATGCCGGCAATCGGCTCTTTGGAGAACTCGCCGATGCGATAGGCGATAGCTCCCACCAGCTTGCCATCGATGTAGACCGGGCTGCCGCTCATGCCGGCAACCACGCCGGTATATTCCACCTTGGGGCCGTGCAGACGAGCCAAGATGACGTCCGACTTAGGCCCCGCCATGTTGGGCAATACGCCCAGAATCTCGACGTCCACCGGCTCGGGCTTAACTCCTTCGAAGACCGTGTAGGCCACACCGTGCATTCCGGGCTTTAGCTGGTCTTCCGGCATGATGGGGACATTTGTAGAGGGGACGACCGCGAAAAGGGTCAACGAAGCGAGACCAACAACCAGGAGCGACGAAATCGCGCTGCGCAACATCACTGCCTTCCGGGGCTTTGTCTGCGTGAGCCTAGTCCATTTGCCCTTGGTCAACGACTTTCCGAACGCTTTGTTTAAGCGCGATCAGAGGACCGATGGAAGCGCTACGCCGCCCGCGACTGTTGTGTGTTGTTCGGGTTTACAACGTCAAGCCGGCAACGGGGTCACCAACCACTGACCAACGGTGGATTTATACTAGCAGAGAACCACGCCCATGAAGCCTTGTTTACATTGCAACTTTGAGGGTAAGAACCAGAAGGGTCTCCGCCGATCCCATCCGTACTGGACGATTTTGGTGGTCGCGATTGCCGCCTGCTGGCTGCTTTCTGCCACCGGCCGGGCGCAGACCTCCGACCAAACATCGTCGTCGCAAAACTCGACTTCCCAGAAGCCCGACCAGACGGTCCCTGAGGCAGGTGGACCCGGCGGCGAAGTCGGCCCCATGGCGGTGCCCAAGAAGAAGGATTCCTCCGACGACACGCCTCCTCCACCCAAGCCGAAAAAGCAGGCCGACATCCCTGAATACTCCTTGCGTGTCGATGTGCCGGTGGTCACCGTGGACGCCCGCGTTGTGATGAAGGACGGGCGCCCGATTGCCCTGCCTCCCAACGTGGCCAAGGACCACTTCAGAGTCTGGGAAGACGGCGTGCCCCAGAAGATCCAGACTGTGACGCAGAGTGAAGCGCCCATCACGGCAGTCCTGTTGGTCGAGTTTGCCTCCACCAACTACAACTTCATGTACGACGCGCTCAATGCCTCGTACATGTTCGCCTCGAACCTGAAGCCGATTGATTGGGTGGCGGTGGTCGAGTTCGACATGAAGTCCCACATCCTGGTGGACTTCACCCAGGACAAGCAGGCCATCTTTGGCGCGCTCAACACCCTTCGTATCCCCGGCTTCTCCGAAACCAATCTGTGGGACGCCATGTACGACACCCTCGACCGGTTGGACCGCATTCCCGGGCATAAGGAACTTGTCGTCGTTGCCAGTGGCCGTGACACCATGAGTCACATGACCTACGACAAGATCCTCAAGAAGGTCAAGAGCACCCCGAATGTGACCATTTACACCATCACGACGGGCACGGCCTTGCGCCTCGTGATGGAGGCCCGCTACGGCAACAATCCCGACTTCGGCGCCGCCAACATGGACTATCTGGTGGCCGACAATCAGATGAGGACCTTCGCGCAACTCACCGGAGGCCACTGGTATGCGCCGCGCTTCATGGGCGAGTTGCCCGCGGACTTTAAGGAAATTGCGCAGTCGATTCGTAATCAGTACACCATTACCTACCAGTCCACCAATCCCAAGATGGATGGCACCTACCGCAAGCTGAAGGTTGAACTTGTGGGGTCCGATGACAAGCCGATCACCCTTAAGGACGAAAAGAACCACGACGTGAAATACCAGATCATCGCCCGTGAAGGCTATACCGCCAAGCACGAGGTCGAGTAGCCATTGTCCGCTTCCCTGGCGGAAATCACAGCCGTTCGTCTGCGGCATTCGACTGGTGCGAACGGCTTTCCTGTTGCTTCTGTTTGGGAGATGTCGGAGCCTATCCGCTTCTGCCACGACTGGCAGGGCGCGAATCACGACCGCCGGCGGCGAACAGAAGTCCGTCTTCTGTGGACGTCCGACCAGCTTTACTTACGCTTCCGTTGCCACTACTGCACGATCGATGTTTTCCCGGATGCGGGACCAAACGGCCGCCGCGACCAGCTTTGGGAACGGGACGTAGCTGAAGTGTTTCTTCAGCCCGACCGCTTCGGCGAGAGATACTACAAAGAGTTCGAAGTCAGCCCCAATGGGCAGTGGCTCGATCTGGACATCACGCCGCAAGGACTAAGGCACATCACCAGCGGCATGCGCTCCATGGTGACGCTCGACGAGCAGTCCCGCGAATGGACCGCTGAGTTGGCGATCCCCATGGCTTCGTTGACCAGGAGCTTCGATCCCGCGCGCTCCTGGCGGGTAAACTTCTTCCGCTGCGAGGGGAGCGACCCGGAGCGCTTCTATTCCGCCTGGCAGCCGACCGAAACCGAAAGGCCGAACTTCCACATACCGCAGAAGTTCGGCTGCTTGCGCTTCGAGCAATAATCAGTGTTGAGAGACGCTGAGGTTGTTCCCGTCGGGATCAAGAAACCACGCTACTCTCGTTCCACCGGGTGCGGTCCAGATGCCAAGTTCATCCTGCTGGATGAACTCGTAGCGTTCGAACTTTACACCTGCGGCTGCGAGCTGCGTCACGGCGCCCTGAATGTCCGGCACCTCCCATCCCAGGATCGTAAACCGCTGCGGCGTGAACTCCTTCATCTTGGTTAGCCGCAACATGTTCCCATTCGCGTCGAACACCAGGGCAAAGGGATCTTCGCTGACGAACTTCAGCCCCAGCGTATCGGCATAGAACGCTTTGGCGCGGGCTGCGTCCGTAATGGGAATCAGCCCCATTATTTTGCTCGACACCAGCATGGATCCACCTCTATCTGCCCATCACCAGCTTCGCAATCGTCTGCAACTGCATGTTCGACGTGCCCTCGTAGATTTTGCCGATCTTCGAGTCGCGGAAGTATTTCTCCACCGGGTAATCCTTAGTGAAGCCGTAGCCACCGTAAATCTCGATACAGAGCGACGCCACGCGCTCGGCAACCTGCGAGCAAAACAGCTTCGTCATGGCAGCCTCTTTCACGAAGTTCATGCGGGCATCTTTCATGCGCGCCGCGTTGTACAGGAGCATGCGCGCTGCCTCAATCTCGGTCGCCATCTGAGCGATCTGGAACTGTATGCCCTGGAATTCTGAGATCGCCTTGCCAAACTGCTTGCGCTCCTGGGCGTACTTCACGGCGCACTCCCACGTGCCGCGTGCCAGCCCGATCATCTGTGCGCCGATGCCGATGCGACCCTCATTCAATGTCTCGATGGCGATCTTGTAGCCCTTGCCCACCTCGCCCAGCACGTTGACCTTGGGCACGCGGCAGTCGGTCAGGATCAGCTCACAGGTGCTGGAAGCGCGAATTCCCAGCTTGTCTTCCTTCTTGCCGACGCTGAATCCGGGGAAGTCCTTCTCCACGATGAAGGCAGTGATGCCTTTGTATCCCGCCGACGGATCGACCGTGGCCAGCAGGATAAATACGCCTGCTTCCTTGGCATTCGTGATCCACAGCTTCTGGCCGTTGAGCACATACTCGTCGCCCTTCAACTCCGCCTTGGTCTGCAGGGCGAAGGCATCCGAGCCCGAATTAGCCTCGCTGAGGGCGTAGGCGCCCACCGTGTCGGAACACATACGCGGCAGGTAGCGCGTCTTCTGCTCGTCGGTGGTCCAGCGCATCAGCGCGTTGTTGACCAGCGTGTTCTGCACATCCACGATCACGCCCACCGAGGCGTCCACTCGCGACAGTTCCTCGACGGCGAGAATGGCCTCGAAGAACGTGCCGCCTCCGCCGCCGTATTGTTCGGGGACCTCAATTCCCATTAGCCCGAGCTCAAAGAAGTTCTTGATCAGCGATGGCTCGAAGACGCCCTTCTCATCCATCTCCTTGACGTGAGGCTTGACGGTCTCTTCGGCGAATTGCCGGACGGTGTCGCGAAACAGGGTCTCGTCCTCGGTGAGAGCGACCAGTGGTGCGGGCGGCATATCGGTTGCGGTGATATCAGACATGACAAGAGTCCTCAATGCTGGAATACAAAACCCTCGATTCTAGCACCGTCAAAGGCGAGTGGCTGTGTCATTCGGTGCACGCCAACCTAAGTTACCACTCGCGGGTTAACGCGCCGGGAACCCCGACGGATATTCACTGCCAACCTGGCGGCGTTAGTATGGATTTGCATCGCACTCCTTCGTCGAAGTCTCACTATGAAGATCTTCTCCAGGTTTGCAGTCAGCGTAATCCTCGCTTGCGTCTGTGCCGTGTGTTTCTCCCAAACTCTTGATTACGAGTCCCTCGGCAAGACGCTGGTGAACGAGCTTGTGGCGCGTCAATTCGATCTGGTCGAGGCCCAATTCGACGACCAGATGAAAGCCGCTCTCCCGGTTGCCAAGCTACCGGAGGTGTGGGACTCGCTGCTCGCGCAGGCCGGCCCGTTCAAAATCATTAAGGCCACTAAGGCGCTGGAGAAGCAGGGGCTGATTGCTGTCATCATGACCTGCGAGTTCGAACGAGCCACCCTTGATGCAAAGGTGTTTATGGACGCCCAAGGCCGGGTGAAAGGTCTTTTCTTTGAGCCTCCATCCGGCTCCTCTGAGGCGGTCGCCGCTGAGTCCGAGTGGAAAGCCCCGCCGTATGCGAATCCCGAGAAGTATCACGAGCGCGACACCAACATCGTCAGCGGTCGCTGGGAACTGCCCGGCGCGCTGACGCTGCCCAACACCAGGCAGGCGGTGCCGGCGGTTGTATTGGTGCAGGGCTCAGGGCCGCACGATCAGGACGAGACCATCGGGCCGAGCAAGCCGTTCAAGGACTTGGCGTACGGACTCGCGAGTCAGAACATCGCCGTGCTTCGCTACGTCAAGCGCACCAAACAATACGGGGCCGACTCCAAGGGTGATGCGCCCTTCACCGTGAGGGACGAGGTCACCGACGACGCCATGGCCGCCGTCTCTTTGTTGACCAAGATGCCGGAGATCAACCGGAAGCAGATTTACGTTCTCGGCCACAGTCTGGGTGGCATGCTGGCGCCCCGTATTGCCGCAGAAGACCCGCAGGTGGCCGGAATCATCGTCATGGCGGGTACCGCTCGGCCGCTGGAAAAAGTCGTGGTCGAGCAGATCAGGTACATTGCCAGCCTGGCGCCTACTCAGACGCCGGAAAACCAGAAGCAGATCGAGCAAGCCGAGGCTATTGCCGCCCAAGTCGAAAGCCCGTCCCTGAAAGCGACCGATACTGTGGACTTCTTCGGCTCACCGATTCCGGGCTCGTACTTCCTCGATCTGCGCAATTACGATCCCGCCAAGGTCGCGGCGGGCCTGAAAGTTCCGATTCTGGTTTTGCAGGGAGGAAGGGACTACCAGGTGACGACCGCCGACTTTGACATCTGGAAGAAAAAGCTGGCTAATGATCCGCGAGCGACCTTCAAGTTCTACCCGACCTACACGCACCTGTTCAATCCCGGCGCCGGCTCGGGTCCTCCCAGTCCCCAGGACTATTCCAGCCCCGGCCATGTTTCGGAAGACGTGATCAACGACATCGCGCGCTGGATAAAAAACAACGCTGCGGCGCATTAGCTTACTGGGCGCGGACGGATCAACGGCGCCCTATTCGGTCCTCAGTGCCTGCATGGGATCGATGGAGGCGGCGCGCCGGGCGGGGATCAATGCGGCGATCAGGGCGCACACTGCCAGCAATATAGCCGCCACTCCAAGGGCCACGGGATCGTGTCCCTTCACCTCAAACAGTTGGCTCGAAATCAGCCATCCACTCAGCAGCGCCAGCGGGATTCCGGTCGCCAGTCCAAGAGCCACCTGCCGGAACGCGCCGCTCAAGACCATCCGCACCACATTCGCGCGCGTCGCCCCCACAGCTACACGAATGCCAATCTCGCGCGTGCGCCGCTCGACGGCGTAGGCAGTGACGCCGTAAAGTCCGATCGACGCCAGCATGAGGGCCAGAATTCCGAACAAGGTCGTCAGCCTCGCCAGCAACCGCTCCTGGTTGAGTGCCTCCCCCACCTGCTCACCGAAGCTGACCAGCCGCAAAACCGTCATGTCGGGATCAAGTTCCGCCAACCGTCGCCGCACCGTGTTTTCGAGGTTTTCCGGCGCGCCCGTCACATGCAGCTCAATGGTGTTGATGGCCTGCGAGCGGGCGGCGCCTGCATTGTCGGCCGGATCGTCATACACGATTCGCTGGAGATACGGCAGGAAGAATGTGGCGTAGGCAGGCCCGTGGGTGTCCTGGTACTTCGTGTCCTCCACGACCCCGACAATCTCCCAGTCTGCGTCATGTTTGGGGTCGCCGTACCCGAAGTGCTTTCCAATCGGGTCCTCGTCGCCAAAGAACTTCTTAGCAAAGCGCTGGTTGACGACAGCCACTTTGGTCGATGTTGGGGTGTCCTGCTCTGCAATGGTGCGACCGCGCAGCAGGCGTGTGCCCATCGTCTGAAAGTAATCCGGCCCGACACGCAGCCAGGAGGCATAGTCCCCATGCTCGCCGCTCAGATGTTTGCGACCGGGCAGATACACTGATGAACTCCAGTTGTTGCCTTCCAACGGGCTGTACATGGAGTAGCTAGAGGTGATTACTCCGGGAATGCTGTTCAGCTTCTGCTGCAGCTCACGGTACGCCCCGGCCCGCTTCTCCATCGAATAGTCGTGGAAAGCCCGCTCCACCCGAATGATGTAGCGATGATCACTCTGGAAGCCGAAGTTCTGATGCTCGAGTTTCCGCAGACTTTGCACGAGCAAAACCGCACCGGCCACCAGTACAAGCGAAAGCGCGGCTTGCACCACAACCAGCATTTTCTGGGGTAGGGTGGCGCCGTGCGTGGCGGAGCGGCTTGAGCCGCGCAGGGCCTCGGCCGGATCAGCATGCGAGCTGATCCAAGCCGGCGCTACGCCGAACACAATGCCGGTCAGCAGCGACAGTGCGAAGGAAAACAACAACACCGGGGTCGAGGGTTCAGGACGAATTGGAATAACCGGCGAACCTTGGAACGCGATGGCGAGGATACTGCGAGTTCCCACGTACGCGACGAACAACCCGGCTGCGCCGCCTAGCACGGCCAGTGAGACACTCTCGGTAAGCAGCTGCTGGATCAGTCTGGCGCGACCAGCCCCCAGCGCCAAGCGCACCGACGTTTGCATCTGGCGTGCGGTTCCCCGCGCCAGCAGCAGGTTGGCGATGTTGGCACAGGCGATCAGCAGAACGAGTCCAGAAAGAGCCATCAGCAAACGTAGGCCCTTCTCAGAGTCCCTGGCCAACATCGCCACGCCGCCGGCCGCCGGCAGCATGAGGACCTTCTGCTTGACAATGCGGCTGCGGTCTCCGTCGCCTATTGTCGACGCTCCGTCGGCGCTGTTCAGCCACTGCTGCAGTTCCACCGTTACCTTCGACTGCACCTGAGCCGATGAGAATTCCGGCTTCAGTCGCCCCATGATGTATAGCCAGTGCAAGTTTGGACGGTTCAGCATTGCCAGACTGCCTTGCACCAGCGGTTCTGTCGCGAGCGGCAGCCAGAAGTCTGGTGGAGTATCCGTGAGACGGTCCCCGAAGAATTCGGGGGGCGTCACCCCGACCACGGTGAACGGAGCGCCGTTGATCGTGAATGTCGAACCTACGACCGATGGATCGCTGGCATAGTAATTCTGCCAGGCGCGATAGCTCATTACTGCGGCCGGCGGCGCGCCTGTTTGGTCGTCGGAAGGATGCAGCACGCGCCCCACGCCCGGACCGACACCCAACACGTCGAAGTAGTTGCCAGAAACGTATTCGGAAAACATGGGTCGCGCCGGGCTGTTGTCTGCACTGCGCCGAGCGCTGGCAATGGACAGTCCAGCCTGAATCGCCGCCAGATCCCCGAATTCAGGAGTCTCCGCCTTGATCTTCTGGTAAAGCGGATAGGAAAAATCGTCCCATTCGTCCTGCAATCCGCCAATCACGCAGCAGTTGATGTCGTGCGAACCCAGGCGGTACAACGCCGAAGGATTCTTTACTGGCAACGGCTGTAGCAGGATGGCGTGGATGAGGGTGAAAATCGCTGCATTGGCTCCGATGCCCAGCGCCAGGGTTACTACCGCAACCAGTGTGAAGCCGGGTGACTTGCGCATCTGGCGTAGCGCGTAGGCAAGATCGCTCAACGAAGTTCGCATTTGGACAGTTCTCCCGAGCAGGTAAGAACTTACATGTGCAACTAGTCATCCAGACGATTGTCTTGGAGAAATGCTTGTCTTTCAGATATTTGGAGGCTTCTCAGGGAGACGGGGGCGGAGCCGCTCGTCCGTTCGCGGAGATCTCGTCCGAATGCGGACACCGGGCGCCGGCTCTTTCTGCGGTATTGCAAGATCAGGAAACCAATGGCGAGGGAGTTACGACGGCCGCCGGAAGACCATCTTGAGCGCGTCGGCTTCCAGGATGCGCTCGATCCGATTACGGGCGTGTACCGACCATGGCCCAACGCGATCGAGTTTGGCGTAGGCTTTCCAGTGCACGAGTGCTTGTCGCGGCTGGCGTGAGCGCTCCAGCGCCAGCGCCAAGTTGTAGTGTGCATCGGCGTAGGTGGGGGCCAATTGTAAAGCGGTACGGTAGGCCACGATAGCCTCTTCCACGCGGTTGGTCTCATCGAGCACGTTGCCGAGATCGAAGTAGGCCAGCGCGTAACGCGGGTCGGCCTTGATCGCCCGGCGATAGTGATTCTCCGCCGAGGCGAACTTCTGGCGGTTGTAATACAGGGTACCCAGGTTGATGTGAGCGGCGGCGTGCTCGGGCTCGAGTTCCAGGACCTTGAGGTAGATGGCGATCGCCTCATCGTGGGTACTGGGATGTTCTTCGAGAGCGACGCCGCGCACGAATAAATCGGAGGCAGATTCGATTCGCATGATGGGTCTGACCTTTGCCGACACTACGGCCCCTATCGGCTCGAACTCCATCACGAACTGTCCCGCGAGCGGCTCCATGGCGCGTCCTTGATGCCGGAATGCAACCCGGTTGCCCACGCTGAAGACGCTGGCTTCGAGAAGCGGGTTCTCCATGCCGGCCACTTGCTTCCGCATGGCCATCAGGGACTCGCGAATTACCGCCGGACGCACACGCTTGGCCCGCAGGTCCCGTATTTTCTTGAGCTGGATCAGGTCGAAAAAAGAGAAGTCGTCAGAAACCGGTGCCAAGCCAGCGCGTTGCCAACCAGATAGCTGCTTGGTTGTGATGTGCAGTATCCGTAAAATGTCCGAGCGGCAAAATCGATTCATGTAAGCCCGTTGTGGCCCCGGAGCTCTACGAACAATTATCGGCTCACTGGCATGCTGGCGCAAGTACCAAATCAGGGTACGGCGGTGGAAAACTGGGACTTAGGCCTGCTTTACGATGTTTCCGGAGAGCAGTTACAATCAACGGGAGGCCGACGTAGCTCAGTTGGTAGAGCAGTCGATTCGTAATCGACAGGTCATCGGTTCAAGTCCGATCGTCGGCTCCAGTAACTTCTTTCGTTCGTATCAATTGCCCGCCATGACTGGTGGGCTTTGTTTTTACCATTTTTGGGATTGTGGGGATTTTGTGGGGACTCTCTCACATCACCCTCCGATTGCGCTGATCAATCGCATCTCGAATCGCGCGTGAATCACAATGCTGGTAGATTCGCGTTGTCTTAAAGTCCTCGTGTCCCATCACATCAGCCACCGCGAACACGTTTCCAGTAGCTTCAACGGCGTAAGTTGCAAATGCGTGCCGCGCACCGTAAAGCGTCAACGATTCGGGCAGTCTCGCCAGTCGTCTCGCCGCACGAAACTGCTTAGCGACAGTGGTTAGGTGTGGCGCGGCGGATGTCCTGGACGGAAATACCCATTCACACGGCTTCGATGCCGCGAATGGCCTTCCCCGTCGCGTCGGTTTCGCGGTGGACTGGTTGTAGAGGCGCGTTTTCAGTACCTCAGTTGCTCGCTCGCTGATGGGGATCCAGCGCCGCGACTTTTGGGTCTTTCCGAAGGGGTTGAAGTACACCCGCTTCTCCCAGTGAACGTGCTCCCATCTCATGCGGAAAACTTCTTCGGGTCTGAGTCCCACGTCGCGCACGAGAATCAGCACGTCCCTCAAGGGTTGGGCGGCAACTTGCAATAGCAACGCTTCGGCATCGTCGTCAATAATGCCTTCGCGTCGTGTCTCCTTCTTGAGCGTTATCTTCGGCCTCTGATGCAGGTAGTGAAGCTTCACGGCCCTAGAAAGAATGACACTGAGAGTCCGCAACGCCTGGTTCTGTCACGATGGAGAACCGTCGAGCTGCAAGTCCTCAATCGCTTCGGGCGTAATCCAGTTCAGCCTCATGCCGGCAAGAGGGGTTATTTCCAGCCGACTCCAACCGTTCCGGTAGTAATGCTTGGTGTCGGGATCAAGTGAACTATTGTCGATTCGGTTGAGCACAGTAGTCGCCAAGTCCCGCAGGATGGGTGGCTTCTTGAGGGCCGGCGAATATCCGTTTTCCTGCGCCTCTAGCATCTTTCGTATCTCAACCTGCTTGGCTCGGGCTTGGGTGGTGTGTTTGGTCGATCCCCGGTAACGGTTTCCATTGACTTGGAACTCGCAATGCCAGAATCGCCCGCGTTTAGAGAGCGCCACAGTTTTCCTCCTCGAACGCGGCTCGCACGGAAGGTTGAACAGTGTTGCTCCGAACGTAGGCTATCCTGGGCGTACTCGACGCTACTGAGAAGACCGCAAACGCCATTGAAGCTGGCAGCACGGTGCCGGCCGAAGTTCTGCAGCAAACCGTTGACTTTCTGCGCAGGTTCTCCGACGCGCAGCACCACGGCAAGGAAGAAGACCATCTCTTCCCCAAACTCCGCCAGTCTTTGCCGATGGCTGGCGGGCCGGTGAGCATGATGTTGATGGAGCACCAGATAGGCCGGTCGCATATCGCCCGTATGGCAGAAGCCGCAAAGGCGTACGCGGAAGGCAACCTTGCCCCGGCGCCGAGTGGGCCGACGCCGCCCTGGACTATGCCGCGCTTCTCAGGGAGCACATCTATAAGGAGAACAACATACTCTTCGCAATAGCCGAGCAGATGCTAACGCAAGACGAGCAACAGCAACTGGCCTCTGCGTTTGCAGAAGTGGACGCGCAGAAAATCGGCGACGCTGAGGACAAGAGACTTTTGCAGATTGCCGAAAACCTGGGTGCACAGGCCGTCGGGGTTGCGAGCAGGTAGCTCAGAAATGATCGGTGGATTCTGAACGATGTTGCCGCGAAGCGACGGTTAGTCCTTCATATCGTGAATCCAGGCCAGAGCGCGTCCAGCGGCGGGAAATCCCAGGGTTGTCACACTGAGCATGACGACGTGCTCCATCTCTTCGATGGTGATTCCGGCTTCTCGCGCGTGGCGAACGGCAGAGTGCGTGCCACCCTCGGTGCCGGCTGCAATGGCAAGGGCCAGTTTCACGAGCCGTCGTGTCTTTTCATCCAGCGGACCGGCCTCGTGACAGGCGTCAGCGAGAGCCGTGAACCGTTGCCAGACTTGGGGATGCGATTTGCGGATTCGATCAGCGGAACTGGATGGTTTCGGCATCAGTTCCTCCTTTAGCACTTCGTCAGGCTTGGGAGCGATTCAGTATACGACTGACCCGGTCGCTGCCGGTTCCATGTCAGCTTGCCATGACCGAATCGGGAGCGGAATTAATCACAGAACCATCGTGACTTTAGTCATAGCAGGCAGTCACGGGCAAGCATAGCGTTACAAATGAAAGCACCGCAACAACAGGCAGTCGATGGTGGACGAAGCGCGCTACACAGTCCGCATGGCCGACCGCGAGTACTGGCGGGAGCAGATCAAGTGCCAGTTCGCCTGCCCCGTGCATACCGATGCGCGTGGGTATGTCCGAGCCATTGCCGCGGGTGACTACGAGCGGGCGTATTTGATCGCACGCGGCCCCAATCCCCTGGCGTCATTGTGCGGACGAATCTGCGGAGCCCCCTGTGAGGCGGCCTGCCGTCGAGGGACAATTGACCAGCCAATCTCAATCCGCGCGCTAAAGCGATTTGTGTGCGAGAAGTTCGGCAGCGATACTCGCAAAGACGCTGGATGTGAGCTGTTTCCTTACCTAAAGCAGCACAACGAGGCCCGCCAGTGCGACGACATCGATGAACTCAGCCACCTGCTCGAGTTTCTGGCTGACGCCGGGTTTCCCAAGCCCAGTGGAGAGTGCATTGCAATCATCGGGTCCGGGCCCGCAGGACTGGCCGCAGCGCACGATCTGGCGCTGATGGGTTTCCGGCCGACGATTTTCGAGATGGAGCCTTATCCGGCCGGGATGCTGTACACGGGCGTGCCGGGGTATCGGTTGCCGCGTGAGCTGATTCGTGCCGAAGTTGCTGTCATACAGTCGCTGGGCGTGGAGATCCGCTGCAATACGCAGGTTGGCAAAGACGTGAGTTTTCCTGAACTGCGCCGCGATTTTTCCGCTGTGATCATTGCGTGCGGCGCCAAGAGATCGCGAGCGCTCCCGGTTCCGAATGCCGACGCTATCGGAGTCGTCGGTGGCGTTGACTTTCTGCGCGATGTGGCGCTGGGGAAGCAGGTCGAACTGGGTCAGCGTGTCATTGTCATCGGCGGCGGAAACGTTGCCTACGACGTGGCCCGCACGGTGTTGCGCCAGGAAGAATATGACGTGTCGCGCACCGCCGCCCGCATGGCAGGCGTGCGCCAGGTGAACCTGGTCTGTCTGGAGTCGCTGGAAGAAATGCCCGCGGACACAGTGGAGATCCTGGAAGGTCAGGATGAAGGCGTCGTCCGCTACAACGGATGGGGCCCGAAAGAGGTGCTGGTCGACGAGCGTGATGGCCAGAAGTTCGTACGCGGAGTCCGCTTCGTGCGTTGCATCCAGGTGTACGACGAAAACAAGCGGTTTGCCCCCAAGTTCGACGACTCCAGTACCCAGGACATTGAGGCCGACACCGTCCTGCTTTCGGTGGGTCAGTCCGCCGACCTGAGTTTTGTGGACGCGCAGCGCGACGGTATCGAGATGCGCTCGCCGCAGCAGATCGTGAATGATCCAACGACGGGCACAACCTCGGAGCCCGGGGTGTTCATCGCCGGCGACATCGCGTACGGGCCGCGTCTGATGATTCACGCAATTGCCAGCGGCAAGCAGGTGGCGCGGTCGGTGTACCGTTTCCTTCGCGGCGAGGAAATCGCGCCCGAAGAGGTACAGTTCCACTTCCCTATCAAACATTACCATCGCGAGAAAAACTACGAGCGGCGGAGGCGCCAGCACATACCAACGCTTTCGGCGGCAGAGCGACTGAAAAGCCCCACGGCATTGGTCGAAATCGGATATAGCGAAGACCAGGCTGTGGCAGAAGCTGGCCGCTGCCTCGATTGCGGCATCAACACCATCTTCGACGGGAAGCGCTGCATCTTGTGCGGCGGCTGCGCGGACGTGTGCCCGACGGTGTGCCTGAAGCTGGTGAGCTACGACCGGCTGGGCGAATCGGCGGAGTTGCAAGCTGCGGTGCGTGACCTCAATCTTGATCCGTCTGATCTCTCCGCCATCATCAAGGACGAAGAGCGCTGCATCCGTTGCGGGCTGTGCGCGCAGCGCTGTCCAACGACCGCCATCACCATGGAGCAATTCAATTTCGCCAAGGAGTGGAAGCCATGTCCCGCTTAGATCCACCTCCGGTCACCCGGCGCAGCTTTTTGAGCATGGCCGCGATCAGCAGCTTTTTCGCCGCCATCGGAACAGCGGTCGCAGGAATCCTGCGGTTGCCGAATCCGGCCGTGCTTCCCGGCCCGGTGCGCCGCTTCAAACTCGGCCCGCCCGAGCAGTTTCTGGCCGGCAGCGAGACGCCCTTTCCCGACGACAACCTCACGCTGTTTCGGGATGACGCCGGCTTCTACGCCATCTCTACCACGTGTACCCACTTGGGTTGCACCGTGGCCCGTTCAAAGGAAGGCTTCGCGTGCCCATGTCACGGTTCTCGCTTCGACGATATGGGCAATGTAGTGGGTGGCCCGGCTCCACGGCCTCTGCCCTGGCTGGAGGTCAGCCGCGCGGCTAACGGCGAGCTGATTGTTCATGCCGACATCGAGGTGCAGGAGGGCACGCACTACAGCGTGTAGGAGGCATACCGTGACAGAGACGGCGACCCAGGAATTCGTTCACAACCTGAAGGAGCTTCCGAGCACCCTTAAGGATGCCTGCTTCCGCACCGGAAAGCTGCCGGAATCCGAGCGCGAAGAGTCGCAGGCCACCTTCCACAACCTGTTTCTGCACATACACAGCGTGCGGGTGCATCTGCGATCGCTCAGTCCGACCCTCACGTTCGGACTGGGACTCATCGCCACCGCCAGCTTCCTCATCACACTAATCACCGGCGTCCTGCTGATGGTGTACTACAAGCCTTCCACTGACCTGGCTTATCAGTCGATGAAGGACCTCCACTTCGCCGTCTATACCGGTCGCTTTATCCGCAACATCCACCGCTGGGCTGCGCAGGTCATGGTTTTGGTCGTCTTGCTGCACATGGCGCGCGTGTTCTTCACCGCCAGCTACAAGAAGCCACGGGAGTTTAATTGGCTGGTGGGCCTGGGGCTGCTGGTGATTACGCTGGCGCTCAGCTTTACCGGATATTTGTTGCCCTGGGACCAGTTGGCTTATTGGGCCATCACGATTGGCTCGAATATTGCAAACTCGCCCCGGGAACTCACCGATGCCCTGGGCATCACGCAGTGGTTCGATCCCGGCGGCTTCCAGAAGCGCTTGCTGTTGGGAGCTAACTACGTCGGGCAGGACGCGCTGATTCGCTTCTATGTGCTGCACGTTTTCATTCTGCCCCTCGCGCTCGTGACCTTGATGGGCGTCCACTTCTGGCGCATTCGCAAAGACGGGGGGCTGGCCAAGCCGGAAGATCCGCCCGGCGGTCTAGCCGAGTGGGGCGGCGAGCGCCGACAGGTCTTCCAACCACTGGCGACGAAGACCTACGGCCTGATGGCACTGGTGAAGGGCAAGCGTCCGACGGTGAATCGCGGGCCCGAAAACACGGTGATGAGTTGGCCGCACCTGTTCTGGGCCGAGCTCTCGGTTTTCATGCTCACGGTGGCGGTCACACTGGTGCTCTCTTTTTATTTTGATGCGCCGCTGAAAGAGCTCGCCAACCCGGCGATTCCTGAGAACCCGGCCAAGGCTCCTTGGTACTTCCTCGGGCTACAGGAGCTGGTTTCGTACTCGGCGTTCATGGGTGGCTTGTTGATCCCCGTCATCGTTTTGGTGGGGCTTGCCCTTATCCCGTTTCTTGATCGGCGTAGCGGCGGCGAAGGTGTGTGGTTCGGAACAGCGGGCGAGAAATCTGTTTTCTGGCAATCCTTAGTATTTTCTGTGGCAGTAACGGTTGGGATGGTAGCTTTTACCGTCAATTTCGGCTGGCTACGCAATTGGTTCCCGAAGATCCACCAGCTCTGGATCATCATTATCAATCCCGGGTCGCTGCTTGTATTGATCTTCTCTGCCTGGTCGCTCTGGGTGCTGAAGCGTAGGGACTCGGTGCGACTGGCTGCGGTGGCGCTGTTTACCTGTTTTCTGGTGAGCTTCACCTTGCTCACTTATTTCGCCACGGTCCATCGCGGGCCGAATTGGCATTTCTACTGGTGGCCATCGCAATGGCCGTTGCACTAGGAGGGAGAATGCGATGACCGATCCCTCACGCAAATATCGCTGGTTGTTACTGGTCGGGAGCCTTTTGACCATCGTGTACCTCGTCGGCGCGGCGGTACAAGAAAACTACTTTGCCGAGTGGATGCGCATTCAGCGCCGCTATCGCGACCTGTTGGCTGATAAGGCGACCGACGACCGTGGCGGCGAATTGCTGGCTCGCTACAAGATCGAGATGAAACAGGTGAGCATCCCGGCGCTGGGCGCTGTGGACCGTTGTGTCTCTTGCCACAACGGCATAGACGATCCTCGCATGACCGATGTTCCGCAGCCGCACCGCGTGCACCCCGGACACATCCTCGATAAGCATCCCGTCGATCGTTTCGGCTGCACGGTATGCCATCGCGGTCAAGGGGCTGCCATGAGCTTCCGGGAAGCCAAGGCTGATGATGTCTTCTGGGACTACCCGCTACTGCCGCCCGAGATGACACAGGCTAGTTGCGCAGCCTGTCATGACATCGAGAAGCTGCCGCCAAACGAAGTGCCGCTCCTTCTCACCGGAATGCAGCTCTACAAACAGAAGAGTTGCGGTTCCTGCCATAAGCTCGGCGAGCGCGGCGGCGTCCTCGGCCCGGCGCTTGACAATGAAGGCGCAAAGACCAAGCACCAGCTCATCATGAGTAGTCTCAAGCCACCGCATACCACGTGGCACTGGCAGTTGGCGCATTTCCGCGATCCCGGCAATGTAGTGCCCGGGAGCCTGATGCGGAACCCCACCGTCACGCAGGACGAGGCTCTCGCGCTTACTGTTTACATGTTGGCGCAGTGGAAGCGCGACGTGCCGGAGAGCTACCTTGCGCCCGACAAGGTCGAACAGAAAGCGGCGGCGCTGCACCCAACACCCCTTACCGGCGAGCAGGTCTATCAGCAGTACTGCATGGGATGTCATGGCAACGGCGAATTCAGCCGCTGGGACAAGAAGTTCAACCGTTTTGTGCCCGGCATCCGCGGTGTTTCGCTGGTCACCACTGCCAGCAATGCGTATTTGCGAACCAACATTGAGGAGGGACGCCCAGGAACGCAGATGCCGGCTTGGGGACCGCATGCCGGCGGATTGATGCCCGAGGAGATCACCGCGGTGATTGCGTACCTACGCAACGGTGGGACTCCGACGCCGATTACGCCTTTGTTGATGCCGATGGGAGACGCACAGCGCGGATTGACGCTTTTCCTGCGCAATTGCAACGGCTGCCACGGCATGAATGGTCGCGGAGGTATCGCACCGGAGATCGGCAACCCGGTCTTTCAGCAGGCGGCCACGGACGAGTTCATCGTGCGCACCATTCAGAACGGACGCGTCCACACTGCGATGCCGGCGTTCCAGAGCAAGGACGCACCCGCGCTCAGCAATCAGGACATCGCCGACCTCGTTGCCTACTTGCGAACCCTCGGCGAGAAGAAAACGGACAAGGCGGTGGCGCAGAACCTGAATCTATCCGCTCCTTCGGGAGGGAGACCATGAGCGACGAGACCAAACCCATCAAGCCCGTATCGCGGCGTTCGTTCCTACAAACCACGGCGATGACCGCGGCGGCACTGACGTTGCCCGGCTGCTCCCGCAAACAGAAGCCGGAGCTTACGACGCTCACCGGCGACTTCGATCCTTTGCGGAGCTATCCTTATCGCGGCTGGGAGGACTTCTATCGCAAGATTTGGACCTGGGACAAAGTCGTCCGCTCCACCCACTCGGCGAATTGCACGGGTTCCTGTTCGTGGCGGGTTTACGTGCGCAATGGCGTGATGGTGCGCGAAGAGCAGGCTGCTGACTATCCGCGCATCAACGAAGAGTTGCCCGACTACAACCCCCGCGGCTGCCAGAAGGGCGGCTGCTTTACCGAATACGTGTACAGCCCGCAGCGTCTGCGCTATCCTCTGATTCGCGCTGGCGCCCGCGGCGAAGGCAAGTGGCGCCGAGCCACATGGGACGAAGCTCTTACCCTGATTAGCGAAAAGTTGCTCGACAATATCTATAATTACGGCCCCGATACGAATTCCTTTTTCAGCGTCATCCCGGCCATGAGTCCGGTGAGTTTCTGTGCCGGCTCCCGCTTCGCTCAGTACACAGGCGGCGTCTTTCTCTCGTTCTATGATTGGTATTGCGATCTGCCGCCGGGCGAGCCGCTCACCTGGGGCGTGCAGACCGAGGCCTGCGAATGCGCCGACTGGTTCAACGCCAAGTACATTGTGCTTTGGGGCTCGAACATCTCGCAGACACGCATCCCTGACGCCCACTTCGCCTACGAAGCGCGTTACAACGGCGCCAAGATCGTGTGCATTTCACCCGACTACAACTCCAGCGCCATCCACGCTGACCTCTATTTCCGCATTAATCCCGGCACCGACGGCATCCTCGCGCTAGGCGTCGCCAAGCTGCTCATCGATGACAACCTCATTGACGTGCCCTATGTGAAAGAGCAGACGGACATGCCGCTGCTCGTCTTCACCGGTTCCAAACGGTTCGTGCGGGAATCTGACCTCAAGGCCGGCGGCAAACAGGATGTCTTCTACTTCTGGGATGCCAAGCAGGAGCGCGCCGCCGCGGCTCCGGGTTCCATGGGCTCTGATCAGAAGCACATCAAGCTCGAGGGTGTCGACCCAGCGCTGAACGGCGTTTTCCAAGTACAACTCGCCGATGGCAAAACCGCGGAAGTGACGACGGTCTTCGAACTCCTAAAGAAGAGCTTCGCCGACTATCCAATCGAAAAGGTCGCTGCGCAGACCGGCCTCCCCGCACACGAAATCAAGAGCTTTGCTCATGATCTGGGTACCTACAAGCCGGCGATGATCATCCACGGCGCCGGCACGAACCACTGGTTCCACAATGACCTCATCAACAGATCGTTCATCCTGCTGGTGGCGCTCACCGGCAACGTCGGCAAGAACGGCGGCGGCTTCAACCACTACGTCGGACAAGAGCGCATCTGGCCCGAGCAAGGTTTCTTCAAGCTCGCGTTTCCCGAGACCCGCAAGAAGCAGCGCTTCCAGAACACCACGCTATGGAGCTACGTCCACTCTACCAATCGCGATCCACACCTGTACGGCGGCAAGCCGATCGACTGGTACATCCAGGAATCGGTCAAGAACGGCTGGATGCCGCTGTGGCCCAAGGACGGTAAGAAGCCACGTGCGTTTATCGTGTGGCGTGCCAACTATCTTAATCAGGCCAAGGGCAACGAAATCCTTGAGTCCTCCCTCTGGAAAGACCTTGACCTGATCGTGGACATCAACTACCGCATGGACACCACGGCCCTCTACTCCGACGTGGTATTACCGGCCGCCAGCTACTACGAGAAGGTAGACATCAACTCCACCGACTGCCACAGCTACATTCACCCCTTCGGCAAGGCCTGCGAGCCGCTCTTCGAGAGCAAAACCGATTGGGACATCTTCCATGCGCTCGCCGAGAAGATGTCGCAGGTCGCCGCAGCCAAGGGCCTCAAACCCTACCACGACGCTGCCTTCGACTGGAACCGCGATTTCACTCAGCTCGCTCACGACTGGACCGGCAAGGGAACAATCAAGACCGACGAGGACGCTGCGAACTTCATTCTCGCCAATGCTGAAGAGACCAAGGGAATGAATTACAAGCTGCTGCAGGAACAGCCGCAGCGCTTCAAGGCAACCGATCCGGAATCCTGGAACAGCCCAGTAGAGGCAGGCGTTGCGTACACGCCGTTCAAGTTCCAGGTCGTGGACAAGAAGCCCTGGCGCACGCTCGTTGGACGGCAGCAGTTCTACATCGACCACCCTTGGTACATCGACTTGGGTGAGACGCTCCCGGTTTTTAAGGAGCCGGTGCCGGAGAAATATCCTCTGTACTGGAACACGCCGCACGGACGCTGGTCGATTCACTCCACGTGGCGCGACCATCGCGCCATGCTCCGCCTGCAGCGCGGCGGGCCTATCGTTTACATGCATCCCGACGACGCCCGTAAGCGTGGCTTGCAGGACAACGACTGGGTGCGCATCCACAACGAGGTCGGCGCATGCGTCTGCCGCCTGCAGATCCTGCCCGGAGAAAAGCCCGGTCGCGTCACCATGTACCACGGCTGGGAGAAATATCTCGGCTTCCAGCAGGGCGGCTGGCAGTCGCTCACCTACATCAAGATCAATCCGACGCAACTGATCGGGAAATACGGGCACGTCAACTTCCGCCTCAACTACTGGGGCCCCACCGGCAACAACCGCGACATCAAGGTGGACGTCGAGAAGGCCAAGGTCTGAGGAGACGCATTCATGTCGAAACATCAATACGCCATGGTGATGGACCTGAACAAATGTCTGGGCTGCCAGACCTGCACCATCGCCTGCAAGAAACTCTGGACCGACCGCGACGGCACCGGCTACATGTACTGGAACAACGTCGAAACCCGTCCCGGCCTGGGCTATCCCCGCCAGTGGGACCGCATTGGCGGCGGCTGGAAAGACGGAATGTTGCAACCTAGCCCTCTGCCCACCATGGAGGATTACGGTTACCCTTGGGAATATAACTACGAGCAGCGCCTATATGAAGGCAGCCGCAAGCCGGTTATGCCCTCCCCGGCGCCCACCTCCGGCGTCAACTGGGACGAAGACGTAGGCAGCATGAACGGCGACGAAAACTACTTCTTTTACTTGCCGCGCATCTGCAACCACTGCACCTATCCTGCGTGCCTGGAGGCCTGCCCGCGCAAAGCCATCTACAAGCGTGAGGAAGATGGGATCGTCGTCATCGACCAGGATCGCTGCCAGGGCTACCGGTACTGCATCAAGGCGTGTCCCTACAAAAAGATTTACTTCAACGAAGTTACAGGCAAATCGGAGAAATGCATCTTCTGCTATCCGCGTCTCGAAAAAGGCATGGTCAACGCCTGTGCCGCCCAATGTCCGGGCCGCTTGCGTTTCGTGGGACTGCTTGACGACCCCGAATCCCCCGTGCACAAACTCGTACTGAAATACCGCATCGCGCTGCCGTTGTTTCCGGAGAAAGGCACTCAACCCAACGTCTTCTATGTGCCGCCCTTCAACCCACCCAAGCGCCAGAACTATGGCAAGAGCATCCTGGAAGACCCCCGGCTGCCGCTTGATTACCTCATTTATCTATTCGGCCCGGACGTAAAGGACGTGATTGTGCGGCTGGAAGCGGAACTCAGCCGTGCGCAAAACGGTGGGCGCAGCGAAGTCCTGCAACTTCTCATCGGCCGCGACGCCGCCACACGCTACCACGTGCGACCACAGCTTGTGCAGATTCAGGGTTAGGAGACTGCCATGCGTACTGTCCGATTCTTGATTCTCGCCGTTGCCTTCCAGGCACTCATTACAGTTGCCTGGGCACAGACGCCAGCCGCGCCTCCACCCGGACAAACCTTGCGTGCCTCGCCGTCGGGCGCAACCGCCGACAGTTTGTTGAACGGCGGACCTGCGGAGTGGACTCAAATTCCCGCCAAGCGCATCAGTCTGAACCGCACGCCTCCACTCTTTGACACTGACGAGCCTGCGGCGCAGGAAATTCTCACCGCCGACGCGCGCATCGTGCGCACTGCAGGAAGACTGGTCGTGCAGCTCACCTGGCGCGACGCCACGCAAGACAACGCCACGCTATCGCAGGTCCCCAATACGCCGCCGGAGACCCGCTTCCGCAAAGTGCAGACCGATGCCGACGACCGCTTTTTCGACGCTGCTGCCGTCATGTTCCCGGCGAAGTCACGAGCCGACGCGATGGCGCCCTCGCTCCAGATGGGCGACGCTGAACATCCGGTCGAGATCTATTACTGGAACGCTGCCAGAGGTTCGATGCTCATGGAGGCCCAAGGACGAGGAACCACCCGTCGCACCGGACAAAGCTTTCCTGCAAATGCCTCCTATCTAAATGGCCAGTGGATTGTGACCTTCGAGTTGCCCGAGCTATCCGCAGGCACACCCATGGCCTTTGCTGTATGGAACGGCAGCCAAAAGGACCGCGATGGGCGCAAATATTTTTCCGTCTGGCAAGTGCTGGAGTAAGCATGGACAACGAAGCAGCGGTCACTGTGGGCGTCGACCTCAACGACGGAAAAGCTGCTCCTGGCATCGACTGGGAACAGATGGACCTCTATCGCTTCTTCGCGTTCGCGGTGGCGTCTCCCACGCGTGAGCGATTTGAGTTCCTGTCACAAGCCGCCCTGCCTGCAGCCTTACAAAACCTCTGGTCCAGGCTGGAATGTGCGGGAGATTACCCGGGCTTCGATTGGTTTTCCTGCTACGGCGACTACGAGGCGGCCTACATCGCCCTGTTCGACGTGGGGATGCCTGAACCTCCGGTTCCGCTGTTCGAGTCGGCGCATAATAAGAGCCACCCAGCGCAAGAGGTAGCGCTGGAGAATACTTTCTTCTACGAAGTTCTCGGTCTGCGGTCGGACCCGAACCGCGCCGTACCCGACTACCTGATTACGCAGTTAGAATTCCTCGCGGCCGTGCGGTACACGTACCAGAACACTTCTGACGAAGCCACTGCAATCTCGCTGGCGCGTGCCGAAACCGAGTTCCTCGAGCGCCATCTCTTGAATTGGGTGCCTAAAGCAGCCGAAAAGCTGCAAAAGGCAGAAGCGGCGGGTTTCGCCCTGCTACTGAGATTACTCGCCCAATTTCTGCTTCAAAGACACGCTGGGAGTTGGTGTTAGCGGTCGCGAGCCAATCAAGACGCGATTGCAGAGACCCTGAGACTTCGATCTCCAGGCATGATATTGGTCAGCCGATTTGCCGCGCCACCAAGCGCTACTTCATTCGCGGCGATTTGCGTGACAGAAGTCATGGCGTAGGCTCCCACGGCATCTTATTTTTGTCATGAGGACACACTCATGAGCGAGCTAATCGATAACCGCGCGAGACGTATCGCCGCCCTCAAGGACATTATTCAACACCTTCACAAAGGCGAAGCCCCGGACGCGGTGAGGAACCAACTGCGGGAAATCGTTCGACAGACTGATGCTTGCGAGATCATGGCGATGGAGCAGGAACTTATCGCAGGCGGCATGCCCGTCGAAGAGGTCCGCTCCATGTGCGATCTTCACTCGCAGGTTACGCGGGACGTGTTGGTCCAGCCTCCCGCGAAACCAATCCTACCTGGGCATCCCGGGGATACATTCCGACGAGAGAATGCGGCCTTGCGTCAGTTGGTTTTGAAGATACGTTCAATCATCGCCGGGATTGGGTCGCTCGACGATTCCGCTGACTGTACGAGCCAGTTGCTCCAACTGCGACAGGACTCCAACGAGCTCATGGATCTCGACAAGCATTACCAGAGGAAGGAGCACGCACTATTCCCCTTCCTCGAAAAGCACGGAATCACCGGTCCCTCCAAGGTAATGTGGGCGAAAGACGACGAAATCAGAAGTTTGCTAAAAGCCTTGAATCAAGCAGCGCACGACTGCCGTCCGGTTGTCTCCGAATGTAAGGCGGTGTGCGGCAAATTCGCAGCGCCGGCACTGAACGCTGTCGAGGAAATGATCTTCAAGGAAGAAAACATCCTCCTCCCGATGTCGCAGCAGACTCTCACGGAAAACGAATGGGCGGAGGTATGGGTGGCATCTCCGAAGTACGGTTGGTGCCTCGTCGAGCCCCAGCGAGGCTACAAGCCGCCTCAGCGGGCAGAAGCCCTGACTCCGGCCGTCCCGACCGACGGGACGATCATGATGCCCACCGGGCACGTAACGGTCGACCAACTGACGTCGGTGCTCTCGACTTTGCCGCTCGATCTTACCTTTATCGATGCCGACGACCGGGTCGCGTTCTTCAGCGAAGGCCCAGACAGGATCTTTGCTCGTAGCAAAGCCATAATTGGCCGCAAAGTGCAGCACTGCCATCCTCCGAGCAGCGTCGAGGTAGTCGATCGAATTCTCGACGACTTCCGCGCCGGCCGCCAGAACGTCGCAGAGTTCTGGATCGACTTTCACGGCAAGTTCGTGCACATACGCTACTTCGCAGTTCGCAGCCCAGACGCTAGGTACTTGGGCACTGTTGAACTGACTCAGGACATAGCGCCGCTGCGGCAATTGCAAGGCGAAAGAAGGATTTTGGAGTATTGACTTAGCGCTCCGAGCCCACACGACCCGATTCTGGCCCGGAGGCGATAGCCATCACACACAACGCACGGATCCATGCCAAAGCCGATCCACCTCATAGTGTTCATAGTTGCTGGTTACGTGGCAGAATGTGCAGCCGCAGCTACAGCTACGTTGACTGCCGGATGTGTTGAAACTCCGGAACAACTTGAAACGAGGCCGTTGGGACCAGCGCGGATTCACCAACCTTATCAATCAGCCATGCAGCACTATTACCGACGAACTAGGCGACCTCAGGGACGTGGACAATTCGACAGGAATCTAATCCTGTCAGGCGGGCACACGTGGCATCGGCGGCGACTATCACCGTAGAACCATGTAGAGTCCGGTAACCGCCAGAAAGGCTGCAAACACCCGCTGCATCATTCTTAGCGGTAGATGATCGCTTAGCCAGATGCCTGCACCGCCTCCTGCTAGTCCTCCAACGAGCATGTAAATTGACCAACTGACTCGAACTGACCCGGCAGTGAAATACTCGATTCCAACTAAGCCGGAGAAAGCGGCAATCGGGATGAGCGCGCTCCGCGCTGCGGGTCCAAGTTCCAGGCCCGCGGTAAGCATCAGCGCCGGAACGATCATGAATCCGCCGCCAATGGCAAAGAATCCTGAGGCCACGCCGACTACGAGCGCGGCTGCCGCGATCCTGAGCATCCTCGATGTGCCTACGGTTGACCGCGTCCCACTAACAGGCATAGCCGACGCCGGAGCCCTTGTGCTGAGATAGAAAATCCATGCCGCAACAAAAAAAAGCAAAATCCCGAGCAAATAAACCAACCTGGCTCCCGGATAGATGAGCCCGAGCCGAGCGCCAAGGTAGATTCCAATCAGCCCCGGGAGGGAGAAGATGATGCCCTCGCGGATCAAAATCTCGCGATTGGCGAGCCGCCACACCAAAAGAGCACCGGCGATGAGTGAAACGCCAAGAGCATTCGTCCCGAAGGTCAAATGAGGCTTAACGCCGGCAACGTAGAGCAAGACCGGCAAGGCGACCACAGTTCCACCCGCTCCAAGAAAACCCAGAACAAATCCAGCCAGAATGCCGGCGATGAAGGCCCAAATCATTTTGCTCCTCTGTGCTCTAACGCAATGTATCGCGAGGCGACGTTACCGACGGCCAAAGGGTTCATACGCCGTCTCATGGCTTTTGCTTTTCTGCTGTCGGTATTCGTGATGAAGCGGGCTCGTCCCAAAGTTGAGACAGAACAATCCAGGTCCCGTTCGTGCGGGTCACTGGGAAAGGCCGGCGAGACAGTGCCTCGACTTGGGTTTCTTCATCCATGCGAAGTAAGAAAAGCAGTAAGACGTTGCATGCCCAAGGTTGTGATCGGCAATAGCAGGCCGAAAATCATGAACCAGTCGCGTGAAGTATCATGGCCACTCATTTCGGCGGCTAGAATGAGTCCGGCCAGAAGCAATAAGAGCAACGAAATGCCTCGATGAAATCTCCGAAGTTCCGATTGCAGCCAGGAATCGAGCCGGTGTTCGATGCGGCGGCCGTCTTCGGAGTCAGTGCAATCTCCCCGGCAGTGACAAGCATTGCACGCTTGCGCGGGAGCGCGGTAGGTCACGATTCTCAGTTGGTGGTCGGTTTGATGGCGCTCCAGATACTGCCCGGTCGGGCACTCCCAGCGGTCGTGTACCTTGTGGTACTTGAATCCTGCAACTTCCATTTGGCGAGACAGGCGGTGTGAATACAACGCCACGCGTTCCAAAATAGCCGCTGCAATGACCAGAAAGACCGCGTAAACTGCGCCTAACAATACGTCCACGTGAAATCCGTAAATCACGGCTGCTTCGCTCCGGCCTCGACCACCTCAGTGAAGAGAATTTCAGCAGGCTCTTCACGAACTGCGCAATGGACAGCGTGACGAACCGCGAGCCAGGTCAAGTAGAGGACAGGCAAAACTCCTCCAGCGATGAACAGAACGTCACCGGGCAAGCGGAGCCATTCGATCAGCGCGTTCGTTCTCTCTGTCAGATAGTTCAGAGAACGCGCATCGAAATAACCCTTGCTGACCGAATGGTAGAGCTGCAGAATTCCTAGTGGGAAAAGCGAGGCAAAGACCATCCACGCCAGGCCCAGGTTCAGTGCCCAAAAACTCGTCTTTGCCGCCCGGTCCGACCACCGCTCCTCCGGAATCATGTAGCGAATACAGAACAGCGCCAGCCCGACTGCAAGCATTCCGTAAACACCCATCATGGCCGCGTGGCCGTGATTGGGCGTCAGCGCAGTACCGATTTCGTAGTAAGAGACAATTGGCAGATTGATCAGAAAGCCGAAGATTCCCGCTCCAAGAAAGTTCCAGAAGCCGACGGCAGCGAGAAACATGACTGCCCAGAAATGTGGAAACTTGGTGGCAGATGACGATTCCTGGACAGCACCGAGTTGCAGGAAACTCCATGCCTCCAAGGTCAGGAAGGTCAACGGGATCACCTCGGCAGCCGAGAAAAAGGCCCCAAGCGCCATGTGTAGCGCAGGCTCGCCGGAAAAATAGACATGATGCATCGTGCCAATCATTCCGCCGGCAGAATAAAGAAGAATGTCGAGGTAAATCATCGTCAGCGCGACACGTTCGTGCACCACACCAAGGAGCACGAACAGATATGCCACCATGACCGTGGTGAAGAGCTCCAGAAAGTCTTCTACCCATAAGTGGACCACCCAGAACCGCCAGAAGTCGGTTGTGGTGAAGACCGACGATGGCCGCGCTAGCAACCCCACCGCATAGAAGGCGGGAATCGATAGCGCAGAGAAAAAGAACAGCCACGGCATGTTGCCAAAGTGGTCCGCTTGAAGCCGCTTTCGCAGTCCGCGATAGAGGATGATGGTCCAAAACAGTAAGCCGACAGTCAACAAAAGCTGCCAGAACCTACCTAGGTCAAGGTACTCGAAGCCCTGGTCACCGAACCACGACCACCCATGGTGGATCCAGCCCTCGATACCCGCATATTCGCCGGCCAGGCTTCCGAATACGACAATCGCCAGAGCACCCAGGAGGCCGTAGGACAGCCACTGTTGCCCGCGGGGCTCGTGACCGGCCACCATAGGAGCCAGGAAGATGCCGGCGGCGAGAAAAGAAGTTGCCACCCAGAAGATCGCCAACTGCACGTGCCAAGTACGGGCCACATTGAACGGCAGAATGCGCGCCAGATCAATCCCGAAAAAATTCGCTAGCTCAGCGCGGTAATGCTGGGTTGCGCCGCCGAGCAAGGTTTGCA